>ERZ791905.34-NODE-34-length-183538-cov-36.065505_pt1 | contig 183538 bp, 173 predicted proteins | sample MGYA00510147_ERZ791905 | MGnify/ENA primary metagenome ERZ791905 (study PRJEB30046, sample SAMN00792084) | human gut metagenome | study: EMG produced TPA metagenomics assembly of the A metagenome-wide association study of gut microbiota in type 2...
CTTGCGGATTCCAAAGGCAGAGCCTTTGGTGGGTTTTAAGGGCGAAGCCCTTAACCTGTATTGCCTTCTTAGTGGCGAACTTTGTTCGCCACTAAATTCTTTTGTTAGCAACATCAGTCATTTAAGTGCGGACAAAGTCCGCACTTAGAGTGCAAAGAATGTTAAGGGCGTTGCCCTTAAAACCTATGAGGGACTCCGTCCCTAAACCCTGCGAGCCTTTGAAAAGGCTCGAGCGAAACTTTTAATTATCTTAGGTAAAGTCTGTTAACTAATTGGAAAATTCATAGACTGCAGCGGCTCACTGCTTAATATACAAAGGCTAACTAATTTACAACAAAATCAGTTAGCCTTTTAGTAATTATATTCAATTAAAATTTATTTATTAGCTGCGTCCTCATCAGACTTACGTATTTGGCCACGCTTAATCTTACCACCAAGTGTCTTAGGAAGTTCATCAACAAACTCAATAACTCTTGGATATTTATAAGGAGCAGTTACTCTCTTAACATGATTCTGAATCTCCTTTTTAAGTTCTTCGCTTGGTGTATAGCCAGCAGCAAGAACAACTGTTGCCTTAACCACCTGACCACGAATCGGGTCCGGAACACCTGTGATAGCACATTCGACAACAGATGGATGCTCAAGCAATGCACTTTCAACCTCGAAAGGTCCGATGCGATAACCAGAACACTTAATAACATCATCATCACGACCGATAAAGCAATAGTAACCGTCCTCATCGCAAGATGCCATATCATCAGTGTTATAGAATTTACCAAGAAGCTTTTCTTCTGTCATCTCAGGGTTTTTGTAGTAACCTGTGAAAAGACCGACAGGAGGATGATTTTTAACATCCATAACAACGATAGAGCCTTCCTCGCCTGTCTTAACATCGTTTCCGTCTTTATCAACAAGGTGAATGTCATAAATTGGTGACGGCTTACCCGTTGAGCCAAGACGAGGCTCAAACCACTGGAAGTTAGCAAGAAGAACGCTGCCTTCACTTTGACCAAAGCCTTCATAAATAAAGTGGCCTGTATATTCTTGCCATTTCTTGATAACCTCTGGGTTAAGAGGTTCACCTGCTGTACAGCAACGCTGAATACTTGAAAGGTCGTACTTTTTCAAATCCTCTTGAAGCATAAATCTATACATTGTAGGAGGTGCACAGAAGGTAGTAATTTTATACTTAGAAATAACCTCAAGAAGCTTTGCAGGAATGAACTTATCCATATCATAAGCGAATACAATTGCACCGCAAATCCACTGACCATAAATTTTACCCCAGCCAAACTTAGCCCAGCCAGAGTCAGAAACACTCATATGGAGCTTATTTTCCTGAACCATCTGCCAATATTTAGCTGTAACGATATGTCCGAGAGGGTGAGCAAAATTGTGCTGAACCATCTTTGGCATACCTGTTGTACCACTTGTGAAGTAAACAAGCATAATATCGTTCCAGTTAGTAGCCTGGTCTCCTGTCGGACGAGCGAACTTATCTGAAAATGGTTCGATTTCATCTTCAAAGAAACGCCAACCTTCACGAGGTTCGCCAACAACAATTTTATTTTCAAGTGTTGGAATTTCCTTTTCAGATGCTTCAACCTGATTGATAACAAAATCGTCATTTACACAGATGATAGCTTTAACTTCAGCAGAATTGCCTCTATAAACAATATCCTTCTTAGTGAGCTGAAGTGAACCAGGAATCAAGACAGCACCAACCTTATGAAGTGCGGTTGCACAAATCCAGTATTCCCAACGACGACGAAGTATCATCATAACAACATCGCCCTTTTTGATGCCAAGACTTCTGAAATAGTTAGCAGTCTTATTTGAAAGACGGCTAATATCACTAAAAGTAAATGTTTTTTCTTCGCCGTGGTCGTTGCACCATACGAGAGCCTTCTTGTTTTTGTCAGCCTCTGCCCAAGCATCAACAACATCAAAGCCGAAGTTGAAATTCTCAGGGATATTGACCTTATAATTAGCCTTAAAATCCTCGTATGAGTCAAATTCGGTTCTTGGTAAGAATCTGTGTAATAGCATACTTAACTTCCTTTTCTGAATAAATTTTTATATAATACGATATATCGTAAAATTTACACAAAAGTGACTTTTAAGCTTAAAATTTTGCGAAAATCGGTAGATTGTTTTCATTATAATACACTTTTTTTCTCTTGTCAAATCATCTTTCAATTTTTCCAAGATTTTTAAGTTGTATGATATATAATTGAGTTTGTCATAACATAATTATCACTGATTTTATGGGTAAAATTTGTCATTTATCTGTTATAAATCATTTTTATTATTTATAACAGTTAGAATTAAATAAAAGCTTATAGTTACCTATAACAGCCTTGCTTTTCAAAGGCTAAGTCTTGAATTTATTTATCTGAAATAGTATCATTATAAAAAATCAAGTCAATAAAAAGAGGTGGCCTTATGCTTAAAAAAGGAGATTATATCGGAATATCTGCCTGTTCTGACAGCAGAAAAGAATTTGAACGAAAAAATATTAATGAACTATATAGCGTTCTAAAAAATATCGGTTTAAATGTTATAACAAGCAAATATATTTATGCAAATGATGGTACTTTTTCAATAAGTATTCAAGAAAAAGCAGATGCACTTATGGAGCTTTATACAGATAATCGCATTAAAGCCATATTTGATATTTCAGGTGGAGATATGTGTAATGAATTATTAGATAAGCTTGATTACAATGTCATCAAAGAAAATAATAAGCCATTTTTTGGATATAGCGATTTAACCACTATCATAAATGCAATCTATGCCAAAACCAAAAATGTATCATATCTGTATCAAATAAAAAACATTGTATCAGAATATTCTGAAGAACAACAAAAAAGCTTTATTGATACAATAATACTCAATAAAAATTCACTTCTTAATTTTGATTATAGATTTATTCAAGGAGAATCTATGAGTGGAATTGTTATTGGTGGAAATATTCGTTGTTTGCTAAAGCTTGCGGGGACAGAATATATGCCTGATTTTTCAGAGAAAATATTGTTTCTTGAAAGCTTAGGCGGAGGTGTCGAGCGAGCAGCAGCCTGCCTCAGTCAACTTAGACAGCTCGGAGTTTTCAAGCGTATAAAAGGTATTATTTTAGGACAATTTACATATATGACAGAAAACAACTGCAAACCATTAATAGAAGAAATAGTTCTGCGTGAAATAGAAGGTGAAAACATTCCAATTGCAAGAACCTATCAAATAGGACACTCTAAAGATTCGAAATCAATAAAAATCGGAGAATATTATAGCCTAACGATATAAAAAATCTCGGCTTGTTTTTAAGACAAGCCGAGTTAAGTTTTTAATTTAAGAATTATTATTTCTTCTTTTTGCTCGCAATAATACTGATAATAATAACAGCGAGAGCAACAACAGCTACACCAGCTACAATAAATATAATAGTCTGACTATTATCACCTGTTTTTACTGTATTATTATTTATGCTATCAGGATTAACAACAGTTGATTTTCCTAATGTAGTAGCAAATGTATTCATTGCTGAAACGCAAATAAGTGTCAATGCTGTAAAAACAGAAGCAATAACTGCACGAAACTTTTTCATGATAATTTCCTCCTAAAAATTTTTCAATAATTTTTTCCTACTTGAATATTATATCACCTATTTATGGAAAAAGCAACTTTTACTCGAAAATTACACATTTTAGCTTGAAAAAGCTAAAAATCGAGTTTCTACATTGTTTAAAAGGTATAAATTAATTGATATATTTTATTTGTAGTTATGAATTATTCTATATTATAATAAAAATACCAATAATTTAATTTTTAGATTGCATAATTAGGGATGGTGAATATTTTGACATCTAAAGATAGTTTTAAATTTAGAATTGTAGAATTGATACTTCTTGCAATGCTCAAAAATGAAGATAAGTATGGTTATCAAATTTCTCAAGAAGTATCTGATTTAAGCAATGGTTATCTATGCCTTAAAGAAGGCTCTATGTATCCTGTTTTATATAAGCTTATGGAAAAAGGCTATATAAAAAGCAGAACAGAAAAAATCGGTGAAAAACGCACAAGAGTATATTATCATCTTGAAGATTCTGGCAGAGAATATCTCAAAGAAACAAAAAGTAATTATATAAATAATGTAAAAATAATTTGTAAGATTGCAGAAATTTCTAAAGATGAGTTATTTTCCTCAGAAACATAAATACATAATATAATAAATTAAAAGTGCGAACCTTTTTTAAGATTCGCACTTTATTTTATAATATTCAGGATTAAATTTAAGTTTTGCCTATGTATAAAAGATTAAAGGTCAATCTTCTTATCGCCACCAAAACCATTGACTGCATAATAAGCAACACCATTTTCAGGCTGTACATAGATGTCAAGAGTTTCAACAGCATCATCAAAGCCATTTGCTGCATAATCAGCCTTGCAAGCTTCAATAAGCTCAGCGTCTGTATAATCTCTGCCCTGATACTGAACTGTAATAGTAGCCTTTGTTGCAGGAGCCTTCTTGCAAGCTCTCTTCTTAGGAGCAGCCTCTTCTTTAACCGCAGGAGCAACCTCAGCCTTTATTGCAGGAGCAGCCGCTACTTCCTTAACAGCAGTTGTCTTTACTTCCTTTGTTTCCTTAACAGCCTTTGCTGTCTTAACAGCAGGTTTCTTAGTTGTAGCCATATATCTTTTTCTCCTTTTCTATTTTAACATTATAATATGTTTATGAATTTATTATAGCTTTTAAAAAGCAAATTGTCAAACGCAAAAGGCTAAAAATGGCTTGTTTATCAAAAGAATGGTTACTTAGCCAATAGCAAGTTTTTAAAAAAATAAATTATTGTGCATATTAGCTACATATTTTGTACTATTCTATTAGAATTAACTAAACAAGAAAGGATATGGGTCTATCTTTGTGCCATTGTCGATAATTTCAAAATGTAAATGTGGTCCTGTAGAATATCCTGTCGAGCCGACCTCTGCAATCTTTTGACCTGCGCTAACCTTATCTCCTGCCGATACACAAAGCTTACTGCAATGACCGTAGAGCGTCTGATAACCGTTTTCATGGTCGATTATAACATATTTTCCATATCCCGAATTATCCTCTTGAGCAAGTATAACCGTGCCACCATCGGACGCTAAAATATCTGCACCATATACACCACTGCCAGAAATATCAAGTCCATTGTGGTTTGTTCCCCATCTTGGTCCAAACCCACTTGTTATGGTGTCATAGTTAGGCAAAGGCCAGCTGAATTTTCCAAGAGAAGCTCCGACCTTATCATTTGTTCCGATAGTTGTAACCTCATTCACGACCTCTGAAATAACTTCTTTATAAAGAACCTTTTCTGAAACCGCTCTCCCATCAATATATGTAATCTGAGATGTAGTTTTTATTTCGCCGTCTTTACCCTCAGTTGTAACCTCCTTATATGAGGTACTAAGCTTATCGTCCTTAACAGTTTCTTTTTTGAATTTTTCCACCTTGTTTTCTGTTTCCGTAACAGTAAATTTTATAGATATTGGTAATTTGTTATACTTTATTGTAAGCTTGTCACCAGTTTTAATTTTCCTTTCCTTTATAGCAGGATTTTGGTTTTCAAGCTCATCAACTGATATTCCATAATACTTAGCAATAGAAGCTCTTGTTTCTTTATTTTTAATAGTATGAGTAGTTGTAATTTCTGATTTTTCGCTTAAAATTGATTGTAAGCCCTCTTTGTCAGTAAGCTCACTTCTCATATGCATACCCTCAAGGATTTCCACCTTTTCAACAAACTGTGCCTTAGCATCAATAAAATCCTTAACAGCTTTCTTTTTCATAGACGAAAGAACTGTTCTCATCTCTTCGTCAGATGTCATAACTGCAATGGTTCTGCCATCAACCTTAAGTGAATATGCGGTTATCGGAACTTCTATATTTTCACTCATAGACCTTGTTGCTTTTGCAGCAGCGGTGAGGCTTCTTGCCTCTGCAATTCTTGCATCAGTATATAAAACCTCAGAAGGTGTTACTGTCTTTTCATTTTCAGATATTTTATTTTGCCTAGCAACTACAACTGGAACAATAACGCCAGATGCGACAATCGCAGCGACTAAAATTCCAATAAATATTTTCTTTGTATTACTACGCTTTTGAGGGATTGTTTCAATTTCCTCAATGAAATGCTTTTCTCTACTCTTATAATCAGAAGCGTGTTTCATCATAAAACCTCACTTTTAAATTTACGCTAATAACTCTTTTGCGTATCGCACTTTTTTAATTATATCAATTTTGTAACTACTTTGCAATGGAAAATATAATGTTTCAAGAAATAAATTCCTGATTTTCCCAATGTTTAAGGGCATTATTCAGATACTTGAATTACCTATACCAATGTGCTAAAATAGTAGCTGTTCACAATTTGTTATTTTAAAGAAAATAAATTGTTTCTATTTATTTTAAATTTATTTAATTTTATTATCGAATTTTCTTAACTTTCTAAAGATATAATCTAAACATCAAATGAAAAACAAATATTTGGAGGTCCTATATTATGACAGATTATAACAGAGATAATGAACAATACACACCAGAAAACGATGGTCGTTCTTACGATGATATTTACTCATCACAGCCAGAACAGCAACCAATAAATCAAACTGCTGAACAATCCACTTCAGAAGCTTCAACAGTTCAAAAGGTTCAGGAAACTACACAACAGTATACTACTTCACAAGCTGAGCAACAACCCCCTATACAAAACACATATGCACAAGCTCAACAGCCTATTACTTATAATAGTCCTTATTCACAGCAATATCAGCAACCTACTTATAGCACACCTTACTATCAGCCACAGCCAATTAAAGCAACTGATGTAAGAACTGCTCCAAAGAAAAAGAATAAGACAGCTAAGCGTGTTGCAATTATAACAGCTTCTCTTGCTTTAGTAGCTTGTATTGGTATTGGTGGTGGCTTCCTCGGTTCTAAGCTTGCTGGCTCTTCTGTTACACCAACAAGCACAGAAAATAGTAGCTCAACAAGCAAGGCTGGAAGCTCCGAAACCTCAAAAGGCAGCTTGAACATAACCAAAAACGAAGGTACACAGGTTGCTGCAACAAGCACTCAAGAAGTAGCTGAAAAGGCTGCAAACTCTGTTGTAGAAATTACAACAGAATCAGTTGTAAGCGGTCAGTATATGCAGCAGTATGTTTCTACTGGTGCTGGTAGTGGTGTTATCATCTCAAAAGATGGATATATCATAACCAATAACCATGTCATTGATGGTGCAAGCAATATTACAGTCACCTTGAAAAACGGAAAGTCTTACACAGCTAAGCTCATCGGCAAGGATAATCAAGTTGATGTTGCTTTGTTAAAGATTGAAGAAACTGGTCTTAGTCCTGTAACCTTTGGTGATTCTGATAACCTAAAGGTCGGTGAAACTGCTGTGGCAATCGGTAATCCTCTCGGAAAGCTCGGTGGCACAGTTACAAGTGGTATCATTAGTGCTTTGAACAGAGAAATCACAATAGGCGGTGAAACTATGAATCTTCTCCAGACAAATGCAGCTATAAACCCAGGTAACTCAGGTGGCGGACTTTTCAATGCTAATGCTGAGCTTGTCGGACTTGTTGTTGCTAAGTCAAGTGGTTCAGATGTCGAAGGCTTAGGCTTTGCTATTCCAATAAACGATGTTGTAAATATTCTCCAAGACCTTATGGATCATGGCTATGTAACTGGCAGACCATCACTTGGCGTTTCACTTACTGATATTTCTGAAGACCAGTTATTCTCATATAGACTTGATGAAGCAGGCACATATGTAGCACAGGTAACATCAGGCTCCGCTGCTGAAAAAGCTGGAATCAAGCTTGGTGACCTTCTTGTTAAGATTGATGATACAGAGATAACCTCATCTTCTCAAGCTGCAAGCTTAATTTCAAAGCATAAGGCTGGCGATGAAATAAGTATCACTGTTAAGCGTGATGGCAAAGAACAAACTGTAAAAGCTACTCTCGATGAATCAACAACAAGTAGTGACAAAAAAGCTGAACAATCCAGTTCAACCACATATCCATATCAAGGCTATGGTAATTATGGTGGCTACGGCTTCTAAATTCTAACAAAATTTAATATAAATAAAATAGAGCCTCACCGATAGCATAAACTGTCGGTGAGGCTAATTTTTGTATTTAGAAAAGGAATTTTATTTTTGCCACTGCATATAGTTATAAAGGTGATGAATTTGAAGAGAGTTATTTCTTTATTTCTAATGGCATTTGTTGCAACCTCTATAATTATGCTCTGTATGACAGGTGCTAAGGAAAAGGATTTTATACGCTATGTTGAATTTAATGTAACATATCCAGCCTTAGAAACTGCTATGAAACTCGATATAGATTCGCAAGATGATGAAATAAAACTAAATTGGATAGATATGCTTGCCTATTTAGGGACAAAATATAGTGGGGACTTTTCAAGCTATAAGGAGAGCGACTTAAAATTCATAGCCGAAAAACTTTCAAGCGGTGAAAAAATATCCGATTTAACTAAGGAAATGAAATATTATTCATATTATCGTGAAGCTTATGGGGCTGTACTTAATGGCTTTCTTGGCGAATATACCGAAAAATCAACAGACGAAAACGGCAAAACTACCGAAACAAAAAAGTATGGTTTGAAAGTTTATTCTCCCATCGCAAAGACATTTCCATATTCACATTATGACGATTTCGGAGCATCACGAACATATGGTTATAAGCGTCAGCACTTAGGACACGATATGATGGCGGCTGTCGGAACACCTATTATAGCAGTCGAGTCCGGAACAGTTGAAATTATGGGTTGGAACCAATATGGTGGTTGGAGAATTGGTATCCGTAGTGCTGATAAGAAAAGATATTACTACTACGCACATTTAAGACAAAATCGACCATATCAATGCGATATGGCTGAAGGCAAAACAGTCAATGCAGGAGATGTTATCGGATATGTTGGTAGAACTGGTTACAGCACAAAAGAAAACACAAATAACATTGACACAAGCCACCTTCATTTCGGCTTACAGCTTATTTTTGATGAGAGCCAGAAAGAGTGTGACAACGAAATTTGGATAAACCTCTACCCTATCACACTTCTGCTCGAAAAAAACAAATCTGAAGTTTGTCGTATTTCAGAAACAAAAGAATTTTATAGTATTTCATCAATGCAAGAAATTGCAGAAAAAAATTAAAACAACTTGATTTTAATTAAAATATTAAGTGGGGATAAAATCCGCCGCTTGAGAAAAAAGAGATGTTAAGGACTTTGCCATTAAAACGCACGAGGGATGCCGTCCCTCAACCCTGCAAGCCTTTGAAAAGGCTTGCAATGAAACTTTTTAGTTTCTTAGAGAAATATATTCGTTCATAAAAAATGCGATAAACTCATAAATCGAGTTTATCGCATTTTTTGCCTAAAGTTAATTATTTCAAAGCTGACATAGCTGCCTCGATAAGAGAAATTTTCTCAGTCATCTTTTCAGCAGTTGCCTTAACCTTGTCCACAACAGCCTGTGGAGCTTTTGATACAAACTTCTCGTTTGCAAGCTTGCCCTCTGCCATTGCAAGTTCTTTTTTAGCTGTTTCAAGCTCTTTGTTAAGACGCTTGAGTTCAGCTTCCTTGTCAACAAGCTCGTCCATCGGAATATAAATTTTTGCATCTGCTGTGACTATTGTTACAGCGCCCTCAAGCTCGAATGATTCTCCGATTTCAACTTCGTTTGCACTTGCAAGCTTGATTATAAACTTCTCACCATTTACATATGGTTTCTGTTCCTTAGCCGCAATATAGACTTTAGCTTTTCTTGAAGGTGGTACATTCATTTCCGCACGACGATTTCTGATAGCCTTGATAGCTTCCATAACCATTTCCATTTCGTGAGATGCCTCAGGGAAATTGAGAGCCTCATCATACTCAGGATAAGCCTGTGTCATAATTGTTTCGCCCTCGTGTGGAAGTGACTGCCAGATTTCCTCAGTGATAAATGGCATAAATGGGTGGAGCAAAAGAAGTATCTTTGTAAGAACCCATACAAGAACCTGTCTTGCATTCTGTGCCGATTCGCCCTCAGACTGCAAACGAGATTTTGCAAGCTCGATATACCAATCGCAGAAACAATCCCAGATAAAGTCATAGAGCTTCTGAACAGCAATTCCAAGCTCGAACTTGTCGAGATTTTCACGAATTTCCTTTGTATAGGTGTTAAGTGTGCTGATAATCCACTTATCCTCTGCCTCAAGCTTTTCAGGAAGCTCGTTCTTGACATCATAATCATCAATATTCATATGAACGAAACGGCTTGCATTCCAAAGCTTATTTGCAAAGTTACGGCTTGCCTCAACCTTTTCATCAGAGAAACGCATATCGTTTCCTGGGCTGTTACCGTTTGCAAGAGTAAAGCGAAGTGCATCAGCACCATATTTGTCAATAACCTCAAGTGGGTCAATACCGTTGCCGAGTGATTTAGACATCTTTCTGCCCTGTGCATCACGAACAAGTCCATGAATAAGAACCGTATCAAACGGAGCCTTTCCTGTCTGCTCAATGCCAGAGAACATCATACGCATAACCCAGAAAGGAATAATATCATAGCCTGTTACAAGTGTGCTTGTAGGATAGTAATGCTTGAAATCCTCAGTTTCTTCAGGCCAGCCAAGGGTTGAGAAAGGCCAAAGTGCAGAGCTGAACCATGTATCAAGTGTATCAGGGTCTTGCTCTATATTTTTGCTTCCGCACTTTCCGCAAGCACATGGAGTTTCAGAAGAAACAGTAATCTCACCGCAATCAGAGCAGTACCAAGCAGGGATTCTATGTCCCCACCAAAGCTGACGGGAAATACACCAGTCACGAATATTTTCGAGCCAGTGGAAGTAAATCTTATCAAATCTCTGTGGAATAAACTTTGTTTCGCCGTTCTTAACAGCGTCAATAGCAGGACCTGCAAGAGGCTTCATCTTAACGAACCATTGCTTTGAAACTCTTGGCTCGACAGTTGTTCCGCAGCGATAGCAAGTACCAACATTATGAGAGTAGTCCTCAATCTCGACCAAAGCACCCTCTTCTTTAAGGTCAGCAACGATTGCCTTTCTTGCCTCATATCTGTCCATACCTGCATACTTAGGATAATCCTCAGTAATCTTTGCATCAGGAGTAAGAACATTGATAACCTCAAGATTATGACGAAGACCAACCTCAAAGTCATTAGGGTCGTGAGCAGGTGTAATCTTAACAACACCTGTTCCGAAATCCATTTCAACATAGCTATCTGCAACAACAGGAATTTCTCTGTGCACAATAGGAAGAATAAGTGTCTTGCCGACAATATCCTTATATCTTTCATCATCAGGGTTTACAGCTACGGCAGTATCGCCCAAAAGAGTTTCAGGACGAGTTGTAGCAAGTTCAAGATAACCGCTTCCGTCCTTGAAAGGATAGCGAAGATGCCAGAAATGTCCCTGCTGCTCCTCATACTCAACCTCAGCATCAGAAATTGATGTTAAGCAGTGAGGACACCAGTTGATAATTCTTTCACCACGATAAATAAGACCCTTGTTATAGAGTTTCTCAAAAACTGTATTAACTGCCTTGTTGCAGCCGCTGTCAAGAGTAAAGCGTTCTCTGTCCCAGTCACAGCTTGAACCCATTTTCTTGAGCTGTTCGCAGATTCTTCCGCCGTACTGTTTCTTCCAATCCCATGCTCTTTCAAGGAATTTTTCTCTGCCGAGGTCATCTTTAGTTAGACCTTCTTTTTTCATAGCTTCAACGATTTTAGCCTCAGTAGCAATAGACGCATGGTCTGTTCCAGGAAGCCATAATGTATCGAATCCACTCATTCTATGATAACGAATCAAAATATCCTGTAAGGTATTATCAAGAGCGTGACCCATATGAAGCTGACCTGTAATATTAGGCGGTGGCATAACTATTGTGTAAGGCTTCTTATCCTTTTCACACTTAGCGTGGAAATATCCGCCTTTCAGCCAAAATTCATATGTTCTGTCTTCAACCTCACTTGGATTGTAAGCTTTAGCAAGCTCTTTTGCCATCTCTATCAATATCCTCCTTTTATTTCTTTTGTCGGGGCTTCACCCCGAAACCAAACACAGGCTCTGCCGTAGGTAAATTCATAAGCAGTTGCCTTTGAAAGTGTTTTTATAATCTATAAGCGAATACATTTCGCCACTACAAGTTTATTAGTTAATTGGTAATTACTTCATACACAACAGCAAACTTCCCAAACTCACCACAAGTGAAACTTGTCGAGCAATTCCACATTTTGACTACCGAGGTACTCTGTCAGGGAAACCCCTACGAAAAACATTTCATTGGAATGCTTTTCTATCCTTCTGTACTTAGAAAAGTATAAAGTATTTCGCTGTCTTAGGAAATCTTACTGATTGTTCTTTGGTCTGAAACCGCCCTTACCTCTGTTTCCGCCATTGCTTGGTCTGCGTGGTGGAAGTTCGTTTTCAGGTGTTAAGCCCTCTACTTCAATAAGAGCCTCTCTGCGAGAAAGATTCAGTCTGCCCTTATCATCAACCTCAAGAACCTTAACTATAACTATATCTCCAACATTTACTACATCTGTAACTTTTTCTGTACGCTTAACATCAAGCTGTGAAATATGGCAAAGTCCTTCTTTTCCTGGTGCAATCTCTACAAATGCACCGAAATCCATTATTCTTGTAACCTTACCCTTATAAATTGCACCTGGCTCTGGGTCATTGGCAATAGTTTCAACTATACCCAATGCACGCTTGCAGTTATCAAGGTCTATACCGCTGATATAAACATGGCCGTCCTCTTCAATATCCATCTTGACATCGCATTCAGCACAAATCTTTTGGATAACCTTTCCGCCTGAACCGATAACCTCACGAATCTTATCAACAGGAATGATTGTTGAAAGCATCTTTGGAGCATACTTAGAAAGCTCCTTGCGTGGCTCAGGAATAACAGGAAGCATAATATCGTCAAGGATATAATCTCTTGCCTTATGTGTCTTATAGAGAGCCTCTTTAATCATTTCAGGTGTAAGACCGCTAATCTTCAAGTCCATCTGAATAGCTGTGATACCCTCGTGTGTACCAGCAACCTTAAAGTCCATATCGCCGAAGAAGTCCTCAAGACCTTGAATATCAACCATAGTCATCCAGCGGTCGCCCTCTGTTATAAGTCCGCAAGAAATACCTGCGACAGGTGCTTTAATTGGTACACCTGCGTCCATAAGTGCAAGTGTAGAACCACAGATAGAACCCTGTGAAGTTGAGCCGTTAGAGGAAAGAACCTCTGAAACCAATCTCATTGTATATGGGAACTCCTCAACTGGAGGAATAACAGGTACTAAAGCTCTTTCAGCCAACGCACCATGACCTATTTCTCTTCTTCCTGGACCTCTTGAAGGCTTTGTTTCGCCAACAGAGTATGATGGGAAGTTATAGTGATGAATATATCTCTTAGATTCCTCATCATCAATGCCGTCAAAATTCTGCTGTTCATTGACTGGACCAAGAGTTGCAACAGTAAGAACCTGTGTCTGACCTCTCGTAAACATACCTGAACCATGAACTCTTGGAAGAAGTGAAACTTCTGCTGCAAGTGGTCTGATTTCGTCCATGCCTCTGCCGTCTACACGCTTTTGCTCATCAAGAAGCCAACGACGGACAACTGTTTTTTGTGTGAGGTAAAGGCACTCATCAATCTTCGCTTCGGAATCAGGATAAATTTCGTCAAATTTCTCATGAACCGCCTCATAGATAGGCTTTAGTCTTTCGTCACGAACCTTTTTATCATCTGTATCAAGAGCAAGCTTTATATCCTCGATAGCAAAATCTCTGATACCCTCGAACATTTCCTTTGCAGGCTTATTACTTGGATATTCAAACTTAGGCTTACCAATTTCTCTTTGAGCCTGCTTAATAAACTCAATGATTTTTTGGTTAGCTTCATGACCTGCCATAATACCGTTATACATAACATCATCAGGAACGATATTTGCACCCGCTTCAATCATAGCAATTCTGCTGTCTGTTGAAGCAACTGTAACAGCCATTTGTGAAAGTTCACGCTGTTTCTTTGTTGGGTTAATAATAAATTCACCGTCAATCAAGCCGACAGAAACGCCTGAAATAGGGCCATTCCAAGGAATATCTGAAATGCTAAGAGCAAATGATGTACCAATCATTGCTGCGATTTCTGGCTGACAATCAGGGTCTACGCTCATAACTGTGCAGACAACAGAAACATCATTTCTCATATCCTTAGGGAAAAGTGGTCTAATTGGGCGGTCTATAACTCTTGAAACAAGAATAGCCTTATCAGAAGGACGGCCTTCACGCTTTGTATAAGAACCAGGAATTTTGCCAACAGAATAAAGCTTTTCCTCAAAATCAACAGACAATGGGAAAAAATCTACACCATCTCTTGGTTTTGCGGCTGCTGTTACTGCAACATGAACACAAGTTTCTCCGTATCTTACAAGGCAAGAGCCATTTGCAAGCTGAGCCATTTTTCCTGTTTCAATTTTCAAAGGGCGTCCTGCAAATTCTGTTTCATAAACCTTAAAATTCTCAAACATTTATTTTCCTCCATTTTAATATTTTATTGGCAAAAATTCTGTCTTTAGCAATGAAACCAAGACATAAGCTATGATGTGCAAAAAGCAGCTGTGACAGCTTAAATATCCTCGTTTCACTGATAAAGGCGAATAATTGCCTATTTCTAATAAAGAAAAGGCAGTCTGTGATATAAACAGACTGCCCCGAAACCGTATAATAGCAGAATTTAGCTATTTTCGGATTAATTTTGCAACTAAAATGCCTCGTCGAATCCGTATGCGAAATAACACACAATCGTGCAGCATTCAGCCACTTATTACTTACGGATGCCGAGTCTTGCTATGATTGAACGGTAACGCTCGATGTCAACCTTAATGAGGTAGTTGAGGAGTGAACGTCTTTGACCAATCATCTTGAAAAGACCTCTTCTTGAGTGATGGTCCTTCTTATGAGTCTTGAGGTGCTCAGTAAGGTCGTTGATTCTCTTTGTGAGAAGAGCAATCTGAACCTCTGGTGAACCTGTGTCGCCTTCGTGTGTAGCATACTCTTTAAGTATTGCTTCCTTTTCTTCTTTAAGCATTAGTTTTTCCACCTTTTAATAAATTTACCCTACTTAAAAAAGCTGAATCTCAGAAAAAGGATGTGGAACTCCAAATTGAAATTATCAATTTTATGGCTTAAACCTATAACCGAGATTAGGGCAATCAGCCTTATAATTATATCACGCAAAAATCAATTTGTAAAGTATATTTTATATGTTTTTACAAGTTGATTTAAAGAAAAAATATTTCAAATTGTAGTTGATTTATATTATTTTGCGACAATGTTTACAAGCTTGCCCTTAACATAAATTTCTTTGATTATATTTTTACCCTCTGTAAATTCTGCAACCTTTGGTTCAGCCTTTGCAGCAGCAAGAGCAGTTTCTTGGTCTGCGTCAGCCTCGATTGTAATTCTCGCACGAAGCTTACCATTAACCTGAACAGCAATTTCAACTGTATCGTCCTTGCACTTGCTTTCATCATACTTAGGCCACTCCTGTTCGCAAGCAAGTCCTTCGCCAAGCTTAAGCTCAGCAAAAACTTCTTCAGTAACATGAGGTGCAAATGGATTCATAAGAATTGTGAAAATACGCAGTTCTTCTCTTGTGATAGACTTTGTATTATAAATATCATTAATAAGAGCCATAAGGGTTGCAATAGCAGTATTGAACTTCAAAGTTTCAATATCTTCAGAAACCTTCTTTATAGCCTTATGGAAGTTGCTTTCGAGTTCAGTACGGATACCGCCATCTGTAAGCATTGATGCAAGTCCATAATATCTCTCAATAAATCTTCTGCTTCCCTTGATACCAGATGTACTCCATGGAGCAGCCTTCTCAAAATCACCGATAAACATTTCGTAAACACGCATAGTATCTGCACCATACTCATTTACTATGTCATCAGGATTTATAACATTGCCCCTTGATTTACTCATCTTCTCGCCGTTTTCGCCAAGAATCATACCATGGCTTGTACGCTTTGCGTATGGCTCCGGAGTAGGAACTACACCAATATCATAGAGGAACTTATGCCAGAAACGGCTATAAAGCAAGTGGAGAGTTGTATGCTCCATACCGCCGTTATACCAGTCAACAGGTGACCAATACTTCAATGCCTCTGGAGATGCGAGAGCCTCATCATTGTGTGGGTCCATATATCTGAGGAAGTACCAAGATGAACCTGCCCACTGTGGCATTGTATCTGTTTCACGCTTTGCTGGCTTTCCACACTTAGGGCAAGTTGTATTCACCCATGAATCAATAGCCGCAAGTGGAGATTCGCCGTTATCTGTTGGCTCATATGATTCAACATCAGGAAGCTCAAGTGGAAGTTCACTTTCAGGAAGTGCAACTGTTCCGCAACAAGGGCAATGTACAATCGGAATAGGTTCGCCCCAATATCTCTGACGAGAAAAAACCCAGTCACGAAGCTTATAATTGACCTTTGAATGTCCAACTTTCTTTTCTGTGAGGAACTCAACGATTTTCTTCTTAGCCTCATCAACAGTAAGTCCATCGAGGATTCCAGAATTAACCATAATTCCTGTTGCACAATCTGTAAATGCTTCTTCCTGAACATTTCCGCCCTTAACAACTTCGATAATTGGAAGGTCAAATTTCTTTGCAAATTCCCAGTCACGAGTATCGTGCGCAGGAACAGCCATAATAGCACCTGTTCCATAAGAAACAAGAACATAGTCAGAAATGAAAATAGGAATCTGCTTACCATTCACAGGATTTATAGCCTCAACACCTTGAAGCTTAACACCTGTCTTATCCTTAGCAACCTCTGTACGCTCGAAATCAGACTTCTTTGAAGCCTCATACTGATAGCTACGAATCTCATCTATGTTGGTGAGCTTATCTGCCCACTTCTCAATAATTGGGTGTTCAGGAGAGATAACCATATATGTTGCACCATAGAGAGTATCCGGACGAGTTGTATATATAGTGAGTGTATCACCCGTAGTTGTAGAGAAATCAACCTCTGCACCTGTTGAACGGCCAATCCAGTTTTTCTGCTGTGCCTTAACTCTATCAGGATAATCAACAAGGTCAAGGTCATTAATAAGTCTTTCTGCATACTCAGTAATCTTGAGCATCCACTGTGACTTAACCTTTCTTACAACCTCGCTATGGCATCTCTCACAAACGCCGCCGACAACTTCTTCATTTGCAAGAACACACTTACAAGAAGTACACCAGTTTACAGCCATTTCTTTCTTATATGCAAGACCATGCTTATAGAGTTGGAGGAAAATCCACTGTGTCCACTTAAAATATTTAGGGTCAGTTGTGTTAATTTCTCTGCTCCAATCGAATGAAAGACCAAGTGCCTGAAGCTGTGCCTTAAAATGTGCTACATTTTGCTTTGTAACTTCAGCAGGGTGAATATGATTCTTAATAGCAAAGTTCTCTGTTGGAAGTCCGAATGCGTCCCAACCGATTGGATAAAGAACATTATAGCCCTCTAAGCGTCTTTTTCTTGAAACAATGTCAAGAGCAGTATATGAGCGTGGGTGTCCTACATGAAGTCCCTGTCCTGATGGATATGGAAATTCTACAAGAGCGAAGAACTTAGGCTTTTTGCTATTCTGCTCTGCGTGGAATACACCCTTATCTTCCCAGATTTTCTGCCATTTTGATTCGATTTTCTTGTGGTCATACTTTTTTTCAAAGCTCAATTTATTTCTCTCCTTAGTTGCAATTTTGCGGTTATCCGCCGCTTGCATCAAGTGTTTCGTTGTCTATTGTAATGGTTTTGCCCTATAAAAAACGAAACTTTTAATTTTATCAAGATTATTCTATGTCAATAATTTCTCCGTCCTGCCATAATCTTTCGAGGTCATAATATTCTCTTGCCTCGTCAGAGAAAACATGGACTACTACATCTACATAATCAAGAAGTATCCAAGAATTCGAGCGATAGCCCTCAACATGGCTTACGCTGATTCCTGCTTCATCAAGCTGTGCTTCAACCTCATCAGCAAGAGCCTTAACATGAGTGCTTGAAGTACCTGTTGCAATTACAAAATAATCTGCAATCGCAGAAATATCCTGAATTTTTATAACCTTAATATCAAGTGCCTTTTTGCTGTCAAGAGCCTTAACAGCCATCTTTGCTGTTTCTAATGATGTCATATATTTCCTCCGTAAATTTATTTTTTCTTAAGAATAACCTCGTTATATGCGTCGAGTGTATCTTTTGCTATTGCAAGTCGTCTATGAGCCAAATCCTCTATGCTAAAGCTAAGTCCTTCAATCATAGCTGCTTCAAGACTTTTATCAGCCGCCTTGCGAATTTCATCTACACCGTCATAATCTCTTTCGGCAGATGTAAAATCAGAAATGAAAATTATCTTTTCAAGCAATGACATTCCACCTCTTGCAGTTGTATGATAACGAACAGCATTGAGAATATCTTCATCATCAATCCCAAGAACGATTTTGATATATCCACTTCCTGAAATTGCGTGCCAAAGCTTTGTTGAGTTTGCCTCAAGCGGAGAAAGCTCTATTCCGGCTTTCTTCATAATTTCAAGCTGTTCTTCCTCTGAGGTTTCTTTTGTAATATCGTGCAAAATTCCTGCGATAGCAGCTTTTTCTACATCAGCACCATACTTTTTCGCAAGTCGCACAGCCTCCTTAGATACATTCTTAGAATGTTCAAAGCGAGCATCCTTTAATCTCGGACGAATAATCTTTTCGTAATCCTTGACATTCACAGCACAAAACCTCCAAGCAATTTTATCAAAATCTAAGTTTATATCTTTTATATATGATAACCTATTTCCAAGCCCTCGTCAATGAAAACAGCCTGAACATATCCAATATTTTTTCCGTTTTTCAATAAAATAGGATAACATTTTTATAAATACAAACCTTTTTCAAGAATATAATTTTCAACCTGCTTAGGAACGAGTTTATCAATAGATTTTCCATTCTCGATAGCTTTTCGGATTTCACTTGACGAAACCTCTGGCAAAGTAAGGTTAAGCACCTGTGTTTCAGCACCTATTGATTTCAGAAAAGGTTCTCTGTCGATAAGCTCTTGTCTGCCACCGACTCCTTTTCTCGGAACTCCGCATATTGTCGCAAGCTTAAAGATTATTTCTGGATTTTTCCAAGTTTCTATTGAAAGAAACATATCCGCTCCCATAATCAGAAATAAATCATCAGTAGGATATATAGAATGTAATTCTTGTAATGTTTTATAAGTATAGCTTTTTCCGCCACGCTTAATTTCTACATCAGAAATCTCTGTTTTTGGAATATCAGCAATACAAAGCTTGCACATTGCTATTCTATCCTCTGGAGAAACTGGTGATTTAACCAATTTGTGTGGAGGTAAGAATGACGGTACAACAAGAAGTTTATCAAGATTAAGCTCACTTATAATTCCTTTTATAAGCTGAATATGTCCGTTATGTATTGGGTTAAAGCTTCCACCAAACATTCCTATCCGCACACGATTCACCTCATCTTGTTATATCAATCACTTTTTCTTAGACGCCTTTGGAAGAACAATTTTAGGCTCTTTGTCATTTCTTCTGTATAGAACAAACTTTGAGCCAATAACCTGTACAACCTCGCTGTTTGTTGCCTTTGCGATTTCTTCAGCAACTTCTCTTGGAGTAATCTCCGCAGAATTAAGAACCTTACCCTTAATAAGCTCACGAGCCGCTAAAGCGTCATCAGCCTGCTTGATAATATTTTCATTCATATTGCCCTTGCCTACCATAATAATAGTATCAATATCAACTGCAAGGGAACGCAAAAATGCTCTTTGTTTACTTGTCATAATATCTCCTTAAAATTTCTTTTCCTTTAATTTTTCTCTCAGCTTTTCAGCCAAGGCTCTGAGAGCCTTTCCTCTGTGACTCATTGCATCCTTTTGTATGCTTGAAAGCTCTGCAAAGGTTTTGTTATCATCTGTGAAGAAAATTGGGTCATAGCCAAAGCCATTGTTTCCTCTTGGTGCAAAGCCAATCGAGCCATCGCAAGAGCCTTCAACCTCAATCTTACTGCCATCAGGGAAGTAACAGCAAATAGCACAAACAAAATGTGCTGTACGCTGACCATCAGGCGTATCCTTAAGCTCAATCATAAGCTTTTCAATCTTTTCCTCATCAGATGCACCCTCGCCCGCATATCTTGCAGAATAAACTCCGGGCCTGCCACCAAGAGCATCGACCATAAGTCCAGAATCATCTGCAATAGCAGGCATACCTGTTGCTTTACAAGCACTCTTTGCTTTAAGCTCTGCATTTTCTGCAAAGGTCTTGCCTGTTTCATTAACCTCTGGCAATTTCTCTCCGCACTCCTCTGCAGAAATAACGGAGATTCCGAGTGGTTTTAAAATTCTGTCAAATTCTTTAATTTTATTTTCGTTATGTGTAGCAGCTATATAAATCATATTATAACCTCCTGTAAAATAGGCAGTTTATTATTCTTCTTTGCTATCTTTTGTGAAAAGTGCTTTTGCAAAATCTGACGGATTGAATGGCTGTAAATCATCAATCTGTTCACCAACACCGATATACTTAACTGGAATTTTAAGGTCGTCCATAATTGCAAGAACAACTCCGCCCTTAGCTGTACCATCAAGCTTTGTAAGAACAATGCCTGTAATTCCTGCGGCATTTTGAAATTCTCTTGCTTGATTGACAGCATTCTGACCTGTTGTTGCGTCAAGCACAAGAAGAACCTCTTTATCAGCATCAGGAAGTTCTCTGTCTATAACTCTGTTAATCTTAGCAAGCTCGTCCATAAGGTGCTTTTTGTTGTGAAGTCTTCCTGCTGTATCTGCGATAATTACATCACTTCCCTTAGCCTTTGCCGAAGAAATTGCATCGAATACAACAGCTGCAGGGTCTGAACCCTCTTGTTGCTTAATAATATCCGCACCAGAACGCTCTGCCCATATTTCAAGCTGGTCGATTGCGGCGGCTCTGAAGGTATCTGCGGCGGCAAGCGTAACTTTTTTCCCAGAACGAACAAGATTTGCAGCAATCTTACCGATAGTAGTAGTTTTACCAACTCCGTTTACACCTATTACAAGAATGATTGACGGCTTTGTATTTATCATCAATTCATTTGAATTGCCAAGCATATCAGCAATAACATCAGCCAATAGGTCGTGAATCATTGCAGGGTCGGTAATGCCCTCTTTTTTAACTCTTTTTCTAAGCTCATCACAGATATGCTCAGAGGTTGTTACACCTACATCGCCCATAATAAGCAATTCCAAAAGCTCCTCAAAAAGTTCCTCATCAATCTTTGTAAAGGACTTTAGCATTGTATCAATCTGACCGACAATAGCGTCCCTTGTCTTTTTAAGTCCTTCTTTTATTTTCTTAAATAAACCCATATATTTATCATTCCTTTACTACAAGAATATGTTTAAGACTCAATCCAAAACTACTGATTTTTTCTTTCCATTTTTCTTTCGTGGATATTCTCTGATTCTCACAACAAAATCAAGATTTACAGCTTCAACAGTATTTCCTGTTTCTAAAAGCAAGGCGTTTTTTGAAATTTCCTTTATAGTACCCTGAATTAAAGAGTTATTGAATGTATATATAATACATTCTTTATCTATAAAGTTTTTTGCTAGTTCCAACATTTTCTCTTTATCTCCTTTTTTTCTTTTGAGATTCACAATAGTATAATTTTCTTTTTGCTTTCTTATAAAAAGAAGCAAAATTATGGCGATAAATATTATTAGAGCCGGAATCAACATATCACTTCCATATAAAATTTCATCGAGCCTTTAAGCCGAGTTTTTGCTCAATTTCAGATGCTCTCAATTCAAGCAATTTAGATATACCCTCGTCCTGCATTGTAACACCATAAAGTACATCAGCTTCTTCCATAGTTCCTCGACGATGTGATATACAGATAAACTGTGTATTGTCATTCATACGGCGAAGATACTGTGCAAATCTATCAACATTAACATCGTCAAGAGCCGCCTCTATTTCGTCCATTACGCAGAATGGTGCAGGGCTTACTTTCATTATAGCAAAATATAGTGCGATTGCAACAAGAGCTTTTTCTCCGCCAGACAAAAGCTCAATATGCGATACAATTTTTCCTGGAGGTGAAACCTTTATTTCAATTCCCGTTGTAAGAACATTGTCTGGGTCTGTGAGAGAAAGCTCTCCGCTTCCGCCTCCAAAAAGCTCCAAAAATGTCTGCTTGAAGTTTTCGTTTATAAGTGCAAAACGCTCTACAAAAATATCCTGCATCTGATGTGTAAGCTCATCTATGAGTTTAAGTAATTCTGCTTTTGAGGTTTCAACATCGCCAATCTGAGTTTTAAGAAATTCATATCTTTCACTGACTTCCTTATATTCATCAATAGCCGAAACATTGACGCTTCCTAAAGCACGAATTTTTTGCTTTAATTCCGAAAGTCTGCGTTGTGCTTTTGGAACATCTGGAATTTCCGGAGCTTTTTCTTCTGCCTCACGCTTAGTAAGTTCATATTCTTCCCAAAGCTTAGAAATAATTGTATCATACTCATTCTGGAGATTATCTTTCTTTTCAGAAAGTCTTGCAAGTTCACCGCCTAAGCGTTCACGCTTTGCAGTTTCCTCACGCTCGTCCTGACGGAGCTTTGTCTGCTGTTTTTCAAGCTCTATTCTTACCTGTGCTTGTTCAGTAATAAGGCTTGAATTTTCTTTTGATTGTTCAGAAAGAGCCTTAGCATGTGCGGTAAGCTCATCAATCTTAGCTTTAAGCTCAATATTTTTTGCCTTAATGCTTTCACTCTCTGCATTAAGGGCTTCAATTCTGCCGCTTCCCGAATTTTTTCTGAGTATAAAGCTTTCTATATCAGCATTGAGAGCCTCAATATCCTTTTCAGTTGTAACAATAGAAAGTCTTGTTTCCTGCAAACCGTTTGAAAGTTCCTCTCTTTTTTTGAGAAGTTCTTCCCTACTCCCTGAAAGAGTTCCCGCAAGAGATTCAAGTTCAGCTATTTTTTGCTTGTATTCTTGAGTGAGTTTTTCAGCCTCTTTACGCTCAAGTTTAAGTGATTCTATTCTCTCGTCAGACCTTGCATAATCTGTATTAAGCTCTGCAAGAAGTTTTTGAGTGCTTTCAATTTCAGATTCACGGCTCTTTTTTTCAGCCTCAATTTTAACCTTATCGCCCTGCATAATATACAGTTCGCTTTGAGCCGTTGAAAGTTCAAATTTTATTTTTGAACTTTGTTCTGATGCCTTTCTTAGCTTTTCGTTAGCCTGTTCAAAATCTTCTTTAAGCTTTTGTGCCTGATTCTTGATACTTTCGATTTCGCTTGCTCTGCCGAGAAGTCCGGCACTTTTTGCAAGAGAACCACCAGTAAGTGAACCGCCGGCATTGACAACCTGTCCATCAAGTGTAACAACCTTAAAGCGATAACTATATCTCTTTGCAATATTTACAGCACAATCGAGATTTTCTGCTATAACGATTCTGCCAAGTAAAGAAGCAAGAATACCCTTATAACAATCCTTACAGGAGCATAATTCAGAAGCTATACCGATAAAGCCCTCACACTGCTCCAAGCCACGCTCATTGAAATCTCTTGCTTTAATAGTCGCAATCGGTAGGAAAGTCGCACGACCACCGTTACAGCGTTTCAAAAATGCAATGGCCTTTTTAGCGTCTGCGTCTGTATCTGTAACTATGTTCTGCATAGCACCGCCAAGAGCCGTTTCAACGGCTGTACTGTATTCCTTAGGAACAGAAATAACTCTTGAAACAGGACCGTGTATTCCAGTTAAACCACCGTTCTTAACTTCTCGCATAACTGTTTTAACGCTTGCAGCAAAACCCTCAAGATTGCGTTCCAAATCCTCTAAAAGCTTTGCTTTTCTGAAAAGCTGTTCACTGTCAAGACGAAGCTTTTCGGCACTGGCTTTCAATTCCTCGCATTGACGGCTTTTTTGCTCAAGCCTTAATTCACAACCCTTAGAAACATTAGTAAGCTCAGTTATTTTTTCATCGCAATCGGAAAGCATTCGTCCATAATCTGCGATAATCTTTTTGAGTGTTTCAATCTGAGATGTTCTTTCCTTAATGTTATTCTCAAAGGAATCCATTCTCGCACTTATTTCAGAAATTGATGTTCCCGAAGTCATATATTTAACATTAGCCTCGGCAAGCTCTGCTGTCAGCTTAGAAAGCTCTGCATTTATTGACATAAGCTTGTCACTGCTTTCGCTTTCACCGTCACGCAAGGTATTTAGCTTTTCAAGATATGTATTAAGGCTATCCTTTAACCTTGAAAGCGTTGTTTCTTTTTCCTTAATAAGCTGATGTTTTTTCTCGATTTCTGCATCTATCTCAACAGAACTGCGTTTTGTTTCGTCTATATCTGATGCAATTCTTGAAACAGTTTCCTGATTATGAAATATGTCGTTTTGAAGAACATTAACCTCTGCACGCTTGCCAGCCGCCTCCTCGTCAAGACGGAAAGTTTCTGAACGCAAGGTTTCAATCTTCGCTGTAATATCGCTCTGCTTTGAGAAAAGTTCTTCAGTTTTAGCCTCAATATCCGTAAGAGCCTTTTGCGTTTCGTCATATTGGCTTTGTGCTATTGCTATTTTATCCTCCTGCTCTCTCAAGAGCCTTGTAGATTTATCAATAGTTTTCAGCCACAAGCCTATTTCAAGACCACGCTTCTCTTCCGCATATTCAAGATACGACTTTGCTTTCTCTGATTGTATTCTAAGTGGCTCTACACGACCTTCGAGTTCAGAAAGTATATCACGCAAACGAACAAGATTTTCTTCGGTTCTGCCAAGTCTGCGTTCTGCATCAGCTTTTCTGTAACGATAGCGTGAAATTCCTGCCGCTTCCTCGAAAATCTCTCGTCTGTCCTCACTCTTTGCTGCAACGATAGAATCAATCTTGCCCTGACTAATCATAGAATATCCGTCACGACCAAGACCTGTATCCATAAACAATTCATGAATATCCTGCAAGCGAACTACGGTATTATTTATTAGATATTCGCTCGCACCCGAACGATAATATCTTCTTGTAACGGAAACCTCGTCTTTGTCAAAATCAAGAGTTCTGTCGCTGTTGTCGATAGTAAGAGTTACCTGTGCAAAGCCTGTTCTTTTACGATTCTTTGCACCGTTAAATACGACATCTTCCATCTTTGAGCAGCGCAAAGTTTTCGGCGACTGCTCGCCGAGAACCCAACGCATAGCGTCACTTATATTACTTTTTCCGCTTCCGTTAGGACCAACAACTGCTGTTATTCCCTTAGTAAAACTAAGTCTGGTCTTATCCGGAAAAGTTTTAAAGCCTTGAAGCTCAAGGGATTTTAATATCACTATATCACCACATCTACAAATTATATTTTGGAGTTTCGCTCCAAAATTGACGGCAATTAACCGCTCTTATGGATAGTTTACATCATTGGCACTTGCCGAAGCTTCACCTCGTATCTTTCCAAACGCATTTCTTGACGAACTATTACATTAAATCCAAGTCGATTTAACCTGTCAATATTTTTGCGTTTTTGTCCGACAAACCTTGAAACAGAACGAGGATTGACATAAACCTCTATAGTACCTTTATGTATACCGCTCTTTTCAAGCTCTTTTATGCAGTTGCTATACATAATCTCGCTTTCACAAAGTTCACGAAAGGCAGGGTGAAATGCTCCTGCCGCCATACCCTCACGCAGACTGTCGCTATCGTGCAGTCCTAAGCGAATGACATTTATGTGTCGATTTTCAAAGTATAACAAAAGTTCAGCACAAAGCTTTACAGCGTCCTCGAGCGTCTGCGGCTGATAATCCTTAGACCTATATAGTTCATAAAGCTCTGTTCCCTTGATAACAACCGTAGGATAAATTCTGACCGTATCAGGATTGAGGTCGGCTATTTCGTAGGCACTTTCCCTGTCACGCTCATCATTACTCTTATAAAGTCCTGTCATCATTTGAAGTCCGAGAGAAAAACCGTCCTCAGAAATCATCTTTGAGGAATTTATAATATCGGCTCTTGTATGACCTCTTTCGTTAGCCGCAAGAACCTCATCATTCATACTTTGAGCACCAAGCTCTATTGCAGTAACTCCATACTTATGAAGTATATCAAGAATCTCGCTATCAATAGCATCTGGACGGGTTGAAATTCTTATACCTGCAAATTCACCCGATTTAACGACCGGAGCAGCAGCTGAAAGCAGACTCTCCATATAATTCTTGTCAATAGCCGTAAAGCTTCCGCCAAAAAATGCAATTTCTGCGTTTTTAGTATTTTCTTTCAGACTTTCTCTTGCGATAGTTATTGCATTTTTCACATCGTTTGTGCAGGGCTGGCTTTGCTGTCCTGTAATTTCACGCTGATTACAAAAGCTGCAATTATGCGGACAACCGTTGTGCGGTACAAAAATCGCTACATTTGAGTGCTTCAATATCCCATCAACTCCAATGCTTCCCTTGCCGCTTGCTGTTCAGCTTCCTTCTTGCTTCTTCCGCCACCCTTACCGATTTTATTACTGTTAAGTCTTACCTCAACAGTAAAATGCTTATCGTGGTCAGGACCACTCTCGCCAACAAGAACATATGTTATTTTTTCTTCAGGATTTTTCTGAATAATCTCTTGTAAGATTGTCTTATAATCCTTAAAACTAAAACTTCTCGGAGAATCTATTTCAGGCTTTACAAAATCCATAATAAATCTTCCAGCTGGTTCTATTCCTCCGTCAAGGTAGATAGCCGCAATAAGTGCCTCAAAAGCGTCTGCGAGAATTGACGGACGCTCATTACCATGAAGATTTGCCTCTCCATGGCTTAATCTTATAAAATCCCCGAGGTGTATTGTTCTTGCAAATTTAGATAATGTCTTTTCACAGACAAGAGCCGCTCTCAGCTTACTGAGGTCGCCCTCCGGATAATTCGGACAATTCTTAAAAATATAGTCCGAAACAACAATGCTAAGAACAGAGTCACCTAAAAATTCAAGTCTTTCATTGCTTTTGTCACCGTGCTTAGATTCATTCGCATATGAAGAATGAGTCAAAGCATTTTTCAGAAGTTTAATGTTTTTAAATTTATATTCGATAGTGTTTTCAAGCTCATCTAAGCTAGTTTTTCTTTGAGCATTCATAACTCATCAGCCTCCATTTTTCAGAACTTCCAGCTCACGCTGAATTTCTCCGATAACATCTTTTTCTGTATAATCTATAACCGATTTAATCGCACTGATAAAGGTATCCGCCTTAGCACTGCCATGTGTTTTAAGAACAGGCTTTGCCACACCCATAATAGGAGCAGCACCATAGTTATTGTAGTCCATATATGCTTTAAGCTCTTTCATATCTTTAAGAACAAGTGCAGCCGCAAGCTTTGTCTTAAAATTCTTCATAAACAGCTCTTTAATTTTAAGCATAAGAGCAGATGCAACACCCTCATACATCTTTACGATAATATTTCCAGTAAAGCCATCAGCAACGATTACATCAGCCGCATCGTGCGGAATATCTCTTGCTTCTATGTTTCCTATAAAGTTAATCGGTGCTTCTTTAAGCAATGCAAAAGCCTTGTGCTGAAGCTCACCGCCCTTGTGGTCCTCTGTGCCAACATTTGCGAGAGCAACACGAGGATTTTTAATTCCGCATATCTTATCCATATAAACCGAACCCATAATGCCAAATTGCTGTAGCATTTCAGGACGGCACTCAACATTTGCACCGCTGTCTATCAAAAGAACTTGTCCCTCTACCTTTGGCATAAGCGGAGAAAACGCAGGTCTTTTAATACCCTTAATACGCTTAACAATCATAGTTGCACCCATAATCAAAGCACCGCTGTTTCCAGCTGAAAGAAAGGCATCTGCACCACCACTTGCAAGAAGCTTCAAGCCAACAGCCATAGAGCTTTGATTTTTTGACTTCATAATATCGCCTGCCTCGTCCTCCATTGTTATCACATCTGGAGCATCTTCTATACTGATTCCTGCAATTGATATATTATTTTCTTTTGCGGTCTTTTCAATAATTTCCTTACTTCCTACAAGGATAATCTCAATATTATTATAAACCTCAAGAGCCTTAACACAGCCCTTAATTACTTCTAAAGGTGCATTATCTCCGCCAAATGCGTCAACTATAATTTTCATTGCAATTTACCAACCTTTCTTTTGATTTTAAGCAAGTGCGAAATCGACCTTTACTTTCTCAAGAGCATCTAAAGCACAAGCCGAATGTTTAGCTGCTCTTTCTCTTTTATCACGAATTTTTTCTTCAAGTGGAGGAAGTATTCCGATATTTGCACCCATTGGCTGAAAATCCTTAACACTCTCATCTGCAATATATCGTGACAAAGCACCTATCATTGTTTCTTTTGGGAGAGTTATTGTTTCAATATTATTTAGTCGTCTTACTGCATTAATTCCCGCAATAAGTCCGCTTGCACCAGATTCCATATAACCCTCTACACCCGTAATCTGTCCTGCAAAGAAAATATTTGCATTTTCTTTCATAGAAAAATCTGAATTTAATATTCTCGGTGAATCAAGAAAAGTATTTCTGTGCATAACTCCATATCGAATAAATTCCGCATCATGCAAAGCAGGTATCATAGAGAAAACTCTCTTTTGCTCTGGAAATTTCAGATTTGTCTGAAATCCGACTAAATTATACAGCGATTTTTCTGCATTTTCTGTCCTAAGCTGTAGAACCGCCCAAGGTCTGTGTCCTGTTCTCGGGTCACGCAAGCCGACAGGCTTCATCGGTCCGAAACGAAGTGTATCGTGTCCACGCTGTGCAAGTATCTCAACAGGCATACAACCCTCATATACCTTCGGATTCTGAACATCTACACCATGCAAAGGTGTTCTTTCCGCTGAAACCAAAGCCTCATAAAAAGCCTCATATTCATCTTTATTCATAGGGCAGTTAATATAAGCATCATCTCCGCCCTTGTCATATCTTGAGGCGAAAAATGCCTTTTCCATATCAATACTTTCAGCCGTCACAATAGGAGCCGCCGCATCAAAAAAGCTCAATCCACCGCCACAGATTTTCTGTATCTCTGCGGATAATACTTCACTTGCAAGAGGTCCTGCCGCAATAACAGTAATCGCATCATTTGGAATTTCTGTAACTTCCTTTTCGATAACTTCAATTAGCGGATTATTTCTGATTTCTTTTGTCACCATAGCAGAAAAATCATCTCTGTTTACTGCCAAAGCACCTCCAGCAGGAACAGCACACTTATCCGCACATCTCATCAAAAGAGAATCAAGTCTACGCATTTCCTCCTTGAGTAAACCTGCGGCACTTTCTATTCTAAGTGCCTTCAGAGAGTTTGAACAAATGAGTTCGCAAAATAAATCGCTCTTATGTGCGGCTGTCTTTTTTGTTGGTTTCATTTCAAAAAGCCTGACATTTATGCCACGCTTAGCAATCTGATAAGCACACTCACAGCCTGCTAATCCCGCACCAATTACATTTATATACATCATTTCACCTCTTTTAAAGCCAAAGAATAATTTTTTATAATTCTTTATCTCAGCTTCGGTTTTACACATTCATTCTCAAACGATAGAAATTAGTTTGAGTTTTCCTACCCATCTATCCAATATAGCCAACATTCTTACAATGGCATTTTCACTGCTAAGGCTTTTTTCAAGACTCTGATTATCAAACTTGCTAAAGTAATTATAAAAAATATTATGACTAAATTTTCTACTGTTAATTATTTTCTTGTTAGCTATTTTTCAACATTCCAAGCGAGATTTATAAGGATATTCATTGCATAATCTAAAAATCACTAAACCAAGCAGTCCTATCCCAATCAAAATAATCTGTTCTGAATACTTCTTGCCATCATAACGAATAGCAACACGACCATTATAGTTTGGAACTTTACTATACGAGGTAACAAAATATTAAATATGCCATCTCGGTGATTGTGCAAGCTATTCATTTTCTAGCTTATTTCGTATGCCATTTTATGTTGCCATATAAACTCCAATATCAGCTAAAAATCAATTTTCTTCTTCAAGTGGCTTTGAGAAACCGCAACCTTCTGCCTGACAGAAAAGAGTTGGCTTCTTGCCAGCTTTCTTATAAAGAACAGCTCCGCAATTAGGACATTTTTCTTCTGATGGCATATACCAAGAAACAAAATCACATTCAGGGTAATTTTCACAACCATAGAACACTCTGCCACGCTTAGTTTTCTTTACTATTACATCTCCACCACATTTCGGACAATGAACGCCTGCTTTAACAACAAATTTCTTAATGTTCTTACATTCAGGCCAGCCCGGACAAGCAATAAACTTACCATATCTTCCGAACTTAACAACCATTTGTCTGCCGCAAAGTTCGCAAGTGATGTCTGTTTTATCCTGTTCAAGCTCTATCTTAACATCTTTCATTTCCTCTTTAGCTTTTTTAAGAGTTTTATCGAAATCACCATAGAAATCAGCAAGCAAATCTTGCCACTTGCACTTACCCTCTTCAACAGTATCAAGGTCACTTTCCATCTGAGCAGTAAATTTTACATTTACTATCTTCGGAAAACGCTCTTTCATAAGCTTAGTTATAACCTCTCCTAATTCAGTCGGAATAAGGGTTTTAGATTCACGCTTAACATACTCTCTTGATGTAATTGTAGAAATAGTTGCCGCGTAGGTTGACGGTCTGCCGATTCCATATTCCTCAAGAGCCTTAATCAAAGACGCTTCTGTATATCTTGCTGGTGGCTGTGTGAAATGCTGATTTGGCGAAATAGTCTTTACACGAAGTTCCATACCCTCTTTGAGTGGTGGAAGCTCTTGTTCGCTTTCTTCATCAGTATCCTTACTTTCAACATAAAGAACTGTAAAACCATCAAAATCCACACGATAGCCCGATGCCTTAAAAATATAGTTTCCCGCAAGAATTTCTGCTGATGTTGTCTTATGAATACAATCAGACATCTGACAAGCAATAAAACGCTCCCAAATAATTTTATAAAGCTTATATTGTTCTGGTGTAAGGCTATCCTTAACCTTATCAGGTGAAAGCTCTATTGTTGTCGGGCGAATAGCTTCGTGTCCGTCCTGAGCATTTGAACGAGATTTATACTTTCTCGGTTCAGCAGGAAGATACTTATCTCCCCATCTCTGCTGAATATAATCTCTTGCACCATTAAGTGCGTCATCAGAAAGTCTTAGAGAGTCAGTTCTCATATAAGTAATTAAACCGACTGCACCCATTCCCTCAATCTCAACGCCTTCATAAAGTTCCTGAGCAATACGCATTGTACGCTTAGATTGAAAGCCTAGCTTTCTTGAACATTCCTGTTGCAAAGTTGAAGTAATAAACGGTGGAGCAGGCTTTCTTGTTCTTCTTCCGTTCTTAACCTTGCCAACCTTAAAGCTTTCGTTTTCGAGTTCAGCAAGAATCTGATTAGCCTTTTCCTCATTGCGAATATCAAGCTTTATGCTACTATTTTTTTCCTTAATGCGAAGTGTTCCCTCGATATTATCATAAAGTGATGCAGGAAAAGCCTTGCGTTCACCCTTTGGAATAAACTTTGCATCAATAGTCCAATATTCCTCAGGCTTAAACGCACGAATCTGTTCTTCTCTATCGACAATAATTCTTACTGCAACAGATTGAACACGACCTGCCGAAAGACCTTTTCTGATTTTCTGTGCAAGAAACGGACTAAGCTTATAACCAACAAGTCTATCAAGAATGCGCCTTGCCTGCTGTGCATTAACAAGGTCTATATCTATACAGCGTGGATTCGCCATACCATTTGTAACACCTGTCTGCGTAATTTCATTAAATGTAACACGGTTTTTCTCATCAAGTGGCAAATCTAGCAAATATGCAAGATGCCAGGAAATAGCCTCTCCCTCACGGTCGGGGTCGGTTGCAAGAAAAATCTCTTCACTTTTTGCAGCACGCCTTTTAAGTTCTTCTGCAAGTTCTTCCTTTCCCTTAATTATATCATACTTTGGCTTAAAGCCGTGTCTTATATCAACACTTAAACGCTTTTCGGGCAAATCTCTTATATGACCCATTGAGGCAACTACCTCATAGCCCGAACCTAAATATTTTTTAATTGTCTTAGCCTTTGCAGGTGACTCAACAATAACTAGCTTTGACACTCAAGTTTCCTCCGTAATATAAATTTAATGCAATATTTATTTTATCTTAAAATCAGCCTTTTGCTATATATTTACCTCCGACAACTGATTCTATGTAGCCAAAAATTTCAAGCTCAGTAAGAGCCGAAAGTAATTCGTGTATAGGCATACCCGTTTTCGCTGAAATATAATCAGTTGTCACAGGCTCATCACTCAGCACCATAAATACCTTTTTAGAAGCTTCCGAAACATCTGTCGGAATTTTTTTTATAGGTTTTTCTTCTGGTTTTGATTCTTCAATCGCAAAATCAGAAGTGCTGTCTACACTATCTTCAACAAAAATCGGCTTACAAATTTTTTCAACTTTTTCATTATGATCTATTTTCGCGAAATAATTCAAGTTATTCTTTTTAGTATCATACCAATTTAAAATATCATTTGGCTCTATTGCTGCTGAATATCCAAGCCTTAAAAGCTCATTAGAGCCTTTATTTTCTCTGAAAAAAATACTTCCTGGAATAGAAAAAAGCTTTCTTCCCTCTTTAATAGCATCGTTTGCCGTTATCAAAGCACCGCTTTTTTCTCCTGCCTGAACAATAAGTGTACAATCAGAAAGCCCACAGATTATTCTATTTCTAAGAGGAAAATTCTTTGCAATAGGCGGATACCCTGGTGGGAATTCCGAAACAACTGCACCATTTTCTGCAATTTTCTCATACATTGGAATATTTTCCATAGGATACCCAACATCTATTCCACAGCCAAGAACACTTATAGTTGTTCCATAGGCATTAAGCACAGCTCTATGTGAGGCTGTATCAACACCAAATGCACCTCCGCTGACAACTGTTGCCCCCGATTCAGCAAATGAAAACGCAAAGTCATTCGCTGCATTTAATCCTTGACTTGTTGCATTTCTTGAACCCACCATAGCAACAGACAATTTCCCGTCAAGCTTAGGCATTTTACCCTTAACATAAAGTAAAACAGGTGGTGCAGAAATAGCACGAAGCTTATCAGAAAACAGCTCATCATTATATGTTATTATGTCATATCCAAGCTTTTCGCAATCATTAAGAATTTTTCTTGCCTTAGATAAATCCTTATTCATAAGCTTTTTTATAATATTAGGTGTGAAGCAATCGCAGATTTTATAATCATACTCTGAGGCATTATAAAAAATTTCGGCTGTCTTAAAAAATGACATACCATTTTTAAAGGCAATATTATTAACACCAAATACACATTGCAGCCACAGATAGTATATTATATCTTTTCTCAAGAGTATTCCTCCACACAGCAACATATCACTTACTTCTGATAAGTTCCCACATCAAAATAGCCGCAGCAGCAGACGCATTAAGGGATTCAGCTCTTCCTCCCATAGGAATTTTAATTCTTTGTGAGCAGGCAGAAATAGTTTCATCTGTAAGACCCGCACCCTCATTTCCTATAAGTACGATTCCACTCCTTAAATCAAGTTCAGTAACAGATATAGCATCTCTCGGAGTTGCGGCATATGTTTTTATTCCTTTTTTAGTAAGCTCAGAAATAAACTCAGTAAAGTTTTCAGCAATGCAGAATTTCATTCTGAACACAGCCCCCATACTTCCCCTTGCGACCTTAGGCGAATAAACATCACAGCAATCTTCCGAAAGTATTATTCCATCAAGACCTAAAGCCTCTGCCGTCCTAAGTATAGTTCCGAGATTAGACGGGTCGCTGATATTTTCCAAAGCAACATAACGCCCCGTATTTTCTATTTTATCAACTAAAATGCTTTTGTCAAGCATAGAAATAACGCAAAGCAAGCCTTGCGGCGATTTTGTATCGGAAATTTTCAAGAAAATATCGGCACTGACTTCAATTTTTTCGCAGCCAGAATCCGATATTAACTTGAAATCGTCCGAATATTTTTCCATAGCTTGTTTTGTATATACAAGCTTATTTATTTTTGCACCTGATAAAGCCGCATCTCTGCAAAGTCTTACACCCTCAACAGTAAAAAGGCCTGCATCTCTCCTTTGCTTTGCACTTTTTTGCAGCTTAATAATTTCTTTAATATTGGGATTATCTCTGCTTGTTATCATATTCATTGCACTTCTCTTTTATATATAATGCTGTTTCAGGTATTGCCATACCATTCTCATCAACTATAACATCTGCATATTTTTCATATAGCGGAATGCGTTCATTATAGAGGTCGAGCAAAGTCTGTCCTTCTTTTATAGAAACTCCACGCTGTGTAAGGTCACTAAGTCTTTTTGCAATTTCTTCATAAGGAAGTCTTATGTATACAACTATTCCTATTTTCTTAAAATGCTCCATAGCTTCTTTGCCATAAATAACACTTCCGCCTGTCGCAATAACAGAACGACTTACATCTATCGAAGCATTTATTTTATTTTCTATCTTATTAAAGCCGTCTAAACCTTCCTGAGATATTATTTCGCTTAAAAGTCTGCCATCTTTTTCCTGAATAAGCAAATCTGAATCCAGAAAGGAATATCCTATAATCTTAGCTAAAATTACGCCCACAGTACTTTTTCCACAGCCTGGCATACCTATTAAAATTATATTTTTCATATTAAAAATCCTTTTCAATATAATATAAATAAATGCACCTAAGAGCAAACTTAGGTGCATTGAATTTAATTATAAAGCAGCCTTAGCCTTCTCAACAAGAGCTGTGAAAGCCTGTGGGTCAGCAATAGCAATCTCAGAAAGAACCTTTCTGTTAAGTGTGATGCCAGCCTTCTTAAGACCGTTCATAAATGTTGAATAGTTAACACCGTTTACACGGCAGCCTGCGGAAATACGAGTAATCCAGAGTCTTCTGAAATCTCTCTTACGCTGTTTACGACCGATATAAGCATAGTTGCCGCTCTTCATTACGGCTTCCTTAGCCATCTTAAAATGCTTGCTCTTTGCACCCCAATAACCGCGAGCGAGCTTTAGTGTCTTTTTTCTTCTTTTGCGTGTAGCCAACGCACCCTTTACTCGTGCCATTTATATAATACCTCCGTTTTGTGCATTAAACCGTTCTAATCGGTAATACTCTTAAATTATTTGTAAGGAATGAGTCTTTTGATTTGTGCTGTATTTGTCTTATCAGCAACAGCAGTCTTTCTAAGACCTCTCTTACGCTTTGTTGTTTTCTTGTTTAAGATGTGGCTTTTGTTTGCATGAGCACGGATAACCTTACCGCTCTTTGAAAGCTTAAAACGTTTTTTTGCTCCGCTGTGTGTCTTAATCTTGGGCATTTTATTGCTCCTCCTTATTGTTCTGATTTGCTCCCATAAAGAAAGCACTTATATAGTTTTTAGTTCCGAATAATCGGTTTACTTTGTTTTCGGTCCTAAGAACATAAGCATACTGCGTCCCTCAAGCTTTGCTGGTTTTTCAATATTCGCAAATTCTGCACAAGATTCTGCAAATTTCTGCATTACATCCATACCAAGCTCAGGGTGTCCCATTTCTCTTCCACGAAAGCGTATAGAAACCTTAATTTTGTTTCCAGCCTCAACAAAACGCTTTGCATGAGCCAGCTTAGTGTTAAAGTCATGGGTATCAATATTGAGCGAAAGACGAATTTCTTTAACATCAACAACATGTTGATTTTTCCTTGCTTCTTTCTCTCGCTTAGCCTGCTCAAAGCGATATTTTCCGTAGTCCATAATCTTACAGACTGGGGGTTTTGCCTGAGGAGCAATCTTAACGAGATCGAGATTCATACTTTCAGCTTTAGATAAAGCCTGAGAAGCGGACATAATTCCGAGTTGTTCACCGTTTGAGCCGATAATACGCAGCTCTTTGTCACGAATTTCTTCATTTATCTGAAGTTCCTGCTTGCCTATGTTAAAGCACCTCCACACATAACTATAAAACGAAAACGCACGGTACAGCCGTAGCTATCCGTGCGTCAATAAGCATAATCAGAGAACGCAAAAAGTTCTCACAGAATAGTTATTGACCCATGACAGCTAAACCTCATAGGTGAAAGCGTACCGCTTTACTTTGTTGTACTCAAATAGTATATACTGATTTCTGTGTTTTGTCAAGACTTTTCGCATAATTTTATTTAGAATTTATCCTTTCATTGGGCGATAGAATATAGCCACATAATGATAAACTCCTCTATAACAATATACACCTACACCGATTTTTGTGTATATAGCCTCTCTGATATTACCTCCTTCTACACTTCTGTTTAGCCATACACTGACGGCAGATGCTGAGTCTGGCATTCCTTTTGCAATGTTTTCTCCTGCAAATCTATAATCCCCCAGACCCTCTTCTTCCAACAATGTATTCCAACCTGTGCCATCTGGTCGATTATCAGAGAAGCATTGACTTATTTCTTTTGCTCTTGTTATCGCAATAGAATCAAGAGAGACATCTCTTTTAAGTTGCATTAAATTTATTGATTTTCTATATTTGTTTATCTCATCATATAGTTCATTAGCTTTTATAATATCATCTGTTGCACCCAATGTTGTAATACTTAAAGTAGAATAATCACTATAGCTTTTGCTCGAAGATACACTTCTGATTCTGAATTTATATGTTGTATTAACAGTAAGATTATCTACCATATAGCTTGTAGCATCAGAATTTAAGGTTGTTATTAATTTATATACTTGTGAATCTGGACTAAGCTGATAAATCTCATAATTCACTGCCCCATTTTGTTTTGTCCAACTAAGATTTACAGAATAGTATGTCTGTGAAACCGCCTTAAAATCCTTAACAGCTGGCAAACAAGTTTTTACACTAACGCTATTATAAGGTGAGTATGTTGTTATTCCTCCAGATACCAGATAAGCTCTTACTTTATAATTATAATATCTATCTGATGACAAATTTTTATCAGTATATGACTTAGCTGAAGTTGATGCAATTTTTACATATTTTCCAGTATTTATATCAAGTCTATAAATCTGATAGCCTGTCGCTGATGGATAATCCCAATTTAGCGTTATAGTAGTCGAGGTTGAAGTTTTTGAAGTAAAACTAACTGAAGTTGAAGTAGTTTTTGCATTAACTGCTGGACTCTTATCACTTAAACCTATTGAACCATTAGAATTAACATAAGAAGCTATCTTATAGTAATATGTAGTATCTAAGTAAAGAGCTGTATTAGTATATGAAGTTGATGAAGATGGTAATGCTTTTATCTTGCTGAAATTTTTATTATCAATGCTTCTATATATATAATATCCTGAAGCATTAGATGATTTATTCCAAACAAGCTTTATAGCGTCAGTAGCAACCTCTTTAACCGCAAATCCTGATGGATATGATAATTTTGAACTGCTTATTGTTAAAGCATTTACAGCACTACTCTTTGGGCCAATAGCTACTGCACCTGTTGAAGTATTCTTATATGATGCAATAGAGTAATAATATTTCTTGCCAGCTGTAAGAGAAGTATTTGTATAAGCTGTTGTTGAGGCTTTAAGTGTCTTTATTTTTGAGTATTTTTTTCCGTCTGTACTTCTATAAACATAATATCCTGTCACATCAGATGCTTTAGTCCATGTCAACTTAATTGCACTGTTTGAATATTCAGCAATCTTAAGATTTGATGGTGCTGGAACTGATGAACTGCTTGTTGTAGTTATATTTATAGCACTACTCTTTGGACCAATAGCTACACCTGTTGAAGTATTCTTATATGATGCAATAGAGTAATAATATTTCTTGCCAGCTGTAAGAGAAGTATTTGTATAAGCTGTTGTTGAGGCTTTAAGTGTCTTTATTTTTGAGTATTTTTTTCCGTCTGTACTTCTATAAACATAATATCCTGTCACATCAGATGCTTTAGTCCATGTCAACTTAATTGCACTGTTTGAATATTCAGCAACTTTAAGATTTGATGGTGCTGGAACTGATGAACTGCTTGTTGCAGTAATTTTAAGAGAAGATGTTCTTTCACTTTTTGTAATTTTTCCGTTAATATCAGTATAAGAGATAAGAGCGAAATAATAAGCTTTTCCTGCTGTAAGTCCACCAACTGTATAAGATGTTGTAGATTGTGAATTGATAGTCTTTAGCTTAGTGAAATTTGAATTATCCGTACTATAATAGACCAAATAACCTGTTACACCAGCAACCTTAGACCAACTTAGTTTTGCAGCTTTGTCTGAATACTCTGTTACTTTTAAATTTGTTGGAGCAGAAACCGCTGCATTTACATTTTCTGCTGTCATAGGTAATGTCAAAAATACTGAAAGGAGAATAAGCACTGCCAAAACAGAACTAACAACTTTCTTTCCAAAAACATTAACCATCGCTAACACCGCCTTTATTTTTCTAAAAAATACAGAAAACTCCATATTTTTATATATTTATTATATCACTCAATCATTTTATTGTCAATCTGTTTAATCTTTTTGTGCATTTTTATATATTTACTGATACAAAGATTTTAACCAATTTATAAACTGTCCCCTACAAACATAGCAAAAACAAGTGATAGCATAAGCCACCACTTGCTTTTAATTTATTTTAAATTTAAAATATTTATCCAAAGATTGCCTCATTAGCGATTGCTATTGTTTCTCTGAAATGATATGTTGCAAGAAGGTATAACGGTGTATCGGCACTCACCGCACCAGTAGGATTTAAACCAACTTTTTTAGCAAGCATACTTGCTCTAAACTCGTGGAAACCGTCTGTAACTATCGCAATATCCTTGTTATATCCTTTTTCCTCAATAATTTTCTTAGAAAACTCAAGATTTTCCGAAGTAGTAGTAGATTTATCCTCCATAATTATTCTATCAGAAGCTATTCCTTTTTCAGTTAAATAATTATACATACATTGAGCTTCACTTATTTCCTCATTAGAGCCTTTTCCCCCCGAAACAATACAGACTGCATTTTTATTTTCATTTAAGTATTCATATGCGGCCTCAAGTCTCTTTGAAAGCATTAGACTTGGATTTTTCCCATTAACCTTACAACCAAGTACAATTACCGTAGAATTTTCGTTCGGAGCTTTTAACGCCGCTGCAATCATAAATCCACTAATAACCACAACATATGAAACTCCAATAGTAACTAAAGAAGTAATAATCACAAGTATACATTTTCCAAGCTTTATACTGCTGATTTTCTTACAAATACTTTTAAATTTATTCCAAAAAACAGAAACTGCAAGACCACATATAGATAAAAATAATCCAAGTAAATTGCCAATATCAAAAATAGCAACTCTCATAGGAAGTATAAACCAGATTGCCAATCCTAAAAATATCAACGAAAATAGTACTCTTAATATAATTTTAACAATACTCAATTTTTTCAAAACAAATCCCCCTTTTTCAACATATTCTAACATATTTCAGCAAAAATATTGTTAATAGATGTTTAAGAAATCTCAAAAAATCGTTAACAATTTTCTGACAACTTTTTAACAAACAAATATAACAAACTAACGATTAGCTAATCAACTTTTAATTTTTGAGCCTACATTTTTTAAAAGTGATAAATAAAACAGAAAGCCCAGAATGAGCTTTCTGTCTTTAAAAACCTTAATGTTTAAATTTTTTTCTGCTGATTAAGAATGATGCAATACTTATAGCAAGAAGTGACGCAACAAATATCAAAGCATAAATAGAATTATCTGCATCATCAGGTTGTTCTATTGGATTCAGTTCCTTACTTGGCTTTTGTTCATCACGATTACCGCCAGATTGCTGGATTGCTGACGATTCATCTTTACTCTCTTTATAAGTTCCCTGAGGCATAAGCCTTATCGTAATAACAAAATTTTCTGAACTCTCTCCGGTAGATACCTTAAATGGATTTTTCTCAACACAAAGCTTATTCGGAATATTGGTAAGCTTAACATTGTATTCACCTGCCGGAAGATTTGCACAAACAATCTTTCCATTTTCATCAGATGTAAAGCTTTTCGAATTTATTTCAGCTTCAACTCCGCTTATAGCCTTTCCGTTTTTATCAACAAACTTAAGTTTAAGGTCATCATATACAATAGTGTCGCAAAGTTTAATATCTGAAATATTATAAGCATAATCCAACGCAGCAAAAGCAACCTTATTTTGAGAGATTTTAAGTAGCTTCTTATCATCGTCATATTTCTCAGCAAGCTTTTTAAGTGCGACCTTCAGCTTTGTAATGTCATAAGTAAAGGTAGTGTTTCCGTTAGAATCAGATTTATGACCAACATAAACAATAGAATCTTTATCAAAGCCTACCTTAGCATCTTCCATAAGGTTATATATAGAACTGCTATATTCATACTTTCCTGTTTTGCCATTATAAACTGCAACATATATATCAAAGCCTTGTATTGCATTATTATCATATCCCGAAATCTCAAGATAAGTTTTCTTATCTGCAAAATATGTCTTATATGATGTTTTGCTTGGTTTTTTGTTATCAACATTAAATTCAAAGCTTCTTTTCTGTTCTGAAATATTTCCCTTAGATTCCTCTATCTTACCACTTATTGTAAGAATGTATTTTCCATTGCTAAGTGACGAAAGTGCGGTATTTATTGAAGTAGAATCCTCATCAGAATTTGCCCTGTTTCTGTTAAACGGTTCGCTTTCATATATTATAGCTCCACTCTCGTTCTTTATAACACACTTAAAATCAATAAGATTTCTCTTAGCAAGCGAGCGTATGTATAATGTAGGATTTGTAGCTAATGAATTATTCAAAGCGGTTTTCAAGGTATTTGCATTAAATGAAATATTTTTTTCATCAAAAAGCTTAGTGAATTTATTATAACCAAGCAACATAGAATAATTAAATTCTTCTTCATTATTAGTTGAGAGATAAAGATAACTGCTTTGTTTATCGACCTTTTCATTGTTATCATATATAAAGCTGCCAAAAGCACTTTCCTGCGTATAGCTTCCAACAAAACCAAGTAATGACGAACTGATTGTCACATCAGCTTCTTGAGAAAAATAAACATATCCATCGAGATAAAATCCTGCTGAAAAATAAGCTTTTTGTTCAAGGATAAAAGCTGAATTGAGCTTAATTTTAACAGTAACAGTTTTAGTTTTATTCGCATCAATACTTATAGCATCCACTTCTTTATCATCTACAATAAAACTTGAAAGATAATTACTGCTTATAATATCCTCACGATATGTCTTTTTATTCTTTGAATCATATCTTTCAGAAGAAAGTATAAGTGATGGTGTTAGAGTAATTTTTTTATTAGTTATATTAGTAATATCAAGCTTGATTTCATATGAACCAATATCACTGCTTCCAAGAACAGTAAAACCGCTTGAAATATAAGCATTTGCACTTAAAGCATTATCTAAATTAACAAGTCCTGCTCCCTGCATTCTGACAGCTTCTTTTGCTATATCATCTCTATCATTAATAATATCAGCTGTACTTGTTATAAGCTTATATGCAAGATCATTTTTCTGCTCTGCTGAATATTTTTCAAAGCGTTTATCCTTATTGATATATTCTTTCAGAAGTGCAAGCTTTCCAGAAACAAGTGCTGATGAAAACGATGAGCCATTTGCTGTGCCATAACGATTATTCGGAATTGAAGAATAGCTTGGTGAAGTTTCAGCAAGCAGCGGATTTATCGAAAGACTTCCATTAGAACCACAAGACGCATTTGAAGAAATCTTTTTGTAGTTTTCATTATCGCTTATAAGAATATATTCTGTTGAAATTCTTATTCCACCAGATTCCTCAAAAGCTTTAATTGATGTATCCTTTACAATCGCAGTTGGAACTATTGTAGTTTCAGTAAGTTTCGTCTTATCATCACCAAAAATTACTAATGCTAAAGCACCTTTCTGCTCAGCAAGATTTATAGCAGATTCTATATCTTCTTGCTTATCAGATACGAAAATCACTTTGTTTTTAAGTTCAATATCTCCATCATTTTTTAGATTATCATTATATATAACATAATCATAATCTCCATCATTTATATTATAAAAAGAGTATTCACTTTTACTGTTAGAGCACTTTGGCAATGTATATTCTATTCTTTCATCATTATAAAGGAAAAATGGGGAATAGTTATTTTTTCCCTCTGCAGATGAAACAGAAATAACTCTTGAAAGTGAAGCTATCGGTGATGCTGTACCATCTTCAATAGCACTTTCAGAATCAGATTTTCCGAGGTTACCAGCAGGCATTACAACTGCTGTTCCACATTTATGAATTCTCTCAAACATATCATTAAAGCTTGCCGCAAAATCATTATCAAGCATTTTTTCACTGCCATAGCTTATATTTATAATATCCGCACCTAAAATAAGAGAATCCTCTATTGCACTTAAGATAACTGTACTATCTGCCACTTTTGATGAATCAGAACTACATTTCATAAGTAAAAGCTGACTGTTATAAGCATTGCTTGCAGAAGAAATATTCTCTGTGCTACCTCCGATAATTCCTGCAACCATAGTTCCATGCTCGCAATTATCAGAAATAACATTAGTATCATTATCAACATAGTCATAAGCATATAATAGCTTTTGGCTTATATATAATGTAGTTGGTGCAAATTCTCCACTTACACAAGCTCGAAGATTAGAAATAAGATACATAAAATCATCTTGCTTATACTTTCCATTTTCTGCATCAAGTGTAAAAATTTCATGATTAGTATCAAAGCCAGTATCAAGAATCGCTGTAACTGTTCCTGAACCTGTCAATTCTGTTTCTTCTAAGTCTTCACTTATATCTTCATTGTTAGATACAGGAGTTGACTCATTTTCAATATCTTCATAAGGATTAAGCTTTATAGAAAGATAGATACGCTTAATATTATCAAGCTTTTTAATTTCGGAAAGCTTTCCATATTCACAGCTAAAAGATACCGAATTCATAACAACAGAAGTTAAACTTATTCTATCTGATTCTTGTTTTCCTATTATATTTTCAAGCGAGCTTATAAATTTTGTTTGTTCATTCTTAATATTGGCAAGAAGTTTTTTTGTTTGTTCATCAGAAATATATTTTTGCAGATTTTGTTTTTGTGTAGATTTTAAATAGCTTTCACTTATTGATGCAGTGGCAAGCTCTGCTGTAACACTAACTATATCTGTATCTTTATATGGAATAGTAGATTCTTCATCTTTACTGATAAATTCTATCTTATCTTCAGTATTAACTTCATCGTTTATAACAAGTGAGGATTTATATATGGTCTTATCCTCCTCTTGCTCCTTTACAGTGCTTGTAAGAGGTAAGACAAAAATCGTTGTAAGCAAAAGAACCAATGCAACAACGAATGTTATTCTTTTTTTCAATGCAAAAACCTCTTTTGGTCAAAATTTTTTTTTCAAAAATGTAAGACTTTATTTTTAGGGTAATTGAATTATGATATTTAAAGCTATTATATCACATTTTCTGTAAAATGTACAATATATAATTATAGCCCGTATCATAATAGCTTTATGATATGGGCTTAATTTAAATCATTTTCAATTATTTTTCTGTCATATCTGCAACTATTCTCACCGCAAAACAATGTTCTCCAGTATAGCCATTTATTGCAGGGTGACCTAAGCAATTAACAAAAACTGCTGTTCCGTCTTTGCGTTTAATTCTATGCTTGAGATAAACTTCTTTAGAATCTTTAAGAGTATCATCTATTATCTTACGATAAACCGCTCTTTCTTCTTCTAAAATCAAATCATATTGTGTAAGCTGATTTTCTATAATATCTTCCCAAGTATAACCTGTTATTTCTGTAAAATTAGCGTCGCACTTTGCCAATTTGAAATCAGGTGTTAAAAGATAATGAGAGTATTTAAGAGGAATAATCCTTGCAGAGTTTTCCTGAATATCATTTTCTATAATAGAATCCATATCTTGAATTTTGTTATTTTTGTCTTTTTCAATCATTGATTCTACAAGCTTTTCAAATTCTGGAACTTTCAAAGGCTTTGAAAAATAATACCCCTGCATCAAAGCACAGCCTACACTGCTCAAAAAGAGTGCCTGCTGTTTTGTTTCTACACCCTCTGCAATAACAGGAATAGTGAGCTCATGTGCCATACGAATAACTGCTTTGATGATTTTTCTGCCCTTACCGCCTTCGCTATTGTCTTGATTTCGCAAAAATCTAAGATCCATTTTAAGTACATCAACCTGAACCTCTTTGAGCATATTAAGAGAAGAAAATCCACTTCCGAAATCGTCCATTTCAACAGTGAACCCAAGCTCATGAAGTTTATTGACAACATCTATAAGAACCTCCGGCTTGCTCATATATGCACTTTCTGTAATTTCGAGCCTTAACATAGATGCTGGAATATTATATTTTTCAAGTAAGCCAATAAGACGATTCTCTATTTTATCATCAAGCAAATCAATTCGTGAAATATTGACAGAAACAGAAACAGGAATAAAATTTCCTTGGTCAAGCCATTTTCTCATAAGCTTGCAAGCCTGCTCCCAAATATAGTAATCAAGCTGTGAGATTTGTCCTGTTCTTTCCAAAATAGGTATAAACTCTCCTGGAGAAATCCAACCTAATGAATTATGTGTCCATCTGCAAAGAGCCTCTGCACCAATAATTTTATTTGTAACAAAATTAAACTGTGGCTGAAGCCATACGGAAATTTCACCGTTTTCTAAAGCACTTTCTATGCTTTGACTTATCATAAGCTCTCTCCATTGTTTATGCCACATCTCTTTACCAAAAATTCCAAGCTGATTTCCGCTGGTATTTTTAACACTTTTTTGTGCAACATTTGCCCAGTCGATCATTTGATTTATATTTGGATTGCTCATATCCTCGGGCTTTAGTTTATATATACCTGCTGCAATCTCTACACTATAATTGACGCCAGGTCTTATAAGATAGTTTCCGACTTTTTCACAAACCATTTCAAAGTTTTTGCGAATATCTTCTTCACCTCTAAATTTTGTAAGTGAAACCAAGGTATCGCCAGAAAATCTTCCACAAGCTTCATTATCTCCAAGAAGCTTGACAACAAGCCCAGCCCAATATCTTATAAGTCTATCACCAATTTCATATCCAAACAAGTCGTTTACAAATTTGAATTTCTTTATATCGCAAAACCATACAGCGTAACTTTCGTTTGGATTATGCTCTATAAGATATTTTGCACGCTTACGAAAACCATCAATGTTAAATGTTCCAGTGAGTTGGTCTATATTTTGAATTTGAATATCACCATCTATAAATTCTTTCTTTTGCTCACGCATAATGTGTATAAAACTTCTTTGTTTTATAGTAAGCATTAAAGCATTTTCAACTCTTCTGAGAATAGCCTCCTTAGTCATATCAGTTGAAATGCAATCGAGAACACCCATATCATACATATCTTGAATATCTTCCTGAATACCGTCCGCAATAAGCATAACAGGAGTATCTTCCAAATAGTAGTTATTTTTTAAATCTTTAAGAATATCAACAAGTGTTTTATCAGAAAGCTTATTCGCAATAATCATAAGGTCTATACTATAATTCTCTTCGACCAAAACGCGTAATGTTTCAGCGCCATTTTCCGCCTCTATAATCAAATATTTTTCTTTAAGAGCTTTAGAAAAAGCCTTACGATTTTCAGGATTGCTATCAGAAATTAAAATTCTTATTTCTTCATCATGAATTTTATTTATCATTAATATTTCCCCTCCTGAAACAAAGTTCATAAAATGTATATACTACCCAATTTATAATATCAAATTTAAACAGATTTTTCAATATATAATATAAACCTTCAACATTATTTTTATAATTCAAAATAGACTTAAAAAAATTAAATGAAGCTTTTAATTTTAAAAATTCAGATATGATATAAATAAAAAGGAAAATCAACAATCGTGATTTTCCTTTTAATAAATTTTAAATTTTAAACACAACAGGTGCTTATATTGAAACCATATTTATTCTTATAGCCATCTGAAATATAATCTCCTTTAAGGAACATCTCAGCCTCGTCTATTCTTCTATAATATAGTCCCCAATAGAGTTGACCTCCTGCATGATGATAAACTGCAAATGTATTTACGAGCTTTGTTTGATTGACATGATTAAGGTCGCTATAAGATGTTAGTAAATCGTAAATATCCCAACCACCATATGTCCAGCCTGTGCCAAGGTTATATGAGAAGCTTACAAGAGCATCAAATTGATATTGATTTATTTTTATGTTGTTGTTCTTAGAAAATCTATTTACTGCACTTGTATAAGCACCCTCATTAACCTCCTTAACCAACCAAGCATAAGCTTCGTTCTTTGTGAGTGAATTATAGAAAATATCACCTGGATAAACAACTACACCATATCCAACTGTTGGAACTGGGTCATATGCCATTTGGTCACGCTCATAATGAGAGAGGAAACCTTCTTTTTCTGCGATAAATGAAATCAAATCATTACTTGCTCTGAGGTTCTGAATAGCTGTTGAACTCTTACTTGTAACCTTAGAAACAAATACTGTTCCTTTAGCATCGCTACAAGTACTCCATTTATTATTAAGATATGCGTAAGCAGTATAGTTAAATGTTCCTGCCTTTGTCATCTTAAGAGTACCCTTCCATATGTAATCATTGCCATCTTCTGTTTTAGAAGTAGCATTGACAACATATGTTTTATCACCAATAGTAACATTGAATTTAACAGCTTTGCGTTTCTTATCTGTAATAGCAACGAAGGTTACTGTTGAATTAAGCGTTGCGGAATTTGGATTTGTATAAGTGAATTTCAGTGGAGTAGCTGCAAGAACATTTACTACACAAACTGATTTATTTCCACTTGAATCTTTGGCTGTAATAGCAACATGACCAACTTCTTTTGTTGTAACAAAGCCATCAGAAACAGTTGCTATTGAAGGGTCACTACTTGTCCATGTTATTCCTGATGAAGCATAACCTTCGAGGTAAAGTGTTCTTGTTCTGTTTACTGTTGCGGAATTTTGATTAAGTGAAATTCTGCCGTTTGAGTAAACATCTTTAACTGTAACCTTACAGCTTGCTGTTGCTCCAGCGGAGGTTTTAGCTGTAATTGTTGCTGTACCATTTCTAAGACCACTGACAACACCATTTCTTACTGTTGCAACTGATGTATTGCTTGAACTCCATATTACTGAGCCTGAAGGCTTGACTGTTGCGGTAAGCTTAACATTTTCGCCTCTTGATATTGAAGCTGATGTCTTAGAAAGTGTAACGCTTGAATTTGGTACAACTTTAAGATTGAAATTGTTATAAACAGAACCTGTATCATCATATGAATAGATTCTTGCTACACCCTCTTTGAGTGCCTTAACAGTACCATCTGCTGAAATTGTTGCAACCGATACATTACTTGACCTATGATAGATGTTGCCACTTCCTGTTGATGTTTTAGCTCCTACATTAAAGATTTTTCCAACTGTAACAGATGTTGGTGAATTTGTAAGTGAAATTGAACTATAATCAGGATACTTAACTGTAATCTTAGTTGTTGCAAGAATCTCGCCTTGTGAATTTGAAGCTGATATTGTTGCAGTACCTTCGCTCATACCCTTATATTCACCAGACTGAACAACCCTAACTGTTGTCGGGTCTGATGATTTATAAGTAACATCAGCAGCAACTGGTGAAACCTTAGCAGTTAATGTTTTTTTCGCATCAACTGCAACCTTAGCGTTTGAGGGTGAAAGTGAAACACTTGTTGCAACTGGTTCTACAATATTAATATAAATGCATTTTGAAATTGTTCCTGTGCTATCATTAGCTCTTATTTTCACCTTGCCAGCTTTAAGACCTGTAACAACACCTGTTGATGAAATTTTTGCTATGCTTGAATCGGAAATATTGTAATAAACCTTTCCGCCCTCTTTAGAGGCTCTTGCGTGAATCTTAACTGAACTTCCTATTGAAATCTCCTTTGGCGGATTATCAATATAAACCTTATCATAATCAGGTTTTTTAACAGTAATTTTGGCTGTTGCACTACCTCCAGTAAGTGGATTTGTAGCGGTTAATATAGCCTTTCCCGCTGAAACGCCTTTCATAATGCCGTTACTATCGACAGTCATAATCTTCTTATTAGAACTTGTCCATACAATCTTGCTCTTATCACAAGTTGATTTAACGCTTATGCCTCTGGTACTTCCTATCGCAAGATCTCTTGAGGATAATGAAAGCTTAATAGAAACTTCATCTATTTCAAGATATTCTGCAAAGCAATAACCTGTTCTTCCGTCGCTCAGCTTAACATGAACCCATTCACTATCTTTATTATCAATAATAGTAACCTTGGTGTCTGGGTCTATCGTAGTAATGACAGCTGAAGATGTTGTTGCCGACTCCCTCACATTAAGATATACTGTAGAAGTTGCCATAACATATGTATTGGCATCTGCGGTGGTTGTCGGTATAGCTGTAACTGTCACAGAAGCTGCAAGCATAAACGCACAAAAAGAAGCAATAATTTTAGTTCTTAGTGCAAATTGTGGTTTCGACGGCTTAACTTCTGGTGCTAACCTTTTTGCGTGCATATAGAAACTCTCCTTATTAAATTTTATCCATTACAATTATATAACAACTCTCTTATCATTTCAAGTAATTCAGGCAAATTTGTAACAATAAAATTACAAAAATCTTGAAATTACTACAAAATAATAACATATTTTTCTTAAAAAATTGCAATTTTTATAATCCATTGAGAAAAACTTTTGTCGAAATTTGATACTTTTTGCCTTAAAGCACAAAAAAGATACAAAGCTCGAAAATCAAACCTTGTACCTTTTAAAAATATTAAAAACTTTGCTCTTAAAACCCACAAAAGGCTTGAGCGAAACTTTTAAATATCTTATTAGAATTTTGGAAATTCGTTAGCTAATTAAAGTATCCAAAAACTTTTGGAAATATTCTGGCAATTCGGTTTCTACTGTTATTATACGCTTATCTCTTGGATGCTCAAAGCTGATATAATATGCGTGTAAACATTGGCCATTCAAGGACTTTATCGGATTTTTTGCAGGTCCATATACAATATCTCCAGCAACAGGGTGTCCAAGCTGTGCCATATGAACTCTGATTTGATGCGTTCTGCCTGTTTCTAAAGTAAGCTCAATATGAGTAAAACCATTATATCTCGCAAGAACCTTTACATGGGTAATCGCATTTTTACTATTTTTATAGGTTACAGCCATCTTTTTTCTATCTTTTGGGTGTCTGCCTATTGGTAAATCTACGGTGAAATTATCCTCCTTCAAATTACCATAAACAACCGCCTGATATTTTCTTGTAAAGCTGTGTTCCTTAATCTGTTCAGCGAGTCCTCTGTGTGCAAAATCATTCTTTGCAACTATCAGCAAACCACTTGTATCTTTATCTATTCGATGCACAATACCTGGTCTGAGAACACCATTTATTCCAGAAAGTGAGTCACCGCAATATGCAAGCAAGGCATTTACAAGTGTTGAATCATTATTGCCTGGGGCTGGGTGAACAACCATTCCCTTTGGCTTATTGACAACAAGTAAATCATCATCTTCATAGCGAATATCTAGCGGAATATTCTGTGGTTCAATCTCAAGCGGTTCGGGTTCAGGCTCGCTGAAACAAATTCTATCGCCATTTTTAAGCTTACAGCTTTTTGCAACAGCCTTGCCATTAACAGTTACGCTACCTGTTTCAATAATGTTCTGCACAAGCGAACGAGAAAGCTCAGAATTATCCGATATGAACTTATCAAGTCTTATCCCCTCATCAGAAATATCAGCAGTTAAAATTATCTCACTCATCAGAATCTATCCTCTTTGGCTTATCATCTTTTTTATCGCTGAAAAACAGTACAAAAACAACCATAAGCACTGCACCTATTGTTATACAATAATCGGCAAAATTGCATACTGGCGGAAAGAATGAAAGCTGTAAATAATCTACAACAAAGCCTCTGAAAAGTCGGTCTATTAGGTTTCCTATTCCACCACCTATGATAAGCGTTACACTTGTAAGAAATAGCTTATTGGTGATTTTCTTCTTGATAATTACATAAAAGAAAAGTGCAACCATAAGAATTGTAATAATCGCAAAAATCCAACTCATATTCTGCATAATGCCAAAAACAGCACCTCGGTTTTCAACATATGTGAGTGTAAGAAGATTACCTATGAACGGAACATTATCTCCACTGTGTAGATTTCCTAAGACGAAATATTTTATAACTTGGTCAATAATAACAAGAACTGCGGAAATTACCGCCGTAATAATTGCTGCCAAAATAACTCCTCCCAAATATAAATGAGTTCTGTCAAAAGCTTTAAACATATAATAAAAATTCGCTCCAAATTTATGGGTTGGAGCGAATTTATTATACTATATTATATGCGATTATTCAAGAACTTTTGCACAACGCTCGCAAAGTGTGATGTGCTTAGGATTCTTGCCAACTGTGTTGCTGAAGCACCAGCAACGCTCGCACTTTTCACCTGCTGCGTGAGATACTTCAACTTTAAGTTCTGTTGCACTCTCATCATTTACGATTTCAATTTCAGAAACGATATATGCAGCTGTAAGCTCACTCTCTACGGACTTGAGGAAGTCGTACATCTCGCCTGTGCATTTGAGTGTAATCTTTGCTTCGAGTGAAGAACGGATTTCCTTTGCCTTGACAGCAACTTCGATTGCTTTCTTAACAATATCTCTTGTTTCGTGGATTCTATCCCACTTTGTGATAAATTCTTCATCAGCATTGATACCTGTCTTTTCAGGCATAGAGTTGAATACTACATTCTCTGCATCGTCATTCTTGCTGTGCTTCATATACTTCCAGATTTCATCAGAAGTGAAAGCAAGGATTGGAGAAATCATTCTTGTCATAGCGTCAAGAATGATATAAATTGTAGTCTGAGCAGCACGACGAAGCTCACCATCGCTCTTTTCTGTATAAAGTCTATCCTTGAGAACATCAAAGTAGAAGTTACTCATATCTACAACGCAGAAATTGTGAACAGCATGGAATACCTGATGGAATTCAAAGCTTTCATAACCCTCACGAACCTTATCGTTAAGCTCATCAAGCTTCATCAAAGCCCACTTATCAATAGGAAGGAGCTTATCGAAAGATACAGAATCTGTATCTGGCTCAAAGTCATTGAGGTTTCCGAGGATATATCTTGCTGTATTTCTAATCTTTCTGTATGCTTCTGAAAGCTGTTTGAGGATTTCCTTAGAAATTCTGATGTCAGCATGATAATCTGATGATGCAACCCAAAGACGGAGAATATCTGCACCATATTCGTTGACAACATCTGATGGGTCAATACCGTTGCCGAGTGACTTGGACATCTTCTTGCCCTCTCCGTCAACAACCCAACCATGAGTTACAACTGCCTTATATGGTGCTTCACCTGTTGTTGCAACAGATGTAAGGAGTGATGACTGGAACCAGCCTCTATACTGGTCTGCACCCTCAAGATAAAGGTCAGCAGGTCTTCTGAGGTTTGGTCTTTGACCGCAAACTGCTGCGTGTGTTACGCCTGAATCGAACCAAACATCCATAATGTCTTTTTCTTTGTCGAAATCTGTGCCACCGCACTTAGGGCACTTTGTACCCTCTGGGAGAATTTCGCTTGCAGACTTCTTGAACCAAGCGTCAGAACCCTCTTGTCTGAACAACTCGGAAACAGCCATCATAGCTTCTTTATTGATATAAGGTTCGCCGCACTCTTTGCAGAAGAAAATCGGAATCGGAACGCCCCATTTTCTCTGTCTAGAGATACACCAGTCTTTTCTGTCACGAACCATATTTATGATTCTGTCTTCGCCCCAGCCAGGAATCCACTTAACGCCCTTAATTGCTTCTACTGCCTCGTCCTTGAAATCTTCAACTGAGCAGAACCACTGTTCTGTTGCTCTGAAGAGGACTGGCTTTTTACATCTCCAGCAGTGTGGATATTGGTGGATAATCTTCTTTAATGCAAACAATGCACCAATTTTTTCGAGGTGCTGTGCAATAGGCTTATTTGCTTCTTCTGTTGTAAGTCCTGCGAACTGACCTGCTTCTTCTGTAAGCTTGCCATGAGCGTCAACTGGTACAACAATCGGAATTTCAGGATAATTTCTGCAAACCTCATAGTCGTCGAGACCGTGGCCAGGTGCTGTATGAACACAGCCTGTACCGCTTTCAAGAGTAACATGGTCGCCAACGATTACAAGAGATGTTCTGTCGATGAATGGGTGAGCTGTTTTCATATACTCAAGCTCTGAACCCATAATTGTGCCAACAACTTCATAATCTGTGATTCCTGCTGCTTCAAATGCAGATGCATAAAGCTCTTCTGCCATAACGAAATATTCGTCACCGCTCTTGACCAAAGCATAGTTGAAGCGAGGACCAACGCAGATAGCTACATTAGCAGGGAGTGTCCAGGTTGTAGTTGTCCAAATTACGAAATATGTCTTGTCAAGGTCTGCTCCAAGAGCTTTGAGCTTGCCCATATCGTCTGTAACCTTGAACTTTACATAGATTGAATGGCATGGGTCTTCTGCATATTCAATTTCAGCCTCTGCAAGTGCTGTTTCGCACTCAGGACACCAGTAAACTGGCTTTAAGCCTTTATAGATATAACCCTTGCAAGCCATTTCGGAGAAAATCTCAATCTGCTTTGCTTCAAACTCGTGCTGAAGTGTGATATATGGATTATTCCATTCACCGATACCACCAAGACGCTTAAACTGGTTACGCTGGTCATCAATATATCCAAGTGCAAACTCACGACAGATTTTTCTAAGCTCTATATCGTCAATAGTTGTGGAATTACCCACACCTGCTTTTTTTCTTGCTTTCAGCTCTGTTGGAAGTCCGTGTGTATCCCAGCCTGGAACATAGGGTGCTTTAAAGCCTGACATATTTTTATAGCGGACGATAATATCCTTGAGAACCTTATTAAGTGCTGTGCCAAGGTGAATATTACCATTAGCATATGGAGGTCCATCATGAAGTACGAAAAGAGGCTTGCCCTCGTTCTTCTCCATAAGCTTTTCATAAACGGAGGATTCTTCCCAATGCTTTAACATAAGAGGCTCTGACTTTGGAAGTCCTGCCCTCATCGGAAAGTCCGTTTTAGGTAAATTCAGTGTGTTATTATAATCTTGAGCCATTATCTTTTACGCTCCCTTTTTATAAAATTATCACTTTTTACTGTGAATATCAAAATCTGAACCAAACTTAAAATCATTAAATTTGACTTCTTTATCCTCTGCAAATCTTGAAGCCTGTTCAATAGGCTCTCTTTTTACCGTTGAAGATGAGCTGATATCTATGTTATCTTCAATTTCTTCATCAACTGGTTTCTTCTCTATTGTTTCTTTTTTATGCTCTACTGAAGCAAAAACTGTTTCAACAGGTGTTCTTACAGGCTCTTTTATTTCTTCGTTAACTGGTGCTTTTTTCTCTTCAACTGGAATTTCAACAGGCTTTTCTTCTACTACCTGCTTTGTTTCTTCAACAGCTTTAGCTTCTTCGACAGGCTTGGTTTCTTCAGCTTTCTTTTCTTCTGCCTTTGGAGCTACTATCTCCTTCTTAGGTGTAGGATATTCCTTATCAATTTCCTCATCAGTTCTAATTTGTGCCTGAATATCTGTAATATTCTTTACGGCTGTAATTTGTGCTCTATATCTCTTCAAAAGAACGGCTTGGAAAGCTTTAACATCGGCTGTAATTTTCTTAAGAAGCTCTTTTTGTCTTTCAAGTTCAAGGTTGCCAGCAGCTATTGCACGACGGCTATTTGCTGTTGAATCAGCAAGAAGCTTATCAGATTTTTGTTTTGCATCTGTCATCATAGCATCAGACTTTTCCTTAGCTTCCTTAACCATAGCATCTGCCTTTGCCTTGGCATCTCTGAGAATTACTTCTGCCTTATGATTTGCTTCTCTTATATTAGAATCTGCAAGTCTTTGTGCACTTAGAAGAACGCTTCCTACGCTTTCTTCTGTAGAGCGATATTCCTCAACCTTTTTTGCGAAAATATCGAGCTTTTTAAGATAATCATCTCTCTCGTGGAGAATATTATCTACAGTTTCAATAACGCTATCTATAAAATCATCGACATCCTCTGTCTGATAACCATTTCGTGCTTTATGAAAAGTTACATTTTTTATTTCTTCAAGTGTAAGCATATAATCTCCCTTTCCTTATAATGACAGTATCGGACAGACGCAATAATGCCTCTGCCCGAAATTTGAAGCGGATAAGCTTCGATAGATTTTACATATAAAGTCCGTTGCTTTCGAGTTCATCGAGAACTTCTTCACCTGTAAGGTCAACATTATTCGGAGTAATCATATATGTATTAGAAGCAACTCTGCTGATTTTACCCTGATTTGCGAATGCTACACCACTAAGGAAATCGAGAATTCTTCTTGCCATATCCTTATTTGTATTTTCAAGGTTAAGGAGGACTGTGTGCATCTTCATAAGTTCAACAGCAATATCCCTTGTTTCTTCGCCAAAACGCTCAGGCTTGAACAATACTACCTGCAAACGAGCAGTTGAGTTGATATTGACAACCTTACTGCCAGATTGAGATGGTCTTGGTGCAGTCTGTCTTGGTGCTGGTCTTTGTACATACTGTTGAGGTGGTTCTGGCTCTTCGTATGCTGGGCCGTACTCCTCTTCTGTTTCGTAAACTCCGCCGTCATCAACTGCGGATTCATTATCATAATAGCTATTATCTTCGTATTCCACTTCGTCCTCCGGTGGTTTCCACATATCTTTTAATTTATTCATAATGCCTGCCATTTAAAATTTCCTCCTTAGATTATGTATAGCTTCTTGCTCCGAAAAGCCCGCTACCTATTCTTACCATATTAGCACCGCAAAGAATAGCCTCATAATAATCAGCGGACATTCCCATAGAAAGATAATCCATAGATATATTATCCATTGTTTTGCCCGAAATGTCAACAAATAAATTGTGCATATCTTCAAAATATTTACATAATTCTGTTTTTTCTGCACAAATTGGTGGAATAGCCATAAGTCCTCTTACCTTTATTCCTTCAAAATGCGATATTTCACCAAGAAGCTCATAGAGCATATCGGGGTTAAGTCCTGTTTTATTTTCCTCTCTGCCGATATTTACTTCTATAAGCACATCTGTTGTTATGCCTTGATTTGAGGAGACCTTAGCGATTTCTTTTGCAAGCTTAATACTATCAACAGATTGAATCATACTTACTTTTCCAACAATCTGCTTAACTTTGTTTGTTTGCAGATGTCCGATAAGATGAAGCTCACAATCACCAAGCTTATAATCATCATACTTTGAATTAAGCTCCTGAACCTTATTTTCTCCGATATATTTCAGTCCAAGGGAAATAGCATAATTTATAATATCGTATGAAACTGTTTTTGTTGCGGCAAGAAACTTTATATCTTCGGGCTTTCTTCCTGATTTTTCAGCAGCCTCTGCTATTCTTGCCATAATATAATCATAATTCTGCTTAACCTGTAAGAGTCTTTGCTCATACTCAGTTGATAACTTTTCCGTCATATAAATCCACTCCTTCAACAACAACCTTATCATAAACCTTTATCGTAGAACCAGAGAACAGCTCATCGTCATCAGGCTCTTGCTTACAGATTACGAAACCGCTATCTGAATAGAGCGGAACAACCTCTTTGAAATTGATTTCGTTTCCATACTGAACATAAACGCCTGAAACTTTTTTGCTGACTTCTTTTTCTTTACCGTTCTTGTCTTCGGTTGTTATTGTAATTGTATCTTGATGAATTGCTGATTCTGGAACAGAAATTCCTGTATATGAATTCATATTTATTGCAATAGTTCCTGAACGAACTGAAAGCAAATTTTCATTCATATCTGTTCCTCTGAAAATTGCAACGCCATCTGATTTACTATCCTTACGATTTATGCTTACAAGAGTAACATTTATATTTTTAAGTGATGCTGACTGCATTGTAAGCGTCATCTGGTTATCTTTGTATTCATTTAGCTTAATAGCCTGTTCGCTTGTGACCGGACAAGCAACATACCAAAATACATCTGAAACCACCTTTCCTACTGCATTATCGTAAGTTTTTTTGCTGGAATTTTTTGCCTTATTTAAATCTTCAGGCATAATAGAATCAATATTTTTTATATTGAGAACATTTTCATAGCCATCAAGCTCACTTGTAAAATAGCCTGCAACTGGAGCTGTAAGGTCTGAAATCTTCTTGCTTGAAGAACTTTTCATTTTGTCAATTTTACTCTCAAGCTCTGAAATTTTCTCACTGAAATCTTTAACCTTTCCTGTGAGAACCTGTCGCTCATTGATATTATATATTATTTGGTCTATGCTTTCATCAGATTTTGAAAGATTACCATCATTCTTATTTATTGCCATATCAATAAGATATGTCGAAATATTCTCATCAATAACATCAGGTGTAACTGAAAGGTTTTCTGCACTGCTCTCTAATTCTTTCAAGACTGCAAGCTGTTGCTCAAGACTTTGCAGCTCGGCTTGTTTTTGTGCGTCTTCTGCTGAATTATAAACTTCAGCAACTTTTTCACCCTTAGAAACCTTATCCGTATCTTCCATTTTATAGGAAATGACGCCACCAATATTTTTTGAATTCATAATTGTTTCACTTCTTATAAAATATCCGTCTACATCAAGAGATTCTGTCATAGTAGAGTAAGTTGCAGATTCTGTTCTTATATTCTTGAAGCTCGCATTGCTTAAAAGATAAATTACATAAACAAGCAAAAGCACAGAGAGCAAGGCAATAATTATTCTTCTGATTATAGATTTATCCACATACTCACCTCTCTGAATCAGTTTACCTTATGATTATACTACATCATTTTCCGATTGTCACGATTTTTGACATTTATTATAATATTTGACGGATTTTTGTTGTCAATTAAGACTTACTTTAGGAATATTTTAAAAAATTCCATTCATTTATCAGCCTTTCACTCTCTGAAAGAATATCAAAGCAATCGCACTCTAAAAACTTTACATCTTCACATCGTCTGAACCATGTGAGCTGACGCTTTGCATAGCGTCGGGTTTCCATTTTGAGTTTTTCGACTGCATCTTCAAGAGAACATTCGCCATCAAAATACGGCTTAAATTCCTTTATTCCAATAGCCGCCGAAGCTGTTTTTCCTGGGTTTTGATTAAAGAAAGCTTTTGCTTCATCAAGGATTCCTGCTCCAAGCATTTTATCAACACGAAGATTTATTCTGTCATAGAGCTTTTGTCTATCCTTATAAGTAAGGCAGATTGTTAGATAATTATATGGCGAAGGCTTTTCTTTTGAGCGTTTCATCTGTTCGCTCATTGTTATTCCTGTATTTCGATAAATCTCAATCGCACGAATAATTCGCTTACCATTATTAGGGTGAAGTGTTGACGCAGTTTCTGGGTCGAACTCTGCAAGCTGTTTAAGCAGGATTTCTCCGCCCTCTCGCTGATATTGTTCATTAAGCTCTGCACGAAGTTTTTCGTCAATCTTTTCTTCGGAAAATGTTATATTTCCAACAAGAGATGAATAATAAAGTCCCGTTCCGCCGACAAGTATGGGAAGTTTTCCTCTTTCGTATATCTCTGCAATGACCTTATGGGCAAGCTTGACATAATCTGAAACGCTGAAAGCTTCTCCTATCGGTAAAAAATCTACAAGGTGGTGCGGTATTCCACGAGCCTCTTCTTTTGTGACCTTTGCGGTCGCAATATCCATACCCTTATAAATCTGCATTGAATCACAGGAAACTATTTCGCCGTTATATCTTTCGGCAAGTTCTACTGAAAGCCCTGTCTTGCCCGACGCTGTCGGACCTACTATGCAAAGAAGCGGTATCTTATTATTCATATCTTAATCATACCCTCATAAATCTTTTTTCGAGTTCATGTCTTGTCATTGTAAAACAAATCGGTCTGCCATGCGGACAATATTTTACATCAGGATTTTCCATAAGCTCCTCAACAAGAGCCATAAGCTCTCCCTCACTGCTCTTATCACCAGCCTTTATTGCGGCTCGGCAAGCAACATTCTTATAAAGCCAATCCATCTTCTCGGTCATAATATCTCGCTTATTTTTTGCAAGATAGCCAGCCATTTCTACAACAGTGTCGGATATATCGTCACGCTCAACAATCTGAGGTGCTGCTCTGACTACAACCGTACCCATTCCGTAATCGTCAATCTCAAAGCCCGCATCCTCCATAGCTGAAAGGTTATTTAAAAGTGCGTCATATTCGGTTTTATCAAGCGTTACTGTTATAGGCTCAAGGAGCATTTGTGCATAATTTTTGCCACAATCACGCCTTAGCTTTTCATATAAAAGTCTTTCGTGAGCGGCGTGTTTGTCAATAAACAGAATTGCATTGCCTTTTTCAAGAATTATATATGTTGCAAAGGCTTCGCCTAAGAATTTCATAGGAGCGTCACGCTCGCTGTCAAGCCTTACACCTGCTATACTCAGGAAAGAATCAATAAGCTTGTCTTGATTTTTTACAACGGACGGCTCATTATCTTCTTGTAATATAGTCGGCTTGTGAGATGTTTCTTCACCTTCTGTAACAGCTTGAATTTCTTGCTTTTCGGGATTTTCTATTTCTGATTTTGCCTTTTCTAATTTTTTACGAACGCTTGCCGTATATGGGTCAACTGTAACGCAATCAGAAACCATTATCGGAGAAAAGCTTGAAGGCTCAGGCATAAATATTTCAGGCTCATTTTTATCTTCTTCAAGATTATCAAACTCAACACTTTTTTGAATGGATTCTTTCTTTGAATCTCCTTTAAAAACCGAATCCTTTTCAGAAATTTTCTCAGCCTTTTCAACAGGTTTTGCTGCTTTCGGTTGATAACTAAACTGTAATTGCTCGTTTTCAACCTTTGTGGCTGTTTTTTCTAAGATTTCAGGCTTTATAGGTTCTTCCTCTTTTATAGGAGAGCGGTTATCTCCACTTAAAAGTGCCGATTTAACTCCATGATAAACCGCATCGAAAATAGGTCTTTCATTTGTAAATCTTACCTCAAGCTTTGACGGGTGAACATTGACATCAAGAGTAGAATAATCCATGGTCATATGCAAGACACAGCCTGGAAATTTTCCTGTCATTATATTACCCTTATAGGCTTCTTCAAGTGCCGCCATAGCCGTACGAGTTTTTATATATCTTCCATTTATAAAGAAAAGCTGCATACTTCTATTTGCACGAGATGAAATAGGACGGGTTATATAGCCTTGAAGCTTTATACCCTCGTGTTGATAATTCAAGGGAATAAGTGTTGATGTGAACTCCTTGCCAAAAACTGAAAGAATGGCATTTTTAAGGTTATCGTCACCTGGAGTTTTCATTGTTTGCTTGCCATCACGAATGAATGTAAAGGATATTTCTGGGTGTGAAAGTGCTATTCTATCAATAACTCCAGAAACGCTATTAGCCTCGGAAACATCTTTTTTTAGAAATTTCATTCTCGCAGGAACATTATAGAAAATATCACGAGCGATAATTGTCGTTCCTTTTGGACAACCTGCATCGTCAATTTCTATCTCGTCACCACCATTAATTTCATATCTTGTTCCGATTTCCTCATTCTCTCGGCACGACAACATAGTGACCTTAGCAACAGCGGCAATAGACGCCAACGCCTCTCCTCTGAAACCAAGTGTTCCTATTGCATCAAGGTCTTGTTTATCATGAACTTTACTTGTTGCATGGCGTAAAAACGCAGTTGGAATATCTTCTTTTGCTATTCCGCAACCATCATCGGTAACTCGCATAAAAGTAATTCCGCCACGCTGAATTTCTACGGTTATATGTTTAGCACCCGAATCTATTGAATTTTCAACGAGTTCTTTTATTACAGACGAAGGTCTTTCTATTACCTCACCTGCGGCAATCAGCTCTGACATATGCTTATCTAAAAGCTTAATTACTCCCATACAACTCACCACCAATTTTAAAGAATAATCTTATACTACTTGGAATCTTCAAAGCTCTTATCATTCAAGCCCCAGCCAATAAGTTCTAATGACTTAAATTTTTCGTTATTGCATACTTCGGCTAAACTACCCAAATCTATTTTGAAATCTTTAAGTTTTCCTTTTTTTATTTTCAAAATAACTTTTATGGTCTTATCAGGATTATTTTTTAATGAATTGACTATTTCATCAATAATCTTTTCATCTGCTGAATATAGCGAATAACAATATTTATTTTCACCAAACATATTGCCGTAAGCCTCTATACCTATTGAGCCTCTATATATCTCATCTTTTGCATAAGAATATTTTCCGCCCTGCAATTCTGAAATTTTGGGTTCTTCACGCTCATATTTAAATGGTAAAAAAATTTCTTTATATTCAGTCTTTGAAAATAACATATTGAATACCTCTTATTTAGAGCTTATTTCAAGCTCTAAGCATTTCCAGTCCTCATTAAAAATATGATAAAATTCTGTTTCATTTAACTGAACATCTTTAAAACCTACAGACTTATAACAATAATAGGCGGATTCATTATTTTCAAATACGCCTAAAGTGATTTTCTCAACCTTTAGTATATCGAAAGCATATTTTATTGCAAGCTTAAGCATTTCCTTACCATAGCCCATACCACGCTTTGTATCATCTATAATTATAAAGCCAAAACGGAGTGTTTTCTTTTCTTCATCTGTGAATCTCATGATAAGATGTCCAACTACACCCGTTTCATCAAATGCTGTCATTTCATAAAAATTATCAGCATAAGCAAATTCGTTATAGTGTTTATTCATATCATCGGCTGTAATCGGAAATTTATCATATCTATCCGCACACCATTTACGAAATGAAACTTCATCTTTTATCCACTTAACGATATGCTCTGCATCACAAGCTTTATATGGACGCAATCTTATCATTTCGGATTCCTCCTATTTTTTCTTTTGATAATGGCAATCGCATACAGTGCCACCTCTTGCAAGTGTCTGTTCTCTATAACTATCTTGATTTTCAAGCTTAAAGCATCCTTAAATCAATAACACAAAACCATATCGTTAAACAAGCTTAGATGTTGTTCTCCAAAAGCTCAAGGTACATATTGGAATAGCCTGTCTTATGCTCTTTGATAAATTCAATAGCTGACCTTGGGTGCTTGTTAAGTCTGCCTGTAAGGAGATAAGGAACATCATAGCCCCAGACTACACCGTCATCTCTGAGTTTTTGAATGTGTCCTTCGATAAAGTCAAGAAGTGGAATAAGATTATACTTAGGGTTCTTTAGGAAACCGAGGAGAAGCTCCATATAGCAGTTGCCTGCACCTCTGCCCATACCGCTGACTGTTGCGTCAAGGTAGTTTACACCGAGTGAAAGTGCTTCTATTGTATTTGCAAATGCAAGCTGTTGGTTATTATGTGCGTGCATACCAATTTGCTTTCCATACTTATCGCCAACTTCAAGATACCTCTCAGAAATTGCTTCTGTCTGTTCAGGGTAAAGTGAACCATAGCTATCAACGATATAGATTCCATCAACGCAAGAGCGACCAAGAATATCAAGTGCTATATCAAGGTCAGCTGTATTTGCGTTTGAAATAGCCATGATATTTACAGTTGTTTCATAGCCCTTATTGTGACAATATTCAATCATTTCAATTGCAGAAGGGATTGTATTGAGATATGTTGCAATTCTGTACATATCAACAACAGAATCCTTTCTGTCTATGATGTCTTTTTTGAAATCAGTTCTGCCAACATCAGCCATAACTGAAATCTTCATATCAGAATCATTTTCGCCGACAATATTTCTTATATCCTCTTCATCGCAGAACTTCCACTTGCCAAACTTATCAACATCGAAAAGCTCTTTAGAAGCACGATAACCAAATTCCATATAGTCAACGCCAGCTTTGATATTTGTCTTATACAAATCTCTTACAAAATCATCAGTGAAGTAGAAATTGTTTACAAGTCCGCCATCTCTGATTGTAGCATCAAGAACCTTTATCTCTGGTCTGAATGATACGATTTCACCTTTTTTACCCATTTTTATAATCCTCCATAAATTCGGAAAGCCCTTTGCTTTCCTTAATTTTATTATTTCTGCAATTCCTTGCAGTTATATAACTTATCTACCTAAAAAAACAGATATTATAAGCTTTGCTTAACTATTTCCAGTCCATAATATTCTCATCAATAAAGTCAGACTTATTTTTCAGCAAGAGCAATAAGCTTGACAAGAACATTCATTGCTTCTATTGGAGTTAATGTATTTATATCTGTACTTCTCAGCATTTCACGAATTTCATCTGCTTCTGGAACAAGTGAAAGCTGTTCTTCAGTTTCTTCTGACTCTGCTTGTTTTTTTGGAGCGTCATTTTTTCCACATTCAAGCTCTTTTAGGACAAGCTTTGCACGATTTATAACGCTTGCTGGCAAGCCTGCAAGCTTGGCAACCTCTACACCATAGCTATCGTCAGCAGCACCTCGAACTATTCTTCGTAGGAATGTAATATCATCTCCACGCTTTTTAACAGCAATATTATAATTCTTAACGCCGTCAAGGTTGTCCTCAAGCACTGTCAATTCGTGATAGTGTGTTGCGAAAAGTGTTTTTGCACCAAGCTTTTTCTTATCTGCAACAAATTCAAGAACAGCTCTCGCAATGCTCATTCCGTCAAAGGTTGATGTTCCTCTGCCTATCTCATCGAGAATAAGTAAGCTATCCTTTGTGGCATTTTTCAGAATATATGCAACCTCGTTCATCTCTACCATAAATGTAGATTGACCTGTTGTCATATCGTCAGATGCACCTATTCTTGTGAAAATACTATCACAGATTGATATTTCCGCAGATTTTGCAGGAACAAAGCTGCCTATTTGAGCCATAAGCACTATCAAGGCTACGCTTCTCATATAAGTAGATTTACCTGCCATATTTGGGCCTGTTATAATTGCAACACGATTTTCTGCTGAATCAAGTGTAACATCATTCGGTACAAACGGCATAGTTTTTAAAAGTCTTTCAACAACAGGGTGTCTGCCGTCTTTTATTATGATTTTGCCGTTTTGTGTTATATCAGGCTGACAATAGTTATTGTCAAAGGCTGTCTGTGCAAGCGAGGCAAGTGTATCAAGCATAGCAACGGCTCTTGCTGTACTTTCAATCTGCTCAATATGCTTTGCAGTCTGCTTTCTGATTTCCTCAAAAATAGTATACTCAAGTGCAAATGAACGCTCTTTTGCTCCAAGTATTCTTCTCTCAACTTCCTTGAGTTCTTCTGTTATGTATCTTTCGCAGTTTGTGAGGGTCTGCTTTCGGATATAATCATTCGGAACTGAATCTTTATATAAATTCGTAACTTCTATATAATATCCGAAAACACGATTATAGCCTACCTTTAGTTTAGGTATGCCTGTGCGTTCTCTCTCTCTTGATTCTATTCCTGAAAGAAGCTCTGCACTGTTATTCATATCATAACGAAGTTCGTCAAGCTCTTTATTGCATCCCTCTTTAATGATTCCACCCTCACGAACTGAAAACGGCGGACTTTCAACAATGGAACCTTCGATTAAATCCTTCAAATCTTCAAGAAGATTAAGCTCTGAAAGCTGTTCTTTCATAAGTGTACTTTCAGAATTTTCGATAGCCTCTTTTATTTCAGGAAGTTTATTGAAAGCTGACAGCAAAGAAATTAAATCTCTCGCATTAGCCGAACCATAGACTATCTTTGTCATAATTCGCTCAATATCAGGGATTCCACCGAGAGCATCTCGCAAATCAATTCGCATTTGAACATTGTCGAAAAGCTCTGCAACGGCATTTTGTCGGCGTGTAATTTTGCCAACATTTACAAGAGGTTTTTCTATAAAGCTCTTTAAAAGTCGTTTACCCATAGAGGTTTCGCACTTATCAAGAACCCACAAAAGCGAACCATAACGCTTTTTTTCGTGCAAAGTTTCGGTAAGTTCAAGATTACGCTTTGCTGAAAAATCAAGACTCATATACTCACTTTCAGCAAAGGGAATAATCTTTGTTATTCGCTCTAAGCCTGTCATTTGAGTTCTTTCGAGATAGCCTAAAAGTGCCGCAGACGCAAGCTTACTTTCCTTAGAATATGAATTTCCGAGCATATCCTCAATATCATCATCAAAATGCTTTTTAAGGGTTTCATTAGCGTTGTATTCGTCAAAGTCTGTATCGTCAAGTGCTTCTACTGAACAAACAATTTTTTCTTTGAGAAATGGTACAAGCTCTTTAAAGCTGAGAACTCCTGTACTGATTAGTATTTCTTTTGGAGAAAATTTCAGTAATTCGTCCTTAATTGAGCGAATTATATCCTTACCCTTTACAGTTGATGCAACAAATTCACCGGTAGATGTATCACAGAAAGCAAGTCCAGCTATTCCCTTTTCACAGTATATACAGCCGATATAGCTATTCTGTGCTTCATCGAGCATAGTAGGCTCTATAACTGTACCTGGTGTTACAACTCGGATAATATCACGCTTAACAAGTCCTTTAGCCTTTGCAGGGTCTTCTGTCTGTTCACAAATTGCGACCTTATAGCCCTTTTGAACTAACTTTGCAATATATGGCTCACAGCTATGGAAAGGTACTCCGCACATAGGTGCTCTTTCTTCTTGTCCACAGTCTTTGCCTGTAAGAGTTAAGTCGAGTTCCTTTGATGCGGTAATGGCATCATCAAAAAACATCTCGTAAAAGTCACCGACACGATAGAATAGTAGTGCGTCCTTATTTCGTTCCTTGACCTCAAAATATTGTTTCATCATAGGCGAAAATTCTGCCATTGCTATCACCTCCTTAAGTTATTTACCTTTTTCTACCCTCCTGCGCTTTGCGGAACATAAAGTTTTCGCTCTCTGCGGAGAGCGACCAAAGGCTCTGCCTTTGGAAACCGCAAGCTTTTGAAAAAGCTTGTGCAAAACTTTTAAGTATAATTAGACAAGTTTGGTCACGCACCACAGCCACCGCAGGTTTCGCAGCTGCCTGAGCAGCTGCTCTGTGTATAATCTGCTGTTTCTGGGTCTGCTCCCTGTGCTGACTGATTGATAATTGCAAGAACTCTATTTACAACAACATCAAATTCTGCCTTAGCTTCATTATAAGCTATCATATTTTCGTTAGACATAATGATTGCATAAGCGTGACGCATTTCTGCGTTGAGCTGCTGCATTTTTTCATCGCTTCTATCTGCCTTTGATGCTTCATTATTTATTGCCATACGCTTTAAATTAAATTCGCCAATAGCATTCTGAAGTTCTTCGTCTTCCTCGCTCTGCTGTCTTGCAAGCTCAAGCTTGAGATAAAGCTCGTCCTTCTGAAGCTGTCTGCCGATTTCTCTTGCCATTTCTATTATATCTGCCATTTTTAAAATCTCCTTTATACTAATTTTCCTTTTAATATCCAGTTTCTTGCTTTTGTGACCTCTACATTTTGGAATGTTCCTATGAGGTCTTCACTGCCTTCAAACTCGACTATTATATTTTCCTCTGTTCGAGAGGTAAGCTCGCCATTTGGCTTTGCACTCTCGACAAGTACCCTATATGTCTTTGAAACCATAGATTCACAGCGTTTTGCGGCAATCTCTTCTTGAACCTTTAAAAGTTCGGAAAACCACTTTGATTTTTCTTCATATGGAATCGGGTCATCCATTTTTGCAGCTGGAGTACCAACTCTTGGAGAAAATATGAATGTAAACAACGAGGTATATTCAACCTCTTTGATAAGGCTCAAGGTCTGTTGAAAATCTTCATAAGTTTCACCAGGGAAACCTACTATAATATCACTGGTAAGAGAAAGATTCGGAATTTTCTCCTTGGCATAGTTTACTATCTCCATATAACGCTTTCTGTCATAGTGGCGGTTCATAAGCTTTAAAATTCTGTCACTTCCTGACTGGAAAGGCAAATGAATATGGTTGCATATCTTATCGTGTGACGCAATAACATCAATCAATTCATTTGATAAATCTTTCGGATGTGAAGTCATAAAGCGAAGTCTGAAATCGCCGTCAAGCTCAGCTATATCTGCCAACAATGACGCAAAGGTCTTTTTGCTTTCGAGAGTTTTTCCATAGGAATTTACATTCTGTCCAAGAAGTGTAATATCCTTATAGCCTGCGGCAATCATATCACGAGCTTCTTGCATAATTACTTCTGGCTCACGACTTCTCTCTCTGCCACGAACATAAGGGACAATACAGTATGTGCAGAAATTATTGCAGCCATACATAATTGAAAGCCAGCCCTTGAAAGTTCCGTCACGCAAGGTTGGTATATTCTCGTGAATCATTCCATCATCATTGCCACGAGCAACTATTCTATGATTTTCTGTAATTGTGGAATATAACAGCTTTGGGAAATTATGAATTTCGTGTGTTCCGAAAACAAGCGAAACAAACGAAAAGCTCTTATAAATTCTCTCTGCTATATGTTCTTGCTCCATCATACAGCCACATAATGCTATAATCAATGATGGATGACGGCGTTTTATATTTTTTAATGCACCGACATTTCCGAAAACTCTATCCTCGGCGTGTTCACGAATAGCACAGGTATTAAAAATTATAATATCTGCTTCGTTTTCATCTTCGGTAAAGTCACAGCCCATTTCTTTGAGCATTCCCTTTAGCTTTTCGCTATCAGCAACATTCTGCTGACATCCATATGTTCTGACAAGAGCCATCGGCACTTCGCCTCTTGCACGAAATTTAAGAATATCGCTCAAGAGTTCGGAATATTCGTGAATCCCGTTCAAATCAGCTGTGTTAAGATTTTGATTAAGTTGATTATCCAAAATGAACTCTCCGTTCCTAAAAATATTGCAAAAATAGACCTTATAAAAGGTATTCCGTATTATTTTATCACAATCAGGCTTTTTCTTCAAGGGTTTTCAAAATTTAGCAAATTGGTATGTTTAATGTTAAGGGCTTTGCCCTTAAAACCCACGAGGGACCCCGTCCCTCGACCCTGCGAGCCTTTGAAAAGGCTCGAGCGAAACTTTTAATTGTCTTAGAAAAATTTGTTAACTAATTGATTTTAAAACTAAATATTAAAGGCGTGAAGATAATCCCCACGCCTTTTTATAACTTTTAGTTATTTTCGCTTTCTTTTGGCACAAACATTGGTTGTTGCCTATCATTCTTGACTTCTTCTAAAGCCTCTTTTGCAAGTCTGTAAAATTCAAGCTGTGAATTAAGCGGTTGTTTTCCTCGCTTATCAATCATAACATATGTCATATCACTTTTTTGAACTCTTGCATTTATAGTATCGTTCATCATAATATCGAGCATACCGAAAACACGCTTTTTCAAATCCTCATCTTCAACTGGGAAAACAAGCTCAACTCTCTTATCAAGGTTTCTCTGCATCCAGTCCGCTGAACCGATATATACAACTGGTTCTCCGCCATTTTCAAACTTAAAGATTCTACTATGCTCCAAAAGCTGACCGACTATACTTATTACAGTAATATTCTCGCTGACACCCTCTATTCCAGGGATAAGACAGCAAATTCCACGAACGATAAGTGTAATCTTGACCCCCGCTCTTGAGGCATCATAAAGAAGTGAAATCAAATCTGGGTCAACCATTGAATTAACCTTGATTATAATGCCTGATGGAAGGTCATTCTTGGCATTTGCTATTTCTCTCTGAACCATAGATTCAAAGAATGTGCGAAGTCCGAGTGGTGCGACATTCATTTTGAGATATTCAGGCGGTGCAGAATAACCTGTAATAACATTAAATAATGATGATGCGTCACGACCGAAAGATTCACGACAAGTGAACATACCAATATCTGTATAGAATCTTGCGGTAATATCATTATAGTTACCTGTTCCAAGGTGAAGATAACGGCGAATACCGTCTTCCTCTCGGCGCACAACAAGCAGAATTTTGCAATGGGTTTTAAGTCCCTGCAAGCCGTAAATTACATGACAACCAGCTTTTTCGAGCTTTTTCGCCCATACGATATTATTTTCTTCATCGAATCTTGCTTTAAGCTCAACAAGTACAGTAACCTGTTTGCCATTTTCTGCGGCACGAATCAAGGCGGCAACAATCGGAGAATTTCCGCTGACACGATAAAGTGTTTGCTTGATAGCAAGAACATCTTCGTCCTCTGCGGCAGCCTGAACAAAACGAATAACCGAATCAAAGCTTTCAAATGGGTGGTGTACAAGTCTATCCTTTTCACGAATAGCCTCAAAAACATCATCATATCCATAGAAATCTGCTGGTGGTGTCACTGGTTTAATTGGCTCAAATCTTAAATCGTCACAACCCTTGATAGAACCAAACTTTGATAAGAATGTTAAATCGAGCGGTCCTGGAATTTCATAAATTTCGCTCTCATTTACTTTGAGCATATCTACAAGAAATTCTCTTAATGCTTGGTCACATTTTTGGGCAATCTCAACTCGGACTGGTTCGCCTCTCTGACGCTTTTTGATAGATTTCTCAATAGCAACCATCAAATCCTCTGCTTCTTCGTCAATATCAAGGTCTGAATCTCTTGTAAGTCTGAAATCTGCGTAAGCTTCAATAGTATAAAGCTGGAAAAGCTTATTGAGGTTATTCTTAATAATATCCTCAAGCATAACAAAGTATCTGCCGTTCTCGCTCGAAACCTCAAAAAATCTTGGAATAATTGACGGAACTTGAACTACTGCGAAAGCATCTCCGCTATCCTTTGCAAGTCTTACTGCGATATTAAGTGTCTTATTTGCAAGGAATGGAAATGGACGGCTTGTATCAACTGCAAGTGGAGTTAATACTGGAAAAAGCACATTATCAAAATAGCTATCGCACTTTTCTTTGAGTTTATCGTCCATATCCTCATATTTTAAAAAGAAAAGCTTGTGCTTTTTAAGTGCAGGAATTATTGAACGGGATAGGCATGAATATTGCTTATCCATAAATATATGTGTCTTTTCTATAAGCTTCTCAAGCTGTTCGGCAGGCGTAAGACCAGAGGGGTCTTTCTTCTTATAACCTGAATGTACCTGGTCCATAAGTCCTGCAACTCTTACCATAAAAAACTCATCAAGATTAGAGGCAGTGATTGCAAGAAACTTAACTCTCTCCAAAATTGGATTTTCTTTTTCGTGTGCTTCCTCAAGAACTCGATAATTGAAATCCATCCAGCTTAGTTCACGATTATTGAATGGATAGCTATTTTCTTTATCTTTTTCCTTTAGCTTTTTAATCTTATCTGACACAGCATTCTCCCCCTTTATTTAAAAAACGGTGTTTTTACTACAAGTCTTAGTTTTATTCCAAAAACATCTTCAAACAGTGTTGTACACTCGCTAAATGCCCACTTTTCAAGATGAACATTTTTATCTGTTTCAGCATAAACTATAAGTTCATTTTCTTTGAGCTTTAGGCTTATATTATCGAATTTGCAGTTTTGTGATTTATCTAAGGCGTTTGCTACGCAAAGTATCGTGCAAAGCTTTGTTACAACAAGACTATTTTTATGAGAAAGATTTTCGAAAGGCTCTGTTATATCTATCATGTGCATTTCATCAGTACTTGCCGTTGTGGCAATAAGAAGTGATTCTTCTGCAGTAAGTCCGTAAAATTCTGTATTTTTCAGAATATCATATGTACCGAGAAGTTTGTGATGTGTATTTATAAATGAACCACTTTCGTGCAATATGCAGGCAAGCTCTAAGATAAGTCTGCGTCTTGCATTAAGACCATGAAGCTTCTTGAGTTTATCAAATATAGCAAGAGCATATTTGCATACGGATTCATAATGTTTGCTATCACAGCCATAATGCTTTGCTAAAGCTCTTGCACAAGAGGCCGCATTCTTTGCAACATGCTCTTCATAGCTATTCTTTTCAGATTTAAGCAAAAGCTGTACCATAAGTGCATCAGATATATGAGTATCTACTGCGACAATTTCATTTGCCTTTGTCAGCTTTAAAAGATGTATGTAAAGTGCAGAGGCTGTGTAGAGAAGCTCTGCATCTGCAGCTGTTATATTAAATTTTTTGCACATATCATTAAGTGGCATTTTTCTTAACTGATTATAAAAATTCTCTATTGCTTCAAGCTTTATCCGATAATTTCCATTAGTAGATTCTACACCACATTGTTTTGCAATAGTTCTAACCATTGAGCCAGACAAAACTATATTGTTTATGCCCTTATTGACATTTTCATATACAACCTTATCAAGAACAGAATCTATATATTCGTCAAGAGCGGTATAGTATTCATCAAGAGTTCCATCGTCCATATCAAGAATTTCCATAAGCTTCATTGAACCTATGGAAAAATTTCTTGTATATTCCATAATACCCTTTTTATAAACAGAAAGGGCGATACTTCCTGTTCCGAGATATGAAATGAGTGTATTTGCAAGACTGCTTTCATCAATACCTGAGCGTCTTATAATTTCATTGAAAATTAAGCTTTTTGCTCGGTCAAGGCCAAAGACCTCTATATTTATATCATTTCTGATTTTAAGCTGGTCGATTACAAATTCACGGTTAGTTGCTTCTCTGAAAACAGAAGTCGCAACAGCTTTATACTGTGTAATACCGTATTCGTTCATAATTCTCATGAAGCCATCGAGAACCTTTGAAATTTCCTTAAGGCTTTCAAAGCTGATTTTCTTTGTTACGAAAACCTCGTGACCAAGATTAAGAGGATAGGATAGTGTATCTACAAGCTTTATTTCACCAAGAGAAAGGCTTGCTACCTTCATATTTACAGATTCCGAACCAATAGTTATAACAGCGGCAATATTTTTATTTTCCTTTACATTTTTTCGTTTATTCACAAAAGAACCCCCTATCTATGGATATAAGCGTTATTGTTTTTATTATATCAGTTCGACAAAATTTCCGCAAGCAAAGCTTAAATATTTTACATAATTTTACAAACTGTTTACTAAGTGGGATATATATATTTTTTTAAGCAAATACATAAATAAAAAATGGAGGACAAAGTCCCCCATTTAAAGGTAAGAAAAGTTAAGGGCGTTGCCCATAAATCCTATGAGGGACTCCGTCCCTCAACCCTGCGAGCCTTTTCAAAGGCTCAAGCGAAACTTTTAATTGTCTAAGATAAGTTTATTAGCTAAGGGGAAGCAAGGATTATTTTTTCTTTCCAAGAATTTCTTTTCTTATATATGCAAAGGTTTCGTCCTCGCCCTTATCTCTTAACATTATTAAAAGCTTTTCAAGTAAGACTGCTGTTTCCGGGTGAATCATATAGTGGTCTTTTGACCTTGAATAATAATTGTAAGCATCAGCATCGGTATACTTATCGCCATTATAATTTTTGCTTGCGGCAACCCTATCACAGAACATCTCTATAACATATTTTATAGGCATCTTTAGACCTGCCATCTGCTTACCTTTATCAAGCGAATAATCTATCCAATATTCAAGATGATGTTTATTTCTGCCTTTATGATGAAGCCAAGCATAGCTTACACCCTTATCTTCTCTTTCAGCATCGTTTGGACTTCTTGTTCCTTGATAATATTTCACACCTGCCCAAAATTCTGTCGGAGAATATTTTGACATATCATGCAAGAGTCCTTGTTTATATAAGCCAGCCTTAAAGCAATGTTTCATAACAAGCCATTTATGATGATTTATTGTTTTTAAATGCTTAAAAAATTTCATTTTATCACCTATTCAAAATAACATAAAAACGGCACAGCCTACAAGCTATGCCGTTAAAATCTTTATTATATTTCTATGATTAAGAGAAGAATGCGATAGCATTAAGTGCTATAACCAAGAGGAAGAATACAATAGCAATTATTCTTGTCCATCTTTCAAGGAAAGAATCGAGTGAGCGTGACTTATGCTTTGAGTAGAATGTATCTGAGCTTCCACCCATAACAGCACCCATACCCTGTTGATGTCCCTCTTGAAGCATAATGATAATAACAATCACAACTGCCAAAAGAAGAAGAACTGCACCCAAAACGATTTCCCAAATACTCATTGATAATTTCCTCCTAAAATCTATAAACAAAAATAAGTAAATTCATTTCAATAGCTTTATTATTTTATCACAATAACGAAAATAATGCAAGCACTTTTTTAACTTTTATTTATAAATATCGGAAAAAATTCTAATTTTCTTATTTTGTTGCGAGATTATACATAGCCTCAAGACAAATCTGTGCATGGAGGAAAAATTTTTCCTCGTCCATACTTTCATCAACAGCATGGATATTGCATTCTTCGTTCATAATCGCACCAAATGCAACACCTCTGTTTTGGAGAGCTCTTGCGTAAGTGCCACCACCTGTCGAGAAAAGATTGGCTTCTTCGCCTGTTATAGTCTTATATGCGTCCTTGAGAAGTCCGATAATTGGAGCAGTTTCAGGAACATAAAGCGGAGGATTATTTGCTTTAATCTTAATCTTCAAGCCATCATATGCGGCACGCTGACGAATTTTGAAGATAATATCATCACTATCAGCTGATACTGGGTATCTTATATCGAGAGTAGCTTTCATATAAGTTTCGCCAATATCTACTGTGCCGACATTTACTGTCAAATCTCCAGATTGTTCATCACTACACTTGATTCCGAGTGAAAAGCCATCTGTTTCAAGACCGACAGCATCATCAAGAAATGCACAAAGACTACCAAGAACTGTTTGACCAAAATTAGCAGCAAGAAGTCTTATAAGATTGGTTGCTGCATTAAAGCCAAGCTCAGGAGTTGAACCATGAGCTGCCTTGCCCTTTGAAATAATCTGCATACCGTCTATCGTGTAGTCAAAATCATAATCGCCAGGCTTTGCATCAGCAAAACGGCGGAGCTGATGGTCTTCTGTTTCGGAGCAATCTATAAGTGCATAGGCTTTTGCTGCAACTGCATTGATTGCGTTTCCTGCTTTCATAGCAGTAAGAGTTTTCGCATTGTTTTCGTTAGAGTAAACTTCAATTTGGAGGATACCCTTTTCAACATTACAAATTCCGTATTCAAGGTCTGGAGTAAAGCCCATATTCGGAAGTGGCTGTTTTGAGAAATATCTATCCATATCAGCCATACCAACTTCCTCAGAAGCACCGAAAATAGTACGAAGTCTGCGTTTAAATGAAACTCCACTATCCTTTAATGCCTTTAAGCAATAAAGAGCAATTATTGCCGGACCTTTATCATCGGCTATTCCTCTGCCATAAAGTCTGCCATTCTTTCTTGTGAGTGCGAATGGTTCAACACTCCAACCGTCACCGCTTGGTACTACATCAACATGAGAAAGTACAGCGGCTATTTCGTCACCCTTACCATACTCGGCATGACCTGCAATGTCATCAACATTCTCTGTTGTGAGTCCCATTTCTTCCGCTCTCTTGAGAATGAATTTTAATGCCTCAGACGCATCTTCCTGACTTTTTGACGAAACGGACTGTATTTTTAAAAGTTCGTCTAAATCTTTTAAAATATCTTCCTTATAATCAAGAATTTTTTCACCAAAGCTCATAATATCACCTATCCTTATTTAATATTTTATTCTAAATCAGATTCATTATTTTTGTCTTGAGAACTATTTTCAGGTTCTTTTTCGATTTCTTGTGGAATATTCTCCTCGACCTCTGAATTTGCGTAGCTGGAAATATCTATCTCATCTGTTTCAATATTATCTTCAGAAAGAGCATGTTTTCCCTCTTTTTTCTTTTTAAGCTTTGTAGGAATAAGCATATAAGCTATAAAAACAACTACGCAAGCACCTGTTACACCTAAACCAAGTGTGAAATTAGGTGTTTTATAATCAAAACGAATTTCACATCTTGTATTAGCAGGAACTCTTACAGCCATAAAGCCAACATTTACCTTTTCAATATCGGTTTGCTTACCATTTACATATGCTGTCCAGCCCTTTGTGTACGGTACGCTAAAGAATACAAGCTCATCACTATCCTTTGTTGTGATGTAGGAAGTAAAGCCACCATTATCAAACTTTGTGTCTGTGCAAGTAAGCTTATTTCTATTCTCGCAATCCTTCTTATATTCTTCTTCGGTATATTCATACTTATAGATATTCTTTGCCTTAGTAAGAATATCACCATATTTTTCAGCTTGCTCATCTGTGAGAACCATAGCTTTGAGCAAGAGCAAGTGACGGTTAGATTCGGAACACTGTTCATACTGCTTTTCTGTAATATATTCATCATAGGTGAAACCATATGGAATATAGCAATCATTTGTATAAACATCAAAATTATTCTGTTTATTGAGATATGTCCAGTATGGCATCTTTGTTTCCTTTGTGACAACATTTCTGAATTTGCCATTGTAATTAAAAAGATATTTGCAAGAAAGGAAACTTCTTAAACCGTAATAATCTGCCTCAGGTCTTGATGCAACTGAACGCTCTACACCGACAGATTCATAAAATTCCATTATAGAACCCGGCACAACGCTCTGGAATGCCTGAATAGTAGGAATCTGCCAGAACATACCCATATTATCCATACAATCATAGAAATCCGAACGAACATCCTTTATGTCATCAAGCTCTAATCTATTACCACCATCAATAACATCTGAAATTATAAAATCACTCTTATATTGTCCCTGGTCTTTACCTGTGCCAACAATATAGAGGGAATAACCTGCGCAGAAGATTGAAAGCAAAATAGATGTAACCCTCATAAAGTTCTTATTTTTATTTTTCCAGAGATAAAGTACAATAGTTGTAAGAACAAGTCCTATAAGTGCAAATGCAACATAAATCCAGAAGCGTTCAGGATATTCCATTAAACCATAGGTCGTAGTTTCTATACCGTTGACCTTCTCTGTCTTTGGCATAAGCCCGATAGCTGCTGCTATACCTACTGTAATTCCGAATGTAAAATTCAGACCATACTTGAAATTTACTCTTTCACTATCAAGACAAAGTATAGTCGCAAGAACCATAACAAGTGTAAGCATATAATACCATCTTGCATAATATGACGCATTAAACAACTGGAATGCGCTATTTAATATCGGAACTAACGCACAAAGGAAAAGCATTGGAAGCAGATATTTCAACCACTTATACTTTTTCTTTCTAAGCTTCATAAAGCTGAATACGCCAACCATACTGAACATTGGCAGATATGCCGCAACAGAAGCCCATTTTGCATTTGAATCCGGAGTGAAGTTTGGTCTTGCTGGTAAATCTGGCGGGAAGAAGAAGGATTCTATAATATGCATATATCTCTGCTCCCAACCATATAACAAAGCACTCCAACCACTTGGTGAATTTGATATACGAGGATTTTCTGTTATAGTTGCAAGCGTTGGCAAGAAAATAAATGCACTTGCCGCAAAACCAAGTACTGCCTCAAAAATAATTTGAATTAACTTTTTAAAAGTAAATTCAAAATCTCCACAAGCAAGCTTTACTAACCAATAAAGAATCGCAAAAACCGCTTGTCCTGCAAAGAAATAGTAGTTTATAGTACAGCTTAGAAAGGCTGTGATTACAAGTACGCCCTTGCGTCCTGTATACATAATTTCGTCAACCGCTGCAAGAAGCAGTGGAAATGTAATCATTGCTTCGTGAAAATGATTAAAGAATATGTTATAAACTCCAAAGCCTGAAAATGCGTAAAGTATGCCACCTATAACTGCATAGTCTTTATTTTTGACATATCTTTTCAAATATACAAAAGCAGAAAGTGAACAGCAAGCAAATTTCAGAACATACAGTGGCCCCATAAGATGCGGTACAGCTGGACTTGGGAAAAGCATTGTCAGCCAAAAGAACGGACTCGCTATCATATAAAAGCTATATGAACCAACTATATCTGCTCCAAGGTCTGTGGTATTGCTCCAACCAAAATTTCCGTTTTGAATAGAATCATGAATCATCTGATAAAACGGTATCTGCTGAACATTAAAGTCGCCGTAATAAAGAAAATATCCTTTATCCATTATAATAAATGGAAGAAAAAGCACTATTGCTATTATAGCAGGAATTAAAAATGCTTTTAGATAATAATGCCCCTTTTTGTTGCCGAGGAGCGTATTCTGAGGAATGTCGTTTTCCATTTTATCTCTCCTTGTATTTTTGCTTTATTTATATATAAAAAATATCCTAAATTCATAGGATATGCAATAATTTATATAAGGCAATTTTATCACACATACCCATAAAATTCAAGCATATTGAAACAGACTCACAGGGTTTTTGAATGAGCAGACTAAAATGATATAATCAAGTAGAAATGGGTTATATAATAAAAAATTATATAGGAAATAGAAGATACACAAAGTGTTGATTATAATGCTTTTAGCGGTTATTTGTGTGGCAATATCGTTAAAAGTAGAAATATTAGCAAGAAAGAACGGTTATGATATACGCCCCAAAAGTTAAACACTTTTGGGGTGTGTGGTGTGTATTATTTTAAATGGATATTACTGATAAACAACTCAAACGCTTGATAAAATGTCACAAATTGGTTTTGTTTATAATTTATCTGCTCATTTAAATTCCACCGAAAGAAGCAAATCAATATTGTCCATTGCCGTATGGTATTTTGACGGCGTGGCATATAGCACTTTGCCAACCATTACTAAGTTTGAAAGCGGGGGAAAATATGTATATTCTGTTATGTTGTTGCCAAAAATCGGATATACCTTCAGCAAGGAAGTCACCGTTACAGTAAACGGAAACACAGTGACAGCAGTTCCCGCCACATACGAAAATCTTAGTTTCACTAATGTAAAAACTATTACGCCGACCGCAATCACTCAAGTGAACATTGAGAGTCTATATAACTATGGTGTAGGCGATTTTCCCAGAAAAACGGCAGAACCGTTTGATGAAGAAGCAGACAAATATGAGATTGCCCACGAATTATGTAAATAAATAGAAAACAGCAATCCTGTTGCGTTTTGGTATTCGGACGAAAACAAATATATTCCATCTATGAAGAAAATCACACAGTTTGAAGAAGTTAAAGACTATATGTATTACATTGAGTTGAGAGCAAAAACTATATACACTTTCGCTGACAACTTGAGTATAAGAAAGCTTTATTGGGAGAAATTCCATATTTCTTGCATATTTCTTAATATGTTTTCCTAAATAGTACAAACTGACTATTGTCCACTTATATTTTTGAATGTATTTCGGATTTCTTGAAGACATTTTTTATTCCTCTTATTACAAAAAGCACCAATCGATTCATTCAACCGATTGGTACTTTATTTTGTTATGTATTAAAAGTTTTATATCTTAGCTTTCATCTGATATAATCTTCATAGCATTCTTCGTCATAGAATTCCTTGACGAAGAATGTACAACAACATCATTCTCAGGCATAATGAAGCTGAGAACATATCCCTTTTCATTATCGTAGCTAAGCATCAGCTCTGCTCCCTCTAACCAAAACGAATAGTCCGTATCGGTTGCTAACATAGAGTAATATAATATAACCTTTTCTCCAGCACAGTATCGGTCTTTTGCGTTCGTATACCAAAATTTTTTACCGCAGTAATCAACCTTATACTTCTTTTTAAACAAATACATCACCTCCCTTCTGAATTATGTCACTCAACATTTTTCATAATCTTTATGCCAATCCAAATAAAGAAAATTGTTGCAATTATCAATACAATCATCGCCACTAACAGATTCCATAGTCCAATTAACGCACTTAATGCAGGTGAAACTGCCAAAAGTGCAATCACCTTTGCAAGTTGCATCATATACTTCTTTTCATTCTTGAGCTTATGTAATATTATATAATTATTATAACATAAACTTTCAAAAAGCGAATCATAAATATGATATTTTGTTTTAAATCGGATAGTTTCTGTTTTTATGATTTTTTATTTTTGCAAATTACAATAGCAAATTGCGAAAAATATATAACTCCTTATAACCTATACATATTTAACAATATCAAATAACCTATATATTCCTGCCTCTATTTAATATAATCAGTGGAAACTCTTATTTCTTATTTTAAAAATTTAAAAATTTAAGAATCTTAATATTTTACACCAAATTCCCGAAAAAATATAAAAATTTATACTAATAAAAATATTATATTAAAAAATATAATTACAGTATTTATCAGTGTTTAAAAGGATTTAAAAGGTTATAAAATTAAGGGTTGCATTTTGATAAAAAATAATATAAAATCATATGGTAACTCAAGATTATCCAATATATATCTTGTGAAATTTTGAAAATCAGAAAGGATATTTTTTTATGAGCAATCCTATTGTTACTTTTACTATGGAAAACGGCGATGTTATTAAGGCTGAGCTTTACCCTGAAATCGCACCAAATACAGTAAATAACTTTATCTCTCTTGTTAAAAAGGGATATTATAATGGTCTTATCTTCCACCGTGTAATAAACGGCTTTATGATTCAGGGCGGTTGCCCAGAAGGAACAGGCTTTGGTGGACCTGGTTACAGCATAAAGGGCGAATTTACAATGAACGGATTTAATAATAGCCTTAAACATACTGAAGGCGTTCTTTCCATGGCTCGTTCAGGTAATCCTAATTCTGCTGGCTCACAGTTTTTTATTATGCACAAGAATGCTCCACATCTTGACGGTCAGTATGCTTCATTCGGCAAGGTAATTGATGGTATGGATATCGTAAATAAGATTGCTGAGTGTGATACAGATTTCACAGATAAGCCACTTGTTCCACAGATTATGAAGAGTGTAACAGTTGATACAATGGGCATCGACTATTCCGAGCCTGAAACTTGCTAATTCAAAATTTATAAATTGAAACTCCTTTTGCTGATTAACTAATAGCAAAAGGAGTTTTTATGATATAAAAAAACGGCAAAAGCTACAAAAACTCTTGCCGTCATTTTATGATAATTCAGTACTATAAGCTGTTAAAAAGTTATCACTTTTCGTCTTTTTTATCCTCAGGCTTTTTTGCATCACCCATATCACCAAGAAGATTAAAACGGAAAAGTCTTGTTTCATCTTCTGGCTTAGAGCAGATGATGTAAGCATCACTGATTTTTCCGCCCTCAATAAGCTTAGTAAGACCAACGAGCTGGCAAAGCTTACTCTTGAGGTTAAGGTGGTCTCCGTCACGAGTTACGAGGAAAACATCTCCCTCACAAGTATCAAGAACCGAAAGGAAGGACTGAACATCAATATTGTGTAATTCGAGCATAGGTGCCATAATAGAATTCCTCCTCTAAAATTATTAACTTAATTTAGATGTAACACTTTTTCTGTTACAAATATATTATAGCACAAAAATCATACTTGTCAATCACAAAGCCCCTTACATAATCTTAATTTGTTTAATATTTCAATTCTTGAGAGATATATAATTCTATTAATTCTGCATAAAACTTCCTATAAATTTTTATGCAAATCGAAGGCTTTTCAGCGATTAAGTCAGTTAGGGGAAGTTATTTTTGTTTTCTATGCTGAAATTTCAAAAACCTATAAATTTTATAGATTATTTCAAATTACAAACTAATTATTTTGCTGGGAAGAAGAAATTTACAGTCATATCAAGGTAGTTAAGACCACTATATTCAGGATATTTCTCATTGACCTTTTTCTTCATTTCATCAGCGTTATCACACTCAAGAGCGATTTCCTTTATATTATTAAGATAATCTACCTTAGTTCTGACATCTTTCAAATCTTCTGGTGTATAGTGAGAAGTCAAGACGAGGTCAAAGCCCTTGCGAATATAGTAATTAAGCTGAGAAATAATTCCATCTGCGTGTGGGCAACCTGCTACAATAGAGTGGCAGTCATGACCAAGCATATGAGTATAAACACAGTTAATTTCAGGAATTTCTATATCATATGCCTCGGCATTAGATTTAATATTAAGCTTAATGCCAGCAATCTCAAACTCTCCATCTTCGATAAGCCCTGCCTTGCAAACAGATGAATCAAATATCTCACCAAAAGCATTTGTAAAGTTTTTGATAAGACCTGCACCACCTCCGACACTATTATACTCTAATGATGATTTAGTACCATAGGCAGTAACCTCAGGCATAAAGCTTGCACCAGCAGCGTGATAAGCGACCATCTTTCCGACAAGCTCAATGTTATTTTCTTTGATAAAAGCAGTAAGCTCTTCAATGTTATCATAGAAGCAAGGAAGTTCTATGCAAACGCCCTTTCCATTTTTTACAAGAATAAAAACCTCATCATCTATAAGGTCATTTGTTTTATAAGCATAAAGCTTAACTGCACCAAAATCATATTCGCTAACTACACCCTTGTTTAAAGCAGTTGTCTTACAATTTTCCTTTTTCATATTAAATTACCTCCGTAATAGTTATTTGTGTTGTAACTATCTTTGTTACAATTAGAATATATCACATCATCGTTGTAATGTCAATGGTTACAACTATTTTTTTTTAAAAAAATTTCCGCACCCTCTTGGATACGGAAGTCAATTAATTTTCTTCTCTTATAAATTTTTGTGTATCAGAAATTATTTCAGCTAAGGTAATATTTTTCATTTCTTTTTCCATAGCCCTTTGTACTCTTTCAAGTTTTTCATCAAGAGCATTATGAATATTTCTACCCACAGGACAATTTGGGTTCGGATTCTCGTGAAAATGAAAAAGCTCACCATTATCTACACATTCAACAGCATTATAAATATCAAGCAAAGTTATCTCATCAAGAGGCTTTGCAATTTCTGCACCACCACTTCCACGAGCAACATTCACAATTCCTGCGGCTTTAAGTTGTTGCAATATTCTTCTTATTATAACAGGATTAACATTAACACTTCCTGCAAGGAAATCGCTTGTTAGTTTATAGCTATCTTTAAATGTATCTATACAATCTAAAATATGTACAGCTATTGTGAGTCTGCTTGAAATCTGCATAAAAAATCTCCTTATCAAATTTCTTGAAGTAATTATATCACTCACATATATTAAGTGTCAATTTAGCTTTAAAAATAAAAATGCGAACCTCGTTTTGAGATTCGCATTTCTTAATTTTATATATTACTTTAAGCCCGCATAGCCCATAAGATACTCGTCTACATCAGCGGCAGCATCTCTGCCCTCTCTGATAGCCCATACAACAAGAGATTGTCCTCTGTGCATATCTCCCGCTGTGAATACCTTTTCAACATTTGTCTTAAACTTGCCAGCCTCAGTTGCAACATTGCTTCTTGCATTAGTTTCAACACCAAAAGCATCTGCAATATATCCCTTAGGACCTAAGAAGCCTGCTGCAATAAGTACAAGCTCTGCCTCAAGATATTGTTCTGAGCCTTCAACTGTCTGCATAACATTTCTGCCATTCTCGTCCTTGACGAAATGAACATTAACAATAACAACACCCTTGAGATTACCGCCCTCGTCCTTGACAAATTCCTTAACAGTTGTCTGATAGCGTCTTGGGTCTGAGCCAAATACAGTAATAGCCTCCTGTTGACCGTAGTCTGTCTTACAGATGCGAGGCCATTCAGGCCAAGGGTTATTCTCTGCTCTGCTATCAGGGAGCTTAGGCATCATTTCAAGCTGAATAACAGACTTACAACCATGACGGATAGAAGTACCAACACAGTCATTACCTGTATCACCACCGCCGATAATTATAACATTCTTATCTTTTGCAGAAATATAATTTCCGTCCTCAAGATTAGAATTTAAAAGACTTTTTGTTGTTGATGTAAGGAAGTCAACCGCAAAGTAGATTCCGTTTGCATCTCTTCCAGAAACATTTATATCACGAGGATTTCCTGCACCACAAGCAAGAACAACAGCATCGTAATCATTGAGAATTGAATTAGCATCGTAATTTTCGCCTACATTTGCGTTTGTTACGAAATTAACTCCCTCTGCCTTCATAAGCTCTATTCGTCTTTCGATAATTTGTTTTTCAAGCTTCATATTAGGAATACCATACATAAGAAGTCCGCCAAGACGGTCGTCCTTTTCGTATACAGTAACGCTGTGACCTCTCATATTAAGTTGAGCCGCACAAGCAAGGCCAGAAGGACCTGAACCAATAACAGCAACTCTCTTGCCTGTTCTGACTTTCGGAGGATTAGGCTTAATCATACCAGTTTCAAAAGCGTTTTCGATAATGAAGTTTTCATTTTCCTTAACGCTTACTGGCAAGCCATTAAGTCCACAAGTACAAGCTGCCTCACAAAGTGCAGGACAAACTCTTGAAGTAAACTCCGGAAAGTTATTTGTCATCAAAAGACGATGAGCAGCCGCATCAAATTCACCTGTATATACCAGCTCATTCCACTCTGGGATAAGATTGTTGAGCGGACAGCCCGAAACCATACCCATAATCGGTCTGCCGTTCTGACAAAACGGTACACCGCAGTCCATACATCTTGCAGCCTGCTTCTGTCGTTCTTCAGCCTGCATAGGTGTATGAAATTCGTTAAAATTCTTTATTCTCTCTGAAGGCTCTGAACCTTTGTTATTTTTTCTTTCAAATTCCATAAAACCTGTTGGTTTAGCCATTTTGTCCGCCTCCTTACTTTTTAGTTGTCATATAGAATGCTTCGATTTTTGCTTGCTCAGGGCTCATACCCTTTTCTTCAAGAACGAAGATAGCCTGCATCATCTTAGCATAATCATTTGGAAGAATCTTCTTGAACTTAGGCAGATAATACTCGAAGTTATCGAGAATTTCCTTGCCCTTAGGAGAACCAGTCGCATCAACATGCTGTTGGATAATATCTCTAAGCTCTGCAATGTCATACTTATCCTTAACACCGCCGATAGAAACAAGCTCCTTATTCATCTTCATATAGAGGTCAGAATCCTCATCAAGAACATAAGCAATACCGCCACTCATACCTGCGGCAAAGTTTTTGCCAGTCTTTCCAAGGATAACAACTCTACCACCAGTCATATATTCACAGCCGTGGTCGCCGACACCCTCAGCAACAGCGATTGCACCAGAGTTTCTTACGCAGAAGCGTTCACCAGCAACACCGCTGATAAATGCCTTACCACTTGTTGCACCATAAAGTGCGACATTACCGATAATGATATTTTCATCTCTTTTGAAGTTAGAACCCTTTGGAGGATAAACTTTAAGCTTACCACCAGAAAGACCCTTACCGAAGTAATCGTTGCTATCGCCTTCAAGTTCAAGTGTTAAACCCTTTGGAATAAATGCACCAAAGCTCTGACCACCCGCACCATGACATCTTACAACAAAGAAATCGTCATCAAGAGTATTATCGTGATAGCGTTTTGTAATCTCTGAACCAAAAATTGTACCAACTGAACGGTCTGTATTTGTAATATCAATATCAATAGACTTCTTGGTCTTATTTTTAAGAGCAGAACCGAGCTTCTTCATAATAACCTTTTCATCTATTGTCTTTTCAAGCTCAAAATCATACTTATCAGCAGGATTGAATATTCTTGGAACATCTTCTCCAACATAAGGATTACGGAGAATATTTGTCATATCAATCTTGCCTTCTTTAGAATCGTCCTCAGTTTCTTTGACTTTCAAGAGGTCAGAACGACCAACAAGCTCATCAACAGTTCTGATACCAAGCTTAGCCATATACTCTCTGAGTTCCTGTGCGATAAAGTGCATAAAGTTTATGACATATTCAGGCTTGCCCTTAAATCTCTTTCTAAGTTCAGGATTCTGAGTTGCTATACCAACAGGACATGTATCAAGATTACATACTCTCATCATTACGCAGCCCATTGTGACAAGCGGAGCAGTAGCAAAGCCATATTCTTCTGCACCAAGAAGTGCAGCAACGAGAACATCACGACCTGTCATAAGCTTACCATCTGTTTCAATAACAACCTTAGAACGCAAGCCGTTCATAATAAGAGTCTGATGAGTTTCAGCAAGACCAAGCTCCCAAGGAAGACCTGCATTATAGATTGAGTTTCTCGGAGCAGCACCAGTACCGCCGTCATAACCGGAAATCAATACAACTCCTGCGCCTGCCTTAGCAACACCGGCTGCGATTGTACCTACACCTGCCTCAGAAACAAGCTTTACAGAGATTCTTGCATTCTTGTTTGCATTTTTAAGGTCATAGATAAGCTGTGCAAGGTCCTCAATAGAATAAATATCGTGATGTGGCGGCGGAGAAATAAGACCAACACCAGGGGTTGAATGTCTTGTCTTAGCAACCCAAGGATAAACCTTCTTACCAGGAAGATGTCCACCCTCACCAGGCTTAGCACCCTGTGCCATCTTAATCTGAATTTCCTGAGCACTTACAAGATATTCAGAAGTTACGCCGAAACGACCAGAAGCAACCTGCTTAATTGCAGAACAGCGGTTAAGACCGTCCTTACCAATTGTAAGACGCTCAACATCTTCACCGCCCTCGCCAGAGTTAGACTTACCGCCGATAGTATTCATAGCGATAGCCATTGTTTCGTGAGCCTCTTGTGAGATTGAACCGTAAGACATAGCACCAGTCTTAAAGCGGTGGCAAATGCTCTCAACGCTCTCTACTTCATCAATAGAAATTCCACCATCTTCTGGGAAGTTGAAATCGAGCAAGCTTCTGAGATTCATATGTCTGTCTTCTTTGTTGATAGCCTCAGAATACTGCTTAAACATATCATAGTTGCAGGTTCTTGTAGACTCTTGAAGAAGATGTATAGTTTCAGGATTATAGAGATGCTCTTCCTTGCCACTTCTAAGCTTATGACTGCCCGCACTGTTTACCTCAAGGAGAACATTAAGTCCGAGTGGGTCATATGCTGCTGAATGAAGCTTTTCTGAACGCTTGCTTATATCATCAAGAGTAATACCGCCTACACGGCTTACTGTATTTGTGAAGTATTTGTCGATAACCTCTTTAGAGATACCGATAGCCTCAAAAATTTTAGAACCAAGATAAGAACGGATTGTAGAAATACCCATTTTAGAAGCAATCTTTACGATACCATGGAGAACTGCTGAATTGTAATCATATACAGCTGCGTAGTAATCCTTATCCAAAGCACCTGTATCAACAAGATGACGGATAGTTTCCTGTGCGAGATATGGGTTAATAGCACAAGCACCATAACCAAGAAGTGTTGCGAAATGGTGAATTTCGCAAGGCTCTGCACTTTCAAGGAGCATAGAAACAGAGGTTCTCTTCTTTGTAGAAACGAGGTGCTGTTGAAGTGCTGAAACTGCAAGCAATGACGGAATAGCGACATGGTATTCGTCAACGCCTCTATCTGAAAGAATAAGAATATTTGCACCGTCTTTATAAGCTTTATCAGCCTTTAAGAAAAGCTGGTCAATAGCCTTAGCAAGGTTTGTATTCTTATAATATGTTAAAGGAATAACTGCTGGCTTAATTCCCGGAACATTCATATTCTTAATCTTGAGCATATCAGTGTTTGTCAAGATAGGATTATGAATTTTAAGGACATGACAGTTTTCAGGCTTTTCATCAAGAATATTACCGTCAGAACCGATATAAACGCTTGTATCAGTAACTATCTCCTCACGAATTGCGTCAAATGGTGGGTTTGTAACCTGTGCGAAAAGCTGCTTAAAGTAGTTGAAAAGAGGAGCCTTTTCATCAGCAAGTGGAGGAATTGGTACATCTGCACCCATAGCCGCAATAGGCTCTATGCCATTCTTAGCCATAGGAAGAATACTTGTTCTGATTTCTTCATATGTGTAGCCAAAAGCCTTTTGAAGTCTTACAAGCTGTTCATCATCAAAGTGGATAACATTCTTATTAGGAATCTTCAAATCCTTGAGGTGAACGAGGTTGTTATCAAGCCATTCACCATAAGGCTGTCTATGCGAATAGTAATCCTTAATATCAGTATCGTCAATAAGCTTACCCTTTGTTGTATCAACAAGGAGCATCTTACCAGGACGCAAACGCTCTTTTACAAGAACCTTTTCAGGTGGAATATCTATACAGCCAACCTCTGATGAAAGTACGAGGAAACCGTCTGTTGTAATATAATATCTTGATGGTCTAAGACCGTTTCTATCAAGAACCGCACCAACTATATCGCCATCAGAAAAGATAATTGATGCAGGACCGTCCCAAGGCTCCATCATTGTTGCGTAGTATTGATAGAAATCTCTTCTTGTGTTTGAAATTGTCTTGCTGTTTTCCCAAGGCTCAGGAATTGTAATCATAACTGCAAGCGGAAGCGGGATACCAGCCATCATCATAAATTCAAGAGAGTTATCAAGACGAGCGGAGTCAGAACCGTTTGTATCAACAATCGGAAAAACCTTATCAATATCGTCCTTGAAAATGTCGCTTGAGATTGAATCCTCTCTTGCGAGCATTCTGTCGGCATTACCTGTGATAGTATTAATTTCACCATTATGAACAATTATACGGTTTGGGTGAGCCTTCTGCCAGCTTGGATTTGTATTTGTACTAAAACGGCTATGAACAGTCGCAATAGCTGAAGTATATTTTTCGCTCTGAAGGTCATAGAAGAACTGACGAAGTTCTTTAACAAGGAACATACCCTTATAAACGATAGTTCTGCTTGAGAGTGAAACAACATAAGTTTCCTCGTTGCTCTGCTCAAAAACTCTACGAGCAACATAGAGCTTTCTATCAAAAGGGAGACCCTTTTCTACATTTTCAGGACGCTTAACAAAGCCCTGCATAATGTATGGCATACTATCGAGAGCTTTTTGACCGATAACAGAAGGATTTGTAGGAACTTCTCTCCAGCCGAGGAACTCCATGCCCTCTTTTTCTATAACGATTTCAAAAAGCTTCATAGCCTGCATTCTTTTTAGGTTATTTTGTGGGAAGAAAAACATTCCGACACCGTAATCTCTTTCTTCACCAATGTCAAAACCAAGCTTAGCTGTTTCGGTCTTAAAGAATTCGTGTGAAATCTGCAAGAGAATACCAACACCGTCACCAGTCTTGCCCTCTGCATCTTTACCAGCTCTGTGTTCGAGAGTTTCAACAATGCTCAAAGCATTATCTACAACCTGACGAGATTTTATACCATTGATATTGACTACGGAACCTATACCGCAGTTATCATGCTCAAAACGAGGGTCATAAAGTCCCTGTTTTGCGAAAGGTTCCTGATTTCTGAAATTATCCATCAGAAGTAATTCTCCTTTACAGTTAATTTATAGGTCAAAAAATGCGTCCACCATTAGAGCCCATTCCCCATTTTGTGTGGAGTGAGCCCAAATTGGTGAACGCCATTATTCCCAATACTCATTTACTCGTTTAGAATATCATATATATTCTTGTTTGTCAAGCTTTTATGCAATATTTTTTTATTAAAATTCATAATTTCAGTTAGTATATGATAGTTTTATAAAATTTAAACAATTTTTTTGCAAGAATTTTTCTTTTTATTTCAAGTGGTGAACCATTTAATAAGCCTTTAAAGTTCTTCTTGTTGATTCGGTAATTCATTGCTAAAGTCTTAATTTGCGTCAATAAACTGTCTAAGCAAAAACGATTATGCGTCTTAGAAGCGACAACTCGCCACAAAGTTTTGCTCAAGCTTTTAAATAAAGCCTGCAGTGTCGAGGGAAGGAGTCCCTCGTAGGTTTTAAGTGTACAATGCCTTTAAAATTCTTTACACCTTAAATTCGGACTTTGCTCGCACTAAATTACTAATATCGCTGACCAAATAAAATGGCGACGGATAAAATCCGTCGCTCAAAAGTAAGATATGTTAAGGATTTCGGTCTTAAAAACCATCAAAGGCTCAAGTGAAACTACATAAGCTACAAAGGTTTTATTTATTTTTCAACTCTACCTCTGTGACACACTTTAATATTTCCTCTTGTTCCTTCTGTATCTCTGGGTCATTAGAAAGCATTGGTTTTATATCCTTATGCTTTAAAACTCTATCCTTATAATTCTTGGTAATTTTATATACAACTGGTGAAAGTACGATAACACCTATGAGGTTAGGTATCATCATCATTCCATTGAATGTATCAGATATATCCCAAGCAAGTGATGATGTCATAACTGCACCAAAGATAATTATAAAAACAAAGAATATCTTATATGCAAAGGTTGATTTTACACCGAAAAGAAATTCCCACGCCTTTGTGCCATAATGTGACCAGCCAAGAACGGTTGTAAATGCAAAAAGGAAAATAGCAATAGCGATAAACATACTCCCTATATTTATACCACCTATTGAAAATACGCTATCAAATGCTTTTGCAACAAGTGTTGCATCGCCTGTTGTTCCCTCTGCAAGCTTGCCTGTATTAAGTTCAATTACTCCTGATGTTAAAATTACAAGTGCTGTCATTGTGCATACGATAATTGTATCAACAAAAACTTCAAATATTCCCCAGAAGCCTTGTCTTGCAGGCTCTTGAACATTAGAATTTGAATTAACCATAACAGATGAACCAAGACCTGCTTCATTTGAGAAAACTCCACGCTTAAAACCAAGTGTAATGACTTGAGAAATTGTCAAGCCAACAGCTCCACCCCACGCTGCATTAGGGCTGAACGCAAATTTAAATATGGCAGTAAAAGCATTTCCTATTTGTGAGTAATTAACTCCTATAACTATAAGAGAAGCAACTATAAAGAAACAAACCATAAATGGAACTACTTTTTCAGCAAAAATTGCGATACGCTTAATTCCACCTATAATAATCAAGCCAGCAATAATCATTATTACCAAGCCAATGATAATCTTATATAAATCAGTGCCAAGAATACTTATATTTGAGAGAGCCTCTATCTTAAATGCACCTTCAAGGTTTGCAACTATCTTATTAATCTGTCCCATATTCCCTATGCCAAACGAAGCAAAAATAGTGAATATTGCAAAAAGTATTGCAAGAACTTTTCCTAAAGTCTTGCAGTTTTTCTTAGCACCAAGTCCGTCACGAAGATAGTACATTGCTCCGCCAGACCATTCTCCATCAGCATTTTTCTTTCTATAATAGATACCAAGCACATTTTCGGAATAGCTGGTCATCATACCTACTATAGCTGCTATCCACATCCAGAATACCGCACCAGGGCCGCCAGAAACTATCGCTGATGCAACGCCTGCGATATTACCTACTCCAACAGTTGCCGCAAGAGCTGTACATAATGCTTGAAACTGTGTAATTGATGCCTTATCATGATGAGAATGTCCCTTTACGCTCTTATGGAACATTTTTCCAATAGTCATTTTCATCCAATGCTTAATATGTGTAATCTGAAAGAATTTATTAACTAAGGTCATTATAATGCCTGTTCCTAAAAGCAAATAAAGACCTATTTTCATCCAGACAAAATCATTTATTATATCATTAATTTCTGAGACATTATCAAAAAAACTTTTGTCTTGACTGCAACCGCTCAATGTCATTAAAAGCAGGCTCGCCATTGCTAATAAACCAATTTTTTTCTTCATATTACTCTCCCTATTCCAAATTTATGCAAAGCTGTCATAAATTTTACAAATACAATAAAATTTTAACATAATTAAGCAAAAAAAACAATGTTTCTAAAAAAAAGAAATCCCCAATTATCAGGTAATTTCTGATAATTGGGGATTATATTTGCCTACTGTTTAGTTAATTACATTATTTTACATTAACTGTAAAATACTTTGTAACAGTCTTGCCTGTTGAGTCTGCAATCTTAACAGCATACTGATAGCTGATTGCACGAGCTGGCTTATGTGTGAAGCTTGTAGCTGTTGTTGTGCCTGTGAGAGCTGTCCAATTAAGGTTTGTCTGTGGCTTGCAGAAATACTTATACTTATAAGGAGCTGTGCCACCTGTTGCCTTAGCTGTCATTGTAACTGTCTGTCCTTTTGTGATAGAAGTTGCACTGATTGTTGAAGCATTTTTAAGTGTTGCAGCTGCACTTACCTTAATTGTGAAATACTTTGTGCTTGTCTTGCCCTTTGAGTCTGCAATCTTAACAGCATACTGATAGCTGATTGCACGAGCTGGCTTATGTGTGAAGCTTGTAGCTGTTGTTGTTCTTGTGAGAGCTGTCCAACGTGAAGCACCCTCTGGCTTGCAGAAATATTTATACTTATAAGGAGCTGTGCCACCTGTTGCCTTTGCTGTCATTGTAACTGTCTGTCCCTTTGTGATAGCTGTTGCACTAATTGTAGAAACATTTTTAAGTGTTGCAGCTGCACTTACCTTAATTGTGAAATACTTTGTGCTTGTCTTGCCCTTTGAGTCTGCAATCTTAACAGCATACTGATAGCTGATTGCACGAGCTGGCTTATGTGTGAAGCTTGTTGCTGTTGTTGTGCCTGTGAGAGCTGTCCAGCCTGAAGCACCCTCTGGCTTGCAGAAATATCTATACTTATAAGGAGCTGCGCCACCTGTTGCTGCTGCTGTCATTGTAACTGTCTGTCCTTTTGTGATAGCAGTTGCACTGATTGTTGAGTTGTTTACAAGCTTTGTTGGAGCATCACTCTTATAAACATAGCTTACAGTTATTGTATCTGATGTATAAACGCCAGATGCGTTTGCTGGAGTAGAAGAAAGTGTATAGCCGTCAAAAGTCTTAGCTGTTGTTGTGTACTTATTAGTACCGTCAACCATACCCTTGAGTGTTTCCTGAGCAAGAACCTTACCGTCATTGCTTGTGTAAACAACATTTACCTTACCTGTTGGATAAACCTTTGCATTTTTAATCCAAACTTCTCCTGTTGATTCGTAGCCCTTAGCACCAGCTGATGGCTCCTGAACACCTGAACCGTTATTGAAGATAACCATTGCGGATTCTGTATCTGCTGCTTCACCAACGAACCAACCATCACCCTCTGCTGTCATCTGAGTTCCAGGCCACTTACCATTATACTCAGTAGCTGCTTTACCCTCTTCTGTATATGTATACATATATACAGAAGACCAGTTTTTAGCATTGTAGTAGTGAATTTGAAGATTTGTAGGCTCTACATAGTTATACTTGAATACAACACTAATATTGCCAGACTTATATGTACCTGTTGCATTGCTTGTTTGTGTGAGGTCAACCTCATAGTTTTTGATAGTCTTAGGAGTTGCGGAATATGTTGCACCAATCTTGCCTGTCATTGTTGTAGCATCTGCAAGAGCAGCACCAGTTGAAGCGTCTACATAAGAAACTGAAACTGTACCAAACTTTGAAGCATCAAGATGATAATAGAAAGTAACTGCTGCATCTGTTTCTGAATATGTGCCAGATGTAGAACCTACTGTTTTTACAAGGTCATATGTTTTTGTAAGCTCAGCATCAGCAGAAACTGTGTAAGATTCACCGATAAGACCTACCATTGTCTGAGTCTTGAGAACTTCGCCATTATCTTGGTTGATATGCTTAACAATAACCTTGCCCTTAGCGCCCTGTGGCTCTTGGAGAAGTATTGTGCCGTTATCACCTGAATTAAATGTAACCTTACCACCAGAAACTACGCATGTTGTATCATCATACCAGTTTGTGATAACTGTACCATCGCCCCATACTGAGGAAACATCAATAGTAATATCCTTGTTTGCCTGAGCAAAGAGTGTAGCAACAATCTTATCTTCTACATCATTCTTGCTATATGTTCTTGAGAATGTGTAACCATTTGAAGAATCATAAGAAGAAATAACCTTGTGCTGACCTGCACCAACTGAAAGGTGGTTATTTCTAAATGTACCAACCTTCTGCCAGTGAGAAAGAACATCAGTATCAATAGAATCCCAGTTCATAAAGCCTCTGAATTGATGTCCTGCACCTGGGTCAACATTTGCAAAGCTGCTGTTTACCATAGGTCTGTTTGTTTCATCACCGTAGAAAATCTGAACAGCACCTGGAAGCATGAGGAAGAATGAACCAGCATACTTTCTGTCACCCTTTGCAAGAACTGTATCATGAGAAGAAATGTAGCTCAATACATTGAAGCTATCGTCATTGTTGATAGAGCTTGCGTATCTGCTATATGTGCTTTCAACAGAACCTGCAGATGGAATATTACTGCTATTTACAGCAGGAGCAAACTCAAAGTTAATCATTGAGTCGAAGCCACCATCTGTATAATATGGGCTCTTACCAACCTGATGACCGAAGCATTCACCTGTCATCCAGAAATCAAGGTCGTCAAGCTTCTTTGTTGGATTTTCCTGCTTCCACTCTTTAAGAGCAGCTACGCACTTAGTTTTAAGTGTTTTCCATGCTGAAAGCTCAACATGCTTAGCAGTATCGCAACGGAAACCATCAACACCAAAGTCACGAACCCACTCTGCGAGCCAGTCTGAGAGATAACCTGTAACTGTGTTTGAAGCGCCATATTTGCTTTCTTTAGCGGCATATGTACCCTCTTTAGTCCACTTTGTTTTAAGAAGTTCAGGAAGTCCTACTTTATTGCTTGAACCTGTCTTAAAGTCAGGCAAGCCTGCGAGTGAACCTTCAATTTCGCCACCGCCTTCTTTATAGCCAGGGAGTCCGCAACGAACCCAGTCAGAGCCCCACCATTTGCCCCATAAATCAGCTCCAGCAGTATAGTCAATATAGCTGTGATAATCTGTATTATTAACATTTTGATGTGCATAATAGTATGATTCCCAGCCTGACTTTATAGCACCAAAACCAAACTCGTCCATATCCTTAAGTGTGTTATAACCTGAGTGGTTCATAACAATATCCATAACGATACGGATTCCATGCTCGTGAGCTGTATCAACCAAAGTTTGGAACTCTGCCTTTGTACCGAAGTTTGCATCAGATTCGGTGTAGTCAAGGACATAATAGCCGTGGTATGAGTAGTGAGCGAAACTGTTTCCGTTGCAACCTACGCAATAACCATGAATCTGCTCATATGGAGCAGAAAGCCAAATAGCATTAACACCGAGGTCATTGAAGTAACCGTCATTGATTTTCTTTGTGATACCAGCAAAGTCACCGCCCTGAAAAGCTGCATACTGGTCATAGCTTACTTCATTACCCTCCTGGTCAAGACCTCTGCCGTAGCTATGGTCATTAGATGTGTCACCGTTATAGAAACGGTCTGTAAGTAGGAAGTAAACTGTCGCATTATCCCATGAGAATGGAGTCTCTGTTGAGCTTGCAGTAGTAGAAGCCGCATTTACTTCTGAATTCATTGCAGGAATAGAGCCTGTAACGAAGCTCGTAGCAACCATTGCTAAGGATAAAGCTGCACTGATGATTTTTGCACCAAATTTGCTTTTTTGTGTCATTTTTTTCCTTCTTTCTTAAATCTCGTCAAAATGTTTAATTAACCAAATGCTTATTTAAAGTAAGTTTCACCTCCGTTGTAGTAAAATTTCAATAAAAACTTACTATAACTGCACAATTTTTGCGCAGTTCACATATATAATTTAACCTTTTTTATTGCAAATTTAATTCTAAATAAGAAATAAAAGTTAGTTTTTACCTTACAATGCAAATTTCGCTCTTTTAAACAAACAAAATGCAATTTTTTTGGGTAAATATTCTAACGATTTCAAATTTTAACAAAACAACTGTATCTTATAAAAATGCACAAAAAAATCCCCTGTCTTTCGACAGAGGATTTCTTATAAGTTATATTAAAAATTAGATAAGCTCTATAATAGCCATCTCAGCTGCGTCGCCACGGCGTGGTCCAAGCTTAGTAATTCTTGTATATCCACCGTTCTTATCAGCATACTTAGGAGCAATCTCCTTAAAGAGCTTTTGTGCTACATCTTCCTTTGTGATGAAAGAAAGAACGAGTCTCTTATTGTGAAGATTATCTTCCTTAGCTATTGTAATGAACTTCTCAGCCAAAGAGCTGACCTCTTTAGCACGAGTTACAGTTGTCTCTATCTTGCCGTTCTCAAAGAGGAATGTTACCATTGCTCTGAGCATAGCGGTTCTGTGGGCAGTATCCCTGCCGAGCTTTCTTGTACCTGGCATAGATATTCACTCCTTTACCTTTTGGTTTGGTGATTGAAGAATTATTCTTCCTCGTTTTGTAAACTGAAACCGAGACTTGTCAACTTCTCGACAACCTCTTCAAGCGATTTGCGTCCAAGGTTACGGACCTTCATCATATCGTCCTCAGACTTATTGATAAGGTCTTCGACTGTATTTATTCCAGCACGCTTTAAGCAGTTAAAGGAACGAACCGAAAGGTCGAGCTCCTCTATTGTCATCTCAAGAACCTTTTCCTTGCCCTTATCGTCTTTTTCTACCATAATTTCGGTACTGCTACCCTTATCAGATAGATTTACGAAAAGATTAAGATGCTCTGTGAGAACCTTCGCTGCAAGCGAAACTGCCTCTTGTGCATTTATAACTCCGTTAGTCCAGACGTCGAGCGTTAGCTTGTCATAGTCTGTGATTTGACCTACACGAGTATTCTCGACAGTATAATTAACCTTGAGAACAGGTGTGTAGATAGAATCAACGGGGAGAACTCCGATAACATTTTGTGGCATACTTGCCTTATTTTTCTCGGCAGAAATATATCCACGACCTCTATCAAGAGTAATCTCCATATTGAGTTTAGCTCCCTCGCCGAGTGTGGCAATGTGCATATCAGGGTTGAGTATTTCAACTTCGCTATCACACTTGATTGAATCAGCTGTGACATTGCAAGGACCTTCAGCAGAGATATTAACTACCTTAGGACCGTTGCAATAAAGCTTAGCTATAAGACCCTTCATATTGAGAACGATTTCTGTTACATCCTCTTTAACTCCGGGAATTGTAGAAAATTCGTGGAGCACACCATCAATCTTAATTGATGTTACAGCAACACCTTCGAGAGAAGAAAGAAGAACTCTTCTAAGGCTATTGCCGAGTGTGTTGCCAAAACCTCGCTCGAGAGGCTCGACTACGAACTTACCGAAAGTACCGTCCGTTGTAAGCTCGGCTGTGTCTATTCGTGGCTTTTCTATCTCAATCATTAGCTAACCTCCTTAACAGACAGCGGCATATGCCGCCAAAAAGTGCATCCTGCAATAATCGACCGGATTACTTGGAGTACAACTCAACGATAAGGTGAGCTTCTACATCATAATCAAGATCTTCAATGTTTGGCATACGAGTTACCTTTGCTGAGAACTCGTCTTTGTTAACCTCAAGCCAAAGTGGAACAATTCTTCCGTTTGTTTCTTCTACATTAGCCTTGAACTTAGGGCTGCTCTTGCTCTTATCTCTGAGGGAGATAACATCGCCAACCTTAATTCTATAAGAAGGAATATCTACTCTCTTACCGTTTACGAGGAAGTGACCGTGATTAACGAGCTGTCTTGCCTCTCTTCTTGTAAGAGCGAGTCCCATTCTGAAAACAACATTATCAAGTCTGGATTCGAGGCAAACGATAAGGTTATTACCTGCCTGGCCTTCCATCTTAGAAGCGATTTCATAATAGTGATAGAACTGCTTCTCAAGAACACCATAGATGAACTTGAGCTTCTGCTTCTCTTTGAGCTGGAGTCCGTATTCAGAAACCTTTCTTCTGCTATTAGCATTAGGATTCATCTTGGATTCCTTATTGATGCCGACAACGGCTGGGCTGATGCCCAAATATCTGCATCTCTTTAAAACTGGATCTCTCTGAACTGCCATTTATCTAAACACCTCCAAATTTTATACTAAACGCGTCTTCTCTTAGGAGGACGGCAACCATTGTGTGGGATTGGAGTAACATCTTTAATCATGCTGACTTCAAGACCTGCTGTCTGAAGAGCACGGATTGCTGCCTCACGACCTGCACCTGGTCCCTTAACATATACTTCAACAGACTTCATGCCATGCTCCATAGCAACCTTAGCTGCTGTTTCTGCAGCTGACTGAGCTGCGAAAGGAGTAGACTTTCTTGAGCCTCTGAAGCCGAGCTCGCCGGCACTTGCCCAAGAAATAGCATTACCCTGTGTATCAGATATAGTAACAATAGTGTTATTGAAGGTTGACTGAATGTGTGCTGCACCCTTTTCGATGTTCTTGCGTTCACGGCGTCTGCGGACGCCTGTCTTCTTAGCACCCTTTTGTACTGCCATCGATTATTCCCTCCTAAGATTATTTCTTCTTGTTCGCCATAGTCTTGCGTGGTCCCTTACGAGTACGAGCGTTTGTCTTTGAACGCTGGCCTCTTACTGGAAGACTCTTGCGGTGACGAACGCCGCGGTAGCAACCGATTTCGATAAGTCTCTTAATATCGAAAGCAATGTCTCGTCTGAGGTCACCCTCAACGCGGCAGTTATGATCGATATACTCACGAAGCTTAGAAATATCGTCCTCTGTGAGGTCTCTGACTCTTGTGTCAGGGTTGATGCCTGTGGCTTCGATAATATTTGTAGCTGTCTTACGGCCGATACCATAGATATATGTGAGGCCGATTTCTATTCTTTTATCTCTGGGTAAGTCAACGCCTGCTATACGCGCCATACTTTTAGCACCTCCATAAATTCCAAAGCGTCAATTAACCCTGACGCTGCTTATGCTTCGGATTTTCGCAGATAACCATAATCTTGCCCTTACGCTTGATTACCTTGCACTTTTCGCAAATTTTTTTAACAGAAGGTCTGACTTTCATTTATATCCTTCCTTTCATGTTAACAATATATATTACTTGCTTCGCCATGTGATGCGACCCTTAGTAAGGTCATATGGCGACATTTCGATTGTAACCTTATCACCGGGAAGTATGCGAATGAAATTCATTCTGAGTTTTCCCGATATATGAGCGTTAATTGTGTGTCCATTAGGAAGTTCTACTACAAACTGAGCGTTTGGCAATGCTTCCTTAACTGTACCTTCGATTTCGATTACATCCTGCTTTGACAATTTAATAACCTCCTCATATCAGTATAAGACAAACCCTTTTCAGAGTGCCTGTTCTTTATCATCGGCATTAAAAGCCGAAAGAAACTTTCTGATTCCACGGTTGGTCTGCATTGAAGCCTCATCAGCAACTGTATTAGTTACTGCAAGGTGTATAAGGTTTTTCTTCTTTGTCTTTTCAAGTGTTCTTCTTTTTCCGTCGCAGATAACTGCAAATTTTGAATCACACTCTAATATAATGAAGAAACCACCCTTATCGTGTCCGCTAAGTGAGCGAACAACCAATCCCTTTTGAAATTCCATAACCACAATCGTCCTTTCTCTCAAGGAAGTGTCATTATAACAGGTCCATCAGAGGTTATTGCGATTGTATGCTCAAAATGAGCCGAAAGGCTTCCGTCTGCTGTGACGGTGGTCCATCTATCGCTGAGAACCTTAACCTCGTGGCTGCCAGCATTTATCATAGGCTCAATGGCTATTGTCATACCAGGTAGAAGGCGTACACCACGCCCTGGTGTGCCGTAATTTGGTACACTTGGATCTTCATGCAGCTTCGCACCTACTCCGTGACCGACGAAATCTCGTACCACCGAGTAACTGCGCGGCTCGACATACCTCTGTACCGCGCTTCCGATATCGCCGATTCTATTACCTGCTATTGCATTTTTGATACCCTCAAAAAGTGCTTCACGGGTTGTATCGAGTAGGGCCTGAGCTTCCTTAGAAATATCACCGCAGGCAAAAGTCCATGCGTTGTCTCCGTGATAACCCTGAAGGCAAGCACCAACATCTATGCTGACGATATCACCTTGTTTCAAGATTTTACTCTTGCTTGGTATGCCGTGGATGACTACATTATTAACAGATATACACGCACTTGCGGGAAATCCGCCGTAGCCGAGAAACGAAGGGGTCGCCCCCTGTTCCTCGATATACTTACGGACAATCCTGTCGATTTCGAGTGTTGAAACACCCGGTTCAACTGCTTCACCAGCCAATCGCAAGGCTTTTTGAGAAACTCTGCCCGCATTACGCATGGCAGAGATTTCACGAGTTGTTTTGAGGACTACCATTTTTAAGCCTCAAGAGCTTCTATAAGAAGTCGAGTTGTATCCTCGATTTCTTCCTGACCCTCAACAACTGTGAGCTTACCTTGCTTCTCATAGTAATCCTTAAGAGGTTCTGTTTCACTATGATAAACATCAAGGCGTGACTTAACTGTGTCAGGATGGTCATCCTTGCGTTGAATAAGGGTGCCTGAGCAAGCGTCGCAAATGCCCTCAACCTTAGGCTTTTTATACTCAAGATGATAGCTTGCACCACACTTTTCGCAGACACGGCGTCCGGACATTCTATTTATTATCTTTTCATCAGGTACTTCAATATCAATTACCTTATCGATAACAATTCCCATCTTATCCAGAGCCTCAGCCTGAGGAATGGTTCTTGGGAAGCCATCGAGAATGAAACCGTCCTTGCAATCGTCCTTGACGATTCTTTCCTTAATGATGCCGATAACAACCTCATCAGGAACAAGAGCTCCAGATTCCATATAGCTCTTAGCCTTAAGACCCATCTCTGTGCCGGTTTTCAACGCCTCACGGATAATGTTACCCGTAGAAATTGCGGGAATATTGTAGCGATTGCAGATAACCTCGGCCTGTGTGCCCTTACCTGCACCTGGTGCTCCGAGAAGTATGATTTTCATAAATGTACTCCTTTCAGGATTCATCAGTCAAGGAAACCCTTATAATGACGCATCATCATCTGTGACTCGAGCTGCTTCAATGTTTCAAGAGCAACACCAACGAGAATGATAACTGATGTACCACCCATCATAAGGCTGCTTGTATTCAAGCCTGTAAGCTTTGAATAGAGAAGCGGAACAAGAGCGATAATTGCAAGGAATAATGCACCAATCAAAGTAATCTTTGACAATACCTTGGCAATAAAATCTACAGTTGGCTTACCAGGTCTGATACCTGGAATTGTGCCATTATTCTGACGGAGATTATTGGCCATTTCCACCGGATTATACTGAATTGCAACATAGAAATATGCAAACCCGAGAATGAGCAGGAACTCAAGAGCGATATAAAGCCAACCGCCCATAGAGAAAGCATCAAAGAAGCTTCTCCAGAAACCTGTAATATTCTTTGAGCCGATAAAAAACTCTATCGTGCTTGGAATAGAAAGAATCGAGCTTGCGAAGATTATTGGCATAACACCAGAGAGACCAACCTTAATTGGAAGGTGGCTGCTCTGACCACCGTACATTTTACGACCAACAACACGCTTTGCGTATTGGATTGGAATACGGCGTTCTGCTTCGTTCATAAAAACGATAAGCCATACGATTACAAGAGATATAATAACATAAAGTGGAACAAGAATCAAATACTGTGTTTGACCATTTACTCCGAGCATAAAGAAATTATAAAGTCCTGTAAACATATAAGGGATTCTTGCGACGATACCTGCGAAAAGGATAATCGAAATACCGTTGCCGATACCCTTTTGGTTAATTTGTTCACCAAGCCACATCATAAGAGCTGTGCCTGCAGTAAATGTAAGAATGATAGTTGCCGCAGCAAAAACGCCATAGAAACCATCAGTATATGTTACTATCTTAGAAGCTGAAAGCCACCAGTAGTAAGCACCGCCTTGTATAAGACCAAGGAGAACTGTAACATATCTTGTAATCTTACCTATTTTCTTTCTGCCTTCTTCGCCTTCCTTAGAAAGACGCTCGAGAGCAGGAATTGCAACAGTCAGAAGCTGGATGATAATTGACGAGTTAATATATGGTGTAACTGACATAGCGAACAATGTTGCGTTAGAGAACGCACCACCTGACATTGTGTCAAGATAAGCGAGCATACCACCATTTTCTGAGAGATTGCCCATAAGTGAGTTCAACGCAGTAATATCAAGAAATGGAACAGGAATAACTGAACCAATTCTAAATATTACGATTATAAAAAGTGTAAAAAGAATTTTTTTGCGAAGATCAGGAATACCCCAGGCGTTTCTGATTGTTTTAAACAATTAAACCACCTCGGCCTTTCCTCCGGCGGCTTCAATTTTCTGCTTTGCAGACTCAGAATATGCAGCAACCTTAACAGTGAGCTTCTTAGAAATTTCACCATTTCCAAGAATCTTTATGCCATCGTATTCTTTCTTAACGATACCTGCGTTAACGAGAGCCTGTGCATCAACCTCTGCTCCGTCCTCAAACTTATTAAGGTCGGAAACATTGATTGCAACTATCTTCTTTGCGAAGATATTGTTAAAGCCTCTCTTAGGAATTCTTCTTTGAAGAGGCATTTGTCCACCTTCAAAGCCAGGACGAATGCTTCCGCCTGAACGAGCCTTTTGACCCTTATGACCCTTACCAGCTGTTTTGCCTTGACCTGAACCATGGCCTCTGCCGATTCTCTTGCGTTCCTTAGTTGAACCCTCAACTGCTGTTAATTCGTGCAATTTCATCTTACTCGCACCTCCTTCTTTAACCTTCAACCTCGATGAGGTGGATTATCTTAGCCACCTTACCCTTTGTTGCGGCGTTGTCTGGCTGAACTGTTGTGTCACCAGGCTTTTTAAGACCGAGTGAATGGGCGGTTGCAATTTGGTCTTTTAGAACTCCGATAAGACTTTTTTTAAGAGTAATCTTAATTTCTGCCATGTTTGCTTCCTCCCTTAAAGAATTTCTTTAACAGACTTGCCGCGGATAGCAGCAACTTCTTCTGCTGTTCTGAGGCTCTGAAGACCTGCGAGTGTAGCTCTAACTACATTGCAAGGGTTAGAAGAACGAAGAGCCTTTGTTCTGATATCTCTGATACCGACTGCTTCAACAACAGCACGAACAGGACCACCAGCGATAACACCAGTACCAGGAGCAGCAGGTTTCATAATAACCTTACCTGCACCAAAAATACCAACTATTTCATGTGGAATTGTGTTGCCCTTAAGTGCAACCTTAAAGAGGTTTTTCTTAGCGTCCTCGATACCCTTACGGATAGCGTCTGGAACCTCTCCAGCTTTTCCGATACCGAAACCGACAGTACCGTTGCCGTCGCCTACAACTACAAGAGCAGCAAACTTATAAATACGACCGCCCTTAACAGTCTTAGAAACACGGTTGATTGTAACAACGTGCTCTTTCAAATCAAGCTTAGATGCGTCAATGATAGCCAAAGTTATTCCTCCTTATCAGAATTTAAGACCGCCCTCACGAGCGCCTTCGGCCAATTCCTTGACGCGTCCGTGGAAGATATATCCACCGCGGTCAAAAACGACCTCTGTGATGTTCTTTTCTGCTGCACGCTTTGCTATAAGAGCGCCAACCTTGCGAGCTGCGTCTTTGTTTCCGCCATAACCATCTATATCCTTATCAAGTGATGATGCAGAAGCGAGTGTAACACCCTTTACATCGTCGATAAGCTGAGCGTAGATGTTGTTAGTGGAGCGGAAAACATTAAGGCGAGGACGAGCCGCTGTACCGCTTACTTTACCACGCACTCTCTTGTGGCGGTTAAGTCTTGCCTTGTTTGTATCAGGCTTTTTCACCATAGTTTATTCACTCCTTAATTACTTCTTGCCGCCCTTACCGGCCTTGCCTTCCTTGCGGCGGATAACTTCATCGGCGTACTTAATACCCTTGCCCTTATATGGCTCAGGTGGACGCTTCTCTCTTACTTCAGCAGCAAACTGACCAACCTTTTGCTTATCAGCACCGCTGATGATAATCAAGTTAGGAGTCGGAGCTTCAATAGTAATATCGTCTGTATCAGAAACGATAACCTGATGTGAAAATCCGAGGTTCATAACAAGATCTTTGCCCTTCTTCTGAACACGGTAACCAACGCCGTTTACTTCGAGCTGCTTCTTAAAGCCGTTTGTAACGCCTTCAATCATATTAGCAATAAGTGAACGAGTTAAACCGTGCAGTGAACGGTTCTCTTTGTCGTCATTAGGACGCTCAACAGTGATAACACCATTTTCAATCTTTATAATCATATTTTTGTGAACCTTCTGAGTAAGTGTACCCTTAGGTCCCTTAACTGTCATAACACCGTTTTCGAACTTAGCGTCGACACCGGCGGGAATATTTATGGGTTTTCTTCCAATTCGAGACATTTACTGCACCCCCTCTTTTACCAAATGTATGCGAGAACTTCGCCGCCAACATTTTCATTGCGTGCCTGACGGTCTGTCATAACACCTTTAGAAGTTGAGATGATTGCGATTCCAAGGCCCTTCATAACCTTAGGAAGATTCTCTACATCACTATATATACGCAAGCCCGGCTTAGAAACTCTGCGGAGTCCTGTGATAACCGGAGCCTTGTCCTCTGTATACTTGAGAACAACCTTAATAACACCCTGTTTGCCGTCTTCAGTTACTGTGAAGCTCTTGATATAGCCTTCGTCGAGGAGAATCTGGACGATAGCCTTCTTAAGATTGGAAGCAGGGATTTCGACGGATTCATGCTTCTGAGTATTTGCGTTACGAATTCTTGTAAGCAAATCTGCGATTGAATCTGTAATTTGCATACGGAAACCTCCTTCTTAAAGCCTTATTACCAGCTTGCTTTCTTTACGCCCGGAATCTCGCCCTTGTAGGCAAGCTCACGGAAGCATATACGGCATATGCCGAACTTGCGGAGGTATGCATGAGGCCTGCCGCAAATCTTGCATCTGTTGTATTCTCTTGTAGAGAACTTCTGATCTCTTTGCTGCTTTACTTTCATTGATGTCTTGGCCACAATTATCCCTCCTTATTTCTCAAACGGAGCGCCGAGAAGCTTTAAAAGCTCACGAGCCTCTTCGTCTGTCTGTGCTGTAGTAACGAAGCAGATATCCATGCCTCTTACCTTATCAACCTTATCAAACTCGATTTCTGGGAAGATGAGCTGTTCCTTGAGGCCCATGTTATAGTTGCCACGGCCATCAAAAGAGTTAGCATTGATTCCTCTGAAGTCACGAACTCTTGGAAGAGCTACATTGAAAAATCTGTCGAGGAATTCATACATTCTGTTGCCACGAAGTGTTACCTTAACACCAATAGGCATACCCTCACGAAGTTTGAAGTTTGCAACGCTCTTCTTAGCCTTGCAAACCATAGGCTTTTGACCTGTAATAGCTGCCAAATCGGAAGAAATGGCATCTATTGCCTTCGAGTTCTCTCTTGCTTCACCTGCGCCGACATTGATAACAATCTTGTCGAGCTTAGGAATCTGCATAACGCTCTTATAGCCGAACTTCTTCATAAGAGCAGGAGCAATCTCGGAGATATATACATCTTTCATTCTAGCCATTTGTTATCCTCCTTAGAGTGCTTCGCCGCATTTTTTGCAAATACGCTGCTTGCTGCCATCAGTAAGAATCTGATGACCTACACGAGTAGGCTTGTTGCAGTGTGGGCAAACAACCTGTACCTTAGAAGCATACATAGCGCCCTCTGCCTTAACAATACCGCCTGCTTCGCCCATCTTGCGGGGCTTAACGTGCTTAGAAACAAGGTTTACCTTCTCGATAATAACCTTGCCCTCTTTTGGGCTTACTTGAAGAACTTTGCCCTTCTTGCCACGCTGTGTGCCGGAGAGTACGACAACAGTATCGCCTGTCTTAACATGAACCTTATTTTTCTTATCAGCCATTTCCGGCACCTCCTTAAAGGACCTCCGGAGCAAGGCTCAAGATTTTCATATAATCCTTATCTCTGAGCTCTCTTGCTACCGGGCCAAATATACGAGTACCTCTCGGGTTCTTATCGTCTCTGATGATAACTGCTGCATTTTCATCAAATCTGATGTATGTGCCGTCATCACGACGTACGCCTCTTGCCGAGCGTACTATAACTGCCTTAACTACATCGCCTTTTTTAACAACGCCGCCGGGTGCTGCTTTTTTAACTGAAGCTACGACTACGTCGCCTATATTAGCGTACCTCCTGCCGGTACCACCGAGAACGCGAATGCACATAAGCTCTTTCGCGCCAGTATTGTCGGCAACTTTGAGGTAGGTCTGCTGCTGTATCACAGTGCGTTCCTCCTTTTAATAAACGAAAAATTACTTCGCTTTCTCTATGATTTCTACAAGACGCCATCTCTTATCCTTAGAGATAGGACGTGTTTCCATTATACGCACACGGTCGCCTACTGAGCACTCGTTCTTTTCGTCGTGTACCTTAAGTCTAACTGTACGCTTAATAATCTTATTATAAAGCGGGTGCTTAACACTGTTTTCGATAGCAACGACAACAGTCTTATCCATCTTAGTGCTTACAACCCTGCCTACATCTGTTTTTCTAAGATTTCTTTCCACTTTGCGTTTCCTCCCTTCCCTTATGCATTAGTGCTGTCTTGGAGTTCGTTCTGACGCATAATTGTCTGTACGCGAGCGATGTCCTTCTTAACAGCAGAAATACGCATCGGGTTTTCGAGCTGGTTTATAGCAAGCTGAAAACGCAGGTTGAAAAGTTCCTCTTTAAGGCTCTTGAGTTTTTCTTCGAGCTCTGTGTTATTAAGTTCTCTGAGTTCTGAAGCTTTCATAATTACTCAACCTCCGTTTCTTCCTTAGTGACAAACTTGCACTTAACCGGCAACTTCATAGCCGCCAAACGCAAAGCCTCTCTTGCGGTCTCTTCTGGTACGCCGCCAAGCTCAAACATAACTCTGCCTGGCTTAACAACTGCTACCCAAAATTCCGGTGCACCTTTACCTTTACCCATACGAGTCTCTAAAGGCTTCTTTGTAACCGGCTTATCTGGGAAAATCTTAATCCAAACTTTACCGAATCTCTTGCAGTAACGTGTCATAGCAACACGGGCTGCTTCAATCTGGTTTGAGGTGATCCATACAGGCTCAAGTGCCTGAAGACCGTAATCACCGTAAACAACCTTGTTACCGCGTGTAGCCTTACCGGTCATACGACCTCTGTGAACTCTGCGGTACTTTACGCGCTTTGGTAACAGCATTATTTACTGCCTCCTTCCTTGCGGGGCCTGCGTGTTTCGTTGAGAACCTCGCCCTTATAAAGCCAAACCTTAACACCTACGATACCGTATGTTGTGTTTGCCTCAGCAAAGCCATAGTCGATATCTGCTCTAAGTGTCTGAAGGGGAATTGTTCCCTCGTGATACTGTTCTGATCTTGCGATTTCAGCACCGCCAAGACGGCCTGAGCACTGAATCTTTATACCCTTAGCGCCGAATCTCATAGCGTGTCCGATAGACTGCTTCATAGCACGGCGGAAAGAAATTCTCTTTTCGAGCTGTTGTGCAATGTTCTCTGCTACGAGCTGTGCGTTCAAATCAGGGTTCTTAACCTCTACGATATTGATTGCAACTGGCTTGCCGAGGAACTTCTCGCACTGAATGCGAAGCTTCTCAATCTCACTGCCGCCCTTACCGATAACCATACCAGGCTTAGCACAGTGAATGTGAATTCTTACCTTGGAAGCGTCACGCTCAATCTCAATCTTTGGGACGCCTGCCGCATAAAGCTGCTTCTTAAGAAGCTTGCGGAGGTTATAGTCCTCAACGAGTGTATCACCGAAATCCTTATCGTTGACATACCAGCGAGAGTCCCAATTTTTAATTACGCCCACACGAAGGCCGTGTGGATTAACTTTCTGGCCCATAATTTACCTCCTCATCACTTATTCTTTCTCTTTGAGTACGAGTGTTACGTGCGATGTCTTCTTATCAATTCTGTACGCACGACCCTGTGCTCTCGGACGAATACGCTTGAGAATCGGACCTTGAGATACGAAACACTCAGCTACATATAATTTAGAAACATCCATATTATGGTTGTTCTCAGCATTTGCCATTGCTGATTTTAGAAGCTTTTCTAAGTCTTCACAAGCAGCCTTGGGGGTATGCTTGAGGACAGCCATCGCATATTCACAAGGCTTATTACGGATTAAATCCAAAACAATCTTAACCTTGCGTGGTGAAATACGGGCGTATTTAAGCTCTGCCCTTGCTTCCATTTTCATACACTCCTTTCGGCTTATTTCGTTGTCTTAGAACCGGCATGACCCTTGAAGGTTCTTGTCGGAGCAAACTCACCGAGCTTGTGGCCGACCATGTCTTCTGTTACATAAACCGGAACGTGCTTGCGGCCATCGTGAACCGCAAATGTGTGTCCTACGAAGTCAGGGAAAATTGTAGAAGATCTGCTCCAGGTTTTGAGAATCTTCTTCTCGCCTGCTTCGTTCATCTGCTGAATCCTTTTAAGCAGCACAGGCTGTACATAAGGACCCTTTTTAATGCTTCTTCCCATAGTTCAAAGCTCCTTTCTGTATGCCTTACTTACCGTTTCTGCGTCTGACAATCATCTTGTCAGAGTTCTTATGCTTAGATCTTGTCTTATAACCGGCTGTTGGCTTACCCCAAGGTGTTACAGGACTTGGACGACCTACAGGGCTCTTGCCTTCACCACCACCGTGTGGGTGATCGTTAGGGTTCATAACAGAACCTCTGACCTTTGGTCTCCAACCCATGTTACGCTTACGACCAGCCTTACCGATTTTAACATTCTCGTGGTCGATATTGCCGACCTGACCGATAGTAGCCATACAGGTGTTAGGAACATTTCTAAGCTCGCCTGAAGGAAGTCTCAAAAGTGCGAGATTGCCTTCCTTAGCCATAAGCTGAGCCATGTTACCAGCACTTCTTGCGAGCTGAGCACCCTTACCAGGATAAAGCTCAACATTATGAATGAAAGTACCTGTTGGGATATTAATAAGCGGAAGTGCATTACCCGGCTTAATATCCGCACTAGGACCTGCTGTAATCTTGTCGCCAACCTTAAGTCCGTTAGGAGCGATGATGTAGCTCTTCTCGCCGTCAGCATACTGAACAAGAGCGATGTGAGCAGAACGGTTTGGGTCATACTCAAGAGTAAGAACTGTACCCTCTACATCAAACTTCTGACGCTTAAAGTCGATGATACGATATTTTTGACGGTTACCGCCGCCTCTGTGGCGAACCGTAATTCTTCCGTAGCTGTTTCTGCCTGAAGTCTTCTGCTTTGGTGCGAGAAGGCTCTTTTCAGGAGCAACCTTTGAAAGACCTGAATAATCAGTGACCGACATATTTCTTCTGGAAGGTGTAGTCGGCTTATAATTCTTTATTGCCATTCGTATTCACACTCCTCATGATGGCTTTGCGGAGAAATGGCGTTCTCCATTCATTCTGCCTGTGTTAATTTCAGGCTTACATCATGCCTTCAAAAAACTCGATTGTCTTGCTATCTTCTGTAAGAGTAACGATAGCTTTTTTCCAAGACGGTGTATATCCGCCTGTTCTGCCCTGACGGCGATACTGGCCTCTTACATTGATTGTGTTAACCTTCTTAACACTTACGCCGAAGATTTCCTCGACAGCCTTAGCTATCTCAATCTTACCAGCTGTTTTAGCAACCTTAAAGGTGTACTTCTTATCAACTGCACCTGCCATACTCTTTTCTGTAATAACAGGCTTTATAATGATGTCACGAGCAATCATGCGTACACCTCCTCAATCTTTGTTAATGCATCCTTGGCAATGATGAGCTTATCAGCATTGAGAATATCATAAACGTTGATTGTGTTAACCTGAGCTGTCTTAACTCCAGGGATATTTCTCGCAGACTTGATAACCTTGTCGTTTACTTCGGGGATGACTATGAGTGCTTTCTTATCTGCACCAACTGCTGAGAGGAAAGAAACGATTGTCTTTGTCTTGTACTCATCTGCATTGATGCTGTCTACTACGATAAGTTCCTTATCGAGTACCTTAGATGAGAGAGCAGACTTAAGAGCAAGTCTTCTTACCTTCTTATTAACCGAGAATCTGTAGCTTCTTGGCTTTGGTGCGAAAACAATACCGCCGTGTGTCCACTGTGGAGCACGAGTCGAACCCTGTCTTGCGTGGCCTGTACCCTTTTGCTTCCAAGGCTTTCTTCCGCCGCCGGAAACCTCTGAACGAGTTAGAGCGGACTGTGTGCCCTGACGGTTATTTGCAAGGTAGTTAACTACCATTCTGTGCATTGCCGGCTCATTAGGCTCAATACCGAAGATTGCTTCTGAAAGCTCAACTGTACCTACCTCTTTGCCGGTCATATCTACAACTGCTAAATTAGGCACTATAATTCCTCCTTCCCTTACGCCTTAACACTGTCACGAATTGTAACGGTACCACCGTTAGGACCCGGAACAGCGCCCTTGATGGCGATAAGGTTGTTTTCAGCGTCTATCTTAACAACCTGTAGGTTTTGAACGGTGACTCTTTCAGCACCGAGATGACCTGCCATCTTCTTGCCCTTCCAAACTCTTGAAGGAGTTGAGCAAGCACCCATTGAACCACCGTGACGAGCAACTGGACCCGAACCGTGTGTTTCCTTCAATCTCTGGAAGTTCCAACGCTTGATAACACCTGCGTAGCCCTTACCTTTGCTCTTACCGGTAACATCAATCTTGTCACCCTCAGCAAAAGCGTCTGCCTTAACAATGTCGCCTACGCTGTAAGCGGAAATGTCAGCAACTCTGAACTCACGAAGAGTTCTCTTAGGAGCTACATCTGCCTTCTTGAAGTGACCAAGAAGTGGCATTGTGATGTTTACAGGCTGATCCTTGAACTTATCACTGCGAACTCTCTTGCCCTTGCCAGTGCCGTTCTGAATCTTGAGCTTAACATCGCCGAAACCAAGCTGAATAGCTTCATATCCGTCATTTTCAACTGTCTTAATCTGAGCAACGACGCAAGGTCCTGCTTCAACAACAGTTACAGGGATGACATTACCCTTCTCATCGAAAATCTGTGTCATACCGATTTTCTTACCGATGATTGCCTTTTGCATTTTGTTTCCTCCTTGATAGGTTATTGGTTGGATTCGGAATACCTTACCAACTTGACCTCAACCTGCCTGTTGGTCTAAATCAAAATTAAAGCTTAATTTCGATTTCTACACCGGCGGGGAGCTCTAATCCCATTAACGCTTCAACAGTTTTGTTTGAAGGTCTGAGAATATCGATAAGTCTCTTATGAGTTCTCATCTCGAACTGCTCACGGCTGTCCTTGTACTTATGAACAGCACGGAGAATTGTGATGATCTGACGCTCTGTTGGAAGTGGTACAGGACCTGATACTCTCGCACCTGTACGCTTTGCTGTTGCAACAATCTTCTCAGCAGACTGGTCAACCAACTGGTGGTCATAACCCTTGATTCTTATCCTGATTTTTTCCTTGACTGCCACTGTAATCGCCTCCTTATTGTAGTTGGCGGGCGTTCTCTTTCTGACTTAACACCCTGCCGGGTGTTTCGTGAACTACCTTTAAAAAACCGGATTCGGTAATCCGAAATCCGGGTAAATAGTCAGAAAAAGGTCGTAGTAGTTCTGAGACACAGCAACCCTCAGTATCTCTTAACTTCCTTCTTTATTCTTTCGCCCGGTTTAAAAATCGGACATACTCCACGGAAAAACCGACCCTATGGTCGCAACCTCCCGCTTCATCGCATATCTGTCGCAGTCACGCTCAATTATAATACCATACCGACCTGCATTTTGCAAGCTTTTTTCTTGTGATTTTCGTAGAAATTCGCATATATTTTTTATGCAAATTTACTAATGGTATCTGAACCGTTCTGCATTTTTGCAAAGACGCAATGCCCTCACAAGATATTTATTATATCACAAGCTCTGCAATTTGTCAATTATTTTTCTTAAATATTTTCGATTATTTTATATTTACTTTAATGAAACAGTAACGAATTAGCGAATATATTTCGCTTCTATATAACTGGTCAATAACAAAAGCATTAAATAGGCGGATAAAATCCGCCTATTAGAAAACAAGTGTTGGGCTTCGCCCAAAGGTATTTCGCTCTCTGCGGAGAGCGACCAAAGGCTCCGCCTTTGGAAACTGCAAGCTTTTGAAAAAGCTTGAGCAAAACTTTTAATTTCTATCGACATCACGTTATTTCATATAAAAAGACACTGCTCAGAAATCACTTCTGAACAGTGTCTTATATCATTTATTAGTATTGTTTACCCCAATATACCATATGCTTTGCTGGCTTGCCACAGCATACGCAGGTATCAGCCAAATGCTCCTCAACAAAAGGAATACATCTTGACTTTACGCCACCTGTTTCTTCCTTGAGCTTTTCTTCGCAAGCTGTTTCGCCACACCACATAGCCTTGATAAATCCAGGCTTATTCTTTGCAATATCAAGAAATTCCTCGTGTGTTGTTGCAACAAAAGTCTTTTCCTTGAGATTTTGCAAAGCTCTGTCATACATTGCGTCATGAATATCTTGCAAAGTCTTTGCTATTGTTTCTTCGAGATTTTCAAGAGCAACAATAATCTTTTCTCTGTTATCACGCCTTACGATAACGCATTGTCCCTTTTCAATATCCTTAGGGCCAAGTTCTACACGAACAGGTACACCCTTCATTTCATACTGTGAGAACTTCCAGCCCGGTGAGTTATCACTATCATCAAGCTTTGTTCTGTAAGTATCAGCAATTCTGTTATAAAGCTCACGAGCCTTATCAAGAACGCCCTCCTTATGCTGTGCAATAGGAACAATAACAACCTGAATCGGAGAAATCTTTGGTGGAAGTACAAGTCCGTCATCGTCACCATGAACCATAATGATTGCACCAATCATTCTTGTTGATGTACCCCATGAAGTCTGGTGTGGATACTGTAATGTATTATCTCTGCCTGTGAATTTAATATCAAAGCTCTTAGCAAAGCCATCACCGAAATAGTGTGATGTACCGCCCTGCAATGCAACACCATTGTGCATCATAGGCTCGATTGTATATGTTTCCTCTGCACCCGCAAATTTTTCTTTTTCAGTCTTTCTGCCAACAACAGCAGGAATAGCAAGGGTTTCCTTATAGAAATCCTCATAAACCTTGAGCATACGGAGAGTTTCTTCACGAGCCTCTTTTTCAGTTTCGTGCATTGTGTGGCCTTCCTGCCAAAGGAACTCTGATGTTCTCAAGAAAGGTCTTGTTGTCTTTTCCCAACGAACAACCGAACACCACTGATTATAAAGCTTTGGCAAGTCACGATATGAATTGATAATCTTTGCGTAATGCTCGCAGAAAAGAGTTTCTGATGTAGGACGAACACAAAGACGCTCGGTAAGCTTTTCATTTCCGCCATAAGTTACCCACGCAACTTCAGGAGCAAAGCCCTCAACATGGTCTTTTTCCTTTTGTAGAAGGCTCTCTGGAATAAACATAGGCATATATACATTTTCGTGACCTGTTTTCTTAAAGCGTTCGTCCATATCCTTCTGCATATTTTCCCAAATAGCATAGCCGTAAGGTCTGATAACCATACAGCCCTTAACTCCTGAATAGTCAACAAGCTCAGCCTTTTTGACTATATCAGTATACCATTTTGCAAAGTCTTCATCTCTTGAGGTTATTGCCTCAACCATTTTCTTTTGATTAGCCATTATTAAAAATCCCCTCGGTAATTTATTTTTCAAAAGCAAATCATAATGCCATACCTTATTATTATATAATCAAATTCTGAAATTTTCAACTGTTTATTGAGCAAAACTAAATTTTGTCAACTGGCATTTCTTCATTCAATCTAATTATATTTTTCATAGCTTATGTATCCCCTATAATTTGCCTCTTAATCTTCTTGCTGAAACTGTTTAATACAGTGTTGTACGCAAGGTCAATCATATTTAACAGTTCATCGTCAGGAAAATCGCTCAAGTAGACTGTATTCCAGTAAGGCTGTTGTATAGGTGGACAATGATACCCTCTTACCACCTTATCGGGATATAACGACCGAAAAAACTGACCCACATCAGAAGTACATTTAAGTGTAATTTTATAGTCGTTTTCATTCGGATAAAGCTGTGCAAAAATCTTACCATTTAACTTATAGCATATCGGGATATTTCCAAACGGATAATCTTCATAGGCTTTGTGCTTACTTAAACAATATTTAATAATATCTTCTGTTGACATAATACTTTCACCGAAATCTTTTCCATCTAAAACTGTATTCAATTTTTCAGACTTAAATCCTTGATAACCTCTCCTGCAATAATCAAACCAACAACTGATGGAACAAAAGCTGTACTTCCTGGAATTTGTTTTCTTTCTGTGCATTTTCTTGCCGCTCCCGGAGGGCATACACAATGAGCACGACAACTAATTGACATATCCTCTATTGGTGTTATTGGTTTTTCTTTCGAATAGACAACCTTTAGCTTTTTAACTCCTCTTTTACGAAGTTCGGTTCTCATAACTCTTGCAAGTGGACAAACAGAAGTCTTATAAATATCTGCAACCTCAAAAGCCGTTGGGTCTAATTTATTTCCCGCACCCATAGAACAGATTATAGGTATTTTTGCTTCATTAGCTTTCATAACAAGCTCTATCTTTCCTGTAACGGTATCAATAGCATCCACAACATAATCATACTGTGAAAAATCAAATTCTCCGCTTGTTTCAGGCGTAAAGAACATTTTATATTTATTCACAGTAATCTTAGGGTTTATATCCTTAATGCGTTCTTCGGCAACATCAACCTTATATTTGCCTATTGTACTTGTCAAGGCAATAATCTGTCTGTTTATATTAGTAAGACAAACTTTATCATCATCAATAATATCAATAGTGCCTACACCGCTTCTTGCAAGAGCTTCTACGGTATATCCACCGACGCCTCCAACACCAAAAACTGCTACTCGAGAATTTTCTAGTTTCTTCATAGCCTCATCACCCAAAAGTAATTCCGTTCTTGAAAATCTACCAAGCATATTATCATTCCCTTTTCATAATTAGTATTAATCAAAAAGTGCGAACGAAGTTAGCACTTAGAGTGCAAGAGATGTTAAGGGCTTTGACCTTAACACACATAAGGGACTCCGTCCCTCAATCCTGCGAGCCTTTAAAAAGGCTCGAACGAAACTTTTATCTGTCCTTAGAAAATTCGGTCAGCTAACCGTAGGGGCGAACTGTGTTCGCCCGCTCGGCAGTTTCTTCAATTGTATCAATAAACTTCCATTATCAACTTAGGAGTTTTGCTTTCAAAATTGATTCCTCAACTTAACAGCAGAGGCACTCTGCCTTGACCAAAACTTTTATCTGTCTTTGGGAAGTTTTGTTAAGCCTAAAACAATGTCATCTGACTACTTTCTGGCAAATCTCCGAAAGCTCCTGTTGACTGTAAAAGTTCTATGGCAGTTTTAGATGCTTTTGAGCGGTCACGGAAATCCTCTATTGACATAAATTCTCCGTCCACTCTTGCGTCCATAAGTCCTTGTGCAGCAGCATCTCCGACCCCAGGTAAAGACGAGAACGGCAAACGAATATTCTCTCCCTCAACAAGGAATTTTCTTGCATCAGACTTATATATATCAACAGGCAATGCCTTTATGCCTCTTGCCTGCATCTCATTAACAATCTGAAGCGTTGCAAATTCTGAATTTTCTTTTGCAGAAGCTTCCTTGCCTTTCATCTTAATATCCTGCATTCTTTTTCTTACAGCATCTCTGCCCTTTGAAACGAGCAATCCATCAAGGTCTTCACTTCGTACTGTAAAGTATGCGGCGTAGTATTCCTTAGGTCTGTGAACCTTGTACCAACCAAGTCTTAGTGTCGCAATCATATATGCTGCGGCGTGAGCCTTTGGGAACATATACTTAATCTTCATACAAGAATCAATATACCACTGTGGAACATTATGCTCTTTCATAGCATTGATATGTTCCTGAGTAAGAAGCTTTGTACTTTTACCCTTACGAACAATTTCCATAATCTTGAATGCCATATCAGGCTCAAGACCCTTGTGCATAAGATAAACCATAATATTATCACGAGTACCAATAACCTGTGAAATATCGCAAACACCTTGTTTAATAAGCTCTGCGGCATTTCCTATCCAAACATCTGTACCATGTGAAAGTCCCGAAACCTGCAAAAGGTCGGAAAATGTTTTTGGCTGAGTTTCTATAAGCATTTGGCGAACAAAGTTTGTACCAACTTCCGGCAAAGAAAATGTTCCTGTGAGTGAATCTATATCTTCTGGCTCAAGACCAAGAGCCTTTGGAGATGTAAAAAGCGACATAACATCAGGGTCACTCATAGAAATATCCATAACACTTATGCCTGTATAATCTTCAAGGTAGCGATAAATCGTCGGAACATCGTGTCCAAGCTCATCAAGCTTACAAATAGTATCATGAATAGAATGGAAGTCGAAGTGCGTTGTAATACTATCGGAATTTTGGTCATTAGCTGGGTGCTGAATCGGACAGAACTGGTATACATCATTTCTTCTTGGAACAACAACCATACCTCCTGGGTGCTGACCAGTAGTTCGTCTTACACCTGTACAACCGATTGCAAGACGCATTTCTTCCGCTCTGTGCATAATAACACCGTTTTCTTCTGCATATTTTTTAACAAAGCCAAGAGCAGTTTTTTCCGCAACGGTCGCAATAGTACCCGCTTTAAAGACATTCTCCTTGCCGAAAAGTTCTTCCGTATATCTGTGCGATTTATTCTGATATTCGCCAGAGAAATTAAGGTCTATATCAGGTGTTTTATCTCCCTTAAATCCAAGGAATGTTTCAAATGGAATATCGTGTCCGTCCTGTTTATAAAGTGTACCACACTTAGGGCAGTTTTTAGGTGGCAAGTCAAAGCCTGAACCAACCTCACCATGCTCAAAGAATTCACTATTTTTACACTTAGGGCAAACATAGTGTGGAGCAAGCGGATTAACTTCTGAAATACCCGACATAGTCGCAACAAATGAAGAACCAACAGAACCACGAGAACCAACCAAATATCCATGTTCCTCTGAATTTGCAACAAGCTTTTGAGCGGTCATATATAAAACCGAGAATCCGTTCTTTATGATAGAATTAAGTTCTTTTTCTATACGCTTTTCAACAATTTCAGGAAGTGGATCACCATATGTATTTCTTGCTCGTTCCCAAGTAATTCTTGTCAAATCTTCCTCCGCACCTGGAATAAATGGTGGGAAGTTTCCTTTCGGAACAGCACGAATCTCGTCGCACATATCAGCGATAAGGTTCGTATTTTCTACAACAATTTCATATGCTTTTTCTTTGCCGAGATACTCAAATTCCTTAAGCATTTCAGCGGTAGTTCTTAGATAGAGTGGTGCTTGATTACCGGCGTCTTTAAAGCCTTGACCAGCCATAAGAATTTTTCTGTATTCGCTGTGGTGTGGTTCAAGGAAATGTACATCGCAGGTAGCAACAACAGGAATAGACAATTCCTCGCCAAGCCTTACGACTGTTCTGTTCAAATCCTGCAATTCTTCAATACTGCTTACCGTACCATTATTCAGCATAAACATATTGTTTCCAAGTGGCTGGATTTCAAGATAATCATAGAATGAGGCTATTTTTTTCAAATCCTCCCAAGGCCGTTTTTCAACTATCGCTCTGAAAAGTTCTCCGGCCTCGCAGGCACTTCCGACAATCAAGCCCTCACGATATTTTATAAGTTCAGACTTAGGTAAAAGCGGTTTTTTATAGAAATAATTAAGATGTCCCTTTGAAATAAGTCTATAAAGATTTTTAAGTCCTGCGGTATTTTTTGCAAGAACAATCTGGTGAAAATACTTTAAGCTCTTATAATCGCTATTAGAAAGCAAGCTGTTAAGCTGCGAAATATTCTTTGCACCATAATCCTCAGAAAGCTTTGTAAGCATAACCTGAAATATCTTTGCAAGCATAAAGGCATCATCACAAGCTCTATGATGGTTAAAATCTCCAAGCTTCAAATATTCAGCAATAAAATTCAACTTATGCTTTTTAATCTGTGGAAACATTGAGCGTGACATCATAAGCGTATCTATACTTGTAAAATTCCACACTATATGATGACGATTCATAACTGCTCTCACGAATGATGTATCAAAAGGTGCGTTATGTGCAACAAGAACACAGTTATCTCCACAAAACTCCATAAATTTATGAAGAGCCTCGTCCTCAAGCGGAGCGTCTGCAACCATAGAATCATCAATTCCCGTCAACTCTGTAATCTTAGGTGGAATAGGCTTTTCAGGATTTACAAACATAGAAAATTGGTCTTTAATCTCACCATCAACTATTCTGACTGCACCAATTTCTGTTATCTTTTCCTTTGCTGCTCCCAAGCCTGTTGTTTCGAGGTCAAATACTATAAATTCTCCCGAAAGCAATTCCTGACTTTCACCATTAACAACTCTGCTCGAAACATCATCTATAAAGTATGCCTCAACGCCATACAAAATCTTAATATGACCACCTTTGCTTTTTACAGCATCAGCGGCATTCATAGCACCAGGGAAAGCCTGTACAACGCCATGGTCTGTAATTGCAACCGCAGGCATACCAAAGCTATAAGCTTTCTGAACAATATCTCCGACATCTGAAACACCGTCCATAGCAGACATATTTGTATGCAGATGAAGTTCAACACGCTTCTTTTCTGCTTTATCTACAACCTTAGCTTTGCTTATCCCAGAAATATTTGTTGCCATAACAACAAGCTCTCTGTCATATTTATCGTATTGTGCATCACCTTTAACAAGAATAGAACTTCCCTTTTTCAGCTCTAAAATGGGGGCACATTTTGCATTAAGGTCGATAACCTTAATTGTTGTAGAACCTGTATAATCAGTAAGATTTATAGAAATAATTTTCTTCTTTTTATCTCTTGTATCTCTTTCATCTATTGAGAAAATATCGCCTTTTATAATAACCTTACCCGAATCAGGAGCAAGTTCAGCAATCTTAATCGGATTTCCTTTTACATTAGTGCCATATATAGGCTTAGGGTTATCCAAAATAAACAACGGATATAAAGATTCTCCCTCACGAATTTCAATTTCTGTGTTCACAGCAGGCTTATGCTCAGAACGCTTTTTAGCCTCATACATAACTCCCTCATAGATTTCCATTTCATTGATTGCAGCCTCACGCTTAGCAGTTTCCTCCGCAATCCTTTGATGCTCAATATAAATCTCGCTATCTGCGTCTATATGTGTTATGCCATCAAATTTAACCTTTACTTTAACGCCAAATTCCTCATTAATAAGTTTTTGAAATTCCTTGTCAACTTTCTTTTCAAGAAGAATATCCACACCACCATGTGTAAGGTTTATTGTCATTTTGTCATCAGAAATACTAACAGTAGAACCATTCAGTGTACCGTTTATGCTTGCAAGTCTGCGACGGATTTCCTCCACAAGGCCAAAATAGCAGGCATCGCCAAAAAGCGATGAATCAAAATGTGGGTGAATAATACACTTAGCCAAAGCAAGAGTCGATTGCTCTATTTGTTTTTCAGTCGAAAAAATCTCATTTCTTTTCACAAGCTGTGAAAGAAAGAGATTCATATCCATTGTTCTTTTTTTAGTGTCGATTTTTATGCCGTCCACCTCAGCGTCAAGCAAGGTTTTAGACAGTTTCAAATCTCCTATGTACTGTGAAAATACATCTATAAATTTACTCAAAACTATTTTCCTCCAAACGGAAAGGTTAAAGTTCTATTATTTATACAAGCTAAAAACTTTTTATTAATAACTTAGTAAACAAATCCCGCAATTTGAGCTTGAATTGCTTCTTTATCTTCTTTCTTGCTAAAAAACAGTCAAAAATTCTGTCTAATTTATTTTATAATTGAACACCATCATAACCCCAATATTCACAATCTTCCACAAAATCGTACATAATCATTTTTCTATTAAGGTTATGATGATTATTCTTTATATAGACAAAATAAAGTTATTTTTAATAAAACTTTCTACATCTTCTCTATCTCTGCCATAAGTTCATCTAAGAGCTTATCTTCTTTAACTTTCTTGACTATTTGACCTTTTTTGAAAATGAGTCCGTTGCCGTTTCCGCCTGCTATTCCAATATCAGCCTCTTTTGCTTCACCAGGTCCATTAACAGCACAGCCCATAACTGCAACAGTAATATTCTTATCGCAGTTTTCAAGCCTTCTTTCAGCTTCTTGTGCAATACTTATTAAATCTATACTTGTTCTTCCACAGGTAGGGCAAGAAATAAACTGAACTCCGCTCTTGCGAATTTCAAGTGCCTTTAGAATATCCTTAGCAGCTTTAACTTCATTGATAGGATTATCAGTAAGCGAAACACGAATAGTATCACCAATACCTCTTAAAAGCAACGCACCAAGACCAGCAGCGGATTTTATAATTCCCATACGCTGAGTGCCTGCCTCTGTTACTCCAAGATGAAGCGGATAATCGCACTTTTCTGCGGCAATCTCATATGCCTCAACCATAAATGGCACAGATGAACTTTTCATAGAAAGAACTATATCATAGAAATCAAATTTTTCGAGCAATGATGCGTGATATAAGGCACTCTCACACAATGCTTGCGGTGTAGGGTGTCCATACTTTGCAAGAATTTCTTTTTCAAGAGAACCTGAGTTTACTCCTATTCTTATAGGAATATTTCTTTCTCGGCAAGCCTTGACGACAGCCTTAACTCTGTCGTCACTGCCAATATTACCTGGATTTATTCTGATTTTATCAACGCCTGCGGCTGCGGACTCTATAGCAAGACGATAGTCGAAGTGTATATCCGCAACAATCGGTACACTTACAGCCTCTTTAAGAGCAGGAATCAACTTAACTGCATTCATATTAGGAATAGCTGCTCTTATAATCTCACAACCAGCTCTCTCAAGCTCAATGGCTTGTTTAACACTTTCCTCAATATTACTTGCCGGAACATTCAGCATAGATTGCACAGTAATCTCTGAATCTCCGCCTATATAAATATTTCCAAGTTTAATTTTTCTACTTTGTCTTTTCACTATCCACCAAGCCCCGTTCCTGTAAATAGTCTTAGTATATCACTAAACGAAATTAAAGCCATAAATGCCAAAAGAACAATCATACCTATTGCGTGAACCCAACCCTCATACTTTGCTGACACAGGCTTTCTCCTTATAAGCTCAATGATTAAGAATACAAGTCTGCCACCGTCAAGAGCTGGTAAAGGCAACAAGTTTACAACACCAAGATTTACAGTAATCATCATCATAACGCTTACAATATTCATAACAGCATCGCCGAAACTGCTTTGAAGTCCTGCACTCGCAACCTGTGAAATCGCAGATGTCATTCCAATAGGGCCAGCAAGCTCATTAAAGCCAAATCTTCCTGTAATCAATCCGAAAAGGCTTGCCCAGACAAGTCTTACAGTAGAAACAACACCCTTTCCCGTTTCAGCAATTAAATTCCAAAAATTATTCTGTATCGGTGCAACATAGAAATCAAGCACTATTGCTTTTTTACCATCGACTTCTCTCGAACCGAATTTTACATTTCCGAGATTTACAGTTTCGCCATTTCTTCTTACAACAATTTCAGGTGCAAATTCACCATCACTGTTTTGATTAGCTGTTACAAGAGAAAATGATAAGTCCTGAGAGGTATAAACACGATAGCCATTTATAGAAACAATCTCATCACCAACTTTTAATGAGGCTGATGTTGTAGCATTCTCGTGGAATTTTGAAATTGTAGTTGAGGCAAACTGAGAATTTGGCATAAGTGTTATCATCATAAGGATAAAGCCAAGTACGATATTCATTACCGCACCTGCAACCACTATTATAATTCGTTTCCAACAAGCAGCTTTGCCAAAGGCTCTCGGATTATCGCTTTCCTCGTCCTCACCTTCCATAGCACAAAAGCCACCAATAGGCAAAAGTCTTAACGAGTATATTGTTTCGCCCTTTTTGAACCTAAGAATTCTCGGCCCCATACCAAGAGCAAATTCGTTGACCTTAACACCCGATGCCTTTGCAGTCATAAAATGTCCAAGTTCGTGTATGAAGATTATAAGCTCAAAAAGTAAAACACCAATTATTATAAGAAGTGCAGATTCTACAAAAGAAAATACACAAACAAGAGTAATAATAACAGCAAGAGCAGCCAAAACACCAGCGTAAATAAAGTTATTCTCACGAATATGTCCGACTTCTTCGCCATTGTCATCAACAAGTTTGTTTCTTGCTGACATCTTATACATAAGCTTTCCGTCATTATCAACTATCTTATCACCATCAATTTTTCCGATAAGCTTTTTGTTGCGTTTATCGGCAATTGTTCCGTCCTTGCGAACCGAATAAAGCTTTTCACCATCATTATCATAAATATGCTTCATTAAATCCCCTCTCCCTTAGTTAAATCAGCCTTTTAAAACAAGTTCCCTTGCCATTTTATCGGCATTAAACACATCATCTATATTTATGTTTTGTTTATTAGGAATATTTATCATAGCTTTTTTAATAAGCTTTGGAATATCCAAAAAACCTATTTTCCCTTCAAGGAATAACGCAACCGCCGCCTCATTTGCACCATTTGCAATAGTAGGCATAACTCCACCTTGTCTGAAAGCCTCCTCACATAAAGCAAGACACTCAAAAACTTTTCTGTCAGGCTTTGCAAAAGTAAGACTTCTAAGTGTAGTGAAATCAAGTGATTCGGCAGGTGATTCGAACCTTTCGGGATATGTAATCGCATACTGTATAGGTATACGCATATCTGCTGTTCCAAGCTGTGCAATAACTGCATTGTCGTTTAATTCTATCATAGAATGAATAATGCTTTCACGATGCACAACTACTTCAATTTGCTCCAAACCAACTGAAAACAAATGACAAGCCTCAATAACCTCAAGACCTTTATTCATCATTGTAGCAGAATCTATTGTTATTTTTGCACCCATACTCCAATTAGGGTGGTTGAGTGCATCTTTTACTGTAACATTTTCAAGTTCATCACGAGTTTTTCCAAAAAACGGACCGCCTGAAGCAGTAAGTATAATCTTCTTTAAAGAGCCATTTGGTGTACCCTGTAAGCACTGGAAAATGGCACTATGTTCACTGTCAACAGGCAAAAGCTTTATGCCATTCTCACGAATAGCTTTTTTAACAAGTTCACCGCCTGTAACAAGGGTTTCCTTATTTGCAAGTGCAATATCCTTTTTTGCAGAAATAGCCTCAAGCGTAGGTCTTAAACCTGCAATACCAACTATCGCATTAACCACAACATCGCTCTCACTAAGTTTTGCACATTCAAGTATGCCGTCATTTCCACCGAGAACTTTTATATCGGTGTCGGCAAGGTTATTTTTTAATTCTAAATATTTATTTTCGTCAGCTATACAGACGGCACGCGGTTTAAACTCGCGTGCCTGTTCTTCAAGTAATTTAATGCTATTATTAGCTGTCAAAGCACAAACCTTGATGCCGAGCTTTCGCACAACATCAAGTGTTTGACGACCTATTGAGCCTGTAGAGCCGAGAAGTGTGATATTTTGATACATAATCGACACACCTCTGATTTTAAAAATTAAAGTAATATAGGTTTATGTTCTGCTTTTGCTTTTTGATAAATTTCTTCAGCTGTTAATTCCTCATTACTGAAAAATATCATATTATATATTTTTGAGTAAAATGGAACAGAAGCTTCCATTTCGTGAATTGCTTCATTTAATTCTTCATCTGTCCCACATAAATTAACTGCAATATTTTATCAATTATCTGGATTACTTCCTTTTCACTTTTCATCATAGCACCAAAAATCAAGCCAATACTGGCAGATATGTCAATGAAATAAGCAAAAATGGCGAAACGAATACTACACTATCGAATCTATCAAGTACACCACCGTGACCAGGTATGAGATTTCCGTAATCCTTTATACCATAGGTTCTCTTAACAAGAGAAAAGCTCAAATCTCCAAGAACTGAAAGCAGAGAACCAACAAAAGAAAGTATAATCAGATTTACATAGTTTATGCTCTGAATATCCTTATAAATGAACGTTGAGAATATATAGCACATAAGACAGCAAAGTCCGACACAGCCAATGACTCCGCCGATAACACCTTCAACTGTCTTTTTAGGACTAATTTTCGGGCAAAGCTTATGTTTGCCGAAAAAGCTTCCTGCGAAATATGCTCCACCATCTGCAAGCCAAGGCAAAGCAAGAGCAAGTATAAAATAGAATGATGAATGTGCAACATCAAGGTTTTTCATTGAAATAACTGTTGCTAAGCCATACGATATGATAATCGTCATTCCATAAGTATCCGAAACCTCTCTGAATGAGAGCTTTTCGTGAAAGAATATCATCGCAGAAAGCATAATTGCTGTATACACATACCATATTATTGACTGATAACCGTATGAAAACAGCATAGCATTACAGAACGCAAAGGCTATACTTGGTATACTTATAAGATATTTTTTCAATAAGCCTGTTGCATGAACAAATTCACCTACGGCAACAGCACAAACCAACGCCATAAAAATATCTATCAATACATGCCAAGTATGGCTCAAAAATATAACAAGCAATATAAATGAAATGCCTACAATGGCAGAAATTATTCGTTTCGCCATTCATATACCTCCAAAGCGTCTATTACGCTTGCTATAATAATCAATCGCACGAATCAAATCGTCTTCAGAGAAATCAGGCCAAAGAGTATCTGTTATATAAAGTTCTGAATATGCCGCTTGATATAACAGAAAATTACTTATACGAGCCTCACCGCCTGGACGAATTATTAAATCCGGGTCTGGCTGATTAGCTGTATAAAGCTTTTGTGCAAACATCTCCTTGGTAATATCATCGGCAGAAATTTTACCGCTCATACAATCCTCGCAGAGGAGTTTTGCCGCTCTTAAAATCTCATCTCTGCCACCGTAGTTCATAGCTATATTAAGAACCATACCATTTCTGTCCTTAGAAACCTCCTCGGTTTCAGCAATAAGCTTTTGCAGATTATCTGAAAATCCGCTCTTATCACCTATAAAGCGAACTACGACATCATCATCACGAAAATCTGTAAGTGATTCTACAAGCTGTTTATGAAATAGCTTCATAAGTGCATTAACTTCATCAGCAGGGCGCTTCCAGTTTTCTGTCGAAAAAGCATAAACTGTAAGATATTTTATACCAATTCGGCTTGCATATCTTGTAATATGACGAAAAGTAGCCGCTCCCGCTGTATGCCCGGCTGTACGAGGCAAACCACGCTTTTTTGCCCAACGACCATTTCCGTCCATAATAATCGCAACATGGGTAGGTATTCCGCCCGATTGTTTGCTGTTATTAAGTCTTGCCATAGATTCATTCTCCCTTCTCGGGTAGGATAAGTCTAAAAATATCACCTACCAAGGCAGTATTTTTTAGATTTCCATAACCTGCTTTTGCTTACCTTCGCAGATTGAATCAATCTCTTTAATCTTCTTATCTGTAATATCCTGAACTTTCTTTTCGCCCTTGCTTTCATCATCTTCAGTGATTTCGCCGCTCTTCTTCATTGCCTTGATTTTATCAATAGCATCTCTTCTTGATGAACGAACAGCAACCTTAGCCTCCTCAGCCATCTTAGAAACTTCCTTAACAATATCCTTACGCCTATCTTCTGTGAGCGGTGGGAATATCATTCTGATAACCTTACCGTCGGACTGCGGATTGATGCCAATATCAGAAGTTTGAATAGCCTTTTCAATAGCACGGCAGATAGAAGCGTCCCATGGCTGAATCATAAGTGTTCTTGCTTCTGTAACAGAAACAGCTGCAACTTGGTTGATTGGTGTAGGTGTGCCATAATAATCTACTGTAAGCTTATCAAGTACAGCAGGGTTAGCTCTGCCTGCTCTGATAGCTGAATAAGCTTCCTCAAGGTGAGTAATTGTTTTGGTCATTTTGTCCTCTGCATTTTTTAATACTGTTTTCATAGATAAAATCCTCCTGTTTATATAATTTAATAAAATAAAAGTCATAAGATTAAAAGTATTAAACCTATTAAAGAAAAATCCGAGCCACCTGTTGCTACCATAAATAAGTCACCAGTGTTATTCTACAAGCGTTCCTATATCTTCGCCGCAAACAGCAGACACGATATTTTGAGGATTATCAAGGCTGAATACGATAATTGGAATATTGTTGTCCTTGCAGATTGCTGCGGCTGTACTGTCCATAACACCAAGATTTTGGTTAAGCACTTCTTGGAAAGTAAGCGTCTTAAATTTCTTTGCATCAGGATTCTTTTTAGGGTCGCTGTCATAGACGCCATCAACCATAGTTGCTTTAAGGATTATATCTGCCTCAATTTCGGCTGCTCTGAGTGCTGCGGCTGTATCTGTTGAGAAGAATGGGTTACCAGTACCACAACCAAATACAACTACTCTGCCCTTTTCAAGATGACGAACGGCTCTGTTTCTGATATAAGGCTCTGCAACCTGTTGCATAGAAATAGCTGTCTGTACTCTGACCTGAAGGTCGAATTGCTCTAAAGCGTCAGCAACACCAAGTGCATTGATAACTGTTGCGAGCATACCCATATGGTCAGCACGAGTTCTATCCATCTGACCGCTTGAACGACCTCTCCAGAAGTTTCCTCCACCAACAACTATTGCAACTTCAACACCCATATCAACAAGCTTTTTTACAGGCTCACAAAATTTAAGAACTGTATCAAAATCTATTCCATGCTTTTCATTTCCTGCAAGTGATTCACCACTAAGCTTTAACAAAACTCTCTTATATTTAGGCTTCAATTTAACCACTCCTAATTTTTATTTCTTATTTTTATCCATTTTTTATTTTACTATATTTTTACGGCTATGTAAAGATAAAAGTTATAAACCGACTAAATCATATAAATGAGCTACTGTTCTAAAATTCAAATACATTATATATCATATAAAACAAGCTTAATCAAAAGAACTGGTTTACTTATAAAACTAATTTATAATGTAAACTACAATAAAGTTTGTTTTGTAAGCACTTTAAATTTTGCTCTATTTTGCTCTATAGAATAAATAAGAGAGTTTATTCATAATGGTAAATCAATAATTCGTATTAGAATAGCTTATCACAGAAAGATATTAATTTAAAAATAGGAGATTCACATCCATTCAATATGGCATGAACCTCCTACTTTACTTTTATAAAATACTATAATTCTCCAAATATTCTAAATAATAGTTCGACAGCCTCTATAAATTTATTTTTTATTATTTAATAAGCTTATAATAAACAGAGATTATAAAATCCTTTGAAAACCCTTACAGTCGAGTACTGAAGTGAAGCAAGAGGATTGTCACTGGTATTAAATGTCTCAGGTTCATCTGCAACAGGAAAATGAAAAGATATATTAGATAAATTTGCCATTGCATGTGTATATATCACTCCAGAATCATTTAAATACTGACGATAAAATTTCAATAACAAATTATGTTTCATTTCTTCTGCAGCATTATCAAGTATAGGAAGTCCTCGTTCTTCTTCAGGAATGTCTATTTCATCTAAGCAAAGAACTTCCTTGCAAAGCCACTCCCATGCATCGTTAAACTGCATGTTAGATTTAATACTTCTCCAATCTAACGCCGTATAAAATTTCATTAAATACTCTTTATTAGCATTGGGAATAATTCCGTCCGCCGAATTAAATATTAAATTTTCAAGTTCTGAACGAACTGTCCTCCATGCATCTTCATATTTTGAAGACCATAATTCTTCTATATCTCGTATTTTTACTTTCTCTATTTCCGCTTTCAGTTTCTTCTTGCTTACAACAGATCCGTCCTTTCTCTGGATCGTCCAATTATCAAAGTCGTAATAAATTTTATTTAATTCAATAAATCAAAACAACAGATAATGGAATCGACATTAAAGCCACCGCAGCTGGCCATCCCTCTAACGAAAAAGCTAGTGTTGACCTCTTAGCTAATTCTGATGCACCAATAGACAAATTATCTAAATATGTATTTTCATAGTTAGTTTACCTCACTCTCACATAATTGCCATTTGATAATACAATTGTTCCACCGTTAACAGCTCCTCCCAGAGAACCCGCTGCTTTTTTCTCTGGAAATAATTGATTAGAGTATAAAGATATCAACGCAACATATGCAGTACTAACACTGAGAACATCTCCAACATTCTTAAATACCTGTAATATCATTTTTCCCAGCAGCCTCCTTTAAAATTATTAATATTTGACTAATTGCATCTATCGCTTCTTCATCAGATCTCTCTAGTAATTTAGCGAACTTTGATACTGCCTCCAATCTGTCTTCCATACGAAAATTATTTTCCGAAGAATTGGGTGTCGCTACTTCTGTATATACCAGTAATCGTTTTCCAACTAGATACTGGTTATATCTTCCAGTGTATTGCTTTAACAAATAGGTGGCAACACCTTTTAAATGAGGGCCTATTGCAAAGGTATCTACTATCTCTTCAGGGATTTTTATTTCCACAATGACTTTATCCTCTCCATAAACCATTGGAGTCTGAATTTGTACATCATAACGCGAGTATAAATTCAAAGAAGCACTTCTTACACCTTCTCTAATATCATTAATTGCATTGATCGCTTTGATTGATGAATCTGCAAATTCGATTTGTATATTCTTTGAAATTAACATATCATCACCTCCTTCTATAATAACTATTACTAGTGTTAGTAATAGTTATTATACATCTGTGTTTTCGTTTTGTCAATACCTTGTATTATTAGTGCTAGTAATATTTTTATTAATAAAAATATTAAAATGACAAATTAACAATAATTTACATATTAAATTAAAAATCCTCCCGACTGTGATAGCCGAGAGGGTTATTTTTTTCTTTGTTTATATGCTCAGAACCCCGAGTAATCGGGATAGGAAGTTACAATCAATTACAGCGCTCAACAAAAATACCACAAATGATAAAACAGTTAAGATATTACTAATCATAGACATCCCTCCTCGAATACTTGCTAATGTTATATGTCCTCAATGATACAAGTTAGCATGCACCCATCGCTGGATACCGGAGCAGGACTTAATTATTATATCATTTTTTCTTCATATTTTCAATTAGCAATATGTACGAAAATACTGTGTACATATTATCCCATTGTTCTTTTTTGTGAAGAACCTTTTCCAGCATTTCTATACCACTATCACCGTGTTTTAAAAGAATTAAGTTAAGAGCCCAATTATTAAGTTTACCTTTATTTACGTGCAGGACTTTAGCATGAAATAATGATTCATTATTTGCTAATTCCAATAAACCTAGCTTAACTGACTCATTCAAATCTAATGACTTATAAGTATGCATAACTCTAATTTCTGGATCATCTATATTTAAATTATTTGTAACCTGTAGATTAGTGCAAATAAATGTAACATTCGAAAAAGAAGTTCCTGAAAAATCAACATTTTTCAGATTACAATTATAAAAAACTACATTTTCTAATTTAGCATTTTTGAAGGAAGTTCCTCTCATATTGCAGTTAAAAAAATCAACACCAATAATACTTGCATTTCTAAAATTACAGTCAGTTATAATAGACGCTTGATATTTAACATTATAAAAACGAGAATCTACAAAACATAATTTATGCATATTGGCTTTGTAATTGTACTTATTAGAGGTACCTCTCAGTTTCTTGCTGCAATGAGTCAGAGTAAAAAATACAGGTTTACCCATTTTCTCCCTTATCAAATTTCTGTTTTTCAAATGCTTTCTCCTCTTAGCATCTCTTTTTTTCTTTGATATTCCCAATAAGAATCAACTCCATTTCTCTATGTTATCTATTCCACTGCCCGAATATGCCCTTAGTATCGAGTTGCCGAAATTGTTGTCAAACCTGAAAATCTGCTCAAAAATCCCGACATCTAATCCACTCACTCAATTTGCGTTATCTAATCCGAGGTTACAACCTGACAAACATTTTTACAGTAGATATGTTTCCATAGAAAATAACCGTGCTTTTATATAATATCAACCATACCCCAAAAAGCCAGTAAATAAGCCATTTTCAGAGCCTAATTTCTAAACCCTTGACATCAATGCTACCGTCTCAACGTGCCCTGTTCTTGGAAATAAATCCACAGGTATAACTTTAAAAGCAGAGTAACCTAATTCATTAAAAATTTTTAGGTCACGAGCAAGTGTAGCTGGGTCACATGATATATATATTACTCTTGGTGGAGAAAATTTTTCTGATATTGTATTAATAAGTGTAGAATCACAGCCTTTTCTTGGAGGGTCTATAATTATACAATCAGCTTTTATACCTTGTTGTGCCAATTTTTCTGCTGCTAAAGAGGCATCTCCACAGAAAAATTCTGCATTTTTAATATTATTAATTTCTGCATTAATTTTAGCATCTTCTATTGCTTGTGGAATTATTTCAACACCATATAGTCTTTTTACACTATCAGCCATAGTCAAGCCAATGGTACCTGTTCCACAGTAAAGGTCCAGCAAGGTCTCATCTGGTTTAAGCTCTGCAAAATCTCTTGCTATAGTATAAAGCTTTTCTGCTTGAGAGCGGTTAACCTGATAAAATGACAAAGGAGATATTCTAAATGAAAGTCCACAAAGCTTGTCTGTAATATATCCACTTCCAAAAATAGTCCTACATTCTTTTCCTGTAATCACATTAGTTTTATCACAATTTATATTTATAACAATCGTCTTTATTCGATTTTCAACAGCAATAAGCCTTTCACAAAGTTCATTTTCGTGTGGAAGTTTCTTGCCATTTATTACGATACACACCATAATTTCGTCTGTTTCCATTGCATGACGCATATACAGATGACGCAAAAGTCCACTATGCGATTTCTCATCGTATGGAGTAAGCTTATATTCATTTGCAAAATCAGTAAAGCAGTCAATTATAGGGTTAAATGCCTCTGAATGTAATAAACAATTATCAACAGATATAACTCTATGACTTCTTTGTGCAAAAAAACCAACAGTAATATTTCCATTTTTATCATAAGCAATAGGAAGCTGTGCTTTATTTCTATAAGCCATTATTCTATCTGATGGAATAATTTCTCCAACCAGTGAACCATCTATTCCACCTATTCTTGTTATAGCATCATAAACTCTTTGATGTTTATAATTCAATTCCGCCTCATAGCTGATATGCCTGAACATACATCCACCACATTTCAAACTTATGGGGCAATCCGATGTAATTCTATCAGAAGATGGTGTAATAATATTTTCTACAATTCCAAAAGCATATTTCTTTAATACCTTCACAATTCGAACATTAAGAATATCACCAACAGCGGTATTTGGTACAAAAACTGCCATAGAATCAATGTGACATACTCCGTTTCCTTCGCTTGTAAGTCCAGTTATTTCAGTTTTATATATTTGATTTTTATTAAGCAAGAGAACCTCTCCCCCTTAAAGATATTTTATATAATTATAGCATAATCAATTATTAATTATCAAGCAAACACTTATCACTCTGACTATAAAACATCAATTCAATTAAAATAAGATTGTCAATTCTTAATATAGCTATTTAAAATATTCATTAAATTACTTATAATTTATTCTATAAAAGCATAAAGTTTGATGCAGTTTAAGTGTATAATATAATTGTTAATTTAATAGCATCTAATTTTTAAAGGAGAGGTAATATGAAAAAAATGACAGTAGTAATTTTAACAGCCGCACTGGCTGCTGCTATTATGACAGGTTGCTCAGGTAATTCCGATAATTCCCCAAGCAACACATCAACAGAATCTACAACATCTTCAAATTCTTCAACAGTAAGCACCAATGAAAGTAAAGCAAACAATGAAGAATCCAAAAATTCTTCAAAATCAGAAAGTAACACTTCAAAAGAAAACAGCAAAGGGTCCTCTAAATCCGAAAGTACAACATCAAAAAGCAACGATTCTAAAGAAAATACAAAAACAGAAAAAATCGCCGCAATCAAATATAACAATGTAGAAATCAAGATTGATATGGAGGTTTCACCACTCCTTGAAAAGCTCGGTGAACCAGACCATAAAGAAACAATTGAAGCCAACGAAGAAAACTCCGAAGAATCATATTCTTATACATATGATAATATGACTATTTATGCTTACCTTAAAGATAAAAAGCAGTATGTAGCTGATGTTTCCATAAGTGGTCCTGGAGATGCGTCTACCGCAAACGGAATTAAAGTTGGTGCGTCTAAGGATAATGTAGCTAAAATATATGGTAAAGTCACTGATGAAAATATGGCATCTTATGAAATAGATAAAAATGTTATAATGTTTATTTTTGAAGATGACTCTGTTACTAATATATCTCTCAGCCGAGGACTTAGCGACGAAGAATTATAATTAAACCAAGTAGGCGAATACAATTACCCTTAATTACAAGGTAAAAGTATTCGCCTATTTTTTTGCAAATTAAAATTTTCTCAAAATACATAGTTATATTCAAATAACATACTCATCTATATACAAGCATATAAATTATAAATGTTTTGTAGAAGGTGAGTTTGTGGAATTTGTCGTAAAAATAAACCATGCTATAAATTCAGTTGTATGGGGACCTGTTGCCTTAGTTGCATTACTTTTGATTGGAATATTTTTTTCATTCAGACTTGGCTTTTTACAAATAACCAAATTCAAGCTTTGGTGGAAGGAAACTATCGGCTCACTTTTTTCCAACGAAAATAAATCCGCCGAAAAAGGCAAAATAACACCATTTCGAGCTATGGCAACCGCTCTCGCTGGCGCAATAGGTACAGGCAATATCGTGGGTGTAGCAAGTGCCATTTCACTTGGCGGTGCGGGTGCTATATTTTGGATGTGGATTTCAAGCATTTTTGGTATGGCAACCATATTTGCCGAAAATGTTCTCGGTGTGAAATATCGTGAAACAAGAAACAGCAAATATGTCGGCGGACCTATGTACTATATAAAAAACGGACTGCACTGCAAATGGCTTGCGGCTATTTTTGCAATAGCTTGTACATTAGCCTCTCTTGGAATGGGAAATATGACTCAATCCAATGCTGTTGCAGGAGCATTAGAAGTCGGCTTCGATGTTTCACCTGTTGTAACAGGAGCATTTCTGACAGCCTTAGTCGGAGTTGTAATATTTGGCGGTATAGAAAGAATATCATCATTTACAGCAAAAATAGTGCCTTTTATGGCAATTCTCTATACTCTTGGAGCATTGATTGTTGTATTCATAAATATTAAAAAAATCCCCGAAGCATTCGGGGAAATTTTTTCATCAGCCTTTGATATAAGCTCTATGGCTGGTGGATTTATGGGTTATGGAATGTCACGAGCCTTAAAATACGGAATTTCAAGAGGTGTATTTTCTAATGAAGCGGGCTTAGGAAGCTCGCCGATAGTTCATGCAGCTGCTGATACTGATAATCCTTGTAAGCAAGGAATGTGGGGAATATTTCAGGTTTTTGTTGATACTATTGTTCTGTGTACGCTTATGGCTCTGTGCATAATCTGTACAGGCTCCCACAAGACAAACCTCGATGCTGTTGCAGTAAGCTCCTACTGTTTTGAAAGCGTTTTCGGTACTTTTGGAAAATATTTTATGTCGCTTTCAATAACACTTTTTGGAGTAGCGACACTTGTTTCGTGGTCATATTTCGGCGAACGCTCTGTTGAGTATCTGACAAACGGACGCTTTATCAGCTCATACAGAATCGCCTATACTCTTATTACTTTTGTTGGTTGTATACTCAACCTCAACCTTGTTTGGGAAATCTCCGATACCTTCAATGGACTTATGGCTATACCAAATATGATTGCCATTGTCTTGCTTTCAGGTGTAGTCAAAAAAGAGTATGATAAATATAAGCTAAATTATAATTCTATATAATGTAATATGGTATTTTCATACTTTCCATATTTCTATTTAAGCATAAATATCTTCTTTTCTACACTTTTTACTTATATATTTATTAAAAATTTTCCTTTCAGTCATTTCCTTGAATAAGCCAAAAGTAAATCTACCATTCTGCCATAGCTTTTAGTTCCGTCATCTTGAGAATTAGCTTTAAGATATGAATCATTTATGCTTGATGCCACCTCAGCAACAGGTGTTTCATACTTAGCCCAATATTCGTTATTTGCGTTCAAATCAGACTTAGCCTTGTCGCTCAAATAACTGAAAACCTCCTGATATTTTTCCACATCAGAACTATACAACGCATTTACCGAATGAATAAAAGCAAGCATATATCCCGAATATTGCACCTCTGCATTATCGCTGTTTATACAAGCAAGATAAGCTATAAAATTAGCCTCGTCCTCTCTCGCAAAGCCTCTTAGATGTGAAAGCTCGTGGCACATTGTTGCTGGTATACTAAATTCAGGCACAGCTACATTTACATTAGCTTCAAATGTGAATGGAAAAAAGACTCCAGTTATCTGAGTATATGACATCAATTCAGAGAGCATAACAGATTTCGCTTTTGAATATCCGCCAAAAATAGTTGGATATTTTTCATACAAGCTGTTCATAGCTTTTTGAGTCTCAGCCTTTGCCTCATTTAGGCTTGTAAGTGTCATAATTCCATCATTTTCAGAAAGATTTTCACGAGCCTTAGATGCATTTTTCGCAAGGTCTATGCATAAAGAATAAAGCTCATCAACAGTGGACTCACGAATTTCTATACCATTTGTTTCAGCAAAAGTATTTCTGTAATAGCAAATTCCAAAATTCGTTATAAACAGAAAAAATACAAGACTTACTGCACAGATAACATTCAAAAATGCTTTATATGCTGTTTTTCCTCTACTTCCCTTTTTCTTTATAATTTTCACAATAGAAACCACTATATAAGTTAAGGCAAACGGAACAAGCATAACCACTATAAATTCCGCAAGTGAAAACGGCAATAACGCTGAAAGAAAATTCCAAGCCTGCGATATATAATGATAGATATTAACTGTATACCATTCCGCAAAGGCAGAATCATTTTTTGCAATTAAAACCAAAATAAAGGCTATTGGAGCAAGCAATCCAATAAATAATCTCTTATAGCCGAATATAGCTTTTAGAATTTTCACTTCAATTCACCCTTAATAAGCGGAATAGCCTCATCAAGACTCTTAAAACGCCTATAAATCATAGGAAGAATTTCCTCTGTCGGCTCTACCATATCAGGCACCATAATAGGCTTCATTCCCGCATTATAAGCCGCCTTAATTCCATTTATAGAATCCTCAAATACAATGCAGTGCTCAGGCTCAACAGAAATTCTTCTTGCTGCCTCAAGGAATATATCAGGTGCAGGCTTTCCATTCTTTATGTTATCTCCACCAACTAAGTCCTCAAAGTGTGGAAGTATTCCCGCATCAATAAGCTCCTCTTTTGCCGTAGATTCCCTTGTAGAGGTCGCAACACAAAGTCTGTAGCCCTCTTGCTTTAAAGCCTCTAAAAGCTCAAAAAGTCCTTTCTTTACAGGAACTCCATTTGTCCTGAAATAATTATGCACAAATTTAGAAACATTAGGCTTAAAGCTGTCATAATCAAAGCCTTTGCCCATTCCTTCATTAAATTTTCTGCGTGTATCATCATATGTAAGTCCTATACAGCTCTTAGCCAAATTAAGAATTTCCTTACCATAGCCAAACTTGTTCATAGCGAACTCATAGCCCATAAGGACGATTTTTTCAGAATCTATCATCAGACCGTCCATATCAAAAATTGCACCTTTATTCAACATCATCTCTCCTCCCGAAATCATTTATAAAATAATTTTATCAACATTATCCACTTGCTGTCAATATGAGGTTCAATTATATATCAAGGTAATGATTTACAACCTTAAATATCCACTTGCACACTGCCTGTCTATCTAATATTATATTATATAGATAAAAACTACGGTGGTGCTTGATATGACTATTGAACAGATAGATAGCAATCGAATACTTATTGCACTCTGTGATGATGATATGAAATCCTTTTCGCTTGAATTTGAAAGTATGACACTTTCCGACCCTCATGTCAAAGAAATGATGCAGCGGTTATTAAAATTTGCAAGTAACGAAACAGGAATTTCCGTAAAAAACAAAAAAATGCTTATAGAAGCCATTCCATATATAAACGGCTGTCTTTTTCTTATCACTCTTTCACAGAAAACTCACAAAAGAAAGATATATAAAATCAAAAACCCCCGCCCAACAATAATAGAATTCATAGAAATCGAAGATATGCTTCGGTGTATTTCTATTGTCTATAAAACAAAAATACAATACATTCATTCAGATTTATATAAATATGGTTCTCGATATTTTTTAATAATAAAGCCTGTCCGAGGAATTTCACACAGACTTGAGGCTTTTTTATATGAATATGGAGAAAAAATTTCAGGTGGAAATTTAACCGTATCTAAACTAAGAGAATATGGAAAAATCATTGCAAAAGATACAGCTATCGAAAAAATCGGCAAAGCCCTTGTCAAAAAGTAATCAACAATTTTTTTCATAAATTAAAAGTTTCGCTCGAGCCTTTTCAAAGGCTCGCAGTTTCCAAAGGCAGAGCCTTTGGTCGCCGTCCGCAGACGGCGAAATTCTTTATGCTTCCTAAAGCGCAGGAGGGTAGAAAAACATTCCAGTGGAATGTTTTTCGTAGGGAACCCTCGCAGGGGGTTCCCTGTGGGTGCCGACCCACAGCGAAGACGCGTAATCGCTCGGCTTTGCCTCGCTCGACATTTGCAAGGGCAACTTATTGCCGCGGATAAAGTAATTCCCAATGAACTACCGAACAGGCGGACTCCGTCCCCAAGACGCGGTGCGTGACCGAACAAGACAAGACACGTAATCGCTCGACAAGTCCCGCTCGTAGTGAGTATGGGAAGTCTACACCCGCATCTAATTCACATTTAAAAATAAGCACAAAAAATCCCGAACGCATAAGCATTCGGGATTTCAACTTGGAGGTGCCACCCAGATTTGAACTGGGGATCAGGGTTTTGCAGACCCACGCCTTACCGCTTGGCTATGGCACCGAATAAAAAAGGTGCTTAACTTTCTAAGCACCTTTCGGAAGCTTAATAAAATATATGTATTAAACATTCCGTTTAGAACTGGAGCGGATGACGAGGCTCGAACTCGCTACCTCCACCTTGGCAAGGTGGCGCTCTACCAGATGAGCTACATCCGCAGATATGGTGCCTTCGGGCGGAATCGAACCACCGACACGGGGATTTTCAGTCCCCTGCTCTACCGACTGAGCTACAAAGGCAAATGGCGACCCGGATCGGGTTCGAACCGACGACCTCTAGCGTGACAGGCTAGCGTTCTAACCAACTGAACTACCGGGCCAAATGGTGGGAACAACAGGGCTCGAACCTGTGACCCCCTGCTTGTAAGGCAGGTGCTCTCCCAGCTGAGCTATGCTCCCATCTGTCTGGGTTTGTCATCTGGCGTTCTCGCCAGCGACAGGTATTATATTATCACAACACCCTCAGAATGTCAACACTTTTTTTGAATTTTTTTCAAAAAAATTTTCAAAAGTCTGAAAAAGCTCTATTTTATGCGTTTTTCAGGAATTATATTTTTCGAATTTTTTCAAAAATCTTCTGAAATTTTCAAATGAATAGCCCTGTATCTTATTTTAAGATACTTAAAACAAATATTATCATTCTAATTTTAAAGACAACACCAGAAAATTAAAGTAGATTGCATAAAAATTATTCTATATAAGAATTTTATACTATTCTTACTGTGATATTCTTATTTATATCTATTTTTCAGGAGCGATATATATGTCAGAAGAAAACAGATTTAAAGTCAATCTGCGTGGTATGATTGACATACTATCTAATCATCTTTATAGTTCACCAGATGTTTTTATCCGTGAACTTCTCCAAAACGGTACAGATGCTATTTCCGCAAGAAAACTTTTTGATAAAAAATTCAATAACGGCACAATCACTATTGAGCCTAAAATCATAGATGGCAAGAAAACTATTGTATTCAGTGATAACGGAATTGGGCTTTCATATGATGAAATAAACCAATTTTTAGCTGTTATTGGGCAATCCTCCAAGCGTGATATTATCACAGGAAGAATTTCCGAAGAATTTATCGGTCGTTTCGGAATAGGCTTGCTCTCTTGCTTTATGGTTACAAATGAAATCCGTTTAACAACACATTCTGCCAAAACTGGCGAATACCTTGAATGGATAGGTACTCCAGATGGCATTTATAAGATAAATCATCTTGAAAGCTGCCCTGACGGAACTTCTTTCTATATAACATTAAACAAAAATTCCGAGGAATACTTTGAGGCTGATAGAATTATTGAGCTTGTAAGATATTATGGACTTCCGCTCCCTTTCCCTATTATGCTCAAAACTGAAGAAGGTTCTCAACGCATAAATACTGTTGTCGACTACAATAGCGATATGCATGATTCCATAATGTCATTCGGCAAGGACCTTTTTGGTATTGAATTTATGGATTATATCCCATTAAATTCCCCTACAGGACTTTTCAGCGGTGTTGCATATATTCTTCCTTATAGAATAGCAGCCACAGCAAAGAACAGCCATAGAATCTACCTAAAGCATATGCTCCTCACCGAAAACGGCAGTACACTTTTGCCAGAATGGGCATTTTTTGTAAGGTGCTTTATAAATACAAATTCTCTGCGTCCAACTGCATCTCGTGAAGATTTCTACGAAGATGATACTCTCGAAGCCGCAAAAGAAGAAATTGGAGAATGTATCGAAAGCTATCTTATGAGCCTTTCCAAGACAAAACCCGATATATTAAGAAAAATGGTTTCCATACATAACCTTGCTATAAAGAGTATGGCTATCGACAACAATGAGCTTTTCAATATCTTTATAGACTATCTTGAGTTTGAAACCACCTCTGGAATTATGACTGGCTCACAGATAAGAGATTTCGATGAGCCTTTCACAGTTGCATTCCAAATAGATAAATTCAAGCAATATTCGCCAATATTCTCTGCACAAAATAATCTTTTAGTTAATGCTGGCTATGTCTATGATGATAAACTAATATGCAATCTAATTGATGAATATGAGCTTGATGCAACAGCTCTTGACGAAGAAATGTTTCTGCAAACTCTTGAAGATATTCCGCTATCAGAGCATAGTGAATATCGTAATTTTCTTGATATTGCCAATGAAACACTTATAGACTTTGATTGCCAAGCGGAAATCAAAGCATTTCAGCCTTATGAACTTTCTGCTCTTTATATTATGGACGAGCAGGCAGAGCTTTTCAGACAAATTCTCCACGCAAAGGAAAACAGTGATTCACTTTTTGCAGATATTTATGATGCTTTTGCAGAAGAAATTGACAATCACCACACCACTACACTTGTATTTAATAGTGAGAATACTCTCATACAAAATCTCAAAAATATAAGCCAAGCTCAACTTACAAATATCATTAAGATACTTTATGTTCAATCATTATTGCTTGGACATTATCCACTCAGAAATAACGAAATTACGATTATGAATAAAAGTATCGAAGGGCTTATAAACGGAGGTATATTAAAATGATTGATGGATTTGAAATACAAAAACGATATGAAAACTTGCCGCATAGTGAACAACGCTTACAGGCTATTAAAAATGCTATTGCACTTGCTGACGCTGAAAAAGATTATGAATTTATGTATATTTTTAGAAGTGACCTTATGAGTGAAAGCGAGCTTTATGGCGACAGCTTTCAGGCTTTTCTTACATTTCCGGAGATGATAAAAATTTTCGATGAACACGAAGAAGAGCTTGAGAAGTACAAACACGACTATATATGGGAATTCAAGTGGATTCTCTCGGACTGTGAAGACTTTTACCAAGTTTCAAAAGCAAAGGTTTATGAGCTTTTTGCCGAATTCAGAAAGCGTTGTGAAAGATACGGATACTCACTAAGACCTTACTATCAATGTCTCTATCACTTTGAAAAAGCTTGCGATAAACAAGCTGCAAAAAAGGCATATCAACAATTTATTCTTGCAAAGCGTGATAAATTAGCCGATTGCTATGCCTGCGAATTAAATGCGATGGTTGATTATGAGCTTAATACAGCCTCTATGGGAAGAGCCTTAGAAACAGCTTATCCTATACTTTCAGGACAAGTAAGCTGCACTGAAATACCTGATGTTACATATAACAATATTATGCACCGCTACTATGAGCTTGGTGACTTTGAAAAAGCTGAAGAGTATCGTAAAAAATGCTACCGCAGGATTTCAAAAAACAGCTCCTATCTGTTTATTATATGTGATATGCTTAAGCTTTACTCAAAAACAGATTTAACTAAGGGTGTAAAACTCTTTGAAAAGCATTTAGCTTGGGTATTTACTTCCAAAAATCCTCATTCAAATATGAAATTTTATATTGGTGCGGCGGCAGTATTTACAAAGCTTGCACAGAAAAAAGACGAAGTCAAGCTAAAACTCCCTGAAAAATTCAAGCTTTATAAGGCTGATGGCATTTACAGTACAAAGGTTCTTGCTGAATATTATCAGAGCAAAGCTCTTGACCTAATCAACAAATTTGACAAGCGAAACGAAAGTGATTTCTATATGAAAGAATACAACTACGCTATGGAGTAAATATGGATATTGCAATAATCGGCGGTGGTGCAAGCGGTCTTTGTTCCGCAATATGTGCCGCAAGAAACCTCAGAAAAAAAGGCTTATCTGGTAAAGTAACTGTTCTTGAACGCAGTCAAAAAGTCGGCAGAAAGCTACTTGCTACTGGAAACGGTCGCTGTAATCTTATGAATGAGAATATTTCTCTTTCAAGCTTTCACGGCGACATTAAAATCGCAGAAAGTGTATTTTCTCGCTTTAGCTATGATGAAATATCAGAATTTTTCTCATCTCTCGGACTTCTCACAAGAGCCGATTCTATGGGTAGAGTTTATCCCTACTCAAACCGAGCTGATACTGTGCTTTCAACGCTGTTGCTTGCTTGTAAGCAATACGGAGTTGAAATTATAACGGATTTCACTGTTCTTGACATAAAGCGTCATAAGGACAAGCTTGAAATTATCTCGGAAAGCTGTAAAATTTCAGCCTCAAGCGTAATAATTGCCTGTGGCTCAAGAGCAAATAAAGGCTTAGGCAGTAACCTTGGCTACGAACTTCTCGGAAAAATAGGTGTATCCTATTCCCCACTATTCCCGTCACTTACAAGCGTTGCCGTTTCTGAAAATATCTCAATGCTTAAAGGTGTTCGTGTTCGTGGAAATGTTAAGTTTCTTGCCGATAAGCAAATAATTCACAGTGAGGACGGCGAAATTCAATTCACCGATAAATCACTTTCAGGAATATGCGTTTTTAATATTTCAAGATATGCAGGCGAATTTTTCAGACTTGGCACTATAAATGGAAATAACTGCGAAAATATCAGAATTGAGCTTAATCTTATGCCAGAATATTCCTTCTCGGAAATAATCTCAATACTTCAAAATTGCCGAAAAGCCTTTCCAAAAGCCGATTGTAAAGAGCTTCTTGCAGGAATCCTTGATGAGAAATTAGCAAATTATATCACAAAGAAAATTAATATAAAGTCGATAAACGACAGCGCAATCAAGCGTCTTGCTAATATCCTCTCAAAAATGGATTTTACACCTATAAAATCTGATAATAATGCTACTGCACAAGTTACAGCAGGCGGTGTCACAAGCAAAGAAATTGATGTAAATACTCTTGCTTTAAAGTCAGATAAGCGAATAAAATTCTGTGGCGAAATATTAGATGTTGACGGCGATTGCGGAGGCTATAATCTCTCATTTGCGTGGGCAAGCGGTATGCTTTGTGCAGAAATTTAAGCTATAAAAAGAGGTGTTAAAAATGAAGAAAAAATATTGTATGATTCCTTTAACAGCATTATTGATATGGTTTTTTCTTGATATGACAGGCTTATATTTCGGAGAGAATTGTTTAGTAACAACATCATATAAAGATGATGGGATTTTCTTTATAATTTATTTCGTAATTTTTCTTATATTCATTTTTAAAGAAAAAATTGGCAAATGGCTTGCTGCGGTCTGGTTGTCAATATGGTTCTTAATACAATTTTTATGTCACGAATGGTATACCATATTCAACAGCGGAATTATGGGTTCATTAGAGGGAAAAATCAAGTTTTTTTCAGAAACTATGAAATGGCTTAGTATTGATGGAAAATACATACCTGATTTATATCATACAATTTTACATTTACTAATAATAACCGCATTGGTCAGTACATTGATATATATAGTAAAAAACAAGAAAGGCAAGCAAATATGATTAGAATTACTTCTGTTTCTCTGCCGATTGGCTTTACAGATAAAACTATGCGAAAAGCCGTTTGCAGGAAACTCAGAATTGATGAGTCGCAAATCAGCGGTGCATCACTTTATCGCTGTTCTATTGACGCTCGAAAAAAGGATAATATCCACTATACCGCAACTATTGATGTAAAACTTTCAGTCGGTGAAAATACCATTCTTAAACGCTATGGTTCTTCAAGTATTTTTAAAGCCGAACCATATAAATATCAGCTTCCCGAAAACAGACGAAAGCTAAATCAAAGACCGCTTGTTGTCGGGAGCGGTCCTGCGGGACTTTTTGCGGCTCTTATTCTCGCTCAGGCAGGCGAAAAACCTATACTTATCGAGCGTGGCAGAGATGTAGATTCCCGTATAAGAGATGTCGAAAATTTCTGGAAAACAGGTATTCTCGACACGAAATCAAATGTTCAATTTGGTGAGGGCGGTGCAGGAACTTTTTCTGATGGAAAGCTGAATACTGGCACTAAGGATACTCGTGCAAGAAAAGTTCTTGAGGAGTTTGTTGAAAATGGTGCTACCGAAGATATTCTCTATCTTGCGAAACCCCATATCGGTACGGACAAGCTTAGACCTACTGTCAAGAATATTCGTAAAAAGATAATATCCCTCGGCGGAGAGGTTTTCTTTGAAACCAAACTGACTAAAATTCTCACCAAGGACAATACTGTTATCGGTGCTGAAGTTCAGCATGGAGAATCCACCGAAATAATCGAAACAAATGATATTATTCTTGCAATAGGTCATAGTGCAAGAGATACCTTTGAAATGCTCGATAAAAGCGGAATACTTATGGAGGCAAAGCCTTTTTCTGTCGGAGCAAGAATTGAACATCTGCAAAAAACTACTGACATTGCACAATTTGGTGCAGAATCTCAAAAGCTTAAGCTCCCTCCTGCCGACTACAAACTTGCTGTTCATCTTAAAAACGGCAGAGGTGTCTATACTTTTTGTATGTGTCCGGGTGGCTTTGTTGTTGCCGCCGCAAGTGAGGAAAACCGCCTTGTAACCAATGGCATGAGCCTTTATGACCGAAGTAATGTAAACTCGAACAGTGCTTTACTTGTTGGAATCTCTCCAAAGGATTTTGGCAGCGAAAGCGTTCTTGCTGGTATGGAGCTTCAAAGAAAGCTTGAAAGCTCAGCTTTTAAACTCGGTGGCGGTGGATATAAAGCACCTTGTCAGCGTGTGGGAGATTTCCTGAACCGCACAAAGAGTACAGCTTTTGGTGAGGTTCTTCCAACATACAAGCCAAGTGTTACGCTTTCTAATCTTGATAACTGTCTGCCTGATTTCATAACAGAATCTATGCGTAACGGTATTCTTGAAATGGATAGGCGTTTAAAAGGCTTCGCCTCAAATGACGCTCTCTTGACCGCAGTTGAAAGCAGAAGTTCATCTCCTGTGAGAATTATGCGTGATGATACCTTACAATCTCCAACACTTCGTGGACTTTATCCCTGTGGAGAAGGTGCTGGTTATGCGGGTGGAATAATCTCCGCCGCAGTTGATGGCATAAAATGTGCTGAAATGCTCATTTCCAAAAAACAACAATAATAAACATAATTTTACTACATCAGCTTAATATATTTCGCTCTCTATAGATAATGACCAAAGCTTAAACTAAACTTTTAATTGGCAACGCTCTTATGCACCTACTTTTAGCAACTTATTCACCGCAAATACAATTAAAAGTTTAAAATCACACTTAATGTGTATATCTATATTTCAATTATAGAATGAAAATTTCTATATGTCAAGTATTTGAACACATTTTGTGTAAAAATATATTTTTATGCCTAAGGAGGTTATTTTTATGGATTGGGAATTTGCTTTTCTTGATTCTATCAGAGACAATTTTTCAAACCCCGTCTTTGATGAAATTTCAAAATTCTTTGGCAATGCTGTTATTCCTATTATAATTGTGGCTATGATTCTTTTGATTATATTCAAAAAGACCAGACGAACAGGCATTGCCCTACTGATTTCAACTGTATCTGTTGTTATCATAGGAAATTTGATTCTAAAGCCTGCAATCGCAAGGGTTAGACCTTATGATGTCAATACTGCGGTTCAACTAATAGTAAGTGCGGAACACGATTTTTCGTTCCCATCGGCTCATACTTACTTTGCGTTTACAACTGCTACGGTAATCTTTATGCGATATAAAAAGATTGGTATATGCTGTTATATTCTTGCTATACTTATGGCTTTATCAAGAATGTATCTATATGTGCATTATCCTACCGATGTTATTGCAGGAGCTATATTTGGAATAGGCTTTGGTATAGCTGGATATTTCATTGAAAAGGCTTTATATAATTTCATTTCAAACAGGAAGTACAAGGCAAAACACGAAAAAAATGAATAGAGCGTAAAAAAGCGATAAGGCAATTCGTTTAGCCTTATCGCTTTTAAATTTATAGCAATCCTCTAACCTAAGACAACTTAAAAGCTTTGCTCGAGCCTTTTTAAAGGCTCGCAGGGTTGAGAAGTCCCTCATGGGTGTTAAGGGCAACACCCTTAACTTGTCTTGCCTCCTTAGTGGCGAACTTTGTTCGCCACTAAAATTTCTTTTGGTAGCAACATTAGTAAATAATGGCGGACAAAATCCGCCATTTAGGAGCAAAGAATGTTAAGGGCTTCGCCCTTAAAACCCACCAAAGGCTCCTCCTTTGGAAACTGCAAGCTTTTGAAAAAGCTTGAGCAAAACTTTTAACTGTCTTAGAGAAGTTGATTTAGCATTATAACAAATAATCTGCAAGCTTGCAGAAATCCTGCATAGAAAGTTCTTCCGCTCTCGCTGTTGGCTTTAAGCCACAGCTTTCAAGAGCTTGTGCAATATCTGACTTTGAAACTCCAAGTCCTGATGAAAGCGAATTTGAAAGAGTTTTTCGTCTTTGTGCAAAGGCTGATTTAACTAATCGAAAAAATTGCTTTTCATCTTTTGGCTTAATCGGTGGTTCTGCAAGAATATCAAGCTTTATAACCTCAGAATCAACCTTTGGCGGTGGTACGAAGCTTCCTGCACTTACTTTGAACAGCATTTCAGGTTCAGCATAATACCTTACTGCAATACTTACAGCACCAACATCTCTTGTTCCCGGTTCGGCACAAATTCTTTCTGCCGCCTCTTTCTGAACCATAACAGTAAGAGATTTTATAGGAAGTTTTTCCTCAAGTATACGCATAATTACAGGCGAGGTAATATAGTATGGCAAGTTTGCACAAATAACTACATCTCCGCCATTGAACTCTTCCTCAATAAGCTTATGAAGGTCAAGCTTCATAGCATCACCATTGATGATTTTTACATTATCACAGCCTGACAAGGTTTCATCAAGAACTGGCAAAAGTCTTTTATCAAGCTCTATTGCAACAACCTTATTTGCAACCTTTGAAAGTTCTCTTGTCAGAACACCTGCTCCCGGCCCGATTTCTATTACTCCACAATTTTCGGACGCTCCACAATGCTCAGCCATCTTTGGACAAACTGTTGGATTTACAAGGAAATTCTGTCCCAATGCCTTAGAAAATGTAAATCCATGTCGGCTTAAAACAGATTTCATATAAGCTATATCAGTTAAATTTTGCATATCTACTCCAATAAAAATATTTTTTCTTTATTATACAACCTATGCCCTAAAATCGTCAAGATAAAACACTTTTTGCCTTATATAACTTTCTAAGTTCGGCTTGCAAGAATCGGAATATAATGTTAAACTAATTATACTTTATTACAGAATTGGGGATTATTATGAGTGAAAACAGACTTGTTGCAACCTGTCTTTTAGGTTTAGAGGGTTTAGTTGCTGATGAACTTCGCAGAATGGATATTAAAAATGTAGAACCTCAGAATGGCAGAGTTCTTTTTTCGGGAAATCAGAGCGAAATCGCAAGGGCTAATATTTGTTCGAGATATAGCGAAAGAATACTTATAGAAATGGGCAGCTTTAGAGCATTAAGCTTTACCGAGCTTTTTGACAATGTAAAGAAACTTCCTTGGGAACAGTGGATTGGCAAAGATGACGCTTTTCCTGTCACTGGCAGAACTCTTAATTCTAAGCTTTCAAGTATACCGGACTGTCAATCTATCATCAAAAAGGCTATTGTTGAAAGACTTAAAACAAAGTATCGCATAAGTTGGTTTGAGGAAAGTGCTTCGTCTGTAAAGGTTAAATTTCTTATTATGAAAGATGTTGCAAGTATTATGATTGATACTTCTGGTGTCGGACTTCATAAGCGTGGCTATCGTGAAAATGCCGCTTCTGCACCTATTAAAGAAACTCTTGCGGCGGCTATGGCAGATTTATCACATATCAGACCATTCAGCAGAGTTATTGACCCATTCTGTGGCTCGGGAACTATTCTTATAGAATCAGCCTTAAAGGCTTTGAATATTGCACCCGGACTCCGCAGAAGATTTATTGCTGAAAAGTGGTCCTGTGCTGACCAAAATGCTTGGAGAACCGAGAGAGAAAGAGCTCAGGACCTCATAGACCGCAGTGCTGAATTTCAGGCTTATGGCTACGATATAGACCCACAAGCAATAGAGCTTACAAACGAAAATGCAAAAAAGGCCGGTGTTGCCGCGAGAATCCATACAGAAGTAAGAAGTATTGCGGATTTCTCGTCAGACTTGCCGAAGGCGGCTGTTATATGCAATCCACCATATGGTGAAAGACTTCTTGATATTCAACAGGCACAGGATATTTACCGCACAATGGGAGAAAAATTTCTTAAGCGTGAGGGTTATAGCTATTGCATAATCAGCCCTGATGATAAATTTGAGGAAATTTTTGGCAGACCTGCGGATAAACGCAGAAAGCTTTATAATGGTATGATTAAGTGTCAAGTCTATATGTACTTCAAGAGGTAAATTGTAAATTATTTTACATTTGATAGTCTTTGTTTTAATATTTCAAATTCTGAGCAAGTTATAATTCTTATGATTTCGGCGAAAAGTGAGCATAGAGACTTTAAATAATTTATAAATCGTGCTGTTGAAAGATGGTATGAAGAAAATTTATGTAATATAGGGATAGCTTTATCTGAACTAAAAGCACAAATAATAAACATACCTATATCCAGTGAAGATAAACAATGTATGTTTCAAATAATTGAGGGTATGAACGAAAGAGTTCATATTCAGTTTGAAGAAATAGAAAATATAATAACCTTATTTGAAAGCGAATGGAATGACTGCACCTACGCTTTTGAAACAAAGAATTGCAGATATTATTTGAATTGGATGACAACTGCTTAATTTTGACATAGATTTACACTATGGATAATATAGAATTTAAGATAATGCAAAAAAGCAAAATCATATATTAAAGATTAAAGCTATATGAGATTGTTAATTTTTTTTGAATATGACATTTAGTACTTGATTTTTTCGTTGGAAAGTTTTACAATATATTTAGCACTCAAGAACAGAGAGTGCTAAATATTAAAAATCAATTTGCTATTATTTTAAAGGAGGCAATTTATTATGACTATCAAACCATTAACTGACAGAGTAGTTATTAAAGCGGAAGAATCAGAGGAAACAACTAAGAGCGGTATCGTTCTTACAGCTTCTTCTCAGGAAAAACCTCAGTTTGCAACTGTTGTTGCTGTTGGTGAGGGCGGAATCGTTGACGGCAAAGAAGTCAAGATGTATGTTAAGGTAGGCGATAAGGTTATCACAAGCAAATATTCTGGCACAGAGGTTAAGCTTGACGGTGAAGAATATACTATCGTTCGTCAAAACGATATTCTCGCAATCGTTGAATAATTTCAGCATTTCTAATATTTAATAGTAATTGGAGGAATATATCATGGCTAAACAAATTATATATGGCGAAGATGCAAGAAAGGCTCTTCTCAGCGGTATTAACCAACTCGCTGATACAGTTAAAATTACTCTCGGCCCTAAGGGCAGAAATGTTGTTCTTGATAAGAAGTTTGGTGCTCCACTTATCACAAACGACGGTGTAACTATTGCTAAGGAAATAGAGCTTGACGACCCATTCGAGAATATGGGTGCTCAGCTCGTTAAGGAAGTTTCTATCAAGACTAATGATGTTGCTGGTGACGGTACAACTACTGCTACACTTCTTGCTCAGGCTCTTATCCGTGAGGGTATGAAGAATGTTACAGCTGGTGCTAACCCAATGGTTCTCAAGAAGGGTATTCAGACAGCTGTTAATACTGCTGTTGAGGCTGTAAAGGCTAACTCTAAGGTTGTTTCTGGCACAAATGATATTGCAAGCGTTGCTGCTATTTCTGCTGCTGATGACTTCACTGGCAAGCTTATTGCAGAAGCTATGGAAAAGGTAAGCAAGGACGGCGTTATCACTGTTGAAGAATCTAAGACAGCTGAAACATATTCAGAGGTTGTTGAAGGTATGATGTTCGACAGAGGTTACATTGCTCCTTATATGGTAACTGATACAGATAAGATGATTGCTGACCTCGACAACCCATATATCCTTATCACAGATAAGAAGATTTCTAACATTCAAGAAATTCTTCCAATCCTTGAGCAGATTGTTCAGGCTGGCAGAAAGCTCCTTATCATTGCTGAGGACATCGAGGGCGACGCTCTTACAAACCTCGTTCTTAACAAGCTTCGTGGCGTATTTACTTGCGTTGGTGTTAAGGCTCCTGGCTTTGGTGACAGAAGAAAAGAAATGCTCCGTGATATTGCTATCCTTACAGGCGGTCAGGTAATTTCTTCTGAAATCGGTCTTGAACTCAAGGATACAACTCTTGACCAACTCGGTCAGGCTCGTCAGGTTAAGGTTGACAAGGAAAATACTATCATTGTTGACGGTGCTGGCAACGCAGACGAAATTAAGAGCAGAGTTGCTCAGATTCGTGCACAAATCGAAACAACTACTTCTGACTTTGACCGTGAAAAGCTTCAGGAAAGACTTGCAAAGCTTGCTGGTGGCGTAGCTGTTATCAAGGTTGGTGCTGCAACAGAAGTTGAAATGAAGGAAAAGAAGCTCCGTATTGAGGACGCTCTTGCTGCTACAAAGGCTGCTGTTGAAGAAGGTATCGTAGCTGGTGGTGGTATCGCCCTTATGAACGCTATCCCTGCTGTTGAGAAGGCTATTGAGAGTGCAACCGGTGACGAAAAGACAGGTATGCAGATTGTTCTTAAAGCACTTGAAGAGCCAGTTCGTCAAATTGCAGAAAATGCAGGTCTTGAGGGTTCTGTTATCGTTGCTAATGTTAAGGCTGCTAACAAGGTTGGATATGGCTTCAACGCATTCACAGAAGAATATGTTGATATGATTGATGCTGGCATCATCGACCCAACAAAGGTTACTCGTTCTGCACTTCAGAATGCTGCATCTGTTGCAAGTATGGTTCTTACAACAGAATCACTTGTAGCTGACATCAAGGAAGAAAAGGCTGCTGCTCCTGCTATGGACCCATCAGCTATGGGCGGAATGTACTAATTCATAGAGCCGTTGCTCATTGACGCATTTATAGTTAAATTTATGCGTCGGTTTAAATAGATTACGACTTTTTTCACAATATACTCCTAAAACAAAAGGGACTGTTCGAGAAATCGGGCAGTCCCTTTTGTGTGGGTGCCGACCCACGGCGAAGACGCGTAATCGCTCGGCAAGCCTCGCTCGACACTTATAAGGGAAGCTTATGGACGCGAATGACGAAACTACCGATTAGTTAGCAGATTTCTTTAAGATAAATAAAAGTTTTGCTCAAGCTTTTTCAAAAGCTTGCGGTTTCCAAAGGCGGAGCCTTTGGTGGGTTTTAAGGGCGAAGCCCTTAACATTCTTTGCTCCTAAAAGGCGGACTTTGTCCGCCATTATTTACTAATGTTGCTGCCAAAAAAATTTTAGTGGCGAACTTCGTTCGCCCTTTAGGGGCAAGAGATATTAAGGGCTTCGCCCTTAAAACCCACGAGGACTCCGTCCCTCGACCCTGCAAGCCTTTAAAAAGGCTTGACCTAAACTTTGAGTATCTTAGATAAGTACCTTAGTAAAGCAGTAAGAAGATACAAAACGATTTATTGTTTTAATTAGATATTGACAAATTCTGAAATTATATATACAATATATTAAGTAACATTTTTAAATGCTATGATGCGGAGGAGTAATTCGCTGATTGCCGAATTAAGAGAGCTGTCGGTTGGTGAAAGACAGTTCGGCACTCGAATGAAGGTCGCCGCTGAGCAGTTTTGCTGAAACTCTATGAGCATTAAGCAAAAACGCACGACAAGCGTTATTTCGTCATACATTTTACGGCTATCGCCGAGATGTAATTTTCAGAGAGTGGTACAACGAAGTTCCATATCCTTATGAGCCTTCGTCTCTTTTGAGAGATGACGGTTATTTTTTTACTTATTTTTACAAAATTTTATGCTTTAAACATAATTTAAGCATATAAAATGGAGGAGATATATTATGAAGCTTACAGGTGCAGAAATCATCGCAGAATGTTTGCTCGAACAGGGTGTTGACACTGTTTTCGGCTATCCGGGCGGTGCAGTTCTTAATATTTATGACGCACTCTATAAGTATAGTGACAAAATTAAGCATATCCTTACAGCACACGAACAAGGTGCTTCTCATGCGGCAGACGGTTATGCAAGAACCACAGGAAAACCTGGTGTTGTTATTGCAACTTCTGGTCCTGGTGCAACTAACCTTGTAACTGGTCTTGCTACTGCTTATATGGATTCTATTCCTATGGTTGCAATTACAGGTAATGTTTCAACCGACTTGCTTTCTCGTGATAGCTTCCAAGAAGTTGATATTACAGGCATTACTTTGCCAATCACTAAGCATAACTTTATCGTAAAGGATATTGCTGACCTTGCAAATATTATTCGCAAGGCTTTCAGAATTGCCACTTCTGGCAGAAAAGGTCCTGTTCTCGTTGATATTCCTAAGGATATTACAGCCATAAGCTATGAATATGAACACGCTCCAATTCGTACCTATGAGAATGTAACTTCATCAAAGAATTATGAATTTGAAGCTGTTGCTCAAGCTATTAAAAACGCTAAGCGTCCTATGATTTATATGGGCGGTGGTGTTCTTCTCTCTGAGGCTACTGAACAGCTTATTAAATTTGCGGAAAAAATTGAATGCCCTGTATGCTCATCTGTTATGGGTCTTGGCGGTTTCCCTGCATCACATAAGCTTTTCCTCGGTACTCTCGGTATGCATGGTGCTTACGAAACAGGTAAGACAACTGCCAACGCTGACCTTATCATTGCGGTAGGTGCAAGATTCTCTGATAGAGTTGCAGGTGATAGGGAGAAATTCGGCGAAAATGCTACAATCATTCATATGGATATTGATAAGGCAGAAATTAACAAGAATGTTAAGTCTAAATTTAGCCTTATCGGTGACTTAAAGGATACTCTTACAACTCTTACAGCTCTTTGTGAAAGCAAGAGCAATCCTGAATGGCTCAAGGAAATTTCAGATTGGAAAGCACAATTTGACAAGACTTCTGAATATAACTCAAAGGATTTCGCTCATGCTTACCATATCATAGAGTCTGTTCAAAAGCTTACAACTGCTGATGATATTATAGTAACTGATGTCGGTCAACATCAGATGTGGGTATCTCAGAAATATAAATTCGAGAAACCAAGAACATGGTGTACTTCTGGCGGTCTTGGTACTATGGGATATGGTATGGGTGCTGCTATTGGCGCTCAGACTGCTAACCCTGACAAGCGTGTTGTACTCTTTACTGGTGACGGCAGTTTCCATATGAACCTTAACGAAACAGTAACTTTAAAATCATACAATCTTCCGATTATGGTTGTTGTTATGAATAACTCTGTTCTCGGAATGGTTCGTCAATGGCAAAAGCTTTTCTACGGACACCGTTTCTCTCAGACTGACCCCCACAGAGCAACTGATTTCGTTGAGCTTGCAAAGGCTTTTGGCATTGATGGTATGAGAGTTCACAATGACAGCGAGGTTGAAAGCGTTCTTGAAAAGGCATTTAACCTTAAAAAGCCTGTTATTGTAGATTGTGTTCTCTCCCCTGACGAAAATGTTCTTCCGATGATTCCTCCGGGAAAAACTGTTGACGATATGATTACAGAAATGGAGTGAGTTTAGAATGGTACACAAGCAGATTATCGGACTTTTTGTAAGAAACTACACAGGTGTTCTTCAGCGTGTAACAAGTCTTTTTACACGCAGAGGCTTTAATATTGACAGTCTTACTGTCAGCCCAACAAATAAAGAGGGTTACTCAAGAATTACTGTAAGAATCCTCGGCGACGATGAACAGCTTTCACAATTCATAAATCAAATGATGAAGTTGAATGATGTGAAAAAGGTTGAAGTTCTTCCTGAAAGCAGCTCTGTAATTTCAGAATTGATTTTCATTAAGGTTAAGATTAACAGCGAGGACAGAAATAAGATTCTTACAGCTGCATCTTCATATCACGCTTCTGTTGTAGATTTAGGAGAAACCTCTGCTACATTCAGAGCTTCAGGCTTACCTTCTGAAATTGATGAGCTTGTTTCAAGATTAGAACCATTCGGCATTATGGAGCTTGTTAGAACAGGTGCTATTGCCCTTCATTCAGGTGATGAGTGTATAGCAGACGATTTAGACATAGACTGACGGCGAGTGATTAGCTGATAAATCTCAATAAAACAATTAAAAGTCTTACTTAGAACTCTTAAAGGTCTAAGTAAGACTTTTTTAGTTTATTCTTGATGATATGAACTTTGGAACTTCATCTGCTCTGATATTAAGAACAAGCGAAATCTCGGAATATAGCAATCTTTCTGCCTCTTTCATAAGCTGTTCATCTGAAAGGTGCATCTTTTTTCCATTTTTCAGCTGTTCTTGTTTATGTATATAAAGCTCTCGTATCATATTCAGGATTTCTAAACGATTGCCTGATGATAAAATCGTTCGGTAATGTTCTTTTCTTTCGTTATCATCTATAATCCAATTTATATGCTTTGATGAAGCAGTTGTTATTAAATCACATATTTCTTCCTTAGATAAAATTCTTTTAATTCTATTGGTGAGGAGTTTATTATTTACAGGTACGAATATTGTCATTGTTTCATTGCTGAGCGGTGTTAAGATATAGTAATCTTTGATTACACCTGAAAATTCCTTTTGGCAAATATCTGTAATTCTACAAACACCATTTGCACCATATAATACAGTATCGTTTATGCTAAACATATTATCCTCCTTATTAAATTAACATAATTTATTTATTATTTTAATAATATCATAAAATTAAAATTATCGTAATACTTTACATTTAAAATTGTTTAAAATGCTTATAGCTGTTCATAACACTTTTGTGCAGTTTTTATAGTACAACCAAGCGATTTTATGCGATTTTTAAAAAAATTTTTGACACAGTATTGCTTTTTTCTTATATTCGACTATTTTTTAAAATAGCCTTGACAAATCGGTTAGTATGTGCTAATTTATATATAGGATAGTTAATATTTCCTAACTCATTTTGAAAATAGGCAAATTGCGTCTATATAACTGAAAAGGAGTGAGCTATATGCCTTTAACTATGGCTGAAACTGGCGTAGAAAACCAGATTAAGAAAATTGGTGGCAAAAGTGATGTAAGACTTTTTCTTGAAAAACTTGGTTTCGTAGTAGGAAGTATAGTAACTGTTATTTCTCAAAACAATGGCAATCTTATCGTTAATATTAAGGATACTCGTGTTGCTATAAGCAAAGAAATGGCTTGCAAAATTATGATTTAATTTTGCTTGAATTTAATATATGATTTCAGAATTTATAAAGTAGGAGTTAAAGTTATATTTTCTCCTACTTTTAAATTCCTTAAATAATCAAAATTGAGAAAGGGAGAATGTATCATGACTCTTAGAGATGCAAAGGTTGGCGAAACTGTTAAAGTCGTCAAGCTTCATGGAGAGGGTGCTGTTAAGCGTCGTATTATGGATATGGGCATAACTAAAGGTGTAGAAATCTATATTCGCAAGGTTGCTCCGCTTGGTGACCCTATTGAAGTCACTATTCGTGGCTACGAGCTTTCTTTGAGAAAAGCTGACGCAGAAATGATTGATGTTGTTAAGTAAATTACTTCATCATCGTGCTTAGTCTTTGTTTTATGCTTAGGAATGTCTGAGCACTATGCAAAGGTTAGGCTAAACTAATATTTTGGGAGGAAAAACTATGTCGATTAAAATCGCACTCGCAGGTAATCCAAACTGCGGTAAAACGACTTTATTTAACGCCTTGACCGGTTCTAATCAATATGTCGGTAACTGGCCGGGTGTTACAGTCGAGAAAAAGGAAGGTAAGCTCAAAAGCAATAAAGATGTTATTATTATGGACTTGCCGGGTATATATTCCCTTTCTCCTTATACTCTTGAAGAAGTTGTTGCAAGAAACTATCTTATAACTGAGCGTCCTGATGCTATTCTTAACATCATAGACGGTACTAACCTCGAAAGAAACCTTTATCTCACGACTCAGCTTACAGAACTTGGTATTCCTGTTGTTATCGCTATAAATATGCTCGATGTTCTCGAGAAAAAGGGCGATGTTATCAACACTCAGGAACTTTCTAAGAAAACAGGCTGCCCTGTCTATGAAATCTCTGCTCTTAAAGGCAAGGGTATTCAGGAAGCTGCTGACGCAGTTGTAAAATTCGCTAAGGAAAATAAGAAATTTGAAGTTGCTCATGTTTTTGCTAAGAATGTTGAAGATATTCTTGAAAATATTGCGGCAAAGCTTCCTAAGGATATTCCTGAGGAGCAAAAACGATTCTATGCTATTAAGCTCTTTGAGCGTGACAGCAAGATTCTTGAAACAAGAGAAGATTTTCCAGATATAGAGTCTATCATTGCTGACGCTGAAAATGAATTTGATGATGACTCCGAAAGTATCATCACAAATGAAAGATATACATATATCAGCAGTATTATTAAGGGCTGTTACAAGAAAAAGAGCAAGGAAAAGCTTTCAACTTCAGATAAAATTGACCGTATCGTAACTAACCGTTGGCTTGCACTTCCAATCTTTGCAATAATTATGATTATTGTTTATTATGTTTCTGTTACTTCTGTTGGTACTCTCGTTACTGACTTTACTAACGACCAGCTCTTTGGTGAAGACGGTTGGTATCTCTTCGGAATCGGCAGAAGCGACTATGAAGCCGCTAATGACAAATTCGTTGAAGAAAACATTTTTAACCACAAGACAGAAATTGAAGCTGAACTTCAAAAGGCTGTTGATGAACATGTAAAGGGTTCTGAAGAAATTCTTGCAGCCGTTCAAGACGAGGATTTCGGTGCATTTGAAGAATCTATGGAATCTTATAGTGCTGCTCTTGAAGAAGCAGGCATAAGCATTGATGATTACTATAATGATGACATTATGGAAAATGCCCCGGACAAAGCAGACTATGGTGTTTACATTCCAGGTATTACAACTCTTGTAAGCAACGGTCTTGAAGCAATCAACTGCGTTGACTGGCTCTCAGCACTTATAGTTAACGGTATCGTCGGCGGTGTTGGTGCTGTTCTTGGCTTCGTTCCACAGATGCTTGTTCTCTTTATCTTCCTTGCGTTCCTTGAGTATTGCGGATATATGGCTCGTATCGCATTTATTATGGATAGAATCTTCAGAAAGTTCGGTCTTTCTGGTAAGTCATTTATTCCAATCCTTATCGGTACAGGTTGTGGTGTTCCTGGCATTATGGCATCAAGAACAATCGAAAATGACCGTGACCGTAAGATGACTATTATGACCACAACATTTATTCCTTGTGGTGCTAAGCTTCCTATCATCGCTATGATTGCAACTGCACTCTTTGACGGTGCATGGTGGGTTGCTCCAAGTGCTTACTTCCTTGGTATCGTTGCAATCATTATTTCTGGTATTATTCTTAAAAAGACAAAGATGTTTGCTGGTGACCCTGCTCCATTCGTTATGGAGCTCCCTGCTTACCATCTTCCAACAGTCGGCTCTATTCTCCGTTCAATGTGGGAGCGTGGCTGGTCCTTCATCAAGAGAGCCGGCACAATTATTCTTCTTGCATCAATTATCATCTGGGCTGGTTCTTCCTTCGGTATGGTTGATGGTTCATTCGGATTCAGCACAGAAATGGAACTTAACGACAGTGTACTCGGTATGATTGGTAATGCTATCTGTTGGATTTTCGCACCTCTCGGATTTGGCGAGGCTACTGCTACAATCGCTACTATCATGGGACTTGTTGCTAAGGAAGAGGTTGTCGGCGTATTTGGTGTCCTCGACTTCGAGGGCCTTGGTGCTCTTGCTGGATACGCATTCCTCGCATTCAATCTTCTCTGCGCTCCTTGCTTCGCAGCTATCGGTGCTATCAAGAGAGAAATGAACAGTGCAAAGTGGACATGGTTTGCAATCGGTTATCAATGCACATTTGCTTATGCAACTGCTCTTGTTATCTATCAGCTCGGTATGCTCTTCTCAGGACACTTCGATGTATTTACAATTATTGGCTCTATCGTTGCTTTCGCAATTATCGCTTTTGTTATTTATCTTCTTGTAAGACCTTATAAGGAAAGCACAAAGTTTACTCAGAAAGTTAAAATCAACGCTTAATCAATTAAGGAGATGTTTCTTATGCTACAATTTTTAGCGACCTATGGTTCTTCAATTATTGTTGCTCTTATTGTTGCTTTTATAGTATTTCTTGTAATAAGAAATATGGTTAAAGAAAAAAAGAGCGGTAAAGGTGGCTGTGGCGGTTCATGTGCTTCCTGTGGTGGCTGTTGTGCAAGCTGTCACCCAACACAAGAAACATCAAAACACCAAAAGCTAAATAATTAACTAAGCAGAGGGAAAGATTCGTCTTTCCCTCTTACTTATGCGGAGTGCCTCCGCAGTCAAGACGCGGAATCGCTCGACAAGTCTCGCTCGTAGTGTATATGGTAAGTTAATTGACGCGGATGTGGAAACTACCGTTTAGCTAATCAACTTTCCAAAGATGCTTAAAAGTTTAGGTCAAGCCTTTTTAAAGGCTTGCAGGGTCGAGGGACAGAGTCTCTCGTGGGTTTTAAGGGCGAAGCCCTTAACATCTCTTGCCCCTAATGGGCGAACAAAGTTCGCCCATTTTCGACTAATGTTGCTGACAAAAGAAAAATCGGCGGACTTTGTCCGCCGCTCAGGAGCAAATAAATGTTGGGCTTCGCCCAAAGGTATTTCGCTCTCTGCGGAGAGCGACAAGGGCGTTGCCCTTGACCTATGAGCCTTTGAAAAGGCTCAAGCGAAACTTTTAGTTGTCTTTTGGGTAGTCTTTTAGCTAATTGATACATTTCTTCTTAAAAATTAACATGAGGTGATATATATGCCAAGCTATGTTTCTACGATTATTATTTGTGCGGTCTTAGTTTTAATCGCATTCTTTGCAATTAGAAACTATATTAAAAAGCTTTCTAACGGCTGTTGCGGTGCAGAGGGTGACGGCATTCAAAAGGTCAAACCAAGTGATACAAACAAGAATAACTATCCTTTCTCAAAAACTATCGAAATTGAGGGTATGACTTGCAAAAACTGTGCCATAAGAGTGGAAAATGCTTTTAATTCTATTGACGGTTTCTACGCAAGTGTAAATCTCAAAAAGAATCAAGCTACTATACTTATGAAAGAAAATAAAGATGACGCTTTACTCAGACAAATTGTCCGTGACGCAGGCTACAAGCCTATAAGCATTCACTAAGCAAACAGACCTTATTTTTATAAAAATAATTGACATTACTCTCCCATTGTGATATAATTTATAAGCCGCTTATCAGAGGCTTTTTTAAGCGAGCCTGAATGCTCCGCCTCAACATAGCGAGTTTAATAATAGGCAGGTGCCAAAAATGTACGCAGTTATTGAAACAGGCGGAAAGCAGTACAAGGTATCTAATGGCGATACTATCTATGTAGAAAAGCTTGACGCAGCAGAAGAGTCCACAGTTGACTTCAAGGTTGTAGCCGTAAGCACAGATGATGGCTTCAAGGTCGGTACACCTTATGTCGAGGGTGCAAAGGTATCAGGTAAGGTTCTTAAAAATGGTAAGGGCAAGAAGATTACTGTCTTTACTTATAAGCCTAAGAAGAGCGAAAAACGCAAAATGGGCCACAGACAGCCTTACACAAAGGTACAAATCGAAGCTATCGAAGCATAATGATTAATGCGGAATTTTTCTCTTTGCCAACAGGTGAACTAATCGGTTATCGTATAAAAGGTCATTCAGATATGGCAGAAAGCGGACAAGATATTCTCTGCGCTTTCGTTTCGAGTGCAGCTATACTTACCGCTAATACTATTTCTGAGGTCATTAAGGCAAAAGCCGATATTTATGACGATGATGGCGAAGTTTATGTTATGATAAAGAGAAGTGACGCAGTGCTTTGTAAGGATATTCTTGAGGGCTTAAAGCTTCACCTTATAAACACTGAAGAAATGTATCCGAATAATCTTACTGTAAACTATACGGAGGTGTAACAAATGCTAAAGATTAATATTCAGCTTTTTGCTCATAAAAAGGGACAGGGTAGTTCTCACAACGGTCGTGAATCTGAGTCTAAGCGTCTTGGCACAAAGCGTGCAGACGGTCAGACAGTTCTCGCTGGCAACATTCTCGTAAAGCAGCGTGGAACACACATTCACCCAGGCAACAATGTTGGCCGTGGTTCTGATGATACTCTCTTCGCTAAAATTGACGGTGTTGTCAAGTTTGAGCGTGTTGGTCGTGACCGCAAGCAGGTTTCTGTTTACGCAGCTGACTAATAACAACTGATTTTTAATGGGAAATCCTTCAGGGGTTTCCCATTTTTGTTTTTATTGTTTTTATTGTTTTTCGATTACAGTCTGCAAAATAAAAAACATAGCCCATTTCTGAGCTATGTCTTTTTTATTATGATTGTATCTTAGAGTACATCAAGCTTTAATTCGTCGCCATCTGCTCCGAGATGAATTCTGCCAATCGGAATGCTTCTATTATCAATAATTGCAGAGGCTATCTTATCTTCAACCTCTTTGCGTATTACATTTCTAAGGTCACGAGCACCACTCTTACCACCATAAGCCTTCTTAGCAAGAGCTTTCTGTGCATTCTCATCAAATGTAAATTCTATTCCCTTTTCTGCGAGAGAATCTATATATTCGCTAAGCATAAGCTTTGCAATCTTGACAAAATCGTCCTCACTAAGATGACGGAAAACTATAATCTCATCTATACGGCTTATAAATTCAGGTCTTAAAAACTCTGACAAGGCTGCATAAACCTTTTCTTTAGTTGCGTCTTCTTCTGTTTTGCCAAAGCCGAGTGCATTTTCTTTCTTGTTGCTTCCTGCATTGGAGGTCATAACGATAACTGTATTCTCGAAATTAACCTTTCTGCCGTGAGCATCTGTGATAACGCCTTCATCAAGGATTTGTAGGAGAATATTTAAAACATCAGGGTGAGCCTTTTCGATTTCATCAAAGAGCAATACGGAATATGGTCTGCGACGAACCTTTTCGGTAATCTGTCCTGCTTCATCGTAGCCGACATATCCTGGAGGCGAACCGATAATCTTAGAAACTGAATGTTTCTCCATATATTCGGACATATCAAGTCTTATAAGAGTTTCTGGAGTGTCGAAAAGCTCCTTAGACATAACCTTTACAAGCTCTGTTTTACCCACGCCAGTAGGTCCTACAAAGATGAATGATGCTGGTCGTCTTCTTGGGCTTATCTGAACTCTTGTACGCTTAACCGCTGCCGCAAGAGCTGAAATAGCTTCATCTTGACCAATAAGCTTCTCACGAAGCTTATCTTCAAAACCTGCAAGCTTATTAAGCTCGTTATCCTGAACCTTTGATGCAGGAATACCTGTCCAAAGCTCGATAACATGAGCTATATCGCCCTCTGTGACCTTGCAGCCAAGTGCTTCATCTTTAATATCATCAACAGCCTTTTCCGCAACAGAAATATCATATCTTAGCTTTGCAAGCTTTTCATAATCAACATCTGTCTGGCTCTCAATATCTTCCTCTTGCTTTTTCATATCATCAAGCTTTTTCTTATTTTCGTCATACTCCTCAAGTCTGACATTTCTGAGTGAAGCATAGGTGCAAGCTTCATCAAGCAAGTCGATTGCCTTATCTGGCAAGAATCTGTCTGTAATGTATCTTTCTGAAAGTCTTACTGTTTTACGGACAATTTCATCTGTAACAGCTACTCTATGATATGTTTCATAGTAATCTTTGATGCCGGAAAGAACCTTTATTGTATCATCAATAGATGGCTCTGCTACTGTGATTGGCTGGAAACGCCTCTCAAGAGCAGCATCATTTTCGATGTACTTTCTATATTCAGCAAAGGTTGTTGCACCTATAACCTGAATAAGCCCTCTTGAAAGAGCAGGCTTCAGAATATTTGCTGCGTCCATAGAACCCTCTGCTGCACCTGTACCGATAAGGGTATGAATTTCATCAATGAACAGAATAATGTTTCCGTCCTCTTGAACCTCATCAATAACACCCTTAATACGGCTCTCAAACTGTCCTCTGAACTGAGTTCCAGCTACAAGCGAAGTAAGATTGAGCAGGAAAATTTCCTTGCTTTTAAGGCGGAATGGAACATCACCACTTGCTATTCTAAGAGCCAGGCCCTCTGCAATAGCTGTCTTACCTACACCAGGCTCGCCTATAAGGCAAGGGTTATTCTTTGTTCTACGGCTGAGAATCTGAATAGCTCGCTCAATTTCTTTTTCACGACCTATAACTCTATCAATCTTTCCATCTTTAGCTTTCTTGATTAAGTCATCACAATAAAGCTCAATATGCTTTCTCTTTTTTTGCTTTTTCTTATCTTCCTTTTTCTTATCTCTATCAGACTTCTTGCCATCTACTGAGGGCTTATCGCCCTTCTTGGACAATTCATCTTCTGGTTTGCTCATAGAAAAAAGGTTCTTAAAGAACGGTGGGAATGTTGGTGCACCACCTGTTGTATAACCATCATCGCTTTCATCATCTGGGTCTGTGCTATCGTCTGAAAGATTTGCCATATCTGTGTCTGCACTCATCAGTTCGTCCATTTGCTCCTGCATAGCATCGAAATCTTCCTCGGAAATTCCCATCTGATTCATAATATCTGTAACCTGCTTGATATTCAATTCCTTAGCACAAGAAAGGCAGTAGCCTTTTGTATCACTACTGTCGCTTCCTGTACTTACAAATACGACAGCAGGTCTTTTTTGACATCTTGAACATAACATTGTTTTCCACATCCTTAATTTAGGAATACATAATTATCGAGTTAATTATGTCTTACTTGACACAATAAACGCTTATATTTTTAGCTTTTAAAATGCGTCATAAAAAATTTATATCCTATTTTCTAAAAAAAGTCAAGCGAATTAAGATATTTAAAGTCATAAACCGCCTATTTATTTGCATATGATAAAATACAATTTTTATTTATCTTAATTTTTGCTTCCAATCTTTTCTACATCAGGATTATTTCTATTTTTTATAAGTTTAACAAAAATTATAGCGTAGCTTACGAATGCAACTATCATGGCAATAAGCGTAAGACTCATAAGAATAATATCCAAAACATCATTTTTATACTCAAAAATAGCACTTAAACATACCATTGTCGTAATACTTACATAAAATATTGCTGTTGCAACCTTGCCATACCATTTTGCGGCAGGTGGTCTTATCTTCATACAAAGTAAAACCGCGCCACCAATAAGCATAAGTATATCTTTAGACATAAGTATAATAACAATAGGCCATACACTTGGGAATAATATTGCAAGACATATAACAACTGCAATAAGTGTAAGCTTATCAGCTATTGGGTCTAATATTTTTCCAAGCTGTGTGACTTGATTAAATTTTCGGGCTATAGCTCCATCGAACATATCAGAAAGCCCTGATATTAATAAGTATATGCCTGATTCTATAAATCTCTCATTCAAAAAAGAAATAACCAATGGAACAATTACCACAATACGAATAAACGAAAGGATATTTGGTATGGTTAGATTCTTCTTTAGAATATCTACTCCCTTGCTCATAAATTCTCTCCTTGAAAATATTATGCACCAGTAATAATCGAAATAATAAACGATGGAATATTTACATTATAAATCAATTTGAATAAAATACTTGAGTTTACAGCGTTATTAAAAGCATTATACGAATCTGCGTCCAGAGAAAGAACAATCGCATCAACTAAAATAATTAAAGTCATTATAATAAATATAGCCTTAACTAAACCAAATAAAGCACTAAAAATATTATTAAATATTTTTAAATCGTTATTAGCAAAATATTTAGAAAACTTAGATGATAAGGTTATTATAATAACCATAAAAATCGTAAAAAATACAACCATACTTATCTTTGTCATATATGAAATGACATATGGTGAAACTTGCTGCTCAATAGCTTCTGTAATAGTATTTGAATTATTTACTGTGCTTGAATTTAAAAAGTTTGATGAATTTATGCCATCAAAGCCTAATGAATTTTGAACCATTTTAGGCAACGCATTAAATATATTTTCAGAGATAAACCCACCATCTTTATAAATAACTGAATCTACCGAATTCATTATTGCACTTTTAAAGCTTATATTATATCCTGCTATTGCAAAGAACCAACCTAAAAAAGCAGAAACAACCGCCGATAATATTCCTCCAACAAATTCGATTATTGATGTAATCAAACCTCTTTTTATGCTCGTTGCTGTAATCAAGATTATAACAACCACAGTAGTTATATCCAAAGCAACACTCAACATATCCATAAAAATATCTTCCCTCTTACCACCACAATTATCTGTTTTTTAGAACAAAAATATCGAATAAATTTTCACCATCACGAATCGAATATTTTGTAGAATAACAGATAAATATATAATATCACATAAGAGGAAAAAGCACAACATCTAAATTTAATAGAGTTTATACTTAGTTTTTTATAAAATATTACAATAAAAAAGTTTTATATTATTTATATGGCACAAGCTTTTTAAAGTGGTAAAAGAAAAACGCCTTTCGGAACTACCGAAACAGCGTTTAAACTTAGCCTTATTGGCCATTATAAATCAAACTATAATCAGACAGCAGCCTTACGGACAAGTGCTGATTTCTTTCTAGCAGCGGTATTCTTATGGAGAAGACCCTTAGAAACTGCTCTGTCGATACTGCTTACAGCAGCACGAACTGCTTGCTCCTTATCTGCCGCATTGTTTTCGATAGCTGTATTTGCCTTCTTGATAGAAGTTTTAAGTGCGGAATTAGCAGCCTTATTTCTCGCAGTCTTAACAGCGATAACCTTAACACGCTTCTTAGCTGACTTAATATTAGGCATATGTGGCACCTCCTTTTTAAATGCTCTCGTAATAGATATAATAACATAATCCGGGCAAAATTGCAAGCATTTTTTTATTTTTGATAACTTATATGTCCTAAGGTTTATTTATATCAAAAAATATGTTTAAATGCACAAGTTTATTTTTTATTTTTAGATTCGTAAACTTTTAAGACATCTTCTACCTTGCCATCGCAAATAACTGTACCACTTTTGAGATATATTGCACGAGTACAGACTTCTTCGACATTATCTTTATTATGGCTGACGAAAAGAACTGTTACTCCTGATTTAATCAAATCTTTAATTTTGTTTTTACACTTCTTTTTAAAGCTTGCATCACCAACGCTGAGAGCTTCATCAACAACAAGTATATCAGGCTCTATATTGATATTTATAGCAAAACCAAGACGCATTTTCATACCGCTTGAATAGGTTCTGACAGGCTGGTCTATATATTCGCCAAGGTCGGCAAACTCTACTACTCTATCCTCCATATTACCTTTGATTTCCTTATCCTTTAAACCAAGAAGGTAGCCTTTGAGATATATATTTTCTCTGCCTGTCATTTCATTTGAAAAGCCTGCTGTAAGCTCAAGCAAGGCAGCAACTCTGCCCTTTACTATAATATCACCTGTATCAGGAAATGATACTCCTGTAATCATTTTTAAAAGAGTAGATTTACCAGCACCATTGTTTCCAACTATGCCAACAGATTCACCTTTATAAATCTTAAAGCTTACATCATTGAGTGCCTTATGCTTATGAAGCTTTTTAGAATGATAAAACAACGCTGAAAACTGCTCTCTGCTACTTTTATATAATGTATAGGTTTTACTTACATTTTTAAATTCGATAATAGGCGTTTCTTTAGCCTCAATCTCGTTGCTCATATACGCACCCTTTCATAATGAAATAAGCTTATTATTTCATTAGACTGATGATATAAAAATCATACAGCCGTAATTTTCCTACTATAATAAGAATTTTACATTCATAAGTATTATTTGTCAATAAGCGTATTGATAGACTTATTTAAAATTTGAGTTTAAAATTTATGGAAATCATAAAATTACAGAATAAAAATACTTTACATTCGCCAAAAACAGGTATAAAATAAAACTATAAATCATTTATGATTGGAGAAGATAACAATGAAGGTTATGGTTGAAACATCTGCACGCCATGTGCATGTAACACAGGAAACTCTTGAGAAGCTCTTTGGTGCAGGAGCTACTCTTACTAAGAAAAAAGAGCTCTCACAGCCTGGACAATTTGCAAGTATGGAAAGAATTACTATTGTTGGCCCTAAGGGAGAAATGAAGAATGTTTCTATCCTTGGTCCTGTCAGAAAGGCTGACCAGGTTGAGCTTTCACTCACTGATTTAAGAAAAATCGGTATTGCTGCTCCTGTTCGTGAGTCTGGTGACATTGAGGGTACTCCTGGATGTAAGCTTATTGGTCCTGCTGGTGAGGTTGATATTGAAAAGGGCGTTATCGCTGCAAAGCGTCACATTCACTTCACACCCGAAGATGCAGAAAAATTTGGCGTTAAGGACAAGCAGATTGTCAGCGTTGAAGTTGGTGGAGAGGGCAGAAAGCTTATCTTCGGAGATGTTGTTGTAAGAGTAAGTGAATCTTATGCAGCTGCTATGCACATCGACACAGACGAATCTAACGCAGCAGGCCTTCCTGGAACTGTTGAAGGGGAAGTTATTGTTGGCTAAAAGCTAACACATAATATATAAAATAATATATAAAAAACGGCAGGGCTTTACTTTAAATGAACCGACCTCCAAATCGTTAGATTTTGTTCTAACTTTTTTGGGGTCGGTTCAAAATAAGCTCTGCCGTTAATTATTTAAGAAAAATTCAACACTGAAATGGAGTATATAACTGGAACTACTATACAGCCTGTTATAATTCCTAAAGCCACACCTGCTAAAACATCTGTAATGTAGTGAACCAAAAGATATGTACGAGAAAATGCAATTAATGCTGCTAAAAAGAGCATCGGAATTGCAAGTATTGGGTGCATAAAGAACATAACTGTTGTTGCTGCAAATGACGAGGTTGTATGTCCAGACGGAAATGAATAGTGCGGAGGATTTTTTATTAAAAGTTGGTCTTCGCTGACCTTATGACAAGGACGAACTCTGCCAACAATATTTTTTATCGTAACCTCTCCACAAAGCCAAGAAACAATAATTGCTATTATTATGGCTATTCCAGAGGTTCTATATTTCTGAAAAGGCAATAAAGCTATTGCAAGAACAAACCATACTAAGCCACTATTTCCAATAGTTGTTGCACCAACCATTATTTTGTTCAACCGCTTAGTACGCAGTTTTGAAATTCTATCAAGCATACGGTTGTCCCAATCCTGAATGCGACTAAGCATATTACTCACCTCCGAAACAAAATTCATCAAAATATATCCGACAAGCCTTTTCGCTTGCCGAATACATTACTATTCTTATTTATTATAACACATTTTAAGATAAAACGGTATACATTTTTCTCGGAAATGAGTACCAACATTTTATACTTTTTTTGATAAATCTGCACAGAATATAAAGTTTTATATCAAAGCAAATTTAGCATAACTATAATATCAATTGTATTTAAAAATTATTCAGACTCAAGCTCTATAAGATGTGCTACTCCTGGGATACTTTCACCCTGTTGTGCCGAGGTTGGCGACATTAAAGCTCCAGTTGCAATAAACAATACTCTTTTAAGCTCACTATTTTTCATTTTTTGTAATACATATGAACAAAATACCGAGCCACTGCAACCACAACCCGAACCGCCTGCGTGAACATCTTGAGAATTTATATCGAAAATCATCAAGCCACAGTCATTATGCTGACGACTTATCTGCAAGCCTTCCCTTTCGAGCAATTCTAAAAGCAAGGTTTTTCCGACCATACCGAGGTCACCTGTTAGAATTAAATCAAAATTTTGTGGCTTTTCTTTTGTATCTGAAAAATAATCAAGTATAGTCTGAGCCGCCGCAGGAGCCATCGCCGCACCCATATTATTGGCATCTTTAATACCCATATCAGTGATTCTTCCGATTGTTATACGCTTGATTTTTACGCCACTTCCACCTCTCTGAATAATTGCGGCTCCAGAACCTGTAACTGTCCATTGAGCAGTCGGTGTTCTCTGTCCTCCATATTCAAGCGGAAAACGGAATTGTCTTTCTGCTGAACAGAAATGTGACGATGTAACAGCGACACATCTATCAGCGGCAAAGCTATCTGCGAACACTGATGCCATTGAAATTGTCTGAGCCATTGTAGAGCAAGCTCCATATTGACCAAGGAAAGGTATTCCCAAGGCACGAAGCCCAAATGTTGAGGAAATACACTGATTAAGTAAATCTCCTGCGAAAATATAATTTATACTTGAGGCATCTATATCCGCCTTTTTTAGAGCTAATTCTACCACAGACTTTTGTAGAAAGCTTTCAGCTTTTTCCCAAGAGGATTCGCCAAATTTATCATCGCTGTATGTTTTGTCAAAATATTTAGCAAGAGGACCCTCTGCCTCTTTATGACCAACAATAGCAGCATTATTTAATATTCTAACATCATTTTCGATTTCAAGAGTATATTTTCCTATTCTTTTTGGCATATCTTATGCATCCTCCAATATGAGATTTCATAGATATTATTTCCAAAGTAGATTTATTTATTCAAAAATAAAATCGGTGGATTTAGTCCACCGATTTAGAAATCAAGAGAATTTAAGGGCTTTGGCCTTAAAGCCCACGACCTTACAAGCCTTTAGCAAGGCTTGAGCGAAGCTTTTAATTTATATAATATATTTATTCGATATAGTCAAATTCAATTTCGTAAATGTCTACTGGGTCGCCCTCAGCTATGCCAGCTTCTTTAAGAGCATCAATAACGCCTGTTTTTATAAGCATACGCTGGAAGTACTGTACGGATTCGCTGTCATCAAAGTTGATTGAACGAATAAGCGTAAGCAACCACTCGCCCTCAACAAAGAATATACCGTCCTGAACTGTAACCTTGACTTCTTGCTTACCAAGCTCGTCCTCCTCTATAACCGGAGCTGGCTCTGGCTCGTAGTGAGAAATAGGAGGAAGTTTAGAGAGCATCTCTTGAATACGCTTTAAAAGCGGTTCTGTCTGATATGCAATAGCCGCCATTATTGGGAAAAATTCATATCCTTGGTCTTCTATGAACCTTCTGAAATCTTCAACAGCCTCATCTGTTGTAAGGTCACACTTGTTACCTGCAACAATCATTGGACGCTCTGCAAGTTCCGGATTGAATTTTTTAAGTTCTTCATTTATAATACGGAAATCTTCTTTCGGGTCTCTGCCCTCACTGCCTGAAACATCAACTATATGAACAAGCATACGACAGCGTTCAACATGACGCAAGAACTGATGTCCTAAGCCTACGCCTTCACCCGCTCCCTCAATAAGTCCAGGAATATCTGCCATTACAAATGAGCTTCCCTCGCCCATTCTGACAACACCCAAAACTGGAGTTATTGTTGTGAAATGATAGTTAGCAATAACAGGCTTTGCCTCACTTACAACCGAAACAAGTGTACTTTTGCCAACATTAGGATAACCAACCAAGCCAACATCTGCAAGAAGCTTTAATTCAAGAGAAACCTCCATACTCTCTCCGGGCAAACCAGGTTTTGCAAAGCGTGGAGTTTGTCTTGTAGGTGTTGCGAAATGAGTATTTCCCCAGCCACCTCTACCGCCCTTTGCAACAATAACAGGCTCATCATCTGAAATATCAGCAATAATTCTGCCTGTATTAGCATCTTTAATAAGAGTTCCACGAGGTACACGAATAACTAAATCTTCAGCTTTCTTACCATTACAGCGAGCACCTCTGCCGTTCTCACCCTTTGCTGCTTTATACTTGCGTTTATAGCGGAAATCTGCCAAGGTTGAAAGGTTATCATCAGCCTTGAAAATTATATTTCCTCCTCTACCGCCATCTCCACCGTCCGGACCACCTGCGGCAACATATTTCTCTCTATGAAAGGCAACCGCACCATCTCCGCCGTCACCTGCTGTTATCTGTATCTTAGCTACATCTACAAACATTATAAATTTCCTCCTTTTTAAAAAGATTAAATCTTCTAAAGTGTTTCTCCATCAACTAATAATATTTTATTATATCTATAAAATTTCTCACAGCCAAATTCTTCAATAAATCTAAGTGTATATATATTTATTGAAAGCTCTGTTACAAAGACAGTCATTTCCTGAGTTGCTCCAAAAATAAGCTCCATAAAATCAAAGGCATATTCCAGCGACTTAGAAAGCTCATCAATGTCATTATCAAGTAGTGCTGTATCTGCATCAAAAAGATTTTTAAGAGTATCAAAGCTTTCAGAATGTTTTGAATTTTCTATATATTCTTTAAGCTTTTTGGCAGTGGCTTTTAGAACTTCTGCTCTTTCGGGAGTTATTCCCTCACTGCCATATTCTTCTCTTAAAGAATTTATTTGAGCAAAAAGCAACTTTGAGATTTCTCCGCTCTCAGAAGATTTAATCTCTTTCAAAATATCAAATATTTCAGTAATAGTATTATTCTTAAACAGTACCGCCTTTGCTCTGTTTGCAAGCTTAGAAACAAGTATAGATACTACACTAAGTCTTTCATCAAATGGTGCACCGCTAAGCTTTTTGAGATTATAGTTTTCAAATCTGCCTGCAAGAACCTCATCAATCGGATATTCTTTTTCATAACGGATATAAAGCTCATAATAATTTGCAAAATCTACCGCAATTTTTCTATGCTGAATAAACTGATAAACTATACTATCACTTATCTGTACTCCCATCTGTTCATAAATGCCCATAGTCTGCGACAAATCTTCCCAGCCACGGGCTGTGGCAAATTCTGTTCCATCTACGCTTTCTTCAATTCGATAGAAATTATTTCGTCTTAAATCAAGATAGGAAATAATCGCAGGGTGAATCCCTTTTTTATAAGCATATTCTTTCCAGACAGGGAAATTTTCTCTTACATCTATACGCTTTACTCTATCAAGGGTTACTATATCAAGCTCTCGGACAGATTTATTATATTCTGGTGGGTTTCCTGCAGTAGCAAGCACCCAGCCATTCGGTATATCTGTATTGCCAAAACGCTTGAATTGCAATAATTCGAGTATTGCAGGAGCAAGAGTTTCTGAAACACAGTTAATTTCATCTATAAAGAGTATGCCCTCTTTAAGTCCTGAACTCTCTATTTTATCATAAACGGCAGCAATAATTTCACTCATGGTATATTCTGTAACAGAGTATTCCTTGCCCATATAATCTTTTTTTACAATAAAAGGCAAGCCTACTGCACTCTGTCTTGTATGGTGAGTAATTGTATAGGAAACTAAGGCAATTCCACATTCCTTTGCGACTTGCTCCATAATTTGAGTTTTGCCTATTCCAGGAGGCCCCATAAGTAAAATTGGCCTTTGATGTACTCTTGGAATTATATACTCACCCTCTGAGTTTTTACTCAAGTATGCCTTAACTGTATTTATAATTTCAAGCTTTGCTTCTTTAATATCCATTATATAACTGCCCCGATTATTTTGAATTTCTGCGTTTTACAAGCTCCTCTAATTCTTGCTTTGTGAATTTATACTTCTTATTACAAAATTGGCAAGATGCTTCCATAAAACCTCTCTCGTCAGGAAGTGAGAGAATTTCTTCATCTTTAAGCGTGCTTAAAGAATTTTCAACTCTTTCACGACTGCAATTACATACATAATTTATATTATTCTCATCAAGAACCTCAAGATTAAAGCCCTCAAGAGCCTTTTTGCAAATATCAAGTATACTCATACCTTTTGCAAGCATAGTTGTCATAGGCTCTAAAGTACGAATATTTTCCTCAAGCTTATCAATAGTTGTATCATCAGCCATAGGAAGTAATTGAATAAGGAAACCACCAGAAAGCATCATTTCGTGGCTTTCTTTATCAAGCAAAACACCAAGAGAGCATACAGTTGGCAACTGTTCACTTCTTGCATAATAGTTCGTAATATCCTCGGCAATCTCTCCCGAAACAAGCTCAATCTGTCCAAGATAAGGCTCACCCTGTCCGAAATCCTTCATAACATTGAGAATACCATTTTTACCGACAGCTTCAGCAACATTTATCTTGCCATTTTCATAATAAGCAGTAGGACAACCTGGATTCACACAATATCCTCGGCAATTTCCCTTACTGTCGCCAACAGCTATAACCGCTCCCAAAGGTCCGTCACCGTTCACACGAAGAGTAATTATGCCCTCTTTACTCTTGAGTTGAGTTCCCATAAGAGAAGCTGCTGTCAGCAATCTTCCGAGAGCTGCTGTTGCCGCAGGAGAAGTTTTATGAAGCTTTTGTGCAGTAAAAACTATATCTGAGGTTTCTGCTGCAGTAACAGAAATAGCACCATCATCAGTAATACATCTTATAATCTTATCCATTAAATATCATTCCTTTATTTTTATTTTAAAACAATATAAATTACTGTTCGGTTCTACATTTTATAATAGTATTTGTTTCCTCCGCATAAATAATTAGTCCCTATTTTGCTTATCAAGTCTTTCATTACTCATTAGCTTCACCTCAAAATTATGACCTTATTATTGCATAATAACTTGCATCACAAATGCCTTGATTATTTCTGTCGGAATTCTTTTTAGTACCCTCATAAATCATTCCGCACTTTTTCATAACCTTACCTGAATTTGGATTCCTTGGGTCATGTCTTGATTCAACACGCTTTACGCCAACCTCATCAAAGAAAAAGTCTATCAATGCTTTGAGCGCTTCGGAAGTAATTCCTCTGTGCCAATATTCTCTGCCTATGCAATAACCAATATGCACCATTTCGGTTTCGTCATCTTTGGCAACAACTCCAATAGAACCAATAGGCTCATCATTACCCTTCAAGATTATTGCCCAGTTATAATTATCATCGTTTTTATACGATTCAACCCAATCAGCAAGAACCATTTTTGTAATATCAACACTGCTATGGGCAGGCCAAGTCAAATATTTTGTGACTTCATCATCAGATGCCCAATTTCTATACATAGCGTCAGCATCATCTAAAGTAAATCTGCATAAAATCAATCTTTCGGTTTCTATATTTTTAGTTCCTATGTGCTTCATTGTTATCACCTTCCTTGAAAACATATTTATTTCAGTTTTTATCTAATTCTTTTATTTTTTCTATATCGTGGCTGCATAGTACATCTAAATTCTTAAAAATTTTTTCCGGAGACCAATCCCACCATTTTAATTTCAAAAGGAACTCTATCATTTTATCGTCAAATCTTTTTCGTATAACACGGCAGGGATTTCCTGCTGCAACTGAATATGGCGGAATATCTTTAGCAACCGTTGTGTTAGCTCCTATTATACAGCCATCACCAATATGAATTCCCGGCATAACTGTTACATTCTGTCCAAACCAAACATCATTTCCTATAACGGTATCACCTTTTATCGGTAAGTCACATAAAGATGGTGTGCTTATTTCCCAACCGTTTCCCATAATATTAAACGGATATGTTGTAACACTATTCATTCTATGATTAGCGCCATTCATAATAAATTCTATGCCTTTTCCTATAGCACAAAATTTGCCAATTATCAGTTTATCGCCTATAAATTCATAATGATGCGTTACATGTCTTTCAAAATCCTCAGGATTATTTACATCATCATAATAGGTGTAATCTCCAATAATAATATTTGGATTCTTCACAACGTTTTTTATATAACATAAGCTTTTAATATTTGGATTAGGATAGATACTATTCGGATTTGGTCCATAATTCATAAAGATACATCTCCATATTTTTATAAATTATTAACTGCAACAAATATTTTTCTTTCGCTTTCGGGTTTTGGCTTATCAAAGCTCATATCGTCATATATCGCAAGAACTTTCAAGCCCGCCTCATCAAGCCATTGGATTAAATTCTCATCGCTGTATGCTCTCTCTGAAAATTCTTCTGTTTCACGGAAATATAAGCCGTTCTCATCAGGAATAAAGAAATCGAGGGTTATATTTACTATATCGGTTTCCTTATCAAGCTCATTCTGCCATGAACAGAAAACTTCGTCTGTATCAAAGACAAAGCAATTATCGCACAAGACCTCTCTGTGCTTGTAAAGTGTATTTACATCAAAAATAAACAAGCCTTCCTTAGAAAGATACTTTGCAACTCGCTTAAAGGTTTCTTTCACATCTTTAGGATTGGTCAAATGATTTATACTATCAAGAGTACATATACAAGTATCAATTTCGCTTGCAAGGTTTAATCTTTGCATTTTTTGGCATATAAATAAAATTTGCTCATCTTCAGAACATTTCTGCTGTGCCTCTGAAAGCATATCAATAGACGCATCAACGCCAAAAATATCAAAGCCTCTGCGATAAAGCTCAAGAGTGAGAGAACCTGTTCCACAAGCCAAATCGAGAGTTGTTCCGGGTTCTTTGCCAAAGGATTTTATAAGCTTTTCAATATATTCGGCTCTGTCTTTATATTCAACATTTCCTGTTAAGCCGTCATAAAATTCTGCAAATGCGTTATAGCTCATTCCTTATCTTCCTTTTTTTGATTTTCAGCGAGGCGTTTAAATGCCTGTGTATAGCCATCACTGCCATAGGACAAGGCACGATTTACTCTGCTTATTGTTGCTGTACTTGCTCCTGTATCCTTAACAATATCTGCATAAATTTCGTGGTTTGAAAGCATATAGGCTACTTTAAGTCTTTGAGCCATTGCGTGAATTTCCTGGACTGTGCATAAATCGTCAAGGAAGCTATAACATTCTTCTACGGAATTAAGATTTAATATAACTTTGCAAAGAAATTCTGTATCTTCATTTACAATTTTCGGGTTCATAGCATTTTCCTCCGATAATACCATTTTAATGTAATAAAATTTTAGCATATAAAAGCACGAAAGTAAAGGTGTGAAATATCTTATTAATATCTCAAGTTCAATAAAATAAGGTAATTAAAATTTTTATTAAACATAAATCAATAATAACTTTTAAAGATTTAATCATTAAACTAATACACAAAATGTGTCTTTTCACTTGACATAATCAAACAAATGTTCTATAATTAAATATAGAAAGTCTTGATGAAATTGCTATATAAAGCTTTCTCCGTCAGCTTTATATTAAAGTCCGAACATTGCTGAGAGCTTTCTTATGCGTAATATTAACAATTTCCCTTAGATTTATTTTAAGGTGGTTTGTAATATAACGCTATTTTTTAACAAGTTGAATACACATTTAGTGTATAAATATTAAAAAGGAGGAATTATGACAGAAATTATCGTTTCGGCTAATAAAAGTATTAATCTTAAAAAAAGTGAAAACTCCTATTATGGAGAATCGTTAGCTGATATTTTTAAGCTACTTATTCCCTATCATATAAATGGAATTTTGGCTGAAAATGCTGACATTAGCTTTTGTTTTGCAACTCCTGCTGGAAATTTAGAAAAAATTTCGCTGAATGATTATGGCTTTGTGGCAACAAGATTAAGAAGTTATCTTACTTTTTATTTTCGTCCAAATAAAATTTTCTATAACAGTATTGGCAAGGTGAAATGTTGGATTGAGTTTAAAAAAGGTGAGATTCTTATCAAATCCGACTTCTGCGAAATTGAAATTCACAAGCATTTTTATAACAAATTGCAGGAGGAAGTCATAAAATGAATATAGAAATCATATTAAGTTTATTATCTGCACTTTGCTCGCTTATAGGCTCTCTTGGCGGTATTTTAGTTACTTCAAAGCTTAATCTCTACCGTCTTGAGCAGCTCGAAAAAAAGGTTGACAAGCATAACCACCTTGTTGAAAGAATGTACGAAATCGAGAAAACCGTCACAACAGCAACCAGTCTTTATGATGAAGAAATCAAGGTTATCAATCACCGTATCAGCGACTTAGAACAGGACTCAAGATAAGGGAGGGAATATGTTGGATATAACTGATTTTATAAAACCTGAGCTTCTTATACTTGTACCCGTACTCTATATAGTAGGCTTAGGACTTAAAAAAACTTCACTTTCTGATAAATTTATTCCATTGATTCTCGGTGCAAGCGGAGTAATTCTTTCAGCAATCTGGATGTTTACCACCTGTGAAGTATTCGACCAGCGCTGTATTCTTACAATAATTTTCGCATCTATAACACAAGGTATTCTCTGTGCTGGAGCGAGTGTTTATGCAAACCAAATTTACAAACAACTTTTTGATAAAAAGGGAGAGAAATAATCTTGCAAGAGAAATTAATTGATGTATCAACCTGGAATGGTAATATCGACTGGGATAAGGTCTATAAATCAGGCATAAGATACGCTATGATTCGTTCGAGCTTTGGCATAGAAAATCCTAATCAAATTGACAACAAATTCGTCAGAAACATAGAAAATGCTATTAAAGTGGGCATCAAATGCGGTATCTATCATTATAGCTATGCAAGGTCTGTTGCTGAGGCTAAAAAGGAAGCTGATTTTTGCTTAAAAACAATAAAAAACTATAAGATAGATTTGCCCGTTGCGTTTGATATTGAAGATTCTTCGCAAACAAATTTGGGCAAAGACGCTCTTACAAGCATTGTTATTGCTTTCTGCGACAAGATTAAATCTGCTGGTTATACACCGATGTTGTATTGCAATCCAAGCTGGCTTAATAGCTATCTTCATAAAGATAAACTAATTGGTAAATATGACTTGTGGTTAGCTCATTGGGGTGTATCTTCACCTGCTTTTAAATGCACTATCTGGCAATACTCAGACAGTGGCATAGTTTCAGGCATTTCTGGAAATGTAGACCTTAATTATATTTATAAGGATTATGCTTCAAGCCCAAAACCAAGCAAACCAACTTCTACAAAACCAACTGAAAAGCCTGATAAAACTACTTCAACTATTAAAGTAGGCGATAAGGTTACTGTTAAAAATCCGATAATCTATGGCACAAATAAAACCTTTGCTGTCTATGAAAAACAATATGATGTTATAGAGATAGTTGGTGACCGAGCTGTTATTGGTATCGGAAATCAAGTAACTTCAGCTATTGCAGTAAGCAATATTAGCAAGGTTGGAAACACAACTTCAACTACAAAATCAGATAAAATTTATTATACAGTTAAGAGTGGTGATACACTTAGCTATATCGCATACAGATATAGCACAACAGTAGATAAGCTTGTATCGCTTAACAATATCAAGAACAGAGATTTAATCTATGTTGGACAACGAATCAGAGTAAAATAATAAAATTCAAGGGTGAATAAACTGCTATGCGGTTATTCACCCCTTTTTATATAAGAAAATCCTACACCATTATATGATGCAGGATTATTTTTATATAACTTATTATTTCTTGTCCTTTTTAACCTCGCATTTATCAAAGCTTGGATTGAAAGCATAGAAATTTTTACTATCAAGCTTATCTGTCGCTATTCTCAAGCCCTCACCGAAACGCTGATAATGCACTATCTCTCTTTCTCTCAAGAAGCGTATAGGGTCTATAACATCTGGGTCATCACAGAAACGAAGTATATTATCATATGTCGTTCGTGCCTTTTGCTCCGCCGCCATATCTTCGTGTAAATCTGTTATCGTATCACCCTTGACTTGCATAGATGCCGCTGTATACGGAAAACCTCCTGCAGCTTGTGGATAAACACCTGTTGTGTGGTCTACAAAATAATCAGCAAAGCCAGCTTTTTCTATTTCTTCGGGTGTAAGATTTCTTGTAAGCTGATATACTATCGTTCCAACCATTTCGAGATGAGCCAATTCTTCTGTGCCTATATCTGTCAATATTGCTTTAAGCTCTGGAAACGGCATAGAAAATCTTTGACTCAAATACCTTAGAGATGCACCTAATTCACCATCTGGACCGCCGTATTGCGTACATATTATTTTTGCGAGCTTTGGATTAGGATTTTTTATTCTTATAGGATATTCAAGCTTTTTCTCGTAAACCCACATAGCTAATTACCCTCCTCGTTGTTATCCCATGGCCACGGATTTGAAATCCACGCCCAACGGTTGGCATTATCTCTTTTTGCCTGAATAGGTCCGAATTTTTCTTCATATTCCTTTCTAAGGGCATTGCTCTTGGCATTATAATCGGCAAGCTTATCTGCAACCGCCTTATCATTTGGGTGTGTATCAAGATAAATATGAAGCTCAATAACAGCAAAATCATATGATGAGATTCGTTTCATAAGTCTTTCTCTCTCTGTCATTTTTCAGCACCTCCACACTCCTCACAGTTCGGGCAGAAGGGCTTGTCTAAGCAAGGAAACATAGTTCCACTTGAAATTCCTTGCTCTACACCATAAAGTCTTTGAGCATTCTGATATGGAACATATGCCATAGCTATCACAGGATTATCCGGAAGCGGAGAAATATTATATTCCATGGCCTTTTGCCTTATAATATCTTCCATACAAATAAACTCCTTTCATAAATTATCAATACATAATATGCAAAATTCTGCTGATTGCCACCAAAAAAAATTTGACAGTGATTGAAATATATGATATTATAAAAATTACGGCAGTTCGTAACCATCCTGCCGGGACAAAGCCAATAGGTACTTTGTCTGATCAAAACTAAGGAGGAAAAGGCATAAGGCATTGTTATGCCCTTTTTAATACACCTCTTTTAGGGTGTATTTTTTATGCCGAAAAAAGTATGGAAAGGTACAATATTATTTCTGAAAAGAACAAACGAGAAATAGTTCTTCTTCGAGGCTCAGGCTGCGTTTATAAGAAATGCACCTTCTGTGACTACTACACGGATAGCTGTAAAAATCCGCAGGAAAACTATCTTCTCAACCAATCTGTCTTGGAACAGGTCACTGGTCAGTATGGCAACCTTGAGGTCATCAATTCAGGCTCGGTCTTTGAGCTTGACGAAAAAACTCTTGACCTAATAAAAAGTATTTGCCACGAAAAAAAGATTTCAACTATTCATTTTGAGTCGCACTATCTCTATCGAAAGAAAATTCCTGATTTGAGAAAATATTTTTCAGAGTTCGACCTTAAAATGAAGCTTGGTCTTGAAACATTTGACTATGATTTTAGAGAATCCGTTCTGCATAAGGGTATTAACGAAAAAAATCCATCTATTATTGCAGAATACTTTGATGAAGCAAATTTTCTCTTTGGAATCACTGGTCAAACCGTTGAAAGTATGAAGCAAGATATTGAGCTGGGTTTGGAAAATTTTAAAAGAATCTGTCTTAATATTATGTGTGACAATACAACGGGGGTTTCACCAGATAAAGCCGTTATAGACAGCTTTATTAAACAGCTCTACCCTATTTATAAGAATAATGAGCGTGTTGACATCTTAATTAATAATACTGACTTTGGAGTGGGTGACTGATATGAATGAGATTTTACTTATTAGTTCTGTAATTTTTATCTATGGTATGGCACTTGTTGGCTATAAATTCTTTGGAAAAACTGGTCTTTACTGTCTTTCGGCAGTAGCTACTATTCTTGCAAATGTTGAAGTTATATTGCTTATAAACGCATTCGGAATGGAACAAACCTTAGGAAATGTACTCTTTGCTGTAACCTTCCTTATAACCGACATTCTTTCAGAATGTGAAGGCAAAAAGGCAGCAAATAAAGCCGTTTTTGTGGGAATTTTTTCATCAATATTCTTTTTGATTTTATCACAAAGCTGGTTGCTATATACTCCAAGTGTAAACGATACTATGATGGATTCTGTAAAATCAGTTTTCGGAAACACTCCAAGAATGATTATTTCATCACTTCTTGTTTATACAATAAGCCAGTTCTTTGATGTATGGCTTTACCATAAATGGTGGGGCTTTACTGAAAAGAAATTTGGCAATAAGAGAAAATTTCTTTGGTTAAGAAATAATGGTTCAACACTTATAAGTCAAATTCTTAACACTGCACTCTTTACATTCCTTGCCTTTGTAGGAACATATGACTTACCAACTATGATTTCTATATTCTTCTCAAGCTATATAATTTATGTATTTACAAGCCTTTTAGACACACCATTTGTCTATCTGGCAAGACGAATCAAAGATTCGGAAGTAAAAAAACAAGGTTAAGGGCTTTGCCCTTAAAATCCACGAGGGACTCCGTCCCTCAACCCTGCAAGCCTTTGAAAAGGCTTGAGCGAAACTTTTCATTGTCTTATGGGAAGTTTTTAATCATACATAAAGACAAATAGAAACAGCGGTATATTACGAGCTTTCTGTAATATACCGCTGTTAATTTTTTAGTTTATTAGTCTACTTTAATAACCACCAATGATTGTGGAAGCATTGTAATTTCTTCATTTTCAACACAAGCCTTGCCTATCGCAAATACTTGTTCACCATCAAACTTGCATGGTGCTTTCTGCTCTTTATCTGTTGGGTTTACTGCAATAACGAATTTACCACGCTTAAAGATAAACGGATACTTTCCGCTCTCTGCATAAACAACCTCAAAGTCACCATCAGACTGCAAGTCCTCATTTTCGTGGCGGAGCTTGATTACCTTACGAATAGTATTAAGGATAGAATCTTCGTCCTTCTCCTGTGCAGAAACTGTTGGTGCATCTGCTGAAGTATCAACAGGAAGATAAAGCTTATCAGCTGAAGCAGTAGAGAAACCATGATTTGCGGAATCGTCCCACTGCATAGGTGTTCTTGTTCCTGTACGGCTAAATCCGCCTTCCTTGCTTTGCAAGCCCTCCATAAACTTCATACCAATTTCATCACCATAATAAAGGAATGGCACACCTGGCATTAAGAATACAAATGAATATGCAAGCTTTGCCTCAAGAGGACTAAACATCTTAGTCATTCTTGGGGTATCGTGGTTGCAGGTAATAAAGCTAATATAACCTTTGCCCTTTATAGCCTTTAACTCGTCGAGATAATCATCAAGGAATTTTGTAATATCGCCTTTGCCATTCTTTGAGAAAACAGCCTTGCATTCCCCTGTTTCCTTATCCTTTTCTCTGAAAAGATAACGATAACCATTGTTATCATGGTCGAGGTAGAAATCACTGTGGAAGCCTGCACCGATTGATGTATGAGGTCTGCTCCATTCAGAAATAATTGCTGCCTCAGGATATTCCTCATCAAGCATCTTTCTGATATTACGCCAAACCTTGCAGGTTTCTGGCTTTTCGCCGTCCTCATTCTTAACGAGTGAGTCTGCCATATCTACTCGGAAACCATCTGCACCCTTATCAAGCCAAAAGCGCATAACATCTTTCATAGCTTCAACTGTTGCCTGACAATCCGGGTGGCTTGGCGGGAGCTGCCAATTTGGGTGTGTAATTTCTGCAAAACCATAGTTCAAAGCTGGCTGTGAGCTAAAGAAATTTACAAGATAGTTGCCATCACGATTTGTGATACCACAGACAAATTTATATTGTGGCGGTGCTTCCCATACACTATCTGTCCATGTATAACGGTTTGAGAACTCATTTTTTTCAGGCTTCTGACTTTCGATGAACCATTCGCATTGGTCGGAAGTATGTCCTGGAACGAGGTCAAGAAGAATCTTAATTCCCTTTTCGTGAGCTTTATTAAAAAGCTCAATGAGGTCATCATTTGTGCCATATCTTTCTGCGACAAGCTTATAATTACGAACATCATATCCTGCGTCCATAAACGGTGAATCAAATATAGGATTTAGCCAGATAGCATTACAGCCAAGGGATTTTACATAATCCAGCTTGGAAATAATACCAGCAATATCACCTATACCGTCACCATTGGTGTCGCAAAAGGTCTGGGGATAAATTTCATAAAAAACAGCATCTTTTAACCACTGTGGCATTTCTAATACCTCCAATAAGCTTATTTTTATATATTTTAACATATTATTCCCGATATTACAAGGAATAATAGTATATTTTTGCTTAAACATAATAATTATTATTTAAGCTCATTAAACCTATTGTATCTTATATTAATATATTCATCTTTTTTTCTGCCAGTAGAAATCATATATTCGCCTGTTCTCTGTCTACTAATAGTAATATTCTTTTTGCCCGTTTCAAGTAAAGCTTTAAGTTCATCAGAATTAATTATAACTAATTCTCCCTTTGAAAAAATATCTACTATGCAAACAAGCAATATAAAGAATTTTTTTCCACTACTTAAATACTCGTTTAGCTCATCAAGCTCTTTTTCTATATTAAAAATCCAATTATCGTATAAACCATTGTTACTTATACTACTGCTTTTAATATATAGCTCACATTCTTTATTATTTACTGAAATCTTATATATATTCCTTCTTTTTCCACTTGATACAAGTGTTGGATATATTCCGTTACTCATTAAAGCTGATATAGCAGCTCCATAAGCGAAGTCACTTTTTTTTAATTCCGACATAACCACTACCTCACAATGAAATTATTTTATATATTATATCATACTATAATTTACTTTGCAATTATAGTTATATTATGATTTTATAAATTCTTGACCTGAAAAAGGAAAAGTGATATACTAATTTTAAATAGAATATTTTCAGACGGAACTGAGGGAAATCAGTGAGAATCTGATGCAACCGCCATTACCGTATGTTGAGGCTTTAGCCAAGATTAAGTCGGGTCGCTCGCTGTTTGATTTATAAACTTATTGATACTTTCGGGCATTTGGGAAAGTACAGAGTAAGGAGTTATTAAGTATTTAGCTTGATAGCTTGTTTTCTGTGCCAATTTGCAGTTTGTGAATTGGCTTTTTTTGTTTTCTCTTTTTCTCGAATTTATTATAAAATTTTTATTAAGGGGAAAATCAAAATGAAATTTAAAAGAATCTTATGCTCTGCTTTAGCAGCAGCTCTTGCAGTAAGCTCATACAGCATTTCTGCATTTGCTGATGATGAAAAGCAAATGTCCGTGACAGTAAGAATTGAGGGAATCAACAAGAATTTATACTATGATACTGTTGAGGTTCCTTATACAGGCGATAATCTTACAGTTCAGAATGCTCTTATGTATGTTGACGAAAAGAACGATGATATTACTATCAGTGGCGTTGAAAGTGGCTGGATAACCGCTGTTAATGATGATATGCAAGCTACCTTCGGTGGCTGGGATGGTTGGCTCTATACAGTAAACGGAGTTTCTCCGACAGATACAGTCAACAATTACAATCTTTCTGAGGGCGACAGCGTTGTTCTTTATTACGGTGACCCATACGGTGTTGGTATGCAGTATCCAGAGGTTGATGCTTCTAAAATCAGCGAGGGTATTCTTACATTCACAAGTCAAGATACAACATATGATGCAGATTATAACCCAAGCATAAGCACAAACCCTGTAACAGACGCAACTGTTGAGTGGGGTACTGACAATGGCACTGTAAGCTATACAACCGACGAAAACGGTTCTATCAACATTGAAGATAAGTACTTAACAGAGGGTAAGCATTCTCTTTCTATAAGCAAGCTTAGTGAAAATGGTATTCCGCTTGTACTTCGCCTTGCACCTGATTATGAGATTAATGTTCCTGCAAAATCTGATGAATCAAGTGCTGAGAGTTCAGAAGTAAGTCAGGAAAGCTCTATTGAATCAAGCACAACTGAAAGTTCACAGCCAGAAGTAAGTACAGAATCTTCAGCAGAACCAACAAGCACAGTATCTACAACATCTCAAAACGGTAAAGCACCTTCAACTGGTGATTCATCAACAATGACTATCGTTGCTTTAACAACTGCTATGGCTTTTGCAGTAATCTTAATGACAAGAAAGAGAAACAATGAAAAATAATTTTGCAAGTAGAATAATTTCAATTATGCTTCTTGCAGTTATGTTGGCAGGGATTTTCATTCCTGCCAATTTTTGCATAACGGCAGAAGCAGCAGCTAATGATACAGAAAGCATTATTGACGGCATATTAAAATGGAAACAAAATGGCTCAGCACAAAATCTTGCTGATGAAATCAGCGATAGTATGGGAAGTAGTATTTCTGATTGGTATGCAATTTCACTTTCACGATATAAGTATAATATTGATTTTTCAAAATGCGTCAATTCTCTTGATAAATACACAAATTCCGCTGAAAATCTTCGTGCAACCGATATGCAGAGAATTGCTATAGCCTATACTGCTATGGGAAGTAAATCTGATTATATTAAAACTGCACTCAATAGTTCTATCGGTAAGCTTGGAATTATGAGCTATGCTTATGGTCTTATTATGCTTGATTGCGGAGCATACTATGGCAATATGACAAGAGATGAAATTATCAACAAAATTTTGTCTATGCAGTTTTCTGACGGTGGCTGGGGACTTATGCAAAATTCTGATGTCGATGTAACAGCTATGACCATTCAGGCTTTGGCAAGATACTATAAGCACAGCGATGTCAAAAATGCTATTGATAAAGCACTTGATTATCTGTCAAAAAGGCAACAGACTGACGGTGACTTCAAAAGCTATGGCACTCCTAATGCAGAAAGTACTGCACAGGTTTTGCTTGCATTAAGCACTATGAAAATTAACTGCAACACTGACAGCCGATTTATCAAAAATGGAAATACAGTTTACGATGGACTTTTGAAATATCATAATTCTGACGGAAGTTTTTCTCATACATATGGTGGCAACAGCAACCAGCTTGCAACTGTTCAAGCTTTATATGCAACTATTTCACTTTGGCGATTTGAAAAAGGAAAAACCGCTTTCTTTGAATTCGTTAGCAACAATATTCAAAGAGAAATTAGCACAAAGCCTGAACCAAAACCAAATAAAGATAATTCAAAACCAAATAATTCAAGCTCTATAAGCTCTAAGCCTGATAGTTCAAGCAATAGCAATAACAGTAATAGAAATAATACTTCAAGCTATTCTCAAGCTTCTCAGACAAGTAAACCAAGCCAAAGCAGCCCTACAAATTCGAATATTTCAAGCAAAATTGAAGGTTCAAAAACCGAACTTTCAACAAACAGCAAGCAAAATGTTGAAAACTCAGCCATAAGAAAAGCTGAAAGCAGCGAAACTACTACTTTAGAAAGCTCAAAAGTTGAATCTATTGAAAATTCTAATATCGAGGAAATATCCGAATATAGCGAAGAAAATTCAAATCTTTCAAAAATAGAAAGCTCTGACATTACTGAAACTCAAGCTGTAAATTATAATCTTATTATTGCTTTATGCTTATTGGGAATTTTTGTTATAATCTTTGTTATACTTATTATTCGTAAAAAGCTAAACAAAACAAATATTATAGTTCTTGTTGTGTTATTTGCAGTTTTAACAGGCATTTCACTTACTATAAAGATTGAAACGCCAAACCAATACTACAATGAAGCTTCGGATAATAAACAAAATACCAAGACAGTAACTATATCAATCTCTTGTAAAAATGCTATCGGAAAAACTGATAATAAAAAAATTCCTGAGAACGGAATTATTCTTGATGATACAGAGTTTTCAATTTCAGAGGGTGATACTGTTTTTGATGTGCTTGTTTCAGCAACAAAGAAAAATAAAATACAAATTGATTATGATAGCTCAAACGAAACTGTATATATCAAAGGAATAAACGGCTTATATGAATTTGATTGCGGAGAACTTTCTGGTTGGATGTATAAAGTAAACGGCGAAACACCAAATGTTGGCTGTTCGGGCTATAAACTTAAAGACGGCGATGTTATAGAATGGGTTTACACTGCTAATATCGGAAAGGATTTATAATGAGAGCTTTTTCAGAACACAACCCTATTACTATTTTTGTGCATTTTATGCTGACAATAATCATAGCAATGTTTATACAAAATCCAATAATATTACTGCTTGCCTTGTTTGGCTCGATACTCTATTATGCGGTAACTTTTAGAAAAATCTCTGCAAAGAAGCTTATTTTCTGGATATTGCTTTTTTTACTGATTTCGCTTATAAATCCTATATTTTCGCACAAAGGCGAAACGGTTTTATTATTTATAAACGGAAAAGCTATAACTCTTGAGGCTCTTTTCTACGGCATAAATAACGGAATTATGATTCTTGCGGTTATGATTTGGTTTCTTGTTTTCTCGGAAATAATGACTTCTGATAAGGTTATGTATATTTTTGGAAAATTCAGTCCACGACTTGCACTTCTTGTATCAATGTCGCTTAGATATATTCCACTATATCAACAAAGGGCAGGTATTATCAACAATGCTCAAAAAACTATGGGCTTATATAAAGAAAGTAATATAATAGATAATGTAAAAGGTGGTATTCGTATAACCTCATCTCTAATAACTTGGTCGCTCGAAACCTCTGTTGATACTGCGGATTCCTTTGCTGCTCGTGGCGGTGAGTTAAAGCATAGAAGTTCATTTTCTCTTTTTAAATTTCGCAAGAATGATACAGTTTTGATTATAATTTCTATTGTGTTATTTTCAGCAGTAATATCAGCACAAGCTGTGGGTGTTCTTTCAGTTGATTATTATGCCTCAGGAAATTTTTTCAGCAAGCTTAGTTTTGGAATTATTGCTATTATGGCGTATTCGGCATATTTCATACTATCAGTAATTCCATTTATAACCGAAATCTTAGCACGAAAATAGCTGTAATTTGACAAGTAATCCTCAGAGCGGTATAATATCAACATATTATTATTGAGGAGCGGTATAATGTCAAGAATTGAAAACTCTCCCTGTGACCCTAAATTATTAAGTCCGTTAGCTTTAGCTTTTGTTGGTGACGGAGTTTACGATTTATTTGTTCGTGAAAGGCTTGTATGCGAGGCTAATCGCCCAGTAAAAAAGCTCAATGAAGAAAAGGTTTCCATAGTAAGATGTTCTTCACAAGCAAAGCTTGTTGAAAAGCTTATGCCAATTCTGACTGAAGAAGAGCTTGATGTGCTCAAAAGAGGCAGAAATGCTCATACACAGCATATCCCGAAAAATGCAACATCGGCAGATTATCATTCAGCTACAGCTTTGGAAGCTTTATTAGGATATTTATATCTCGCCGGCAGAATTGAAAGAATAAGAGAATTATTAAAAAGTTAAAAGCTTATCAACTTCCCCAAGATACTTAAAGTTTAGGTCAAGCCTTTTTAAAGGCTTGTAGGTCAAGGGCAACGCCCTTG
>ERZ791905.35-NODE-35-length-182378-cov-20.090488_pt1 | contig 182378 bp, 160 predicted proteins | sample MGYA00510147_ERZ791905 | MGnify/ENA primary metagenome ERZ791905 (study PRJEB30046, sample SAMN00792084) | human gut metagenome | study: EMG produced TPA metagenomics assembly of the A metagenome-wide association study of gut microbiota in type 2...
GAGACCATGCCCATTCCGGCTCCGTATGAATCTTCCTGCTCTGAGCCCCGGTCATAGTGCCGACAACGATCCAGTTGATTCCGGAAAGGTCAACTGTACCGGGATCGTCGAATAACGGTTCAAAGGTAACATGGTAATGCTTTGCTCTGATGTTTTTCCGAAGGGCGTCGATACGCCACAGTTCTGCTTTCCTCGTCACCGTAACGCCAAACCATGCGTTTTCCAGATCGGTATCAAAATCCAGCAGATCGGGGCGCTTGGTAAGGAACAGGAACTGATGCTGTGGATTTTCACGGATCTTTGCAAATACCTCGTCTCTCCATTCCGGCTTCCATCCGGAGAGATCGCTCATGCCGGTAAGAAGAAAGTTCTGCGGACGTTTCTTTTCCATCATCCTGAGCTTACCCGGAAAGAATTCAGGATCAGCAAAGTCATCGATCATATGCCAGCGTTTCACATTGTTGCGGGCATAGCAATATGCACACCCCACTGTGCAGCCAATGACGATATTCATGTTCTGAATCTGATCTTTGATACAAATACTCATGACTTCTGCCACTCCTCAAGATTTTTTCTGATACGGTCGAGGCATTCTTCAAACCGGGTAATTTCTTCCTCCGAAAAACCTTTGTAGTAAATACTGCCCATCTCATCAGATACAGAATCGTACTCGTCCTTTAAGGCATGTGCTTTCTCAGTCAGAAACAAAATTGTTTTCCTTTTGTCCGTTTCAGACTGAACGCGTCTTATCAGCCCTTGATTTTCCATTCTTTCAAGCATCGTAGTAAGAGATGTTATCGCTAATCCACATTTGATCGAGAGTGACCTGATCGGGATTCCATCCTCCTGCCACAGCACATAAAGAATACGCCCCTGGGCTCCATTAAACGCATCAATATTCTTTTCACTGAGAATCTTCTCAAAAATCCGGTCACCAAGCTGTTTTATTTTGGTGACAAGAAATCCTCCATTTGTTTTCATACAAAAGCTCCTATATAGTATTTTGTCAAATAATACTATATAGGAGCTTTGCTGTCAACAGTTTGTATGTCTAAGTAGAAGTAAATTTCGATTTTTTCAATTCTCAAAACTGGAATTTATCTTTTCTTATATGTCACCACAACTCCAACCACCGAAGTCAAAAAAACAATCGGTGCGAGTCTTACAAACAAGAATTCAAACCCATGCAGTATTGTTCCTGCCACTGCCAACTCAGGATCATTGTAATTCCAATTCAAATAAAAACTATTCGTAGATGCAAGTGCGATAAATATTACCACTATAACCGCACACAATGAAATAAGAATCCATCGAATCGTTTTTACCTTTGTTATACTTCTTTTTGCAAGCTGCAAATTAATAACTTCTAATTTTTCAGAAAGAATCTTTAAATCATCGGTAGTCGGTTCTGCTACAAGTTCTCCAAGTAATTCACTTACAGTAGTATCCAGTTCATTCGCCAAAATAATCAGCATACTGGAATCTGGAACTGACAAACCATTCTCCCATTTTGATACTGTCTGTCTTACTACGTTCAGTTTAATTGCCAGTTCTTCTTGCGACAGCCCTTTTGACTTTCTAATTCTTTTGATATTTTCATTTAGCATAATCTCTGCCTCCTTGTTTTTGATAGCTCAATTCTATATTCAAAAGAGCCGTTGCCACAAGCAATACATATTAACATCCGCTTATTTACGGGCTTTTCACAGACAAATCCCAATTTATTAAACTCATTTTATCAAAAACGGTAAGAGATAAAACGGTTCTAACAATAGATTTTCTTCCTTTCCTGCATCCTTCTGTGAAATTAAATACGTCCTATTAATATTGGAAGAAAATCTCCTGCAAAATTCTTTCCATTAACATAGGCTTCCACTGCCTGTGGCATTGCAAAACTCTCAGCTATCGTTGATTTACCTACACGTCTAGCACCGATAAGCTCATGAATCGTAACAGTCACTCTTATAAAAATGGTGCCATATAGACTGGTATGCAAAAAATATCCTGATCCTTACTCAAATCTTTCGTATAAACCAAATACCTTTTCAATATTCTTCCTGAATATTTTTCTGTAAATACATCAAGTGATTTATGTGTTTTATATCCCGATGATTTTATCTCTATTGGAATTATTTTATTCTTTCTAGCCAAAATAAAATCTATTTCATAATTATGTTTGGACTTCTGATTCATAATCGTATGATAAAATAATTCATTTCCATTAGCTGCCAAACACTGAGCTACAATATTTTCATATAAATATCCTAGATTTACACTTAATTTATCATTTAACAGCTTCTGATAGATTTCATTTTCTGTAAAATTCTTATCCTTAAACATCAAAGTTACAAACAGACCTGTATCATTTAAAAATAGTTTGAATCTTGATAAATCTTTTGTATTTGCCATACCGGCATCCGGATCATTTGTATTATATGCAACCAATACTGTCTTTGAATCTTTTAGTTCTGCAATAAGTTCTAATATTTTATCTTGTCTTTCGCCATTTAGCACACTACTCGTTTGATATCTGGCAGCATTTTTATTCAACTGAGCCGGAATTGCATCAAACAACATTGCCAAACGTCCTGTCGGATCAATTTTTGCAAAATCACTTTCGTACAAATTTAAAATGTCTCTTTTTATTTCATCTACTTTTCTAAAATTGTTTGTTTCAATATAAGTTGATACTGCCTGCGGCATTCCTCCGACCAGCATATATAGACGAAATTGCCTTAATTGTTTACGATTAATTGCCTCTCCTAATCCCTGCTTCATATCAAAACATTTGTTTAACAGTGAAAATGTTAATGTATCTCCAATTGCCCACAAAAACTCCTCATAATCCATTGGATACATACTGATTTTTCTTTCCTCACTTGGGATTAAAATATCCTTTACATTTTTATTAATTGAAATAAGTGAGCCTGTTTCAATATAATCATATCGTCGATCTGCAACTAATGCTTTAATTGCCTGACGAGCTGCTGGACAAAGCTGCACTTCATCAAATATAATGACTGATTTTCTTTCTTGTAAATCCACTTTAAATTGTAACTGTAACTGTAAAAATAAAAAATTCAAATCTGAAACATCTTCAAAAAGTTCTTTGGTTTCTTTTGATGCTCTTGAAAAATCAATCAATATATAGCTGTCATATTCATTTTTTGCAAATTCTTCAACGACTGTTGATTTACCGATTCGTCTTGCACCCTCAATTAAAAGGGCAGTCTTTCCATTTGAGTCTTTTTTCCACTCTTGCATTTTACTATATATTTTACGTTTAAACACAGTGCATCTCCCTTTTCGCAAATTTTTATTTCTCATATTATCACATTTCCGCATTTTTTTATATAGTATTTTGTCTCATTTCCGCATTTTTTATTTTTAATTACTGCAACTGCACAGGGAATCTTTCATTCAATCCAAGAATAATCTACATTTTTATATCCTGCTTCCTCTATAAGTTTTTTGTATGTAGAAATGATAATTTTACCACCCTTGCGACATACTCTGTCTAATTCTGACAGTTCCTTATATCGCGTCTCTGCGTTCTATCAGAAATACCATAACCGTTAAAGTTTATATTGCATGAAGTTACCATTATGTACAAACCGGAATTTATGAGGGAGGCTTGTATATGCAAGCCCCTTCTTTCGTGCTATATTTTATAAAAATCATTGTAATGTTTTGAATTATTTGGTGTCATATAGGATGTAGAGAACTTAAAGTCGCGATTTAAGGAGTAGAGTAATGACAGATGAAAAAATCATTCAACTGTATTTTAACAGGGATGAAAAAGCAATAGAAGAAACCTCAATAAAATATGGCTCATATTGTTATAAGATTGCAAACAACATTCTTAGAAATAGGCAGGATTCGGAAGAATGCCTAAATGATACATGGATGCAAACATGGGATTCAATACCACCAACACATCCGGTACACTTTAATCTGTTCTTAGCTAAAATTGTGCGGAATCTGTCCTTTAATAAATATAGAAATAAATATACACAAAAAAGAGGACGAGGAGAGATTGCATTAGTTTTGGAAGAATTGGAAGAATGCTTGGCAGGACATTCAGATGTAGAAGCATTGTATATTGTAGAAGAATTGCAAGAAACAATAAACACATTTGTCAGAGCATTACCTGAAAGAGAAGGAAATGTCTTTATCAGAAGATATTTCTATTCAGATTCAATTAAGGATATTTCAGTTAGGTATCGTATGTCAGAAAATAATATTCGAGTGATGCTTAATCGCACAAGAAATAAACTGCGAGACAGATTGGAAAAGGAGGGATATCTTTCATGAATAAAGAGGATTTATTTATCGGCTTTGGAAACTTGGATGAGGATTTACTTAGAAGAAGTGAACAAGGAGGACAAAATATGAATAAAAAAAGAAATATAAGCAAAATTGTTAAATATGGAAGTATTGCAGCATGTTTAGTAGTTGTTCTTGGGGTGGGAATCGGTGCTTTTGTAAAGACATCAATTATAAATCAGGAACCTGAGAAAACAATTGTTGTTGATAATACTGGTGTAGAAGAGAATGATGTCCCATCAATTGACCAGGAAAGATTCATTGCGATTGATACATTATTAGCATCTGCTGATGGTTCGCAATCTCAGCAGGCAATGAAAGGTTGCAAGGTTCAAATTGATAAGTATACTGCGGTATATGAAGCAGTTGCTTCTGTTTCAAGTGAACAGTTGGAAAAGTCAATGGGAAAAGAGGTAGAAGCCAACGAAGAAACATATTATGTATCAGGACATAATGACTTGCAATATATTATTAGGAAGACTGCCGGAACATATCTGTTATGGAAATTTATGTACTTTGAAAGTGATGAATATCCATTCAAGGATGTTCTTTCTTTGATATATGATGTGCATAGTGAACAAGATATAAAAGAAGTTTATGTGAAACCTTCAGATGTAGATAATACAGATGAAGGAAAAGCATTACAGCTTGAGATAGGAAATGTTTCAATAACTGATTCAGATAGTATTACATCTCTTTATAAAGTATTGAACTCACTTACTTGTTATGGACCTGAAAATTGTGATAGAATTAATTATGGACAAGATGATGGTGGTATGCTGAACGCTGTAAGAAATGCTAGATATCTGACTTTTAGTATGGCAAATGGATGTAAACTAGACAGTTTGAAATATACTGCTGTTTCAGGAACGTTTTATGAATATGGTGGAGTTGCTTATAATGAACTGAGGAAAGAGCAAAAAGACGTAATTGAAGAAATACTAAATATTGATTGTTCCATTTCTGAGCAGCAGGAAACTGAGCAACGGGTTAGTGAGTCAGAAGTAAATACAGAAATACAGGATGCTCCGGCAGATGAAAGTACCTATCAGGAAGCAAGTGATTATTCCGCAGAGTTAACAGATTTACAGAATAGGATTACACAGGCAATGATAAACAAGGAACTTCCATTTGTTACATCATGTGGAATTTATGAAAATCCGGATAGAGTTAAGACGGTAGTAAATACAGAAGATGAAGATTTACTTGCTAAATTAAGAGCTTTTGATACGACAGGAGAATTGTTGGAAATTGTATATTCGAGCAGAGCTAATGGTTTGGAGTAATTGTAAAAGCACAGTTTGTGCATGCGTGGTTCTACTATGGTTCTAAAAAATATCAAAACCTCAAATATGAGGGAAAATTTGAAATAATACAGATAAAAAAGTGTCTGAAATACACCTAAAAGTAATAGGATTATGTATCCAACGAAGCGTGAGGATAATCGAACATATTGAGTTATCCATGATTTGTTCAATGATAATGTAACTCGTTAACTGCACAAAGACTTTTGAGTTGATTTGCTTTTTAGGGAATCAACTTTATAAATTCGTGAACTTCACGGATTCAGGAGAAAGATAATAAAATGAAAATATGTTATATAGTTGTTTCAGCTTTTTTGATTATTTTTTATCCAAGACAATTAACACATCTTATGTGCTTTGGGAGACATCGTGATAAGAATATTGTCAAAAGCAAATCTGCTTATTGGGGAATATATTTGTTTTGGACAATTATTTTTTTGATCGGTTGTCTGATGATGGGCTCAGCGATGAAAGTAGATTCTACAATGGATAAATTAGTGTATTATTTCATTTTAGGAAGTGATAATAGGGATTGTGTTGAATTGGGAAGTGAAGAGAATGATGAGGCATATATTTCTACATATTATACACGAAAGGAAATCAATGAGAGCTTTTTATTTGAGGTTGTCCAGAAACATGAATATGCATATGAGTTGTGTCAATTACAGGAGTTGATAATTAAGAAACAGGATGAAAGATGGATACTTTATTTGAATGATGAGGTGATGGGATATGTAGAAGTAAAAAAAGGTTTTTTAATTAAGGAGTTTTGTTTTGTGTGGGATAGGGAAAAAATAGACCAAAGGAGAGATTTTGTTAAGTGCTGCAATCGAATGGATGTAACACCGAACCGTTCACAGCATCAGATTAAAAATGGCGATATTCTCCTCACGTAATTGTGCAAAGATCTTTTAGTTGATTCGCTTTTTAAGAAATCAACTTTATAAATCCGTGAACTTCACGGATTCAGGTAATTATCATTATCTCTTTCAACCAGTTCTTAAAATATCGCATATTTTCAATGCGTAGGTTTTCAACCACTTATTGCGACAAAACGAACATAAGAAAAGGGTATCCGTATAAGCAGTTTCAACCACTTATTTCGGATACCCCATTTTTTTTGTCCATTTAGAGCTAAAATATTGCATTCGGATTAAAAATTGAGGTTACTGTAAGAAACAACATGCTCATTACGTATATATATATTAGAAAATACGTAAAGGAGCGTGACATTATGACTTATGAGAAAATTGTAATCCCTATGGATCATGGGAACCGCAACATGAAAACGAAAGAAGATGTATTTACTTCCGGTCTTGAAGAAAGCGATATGAAACCGATATTAGGTGATTATCTTATGTACGACGGGAAGTATTATTCTCTTACCGGAAAGCGGATTCCTTTTATGAAGGACAAGACCCAGGACGAGAGATTCTTTATCCTTACCCTGTTCGGTATCGGAAAAGAATTAGAGAAACGTCCTAGACAATCGAAAGATATCATCTACCAGGTAGAACTTCCGGTAGGACTGCCACCAAAGCATTATGGAGCACTTTATAAGAAGTTTGGTAAGTTCTTTATGAGGTCGGGCGTAATCAGATTCACCTACAACAAGAGAGAGTATATGGTGCAGATTACCGATACTGCGGTATTTCCCCAGGACTATGCTGCAGCAATGACCATATATCCGCAGATTGCATCTTACAATCGTGTGGTTACGGTAGATATCGGGGGCTTTACGGTGGACTATTTGTTGCTTCGTGGAGGAAAACCGGATCTTTCTGTATGCGATTCACTGGAAATGGGCGTGATTACTCTGTATAACCGCATTGTTTCCAGAGCAAACTCAGAACTTGATGTTTTGCTTGATGAAACAGACATTGATACGATTATATGTGATAAGAATAGTGACTACAGCAACAGTGTAATCAAACTGGTGAAACAAATGACTGCACAATATGTAGAGGATCTTCTTGGAACTTTCAGAGAAAGAGGAATAGATCTAAAGACCGGCTGCATTGTATTTATCGGTGGTGGATCAAAGTTATTAAAACCTTATCTGGAGAATACGGACAAGGTAGGGAAGTGCGTGTTTATTGACGATATCTGCGCCAATGCCAAGGGATACGAGATCCTGTACCAGGTACAGAAAAAGAGTAGGTAATTGCCATGGAAAAGAAAAATCCGTATGTAATGACAATAGGATTTCGGAGGAATAATGCAGATCATACCCGGGTAGCAGAGTTTCTCAATTCTTTGGGAAGAGAAAAGGCACAGTATATTGTAAAAGCGGTCCTTGCTTTTCAGCTTATGGAAGAGCGTGGGGAAGTGCCCACGGATGCTGGGGCAGCATACAACTATGAAAGCATACGCAGGATTGTTTTGCAGATTCTGAAGGAACAAAATGCGAGTGATAAAACATTCCTTGAAGAGTCAGAGTCTTGGGAAGATTTGCCGTCTTCAGAAGAGTCTGCACAGACTGAGGAGGAGCCGCAGGAAGATAATCCCTTACAGGGATTTGATGAAGATGCTATGCTAGGGATCATGGCATCTATCAGTGCATTTCAGGAAAATGTGTAAAAATCAGAGCCAGATAGTAGCGAAGGGGCTATTGTCTAGCTCTGATTTTAGATTTAGATAAAATGAAAAATAAAAGATAAAATCATAACGATCAAAAGACATATACACGCAAAGCCTATCATATGACATGTGGAAAATGTGTTCCACCTAAGATGTCACCGACCGACATCATCCAAGTGGATTTTCCTAAGTTATGTGAAGAAACAATATTGGAGGAAGAAGAAAACGATGAAGATTCAACTGATTGATTTTGGAGGTAAGAGTCCGGAGAGGGCACATGCCAATGATGCCGGGGCTGATGTATTCAGTCCTGAGTGTTTTACAGTGGTACCGGGACAGGTAAATAAGATTCCATTGGGATTCGGTCTTCGTATTCCAGATGGATATGCCGGATATATCTTTCCGAGAAGTGGATTAAGTGCAAAAGGAATTGTATGCGAATTACCACCGATTGATTCCGGTTACACAGGAGAGGTACATGCAATCATTTCTAATGTCGGCAGGGAAAATTATGAGATCAAAGCAGGAGACAAGATCGGACAGCTTGTGATCATGCCAGTGCTGATACCAGATTTCACGTTTGAGGAGTGGAAAGAACGAGGGACAGGAACTTTTGGTTCGACAGGAAGATAAGGATAAATTGTTGATACACATAGAGATATGTATGTGTTATACTGTGAAAAGAAACTTACAAATCTGAATTTATCGCAATATTCCATTTTTTGATTATACTCGCTTATAAATAATTGGTTCATCATATCCAAAAGTTTTCTTTCCATTAACTTCCATGCTTTCAGATACCTCCAGACATTTATCAGAAAACTTTTCCCAAAGCTTAAATGTCATTACCGGTGAAAACTGGCTTGTACTGCCTCCTTCCCAGATTCCATCTTTTTCATGATAGAGTGCCGGAGTGAATTTTTCGGATTTTTTCAATTCAGTGTAGTCAGCGTTTTTCATAGAATCATATGAAAACGTACTTTTATCTTCTCCTTCTGGTATTTCATAAGAATACAACACAATTCCATCTTCTTTCTCTGTAATAAGGAAAAGATGTGGGGAAGCATGGCGTTTACCATTTGTCTCATAGTAGCTTTCTTCAACAACAAATTTGCCATTAAAATCTTTAGGAAGGTTCAAAATTTTCTCATTACAGATTGTATTAATGTGTTCCGCATAAGGATATGTTTTCCCTTCTCTCTGCATATTATCAAACTGCTCTTTGTTATTAAAGTGTCCCGTCATCATATCAACAAAATTATCGAGTTTCATCATGTTTTTTTCCTCCAAATCCCAATTTGTTAATTTGTTTTATTATATCACATGTAAGCTCATTCACAATAAAAAAGAGCAACCGAATTTTCTCGATCACCCTCTGTTCATTACTTCCATGATAATAATATCATAGCTTCCTTTTCAAAAAAAGTCTCAATACCGTAGTCAAACCGTAGTCATTCCGTATATATTTATAACTTTTTGTAAATCGTTTTTCTTACCACTTTGAATCACGGTTTTGTGATATTTTGCGATACTTTACGAGGTTTTCTCTGTAAACATCAAATGCCTTCCATCCCTTATAAATCAAGCATTTCCGCCACTTTCCAGTCATTACTTTTCATCAACCACCTGGAAGATGTAGAACTTCAGATAATAGGATTCGTCCGCCGCCCAGAGAATCGGATGATCCGGTGACTGGGTGCGGAATTCCACCTGACGCAGACGCTTGTGGACGCTGTGGGCTGCCTGTCCGATTGTCTTGGTAAACAACTCATACGTCATAAAATGGGAGCAGGAGCAGGTCGCAAGAAATCCGCCATTTTTCACAAGCTTCATGGCACGAAGATTAATCTCGCGATAGCCCTTGATGGCATTTTTAACAGAATTTCTGGACTTGGTAAATGCCGGCGGGTCTAAGATTACCACATCATATTTTTCGCCTGCTTCCTCTAATTCCGGCAGCAGTTCAAAGACATCCCTGCACAGGAATTTTACCGTGCCGGAAAGAGCGTTCAATGCTGCATTTTCTTCTGCCTGATGTACCGCTAGTTCCGAAGCATCCACTCCGGTGACTTCTTTTGCTCCGGCAATTCCGGCGTTCAATGCAAAGGAGCCGGTATGGGTAAAGCAGTCTAACACTCTTGCATCCTTACATAATTTCTGAATGGCAAGACGGTTATATTTCTGATCTAAGAAAAATCCGGTTTTCTGACCATCCTTTACATCTACGATATAATGCACACCATTTTCTACAATTTCCACATTGGTATCAAATGCTTCTCCGATAAAGCCCTTCTTAAGCTCCATGCCTTCCTGCTTGCGGACTTTTGCATCACTCCGCTCATATACGCCGCGGATTGTAATGCCATCCTCTGCCAAAATTTCCTTTAAACACTTTACAATAAGCTCTTTGTAACGGTCGATGCCAAGTGCTAAGGACTGCACTACCAGCACATCCGAAAACTTGTCAATAACCAGTCCCGGCAGGAAATCTGCCTCTCCAAATACCACGCGACAGGATGAGGTGTCTACCGTCTTTTTCCGGTATTCCCATGCCTGCTGCAATCGTGTCCGGAAAAATGCTTCATCAATAACTGTATCTTCCTTTCTGCTGAAAAGGCGCACCCGGATTTTGGAATTGCGGTTGATAAATCCAATGCCCATCGGATATCCGTCAAAATCGTGTACCAGCACCAGATCTCCGTTTTCAAATGTTCCCATGATACTTTCTATTTCATTATCGAAAATCCACATGCCACCGGATTTTACCATTCTTCCTTCGCCTTTTTTCAATGTTACAACTGCACTCATGTTAATCCTCCTTCGTAACCTCTTTCTTATAATTTACCACAAATATACCGATACATACCAGTATCAGTGCAATCACACTTTTGATGCCTGCTGCCTGCTCTTTTTCTCCCAGAAGCCATGCCGAAAGAATCACACCAAACACCGGGTTCATAAACCCAAATACCGCCACGCGGGAAATCGGATTATATTTTAGTAAAATGCCCCACAGCGTGTATGCGACGGCAGAAATGCATGCCATGTAAAACAGCAGTCCAAAGGATGATGTCGTAAATCCGCTCACCCGTCCACCTGCTGCAAAGCCGCACAATGCCATAATAATTCCACCCACCAGGAACTGGTATCCACTCAGCATGACAGGATTTTCGGATTTGGAATACCGCTTTAACAACACGGAAGAAAATGCATACGCTACCGTTGACAGGAAAATAAATCCTTCTCCGGTCACGCTCATATGAAAATCAAATCCGCTGCTTCCCATATTTACCAGTGCCACGCCAGCAAATCCAATGATGCATCCTGCTATTTTCCGCGCCGATAATTTTTCCTGATGGAATAAAAGGCTTGCCACCAGAATTGCCACGAATACATTTAATGCTTCAATGATGGACGCTTTTACCCCGGAGGTGTGCGCCAGTCCGATGTAGAAAAGCAGGTACTGTCCCACAGTCTGCAGACTGCTTAATTTAAAAACTTTTCCAATGGAGCCCTTTGTCGGACGCAGAAACCGTCTGCTTCCAATACTTCCCAATAATATTGTTAAAATTCCCGCCAGCGTAAACCGATAGCCAGCATACAGAATCTGGGACGCCACCTCATCCGATGCAATGTGCATCATCTGATAGCCGATTTTAATACACGGAAATGCACTGCCCCACAACAGGCAGCACACCAGCGCTCCCAGCCAGACTACGATGGTTTTCTGCATGAATTTTTCTTTTGTTTCCATTTCTTTCATCCTTTTCTCAAGCTTTCTCTTTTCTTCTCGTTCTTGTCTCATTTCATCATAGACACCAGTGCCGGCTCTGTCAAATAAATTCTGTCCCTACTGATATACTTTTTCTCTGAAATATGCGATAATAAATATGTTTGTATAGGTGCTTGCGAAAGGAGATCATTTGATGATAACAATAAGCCTTTGCATGATTGTTAAAAACGAGGAGCAGGTTCTCTCCCGCTGTCTGGATTCACTCGCCGGTCTGATGGATGAAATCATTATCGTGGATACCGGCTCTTGCGACCGCACCAGGGAAATTGCTGCCCACTATACCGATAAAATCTATGACTATATCTGGAAGGATGACTTTGCAGATGCCAGAAATTTTGCGTTTTCCAAAGCTTCCATGGAATACATCTATACCGCAGATGCAGATGAAGTCTTAGATGATGAGAACCGGGAACAGTTCCGGCTTTTAAAAGAAGCCATGGTTCCGGAGGTCGAAATTGTACAGATGAAATATGTGACCAAGAATGAATTTAATACGGTGCTTAACTTTAAAGAAGAATACCGTCCGAAGCTCTACCGGAGACTCCGTACCTTTACCTGGATTGACCCGATTCACGAAACGGTGCGCTTAGACCCGGTTGTCTTTGACAGTGATATTGCTATTACGCATCTTCCGCAGTCCCTGCACAGCAGCCGTGATTTCAAAGGCTTCTTACTGGCATTTGACCGGGACGGACGGCTTTCCGAAAAATTGCACCGGATGTATGCCAAAGAGCTCCTCATGACCGGGGAGAAAGAAGATTTCATTGCCGCCGCAAAAGTATTTCTTGCTACCTTAAAGGATGAAACCGCCTCTGGGGATGCCCGCAAGGAAGCCGGCTGTATCTTAAGCCGTTGCTACCGGATTACCGGAAATGTCAATGAATTTTTCAAGCTGGCACTGAAGGATATGATTACTACACCTTGTGCAGAAATCTGCTGCGAATTGGGAAATTATTTTTTTGACGCAGAAGATTATGATGAAGCAGCCGTGTGGTACTACAACGCAGCCTTTGAAACTGCCAGCATTCTTGATGTCCATACCAGTGGAAATATTCCGCTGAACGGACTGGCTGACTGCTATGAAAAATCCGGGAATGCAGCCCAGGCGGAAGAATATAGAAATGCAGCCAGACAATGGCAGCTCCCAGACGATAATTCTTAGTCCCTTCGACTTGAATAATCATGTACGAAGTGGTACTATGATAATAATTTAACAAACAAAATATACAGGAGGTTTTTCATGGATTACACACAGGAATATAAACAGAAATTAGTCTCCGCAGATGAGGCTGTCAAAGTCATCAAATCCGGTGACTGGGTAGATTATGGATGGTGTACCGGAACTCCGGATGCACTGGATAAAGCCCTTGCAAAACGTACGGATGAATTAAAGGATGTCAACTTAAGAGGTGGTATTCTGTTAAAACCGTTAGCTGTCTTCGAACGTGAAGATGCCGGCGAACACTTTACCTGGAACTCCTGGCATATGTCCGGAATCGAGCGTAAATATATCAACCGCGGTTTTTCTTACTACGCTCCAATCCGTTATTCCGAGCTTCCAAGATACTATCGTGACTCCGCTACTCCGGATGATGTAGCAATGTTCCAGGTTGCTCCAATGGACAAACATGGATATTTTAACTTTGGACCAAACGCTTCTCATATGATGGCAGTTTGCGAGACTTCCAAGAAAATTATCGTTGAAGTAAATAAAAATATGCCTCGCTGCTTAGGCGGATTTGAAAACAGCATCCATATTTCCGATGTTGATTTCATCGTAGAAGGCGAGAATCCGGCTATCGGTGAATTAGGTGGTGGTGGAGCTGCTACTGAAATCGATCAGGCAGTTGCAAAATTAATCGTAGATGAGATTCCAAATGGTGCATGCCTCCAGCTTGGTATCGGTGGAATGCCAAATGCTGTTGGTTCCATGATTGCAGAATCTGATTTGAAAGATTTAGGTGTACATACCGAAATGTACGTTGATGCATTCGTTGATATTGCAAGAGCAGGAAAAATCAATGGTTCCAAGAAAAACATCGACCGTTTCCGTCAGACCTATGGTTTCGGTGCAGGAACTCAGAAAATGTATGACTACTTAGATGAAAACCCGGAACTTATGAGTGCTCCGGTAAGCTATACCAATGATATCCGTTCCATTTCCGCACTGGATAACTTTATTTCCATTAACAATGCAGTAAATGTAGACCTCTTCGGTCAGGTAAATGCAGAGTCTGCTGGAATCAAACACATCAGTGGTGCCGGCGGACAGTTAGACTTCGTTCTGGGTGCATACCTTTCTAATGGTGGTAAGAGCTTCATCTGCTGTTCTTCTACCTTTACAACCAGAGATGGTCAGTTAAAATCCCGTATCCTTCCTACCTTAGATCCAGGATCTATCGTAACTGATACCCGTGCCAACATCCACTATCTGGTAACAGAATATGGTAAAGTCAACTTAAAGGGACTTTCTACCTGGCAGAAATGTGAAGCAATTATCTCTGTCGCACATCCGGACTTCCGTGATGAATTAATCGCAGATGCAGAGAAAATGCATATCTGGAGAAGAAGCAACAAATAACTACGTAACTTTTAAAAATCCCATGGGATTATCCCATGGGATTTTTGCAATATGATAGGTGGAACCCTTATGATTCTGTCCATAAATGCACACAATTTTCATGTTATCTCTTTTTCCTCTCTTCCACAGATACTGCGATAAATTTCCCAGATTAAAAATCCGGAAAGTGGGCCTAAAATAACACCGGCTGTTCCATATATTTTCAGACCTGCATAAATACTGATAATAACCGCCAGCGGATGCACACCCAGCCCTCTTCCCATAAGCCTTGGCTCCATAAATTCCCGGATAAAGGTACTCAATATAAACAGTATACCATATATCACTGCCGCAAAATACTTTCCACGAAATAAATCGATAATCAGCCATGGTATAAAGACAAGTCCTGTGCCAATAAAAGGCAGTGCATCACTCATGCCAATCAGCACTCCCGCCAGAATGGCATAAGAATTTCCGGTAAGGAACAGACCTGCTATACATACGCCACTGATTAATGCCAATATAATAAGCTGTGCCTTAAGATATGTTCCACCGGCATGACACATATTTTGAAATATCCGTCCGCCCCAGGAATAAAAGCTGCTTTTTCTCCAACGCTGCACCAGATTATCATAATCACAGAGTATCAGTACTGCCGCCACAACAGTTACAATGCAGATGCCAAAGAATGCTGCCAGTCCCCGCAAAGATGCCAGCGAGCCATTCATCATTGCCGGAATCAGCTTCGTTTCTGCCTGACTGCTGACATATGCCGCGCAGTTTTTTCCCCACTGCACCATTGTCTCTGTTTTCATGCCGGTGATTTCTGCAACCCGCTCACAACAACTGCACCAGAGTGTATCTGCTTTTCCAAATAATGCCGGATAATTCGTTATCAGTGAGACAAGTTCGCAGATTCCCTTGTATACAAGATAGCCCATCGGCAGAAAAATCACTGCCAGCAGCAACAGCACTGCCGCCGTACTTACAATTCCTTTGGGAAGCTTTGTTTTCTCTGACAGAAAAGCTACTGGTTTACATAATGTTCTTGCAATAAGGATTGCCAGTAAAAAAGGAATTACAATCGGCAGTGCGAAACGCATTCCCAAATATACTGCAACTGTAATCCCTGCTAAATATATAATCTTTTTTATAAGTTGTCTTGTTTTTCCAGTCATACCATCAGTATGTGGCATCCCGGACTTTTTTATGTATTATAAATCTGAAAATAAATGAAATGCCTGACCTTCCGGTGTTATCTGAAACTGCATCTTCTTTTTGCTAGTGGGATGCAGAAATTCCAGCCGATAAGAACAAAGTGCCAGTGGCATCTGCCTCATTCCCGGCAGACTTTCATTCTTCCTTCCATACTTTCTATCTCCCACCAATGGCCAGCCATGATGCGACATCTGCACACGGATCTGGTGATGCCGCCCGGTCTCTAATTTTACTTCAAGAAGACTGATTTCTTCCGCAGCTTCAGTTTTTTCCGATGTTCCATCCGCTGTACCCGCTCCTGAAGCAGCTTTTCCATCTCTGCTATCTCTATCATCAAGCGTACTACATTCCAGCACCCGATAGGTTAACGCCGCCCGCTTTGCATCTGCGGTTCCCTGTTTTACGACAGAAGAAGTATTACTTCTGCCATCCTTCTTAAGAAAGTCAATAAGCTGTCCTTCTTTCGGTTCTGCTTTTCCATATACCACTGTCAGATAATATTTTCCAAAACCGTTTTTCTGCATCTGCCGGTTCAGCTCTGCTGTGGCTTCTTTGGTCTTTCCAAAGACCATTACGCCTTCCACCGGCTGGTCTAAGCGATGGATGATTCCAATAAAGGGAGTCTCTCCTTTTGCAGCAAGATAATTCCGAAGCAGGCTCTCCATATCCTGCTCGCCCATACGCTTCGTCTGCACTGCAATCCCTGCCGGTTTTACACAGACAAGCAGCTTGTCATCCTCATATAAAATATGTTCTGCAATCTTATACATATGTTTTTCCTATAATTTGAAACGGTAACCTACCCCCCAGATTGTCTCGATATACTGAGGCTTTGCGGTATCCATTTCAATCTTCTCACGAATCTTTTTGATATGTACCGTTACGGTTGCGATATCACCAACGGATTCCATATCCCAGATTTCTTTAAACAGTTCTTCCTTGGTAAATACATGATTCGGATTCTGTGCTAAGAATACCAGTAAATCAAATTCCTTTGTGGTAAATGCTTTTTCCTCGCCATTTACCCAGACGCGGCGTGCTGTCTTATCAATCTTGATTCCACGAATCTCAATAATATCATTTTCCTGCACATTGCTGCCAATCAGTCTTTCATAACGGGCAAGGTGTGCCTTTACTCTTGCTACCAGCTCGCTTGGGGAGAATGGTTTTGTGATATAATCATCTGCACCTAGTCCCAGTCCGCGAATCTTGTCAATATCGTCCTTCTTGGCAGATACCATAAGAATCGGTGTATTCTTTACTTCACGAATACGTTTGCAGATTTCGAATCCGTCCATGCCCGGAAGCATCAGGTCTAAGATATACATGTCAAAATCAGATGCCAGTGCTTTCTCTAAGCCCCTTGCTCCATCACTTTCGATTTCGACATCGAAACCGCTTAACTCTAAATAATCCTTCTCCAGTTCTGCAATTGAAACCTCATCTTCAATAATCAATACTTTACTCATTTGGAACCTCCTGATATTTTCTCAGTACAAAATACATGATTGTACCTGTTTCTTCTTTACTGGTTGCCCATATCTTTCCGCCATGGTCTTCAATAATTTTACGGACAATGGATAAACCGATACCACTTCCGCCGGTTGCAGAATTTCTTGAAGTATCTGCCCGGAAGAACCGGTCAAAGATATATGGCAGGTCTTTCTTTGCAATTCCTTTTCCATTATCTTCTATCTCTACCTGGATAAAATCACCCACATCCTTTACACGAATATTGATAAAGCCCTTCGGCTTATCCAGATATTTGATGGAATTATTAATAATATTATGAATGACACGCTTTAACTGCTCCGGGTCTGCAATAATCTGCACATCATCCCCAGCGTAATTAAAATACGATAAACCAATATTTTTTGCCTCTAAATCCAGGCCGATTTCTTCTACGCAGTCATCGAAATATTCCATTACATTTATCTTGCTAAAATTATATGGAATTCGATTAGTATCAATCTTTGAATAAAGTGTCAGCTCATTTAATAATAAATCCATCTCATTGGCTTTATTATAAATGGTCTTGATATATTTATCCCTTTTTTCCGGCGTATCTGCCACACCGTCCATCAGGCCTTCCGAATAACCTTTCACAGCAGTAATCGGGGTCTTTAAATCGTGGGCAATATTACTGATTAAAACACGGTTTTCTTTCTCTGATGCCAGCTTCTCTTCTGCAGAATCTTTCAGTCTCTGCCGCATCTCTTCGAAGTTCCGGCACAGCTCGCCAATTTCATCATTGCTGTCTATTTCCAAAGTAAAATCAAGGTTGCCCTCTTTAATATTCTGGGTTGCCATCTCTAACTTCTTAATCGGAGTAATGATGCTCCGGTAATTCCATATGGTAAGCATACCTGCCGTCAACAAAAGTATCAATAACACAGAAATAATAATATCTATCAGAAGTTCCTTCATTTCCGGCACAAGTGATTTAATAGATGTAATTACAAACAACGTTCCTTCCGAACCATCCGAAAAATCAAAGTCAATCCGCTTAATCATTTCCTGTTTATCACTGTCAATGAAATAGCCGGTCTCTCCCCCTGTCTTGGTATCCATGTAATCCGGCAGATTTTCCGGAACCGTATTCAAATCATTCGTTCCCACATAGACTTCTTCATTATCCCTCATGACAATCAGGTAGGAGTTTTTCCCCTGCAGAGTCTCATTAACCTGCATTAAATATTTCATGTCCAGGAATTTGTCCGGGTCGCTTTCCGCTGTATCCAGTAACTTCTGACAACTGTCCTTTGTCACCCGGTTCCACATCTGCACCGTATTGGTCAGATAACTAATATTTCCATCTTCCACCTGATAGGTGTTGGCAATATCTCTTAACTGAAAATAACGGAATCCGCACATTGCCAACGCGGCCAATGTCACCGGCACAAATATGATAATACAAAATGATATAATCAGCTTTGTCCTTAGTTTCATTCTCAAGCCTCCAGTTTTTCATAATCATAGTATACCACATGCAGTCTCTTTTCCCATGAAAATTCTGAGAATTATTCTAAAGAATTTATAAATTATTTTCCAACCACCCAAAACTCTTTGCTGGTTTTCTCATTAAAATGCCAAAAGACCTCTTTCCGGCATTTCAATCATTTCCCTTAAGAAATAAATCTTTTCCGAAAAGAGGTCTTTCTTCTTTATACTATTCTGGAATCTATTCCAATATTATAAGTGTTTCTTTAATTCATCAACTTTGTCCAACGCTTCCCATGGAAGTGCAACATCGGTTCTTCCAAAGTGACCATATGCTGCTGTCGGGCGATAAATCGGTCTGCGTAAATCAAGCATCTTGATAATTCCTGCCGGACGAAGGTCAAAGTTCTCACGGATAATTTCTACTAATTTCTCATCAGAAACTTTTCCGGTACCAAAAGTATCAACCATAACAGAAGTAGGCTGTGCTACACCAATTGCATAAGATAACTGAATCTCACAACGCTCTGCAAGACCTGCTGCTACTAAGTTCTTAGCAACGTAACGTGCTGCATATGCTGCTGAACGGTCAACCTTGGTGCAATCCTTACCGGAGAATGCTCCGCCGCCGTGACGGGCGTATCCACCGTATGTATCTACGATAATTTTACGTCCGGTAAGACCTGCATCACCGTGTGGTCCACCGATTACGAAACGTCCGGTTGGATTGATGAAAAATTTAGTATTCTCATCAACTAATTCCTTTGGAAGGACTGGGTCAAAAACATATTTCTTAATATCCTCATGAATCTGTTCCTGGGTTACATCCTCGTCATGCTGTGTAGAAAGTACAACTGCCTCTAATCTCTTTGGTTTTCCAGCCTCATCATACTCTACAGAAACCTGTGATTTTCCGTCTGGTCTTAAGTATTTTAAAGTACCATCTTTACGAACTTTGGTTAACTGTAATGCCAGTTTGTGGGCTAAAGAAATCGGATATGGCATATATTCCGGTGTCTCGTTGGTTGCATAACCAAACATCATACCCTGATCTCCGGCACCGATTGCTTCAATCTCCTCATCAGTCATTTTATTTTCTTTTGCTTCCAAAGCCTTGTCAACACCCATTGCAATATCCGGTGACTGCTGGTCTAATGCTACCATAACAGCACAGGTATGTCCGTCAAATCCGGTTTCTGCATGGTCATAACCGATTTCATTTACAGTATTTCTTACAATTGCAGGAATGTCTAATTTTGCCTTTGTAGTAATCTCTCCTGTTACAAGTACAAATCCGGTACAGCTTGCTGTCTCACAGGCAACACGGCTCATTGGATCCTCTGCCATACATGCGTCAAGAATTGCATCTGAAATCGCATCACACATTTTGTCTGGATGTCCTTCTGTTACGGACTCTGATGTGAATAATCTTTTTTCCATCGTTTTCTCCTCTCGTTTTGTTGATTCCCTTATTAAGTATCTGGTGGGTGCGCTTGGCTCCTCTTTCTTCCAGACCTTTTTTCGCTGCTCACATAAAATAAAAAAACCGCTTACATCATAAGCGGACCCGATAACGGTAAAGATAATCAAATCCTCTTATTGTTCGACTTGCTCGCTCAGGTTGGCACCTTCCTTATGCTGTGGGGTTGCCGTGACTTCATTGATCCTATGTATCTCCATCACTCTGAATAAGAGAAATTACAATATTGAATTTTCAAATCTCTATGGGAGAGAATACACCTATTATATCGAAATGTCAAGCACCATATTTTCTCATCAACAGAGAAAACATTCCTTATTACTTTTTGTATCCTTTTGACAAATTTTAACGGTTTTTACTGTTAAGATTGACATTTTTGGCAAAAAGAATATACTTAAATAGGAATATAATTGTGATTTGTTCTATCATAATTATAAAATCCATCCAGAACGAGGACCACATGCATGAAAGAATATCAGACAAAAGATTTGTTACCAGGTATGGTTACAGCAATTCCTGTCCGCACCAAGCGTGGACAGCTTATTATTAATCCGAATGTAGAACTTACGCGTACCCTGATTTCCAGACTGGAATTTTATGGCATCGCCAGTGTGCAGATTACAGAAAATAAACAGACCGCTGCTCCAATGGAAACGCCAAAGGATCCGGCATATTTTCCTGCCAAAAGCCCTGTTTCTGCACCAAGTCCGGTTTCTGATGCTTCTTACTCACAGAAGCTCAAAAGTTCTCCGGAATTCCAGCGTTTTCAGGTGGATTTCACCCTGCGTTCCCAGGATTTAAAGAACTGTTTTGATGCTTACCTTTCCGATGGAGGAACCGTAAACAAAGAAGAGCTTTTATCAAAGACCATTTCTTTAGTAAGTCCAAAGCAGACCACTCTGGATGTCTTTGATATGTTACATAATATGCGTCAGGTCAACGACAGCACCTATGCACACAGTCTGAATGTTGCCATCATCTCCCGTATTATCGGAAAATGGCTGCATTTTTCCAATGAAGAATTAGACACTCTCACCCTTGCCGGTCTGCTTCATGACATCGGTAAGACAAAAATTCCGGATGAGGTCTTAAATAAAGACGGAAAATTAACAGATGAAGAATTCCAGATGATTCGTAATCATCCGAAATATGGCTATGATATTTTAAAATCCCAGCCATTAAATTCCCATATTAAAAAGGCAGCTCTCATGCACCATGAACGTTGCGATGGTTCCGGTTATCCAATGGGGCTTACCATGGAAGAAATCGATGACTATGCACTCATCATTGCGATTGCCGATGTTTACGATGCCATGACAGCAGCACGCTCCTATCGTGCTCCCCTTTGTCCGTTTGAGGTAATCGCCGAATTTGAAAAAGACGGTCTGCAGAAATATAAGCCAAAGTATATTCTGACCTTCTTAGAGAATATTGCCAATGCATACCAGAACAACCGGGTTATGTTAAGTGATGGTACTTCCGCCCGCATTGTTTTATTGAATCATCGTCGTCTTTCCAAGCCACTGGTTCAGTTAGATGATGGAGCCTGTATCGACCTTGAGAAAAGTCCTTTATATATCAAAGCAATCATATAAAAAGAATGTGCCTTGGCACATTCTAGCGCCTGCGGCGGTCGCTTGCGACATCTGCCTTATACGCCGCAATGCGCATCCTCGCGGAGCGTTTTATACTTTACAGGAAAGCAATTTCCTGTAAAGTATAAAAGATATCTGATAACTATGCCTCATTTGTAGCATATTTACCAGATATCTTTTTTTGTTATGATAACGCTTTTTAACACTTCTGTCTCATTGCAATATTCATATTAGTATTTATATTCAGAACTTTCTATATTGTGATGCTCTTATCTTATGATACTTTCAATGTGAATTTCTGGATTTCTTTCTCGGAGCTTACTTTTTCAATCATTGCACCAAGGGAAGCTAATTTCTCTTCAAAATGTTCATATCCACGTTCAATATAATAAATATCATCTACAATGGTGATGCCTTCTGCTGCAAGACCTGCAATTACAAGGGCTGCACCTGCTCTTAAATCCGGAGCACTGACTCTTGCACCTGTGTATTTTTCAACACCGGTAATAATTGCAATATTGCTCTCTACTTTCACCTGTGCACCCATACGGGTCAGTTCATCTACATATTTGAAACGGTTTTCAAAAATACTTTCTGTTACGGTACTTGTTCCTTCTGCTAATGCTAAAAGCACCGACATCTGTGGCTGCATATCTGTTGGAAAGCCAGGATACGGCAAAGTAGTTACCTGGGTATGATGCAATGGCTTGCTGGATACCACACGTACTGCATCATCAAATTCTTCCACTTCACAACCAATTTCAATTAATTTTGCTGTGGTTGCCTCTAAATGCTTGGGAATAACATTTTTAACAGTTACATCACCTTTGGTTGCAGCCGCTGCAAACATAAAAGTTCCTGCTTCAATCTGATCCGGAATAATAGAATATTCTGTTTTATGAAGCTTCTCTACACCCACAATACGGATGACATCTGTTCCTGCACCACGGATATTTGCTCCCATGCTGTTTAAGAAGTTTGCTACATCTACGACATGTGGCTCCTTAGCTGCATTTTCAATAATAGTCTTTCCCTCTGCCATGGATGCCGCCATCATAATGTTGATGGTTGCTCCTACAGAAACTTTATCTAAATAAATATGGTTTCCCACCAGATGCTCTGCAGTAGCAGAAATTAACCCATGCTGAATATCAACATCGGCTCCTAACGCACGGAAACCTTTCAGATGAAGGTCAATCGGACGGGTTCCGATTGCACAGCCACCCGGAAAAGCTACTTCTGCTTTCTTATATTTACCAAGTAATGCTCCTAACAGATAGTAAGAAGCTCTGATTTTATTAATATATTCATAGTCCACGCTCAAGTCATGAATCAGTGAACCGTTAATTTTTACCTTATGTTCTCCAAGACGTTCTATCTTAGCACCAATTCCCTCCATGGCACTTAATAACACATTAATATCACGAACGTTTGGTAAATTATCTATTATTACGGTCTCATCCGTCATAATTGCTGCCGCAAGAATTCCCAGTGCAGCATTCTTAGCTCCACCAATCTCAACTTCGCCAACCAAAGGATTTCCACCTTTAATCACATACTGTTCCATCTCGCACCTCTATGCTTAGATTCCCTACAAAATTGCAAACAAAATATTATAGTAACTTATTTCCTCTTTTGTCAAGTATTTCTCGTACCTCAAAAGAATTATCTACAATAGTATTATTATATTATATATTCACTGACTTGTAAATCGAAATTAATTCAGATAGTTCACCGGATTTACCTGGGAACCATTAATTAATATCTCAAAATGCACATGCGGACCTGTAGAACGTCCCGTACTTCCGCTTAATGCAATCACTTCACCCTGTGATACGCTCTGCCCTGCTTTTACCAGTAATTTACTGTTATGTGCATAACGTGTCATTCTTCCATCCGGATGGCTGATTAAGACACAGTTGCCATAACCGGAAACATAACCGGCACTGACTACTACACCATTGCTGGATGCAAATACCTTGGTTCCGGTCGGACATGCCCAGTCAATTCCTTTATGCATTCTGCCCCATCTTCTTCCAAAACCGGAAGAAACTCTTCCGCCAATCAGCGGTTTAATGTAAGTTGGCGGTATCTTGGTTCCACGCTCAATAACTGCCGGCGTTGACTCTGTCAGTATGGTCTGGTGGATCATACTCCGCTCCGTCTCAATTCCATTCTCTGTTGTCACCACCATATTAACCTCGCGATGTCCGGTAGTTCCCTCTGCAAGCACCACTTCGTCGGTCGTATACCAGGAATCATTCGGTACAATCTCCGGCTCTGCGGTATAATCCCCTTCATATACTACGCCTTCGCTGATCCGTAAGCTGATGTCCGGCTGAGGAACCGACAGAATCAGTTCTTCACCGGCACTGATTACTGCATCTTCCCCGGACAATCCATTGAGTGCGATAATTGCTGCCACCGATGTATCATGCTCCTGTGCAATGACCGACAGACAGTCTCCCGGCTGTATCTCATATATTTTATTCGTTTCTTTCTCTTTTGTTACTTCTTCCACCGCGGCATCTATATCCGTCAGAGTGTCCGCTGCTACCAGATTGGTGAACACTTCCACATCCTGTGCAAATTCCATCGAAAGAATTCCGGTTTCATAATTATTTTCCCCGGGATTCTCCTGTGCATCGGAAAGATAGGTCCCAAGCTGCTGCACAATACCGGCATCCGCAGAATCTTCTGTTTTTTCTGAATCACCTGTTTCTTTTAAGTTTGCAAGAAGCATTCCCTCCTGATGATCCGTTTCCTTTTTGAACTCTATCTCAAACCGATTGTCCGTATCCTGTTCTTCCTTCAAACGTCCTAAAAACGTTTCTACTTCATCTAAAGTTACAAAAGAAAGCTGGTTTTCACCGGCACTTACCGTATATGCAAAGATTTCTCCGGAATTGTCTTTCTTAAGCTCCTTTGTAATCTTTTCTTTTAATGCAGTTTCACTTAACAGCTTCTGAAATGGCTTATGGCTTTCTGTTGTCTCATAAGAAATCTCCTGCATCAGATAGCCTTCACTCTCTTTCGCCATCTGCCGCCGGCTTTCATGTACTGCCTTTTCCACATCTGTCTTGCTGCTGACACAGCCTACCACTTTATTATTTACGGTTACCACAAAATAATTCTGTCCCAGTGAAAATTTCTGCAAAAGTACCACCAGTACCAGACAGACGAAAAATATGCCTGCTGCCCACATGCGGATACGAATCTTTTTATCAACTTTTCCAATTCTATTTAAAGTTGTTGATTTCTTTTTCTGCTCCTGCATCTTATCTGACTTCTTCATTTTATCTGATTCCTGTATCTTCACAGGTTCCTGTGCATTCCCTGGTATCTGCATCTTTTATTCCATCCCGAGTTTTTCTTTTACTGCATCGATTGTTTCACGAATTGACAATCCCTCTTCGTTTACTGTTACATCCGCATATTTTTCATAGTATGCAGTTCTCTCATCATACAAATCTTTCAGCGTCTGGCCATCATTCAATACCACACCGCGGTTTTTCAAATCACCAAGACGCTCTTCTAATGTCTCATAAGATACACTCAGATAAAGTACGGTTGCAATTTCTTTATAATGCTCCATGGCATTTGCACAATATACTGCACTGCCTCCTGTGGCAATAACTGCTTTATGTCCTTCTATGCTGCTGTTTACCTCATCCTCAATCTCAAGGAATCCTTCTGTTCCATGCTCTGCAATCAGCTCACACAAAAGCTTTCCAGTCTGCTGCTGGATGACTAAATCTGCATCCACAAAATTATAGCCTAATGCCTTCGCCAATACGACACCTACAGTACTTTTTCCTACGCCCGGCATTCCGATTAATACGATATTGTCTTTCATTCCATACTCCTGTATCTATGTGATAGAAAAGAAGCAGAAAAATAAATTTTCTGCTTCTCTATGTTCTTGTCACTTTGTAATTTCTGCAATTATTCTGTTGCTGCCTCTGATGCTGTCTCTGTCTCACTTACAGATTCTGTTTCTGTATCTGTTTTCTTGATGGTATAGAGCTTATCAAAATTAACAGCTGCCCATACATCATCATTTACCGTCCATTCTTTTTCTTCCTTGTAGCTGTCGCATACTTCAGTATATTTATCGGACTGACGCTGGGAAACAATTGTTTCTTTCTCTTTGTCGGTTGCATCACGGTCAAATTCACTGTCTAAGCGGATAACATAATATCCTTTTCCATCTACGGAAATCATGGAAGAAACTTCTCCCTCTTTTAACGCATCTGCTGCTGTAATAATGGATGCATCCATACTTCCGGTTGCTGTTCCATCTTCACCGATTTCATCACTGCCGTATGAATAAGTGCTTACAGTATATCCGTTGTCTGTTGCTGCTGCATCAAAATCGGTTTTCGCTTCTTCTGCGATTTTCTCTGCAGTTTTTTCTAATTCTGCCTTCTCATCATCGGTATATTCCACATAATTCTTGCTGTCATCATAATGTGCCTCGGTAGAAACCTTGATATAACTGAAGGTTCTCTGTGCCGCTTCTTCATCAGAAACTTCGGTATCTACAGTTGCAATGATTGCATTATGCATCTTCTTCTGAATCAGGTTCAGTCGAAGCATTTCTGCTACATATTCTTTCTTGGCACCCATGGTCCTGATTGCTTCCTTGCTATTGTCATCCATGAACTGCTGTGCTGCAGTATCAATATCAGAAAGCTCCTCATCCGTTATTTCCACACCATAGTCTTTCATATGGTCTTCTAAGAGATAATTGGTCTGAATCTGTGTCAGGATTCCATCTTTTACATTATCCTGCATAGTCTTACCGTTTCCGGATAAATCCTGTGACCACATATTTTCCTTAGCATATCCCATGGTAATATAGCTGTCATAGGATACTGCTGTATATTGTGCCATAAAGTTGGCAAGTCCAAGTGAAATCTCTTTATCTCCTAATGTAGCAACAACTGCATCTTCATCGATTCTGCTGCCACATCCTGTCATAGCTACGGAAGCTGCAGTAACAACCGCCAATGCAAGTGCTGTGAATTTCTTAAATCTCATATCACGTTCCTCCAAAATATTTATCATCGTTCTATTATAGTGCTTTTTCGTACATGCCGCAAGATTTTTATGCAGTTAAGCATCCTTTTTTATGGTTTTTTCTACTAAAATCGTCTGCACATCCAACACAAACTGGCGGATATAGTCGATACTGCTGCCTGATACTGTCCGGCTGTTGGTTCCCCGGTTCAGCACAAAATACGGTCCTTTCTGATCCGGTATAAATTTCAACGCATGATCATATTTTGACAAAAGTTCCGGTATTTTTGCCGGATTCACCGCAGCTTTTTCATACATGACAAAGCGCACTGTATTGCCACGCTCTACCACTTCCTTCATATACGCCTGATGCGCCAGCACTTTTATCAATGCAATGGAAAGAAGGTTTGTTACTGATTTTGGCGGGTCTCCAAAACGGTCTGTCAGCTCATCAAGCATCTCATCACTTTCTGAATCATTTTCAATGGCTGCAATTCGTTTATAAATATCCAGCTTCTGTGTCTCGTTTGGAATATAGGACGGTGGGATAAATGCATCCATTTCCACATCTACTGTTGTATCGAAGCTTTCTTCCACTCCGATTCCCCTCTCCTGTTTGACAGCCTCATTGAGCATCTTGCAGTAAAGGTCATAACCGACTGCCTCCATGTGTCCGCTCTGCTGGGCACCCAGCAGGTTTCCGGCTCCACGGATTTCCAAATCCCGCATGGCAATCTTAAAGCCGCTTCCTAAGTCTGTATATTCCTTGATTGCAGCCAGACGTTTCTCTGCGATTTCTTTTAACATTTTATCCCGGCGGTACATTAAGAACGCATATGCCGTCCGGTTGGAACGTCCTACTCTTCCGCGAAGCTGATAGAGCTGTGACAGTCCCATATTATCCGCATCATGAATAATCATGGTATTTACATTGGAAATATCAAGCCCTGTCTCGATAATCGTTGTGGATACCAGCACATCAATCTCTCCGTTGATAAACTGATACATAATATCCTCAAGTTCCCGTTCCTTCATCTGTCCGTGGGCAAATGCCACATTGGCATCCGGCACCAGTTCTGAAATTTTCGCTGCCATTTCTGCAATCTGGTTTACCCGGTTAAATACATAATAAACCTGTCCGTCTCTTGCTAATTCCCGGCAGATTGCCTCCCGCACCATTTCTTCATTATATTCCATGACATAAGTCTGGATTGCCACACGATCCATCGGCGGCTCCTCTAAAACACTCATATCACGGATTCCGATAAGGCTCATATGCAATGTCCTTGGAATTGGTGTTGCCGTTAAAGTCAGCACATCCACATCCTTTTTCATCTGCTTGATTTTCTCTTTATGAGCCACACCAAAACGCTGCTCCTCATCGATAATGAGAAGTCCCAAATCCTTAAATTTCACATCCTCAGAAAGCACTCTGTGGGTTCCGATAATAATATCCACCATGCCTTTTTTCAAATCTTCGATGGTTTTCTTCTGCTCTTTTGGGCTGCGGAAACGGCAAAGCAAATCTACTCTTACCGGGAAATCTTTCATCCGCTGGGCAAAGGTATTATAGTGCTGCTGCGCCAGGATTGTGGTCGGTACTAAATAAACTACCTGTTTTCCCTCCTGCACCGCCTTAAAGGCAGCACGGATTGCCACCTCCGTCTTGCCATATCCTACGTCTCCGCAAATCAGACGATCCATAATCTTGGTGCTTTCCATGTCCTTCTTGGTTGCTTCAATGGCAAGTTCCTGATCTTCTGTCTCCTCAAATGGAAACATCTCTTCAAATTCCTTCTGCCATACAGTATCCGGACCATAGACATAGCCTTCTTTGTTCTGCCGGATAGCATAGAGTTCCACCAGTTCGTGGGCAATTTCTTTTACCGCACCACGCACTCTGGTTTTTGTCTTATCCCAGTCCGGGCTGCCCAGCCGGTTTAGTTTTGGTTTCTTGGCATCGGAACCGGCATATTTCTGAATCAGTTCCAGCTGGGTTGCAAGAATATAAAGATTGCCTCCCTTGGCATATTCAATCTTGATATAATCCTTGACTTTTTTATCGACTTCGATTTTCTCGATTCCACGATAAATGCCAAGGCCGTGATTTTCATGTACCACATAATCACCTACATGAAGGTCACGAAAGCTCTGTATCTTTTCTCCCTCATAGAGGCGGTGTTTCTTCCGTTTCTTCTTTTCCTGCCCGAATATATCACTTTCTGTGATAACCGCAAATTTAATCAGCGGGTATTCGTATCCACGTTTTACTTTTCCATAGGCAGTTAAGATTTCTCCCGGCTGCAATTCCCGTTCAAAATCTTTGGCATAATAACAGCTTACCTCTTCTTCCTGTAAATCCTTCGCCAGATGCTCTGCCCTTGTCTTAGATGCGGATAATACAACGACCCGGTATCCGTTTTTCTTATAATTCTTTAAATCCTTCACCAGCGTTGCAAAGCTGTTATTATAGGAATTCACACCCTGCACCTGAATATGGTAACGGTTCGTAATGTCTAACTCCCGCACCTTCATATCCAGTGCTGCCAGTGCAAGTCCGTGGAAACTCTGCATCTTCGCAGTAATTTCCTTTCCGGTAAAGAGCGTTTCTGCCTGTCCCGGCAGGATATAACCCTTCTCCAAGCGCTGCTTCATGCTCTCTTCAAATTCCTGCTCTGTCACTCTGCCCTTTTCCATCAGCCGGGCAGGTTCATCCAGGACTAAAAGAGTCTCGTCTTTGCCAAAATAATCCAAAAGGCTTACCGCCTCCGGGAAGAAATATGCAAGGCTGCTGTCCAAATTAGCTGCACCACCTAATTCTTCTATCTCTTCTTCCAAAGCAGCCGCCGTCTGTTTGATGCGATGGCCTTCTTCATTTTTCATCTGGTCGCGGAACTTCTTTTCTGCTTTTACCGCTTCCTGGCGGATTTTCTTCAAGCCCGCCTGCTTCCGTTCTTCCGTCAGCACCAGTTCCGTTGCAGGATACAACGTAATTTCTTCCAGATTCTCTATGGAACGCTGGCTCTCAGCCTCAAAGCTTCGCAGGGAATCAATGGTATCTCCCCACATTTCAATACGCAGCGGATTTTCTTCCGTCAGAGGATATATATCAAGGATTCCTCCACGCACCGCAAATTCTCCCGGCATTTCCACCTGATAATTGCGCACATACCCCATCTGCAAAAGCCGCTTTGTCTCTGCCTCAAAGTCTAATTCGTCTTCCACCTTATAAGTACGCACCGCTTCTTTAAAGGCTTCAAGTCCTGCCATCCGGTTCATCAGTCCGTCAAAAGTCAATACCACTGTAACCGGCTTCTTTTCGGATAAACGTTTTAACAGGGCAATCCGCTCTCCGGTAAGCTGATTACTTCTGATATCCGACTGATAAAATAAAATATCCTTCGCTGGGAAATAGAGAGTCTCCCTGTCGAAAAAACGATAATCTTCTAAGATTTCCCTTGCTTTTTGTTCGTTAAAAGTAACGATGATTTTATTTCTAAAACCATCGTTCGCCGCAAATACCATATGTGCCTTCTGCGCATCCATGCATCCGGATATCTGAACGATACCCGGACTGCTCTTTAGCTGCTTTAAGGCATTTTGCAATTCTTCCAGTTCCGAAAGGGGCTGCAAAAATACATTCATAATGTTCTTCCTTTAATTATAGTCATTCATTGCCTGTTCGATTTTTCCATCGACAATCAGTTCTACCGCAGATACCGCATCTAAAAATGCTTCCTCTGCCAGTTTCCGGTCTGCCTTATCCATATGGCCAAGGACATGGTCTGCCAAATCCCAGCCCTGTGGTTTCTCACCAACACCTACCTTGATCCTAGCAAACTGCTCTGTTCCCACCTGCGCAATAATATTTTTAATTCCATTGTGTCCGCCGGCACTGCCTTTTTTACGAATCCTTATTCTTCCCGGTGCCAGGCTGATATCATCAAAAATCACTAACAGTTCACTGGCCGGATCCACTTTATAGAAATTTACTGCTTCAGCGATGCTTTCTCCGCTTAAGTTCATAAAAGTCTGTGGCTTCACCAGAACAACTTTTTCACTTCCGATCATTCCTTTGCCGCAGATTGCTTTATACTTTTTTTCGTCCATCCTTATATTATATTTTTCTGCCAGTACATCCATGACATCAAAGCCAACATTATGTCTGGTATGTTCATATTTCTTTCCAGGATTTCCAAGTCCCGCTATAATGTACATTCTTTCTTCCTTCTTCTGATGATTTCTGCAGCTGATTCTAACTGCTTCTGGTCATTTACTCCATTGATGTCTTCCGGGCTTTCCAGTGCAAATGCATCTACACGAAGTCCTTTATCCTTTAATATCGTAAGCGTATCCGGCAGATAATATTCACCCTGTGCATTATTCGGCTGAATCTTATCCAATGCCTGTGATAATTCCCAGGTATTAAACACATACATTCCGGAATTAATCTCATGGGATTTCAACTCTTCCTCGTTTGCATCCTTATGTTCTACGCTCTTTATAAATTCTCCTGATTCATTGCGGATAATTCTTCCGTATCCGGTCGGGTCATCTATCGTTGCTGACAATACGGTTACTGCATTTTTATGCTGGATATGATGCTCCAAAAGCTGCTTTAAGGTTGCAGATGTAATCAGTGGCGCATCTCCAAAAAGAATCAGTGTATGTCCATCTTTTCCCAGAAAATCCTTGGCACATTTTACCGCATGACCAGTTCCAAGCTGCTGCTCCTGCAGTACAAATGTTACATCATCTTTATGTGAAATGGTATTCTCTACCTCTTCATGCTTATAGCCTACCACCAGACAGATATCCTCCGCTCCTGCTCCTTCTGCCGCTTCAATTACATAATCTACCAGACACTTTCCGTCTATTGTATGCACTACTTTCGGAAGGTCTGACTGCATTCTGGTTCCCTTTCCAGCTGCCAATATTACCGCTTTTAATGCTTCCATATTTTTATCCTCTTTATTCCTCTCCGGCTTTCTGCCGAAAATACTGTTACATTTTAGTATACTTCTTTCTCAGAAATTTGTCATCCTTTTTTCCACAATATGAAATAGATGACAATGTAAATATGCCGTGGGGCAAATGGAAAAGCGAAAAAGACTATAAGGAGCACTAAGAATTTTGAAAAAATTTTTATCAGTTCTGACAACCGGCGCAAATCAACATCCATGTTGCTTGCGCCTCGCCGGCACTTCCCTGTGCCGGCGTTGTCTGTTTTCGCCCGAAATTCCAAGTGCTCCTAACAGTCTTTTTCATGCTTTCTCATTTGCCCCACGGCATATTTATACTTCATTCTATCAATTGTTCAAAAAAAGAAGTGTGAAAAACAGGCTGCCACATTTCTGTGACAGCCTGCTCGTCTTCCTTATTCTATGTACGTGTTACGCCTCCTCAGCTGCGATTTCACTTTCGTACTTTTCTAAAATAATCTGCTGTATCTTATTTCTGGTATCTGAGTTAATTGGATGTGCAATGTCTCTGTATTCCCCATCAGCAGCCTTGCGGCTTGGCATTGCAATGAAGAGTCCCTTCTCTCCGTCAATCACCTTGATATCATGTACAACAAATTCTTCATCTATGGTAATAGATACCACAGCTTTCATTTTACCTTCTTTTTCAACTTTACGTATTCTTACATCTGTAATCTGCATTATGTTACCCCCTTCACGCCTTTCTCTTAAGTCTTCTGCCTACAGTGCATATCTGTCATTGCGCTCAAGTACAACCTTTACTCCGTCGTCACCGCAATAATACGTGTTGGCTTTCAGCGTTCCACTGCTTTCCACGATACAGTTTTCAATATGCGTATTATCTCCAATGTATACGTCATTGAGAATAATGGAATTCTTGATTACACAATTCTTTCCTACAAACACATTTTTAAACAATACAGAATTTTCTATTTTACTGTTGATGATACATCCACTGGAAATCAGGCTGTTCTTCACATCAGAACCTGCATTGTATTTTGCTGGTGGATAATCATCTACTTTCGAATAGATATGCGGTGTCTCACGGAAGAAGTAATTTCTCACATCCGGTTTCAGGAAATCCATATTTGTATTGTAATATGAATCTACTGTTGCAATATTGCTCCAGTAATCTTCCATTTTATATCCATAAATTCGTTTCATATTCTTATAACGAATCAGAATATCTGTAACGAAATCCCATCTGTCTTCCTGACCGCTCCGCTCTAACATTTCAATCAGCTGTCTTCTGCGGATGATATAAATACCGGTAGAAATTGTATTAGAGCTGGATACCATAGGTTTCTCTTCAAACTCTGTGATTCTGGATTCTTCATTCATGCGGATTACACCAAAGCGGCTGATATCTGCGCCTTCCGGCATATCCTTGCACACAACAGTTATATCAGCTTTCTTCTCAATATGGTAATCCAATACCTTATTGTAATCCAGCTTGTATACACAATCACCACCTGTAATAATTACATATGGCTCATGACGTTTTTTCAAGAAATCAATGTTCTGATACATTGCATCTGCAGTTCCTCTGTACCACCAGCTGTTGTCAGCGGTTACGGTAGGGGTGAAGGTATAAAGACCTCCCTGTTTTCTTCCAAAATCCCACCATTTGGATGAACTTAAATGTTCATTTAAAGAACGTGCATTATACTGAGTCAGTACTGCAACGGTCTGAACATGTGAGTTGCTCATATTACTCAATGCAAAATCAATGCATCGGTAGCTTCCACCGATTGGCATTGCTGCAATTGCACGCTTGCTGGAAAGTTCCTGCATACGATGATTGTTTCCACCTGCTAAAATTAATCCTAATGCCTTCATATTCTGTCACCTTCCTTAATAATAGCTCCACCGCCTGCTAACATTCCATCTGGATAATCTGACGGTTCCGTTACTCCGGAAATCGCTGTATTTTTTCCAATTGAAACTCCGTCTGGTATTACAGAATCTTCTCCGATAGTAACCAGATCAGATGCATATACTTTTTCATTCAATGTGCTTGGTGCATACTCGCCTACGCCTAAGTGGCAGTTTGCTCCAACAATGGTCTTATCTGCAATAATGGATTTCTCCACCACAGTATTCTCTCCAATCACACATTCTTTCATGATAATGGAATTGTGTACCACCGCACCCTTTTCAATCCGGACTCCTGCACCAATTACAGAATTCTGCACTTCTCCATAAATTTCAGCACCTTCTCCGATAATGCTGGTATCAACCTTTGACTCTGCTGCAAGATACTGCGGAGCTACATTATCGCTCTTGGTATAAATCTTCCAGTATTCTTCATAAAGGTTAAATTCCGGAATCAGATCAATCAATTCCATATTTGCTTCCCAATAGGAGGAAAGTGTTCCAACATCCTTCCAGTAACCATTGAATTCATAAGCAAATAAACGCTTTCCATTCTCATGGCAGTATGGAATAATATGCTTTCCGAAGTCACAATTACTCTGATCCTTCATAGCAATTAAACTGTCACGCAATACTTTCCAGTTGAATATGTATATTCCCATGGATGCGAGGTTACTTCTCGGATGTTCCGGTTTTTCCTCGAACTCTTTAATTTTTTTATTTTCGTCTGTTATAACCACACCAAAACGGCTTGCTTCTTCTATTGGAACAGGCATTGCTGCAATTGTTACGTCTGCATTATTTTCCTTATGGAAATCAAGCATTACTTCATAATCCATCTTATAAATATGGTCGCCTGATAAAATCAGCACATAATCCGGATTATAAGTCTCCATATATTTCAGGTTCTGGTAAATCGCATTTGCTGTACCAGTATACCATTCACTGTTATCACTTCTCTCATATGGTGGAAGAACCGTTACTCCTCCGTTATTACGGTCTAAGTCCCACGGAATTCCAATTCCAATATGTCTGTTTAATCTCAATGGCTGATACTGTGTCAGCACTCCGACGGTATCAATACCTGAGTTGATGCAGTTGCTCAATGGAAAGTCGATAATACGATACTTTCCTCCAAATGCGACTGCAGGCTTCGCTACACCGGAAGTTAATACTCCAAGACGGCTTCCTTGTCCGCCCGCCAAAAGCATGGCTATCATTTCTTTCTTAATCACGTCATTCACCTCTCGTCATAAAATCAGGTCATTTTGGTATAACAAAAGTATAACACACTGCCCATATGTTGTACAGCATTTTGTATAATTATTTTATCTTTTTTCGCAAATTTTAGTCATTTTAGACAATTTTCAAACATTTCTTGTCATTTTTACAAAATCACCTCCATTATTTTGCATTCTTTTTTCCTGACAGACAAAATAGATTTGCAAATTCCCTGCATATGGTTATAATATTAGGAAGAAATCTTTTCTCAAGAAACGAAATTATAAGTCAGGCAGGTAAAGAATTATGTATTCATTAAATTTTGAAGAACCTATTCATGTACATTTTATCGGTATTGGCGGTATCAGTATGAGTGGTCTTGCAGAAATCTTGCTGGAAGAAGGTTTTACCATTTCCGGTTCTGATGCAAAGCAGTCTGCGCTTACCGACAGCCTTGCAAAAAAAGGCGCAGCCATTTACATTGGCCAGAAAGCATCTAACTTATCCATCCGTCCTGCACTGGTTGTCTATACTGCTGCCATCCGCGAGGACAATGAGGAATTTAAAGCAGCCGTAGATGCCGGTATTCCAATGCTTTCCCGTGCAGAACTGCTTGGACAGATTATGGATAACTATGAGAAATCCATTGCAGTTGCCGGTACCCATGGAAAAACCACTACCACATCCATGATTTCACAGATTCTTCTTGTTGCAAAGGCTGACCCTACAATCAGTGTTGGTGGTATCTTAGAAGCAATCGGCGGAAATATCCGCGTAGGTGGTTCAGAAGTATTCATTACCGAGGCCTGCGAATATACCAACAGTTTCCTGCATTTTCATCCGAAATACAGTATCATCACCAGTGTGGAAGCTGAGCATCTCGACTTCTTCAAAGATATCGATGATATCCGCCGTTCTTTCCATGAATTTGCCGGAAATACTGCACCTGATGGTGTATTAATCATCAACGGCCAGATTGCAGCTTTAGATCAGATTACCAACAATTTGTCCTGTAGCGTCACTACTTATGGTTTATGCGAAAACGATGACTTTTATGCTAAAAATATTACTTATAATGACCATGCCTGCGGCACATATACTCTGATGCACAAAACCGAAAACTTAGGAACCGTTTCCTTAAGCGTTCCAGGCAGGCATAATGTCTCCAATTCACTGGCTGCCATTGCACTTTGCTTAAATCTCGGTCTTCCTTTGGATGTTATCAAAAAGGGACTGTTTCAGTTTGGCGGCACCAAACGTCGTTTTGAATACAAAGGAACAAAGAACGGTATCACCGTTATCGATGATTATGCCCATCATCCGACCGAAGTGGCTGCTACATTAACCGCAGCCCGGAATTATCCACACGGACGGATTATCTGCGTTTTCCAGCCACACACCTATTCCAGAACCAAGGCATTCTTAAGTGATTTTGCCCAGGTACTTTCCATGGCAGATATTGTAGTCCTTGCAGACATCTATGCCGCCAGAGAGAAAAATACGATTGGGATTTCTTCCAAAGACCTTTTGGCAGAGCTTCAGAAAAACGGTCAGGAAAGTTATTATTTCCCGTCTTTTGATGAGATCGAAAAATTTTTATCAGAAAAATGCATAAACAATGATTTGTTGATAACTATGGGGGCCGGAGACGTGTATCTTATAGGAGAACACCTGCTTCAGCAGTAGTTATCCACATTATCCACATCGTAATTCACATTTTTGTGAATTATGGATGTGGATTTTTTTGTTTACATAATGCATTTTCGAAAAGCTCCATTCTATCGGCATTAACTGCCAGCCTGCTTCCATTTCAGTTACCATAATGTACTTTTAAAAGAAAGTTATCCACATTATTCACAATTCTGTATAAATGTGGAAACCCTTGATTTTACTGGATTTTTGGTTAAAATAAGACTTCTCAATTTTAGATTCATATGCTATAATGTGGTCGGTGAAAGAGGGAGTTCTTATGACAGACATAACATTACATACGAAAAGCAAATCCACGGTTACCTGCGTATCCAATACCTTTATTGATGAGTATATGGCAGATGCCAATGGAGAATTTGTAAAAATTTATTTATATTTACTCCGCTGCATCAACGCAGCTGAGAATTTTTCCATTTCTAAGATGGCTGATAAATTTGACCATACAGAAAAGGATATTAAACGTGCCTTAAAATACTGGGAGAAAAAACACTTACTCCAGTTAGAATATAATTCCGGCGAACAGCTTACCGGCATCTGCCTGTGTGAGCCTGTTTCTGCGGTTACACAGGATTCTGGACATGCAGAAAAGCCTACGGAAGCATCTTCTGTAGATATCCGTCCATCCTATACGAAAGACCAGATTCTGTCTTTCCAGAATGATGAGGCTTCCAGCGATTTATTATTCATTATTGAACGCTATATCGGACATCCTTTGTCCATCAAGGATTATGAAACCATTCTTTACTGGTCAGATGAATTGAAATTCTCCACAGACCTGATTGAATATCTGGTAGAATCCTGTGTAGACAACGGCCATAAGAGCATCCGCTATATGGACAAGATTGCCCTTTCCTGGTCTGCTTCTTCTATCCGTACCGCGGAAGATGCCAGACGTTCTTCCAGTGCCTATAAGCAGACACATTATGGTGTCATGAAGGCATTTGGAATCAGCGGCAGAAAGCTGGCCGAATACGAACTTGAACTGGTAGATAAATGGACCAGCCAGTTTGGATTTACACTGGATATCATTTCCGAGGCATGCAAACGGACACTGCAGGCGACAAATCAGCCAAGCTTCCAGTATGCCGATACCATCTTAGAGAACTGGCATAAATGCAATATCCACCATTTAGAGGATATTGCTATATTAGACACTGCTTACAAAAAAAGCAAGGCATCTTCTTCCCTCAATGTCACCGTAAACAAGACTGCCGCCAACCGGTTTAACAATTTTTCACAGCGTACCTATAATTTTGAACAGCTTGAAAAACAGCTCTTAAATAATTAAGACACTTTTTTCAGGAATACTAAAGGAGCATTTCATGTCTCTTAATAATTCACAATACGATACTTTAATCCGGCAATATAATGCCAGACAGTTTCACAATCAGCATCTTCTGGATGAACGCATTCAGGAAGTCTACGGAAAATGTCCGCGCCTTACAGAAATAGACAACGAGATTTCTTCTATCTCAGTAGCAAGTGCAAAACAGCTTTTATCTGATGATGGAGCAGAAGATTCCTCTGTTCTCTCTTCATTAAAAGAACAGCTTGCTGCTCTTCGCAGGGAGAAGCGGAATCTGATTGCTTCTCTGGGCTATCCGGCTGATTATCTGGAACCGGTTTATACCTGTAAGGACTGTAAGGATACCGGTTATATTGGAAATGAACGCTGTCATTGTTTTGTACAGGCTGCCATTGATTTAGTCTATACGCAGTCTAATGTAAAAGATATTTTAGCAAAAGAGAATTTTTCAAATTTCTCTTATGCATACTATTCCAAAGAGCAGATAAATCCCACAACCGGATTATCTGCTTATGATACTGCAAAAAAAGCTGTTGCAGACTGTAAGTCCTTTATCGAGCATTTTGACACCTCTTTTGAAAATCTCTTTTTCTATGGAGCAACCGGTGTCGGTAAGACTTTTCTTTCAAACTGCGTTGCCAAAGAGCTTTTAGATAAAGGTCATTCCGTTATTTATTTTACAGCTTTCCAATTATTTGATATATTTGAAAAGGACACTTTCCAGAAGGACGCTGCAGCTTCTGCTGCCGGACAGAATATCTTCGACTGTGATCTTTTAATCATTGATGACCTTGGAACCGAGCTTGCCAACTCCTTTACGGCATCCCGGCTTTTCCTGTGTCTGAACGAACGTATGCTGCGTCAGAAATCAACATTGATTTCTACGAATTTAAGTATCGACCAGCTTGCTGATGTATATTCCGAGCGTATCTGCTCCCGCATCTTCAGCAGCTATACGATGATCAAGCTTTTTGGGGACGATATCCGTCTTAAGAAAAAGCTGCATTAATTACGCATTCAATTAGATGCTATATCTATTGAACTATATAAGATAAATTATTTCTATGGAGGAACCTATTCATGTCAAACAGTGAAAGAAACTTAGAAACCCTTCCTACTGGTTCTCTTGGAATTATTCCATTACAGAGCTGCCAGGAATTAGGAGAAAAAGTTGACAAATACCTTGTCAAATGGAGAGACGAAAGACAGCATCAGCACCAGAATGATGCAGCTTTTATGGGCTACAAACGTGATTCTTATATCATTGAAGCAGTTACCCCTCGTTTTGGTTCAGGCGAGGCAAAGGGAATGATCAAAGAAACTGTTCGTGGTTATGACCTTTATCTTATGGTTGATGTCACCAACTACAGCCTTACTTATTCTCTGTGCGGTCAGACAAACCATATGTCCCCAGACGATCATTATCAGGATTTAAAAAGAATTATTGCTGCAATTGGCGGCAAGGCAAGAAGAATTACTGTTATCATCCCATTCCTTTATGAAAGCCGCCAGCATAGAAGAAGCACCAGGGAATCTTTAGACTGTGCACTGGCTTTACAGGAACTGGTTGCCATGGGCGTTGACAACATTATTACATTTGATGCGCATGACCCTCGTGTCCAGAATGCAATTCCTTTAAAGGGTGGTTTTGAAACTGTTCAGCCTGCATACCAGTTTATCAAAGGTATCTGCAAAAACGTTCCTGACTTACAGATTGATTCTGACCACATGATGATTATCAGCCCGGATGAGGGTGGTACCGGACGTGCAATTTATCTTTCCAGTGTACTTGGTCTGGATATGGGTATGTTCTACAAACGTCGTGATTACAGCAGAATTGTTGACGGACGTAACCCTATTGTCGCACATGAATTTTTAGGTTCTTCCGTAGAAGGAAAAGATGTTCTGATTATCGATGATATGATTTCTTCCGGAGAAAGCATGATTGACGTTGCAACCGAACTAAAGAAGAGAAAAGCAAACAGAATCTTTGTCGTTGCAACCTTCGGACTTTTCACCAATGGTCTGGAAAAATTCGATAAAGCTGTAGAAGATGGAACTATCTACCGTGTAGTTACCACCAACCTGACTTATCAGACTCCGGAGCTTTTAAGCCGTCCATATTATATCAACTGTGACATGAGCAAATATATTGCTTATATTATTGATACATTGAATCATGATGCTTCTATCAGCGAGCTCTTAGATCCAAACGAGCGCATCCAGAAGCTTATAAAGAAATATAAAGCTAATCAGAAAAAGAAATAAATAACAACAGCAAAAATGGCTTCGGAATTCCGAAGCCATTTTAATATCATGGGCAAAATAAAACTAGAATAAGTTAACCTTGCCTGCATATGTATCGTTTATAACATAGTATGCTGCATATTCTTCCGGTTTTAAATAAACCTTTAAAGACTTGATGCTGGATGCTCTGTGTCCGTCTGCTGTGAAAGCTTCTTTTGCTCTCTCAATCACGTTTGCAACAACATCTTCATTACCATCAAACTGAACAAATACTTCCGGTACAAGTTCTTTCTTCTCTGCCTTAGCAGTTTTTTTAGCCGCTGCTTTCTTGGTTGCTTTCTTTGCGGTAGTCTTTGCTGCTGCTTTTACAGTTGTCTCTGCTTTCTTTGCTGTCTCCTCTGCCTTCTTAACTGTCTCTTCCGCTTTCTTTACTACGGTTTCTGCTTTCTTCGCTACAACTTCTTTTGCTTCTGCCTTAACCTCTTCTGCCTTAACTACTGCCTTTGTCTCTGTAGCTTTTACTGCTGCCTTTACTTCGGCTGCTTTTTCAACTGGTCTCTTCTGCATTATAATTCCCTCCCTGAAAATTAATCACACACTAAAAACTTCTCCATTGCTAAAAGAGCTTCTTCTTCATCATTCCCCTCTGCAACAATGTTAACCGTCATTCCTTTGGACGGATTAAATGCCATAATTCCCATGATGCTCTTGGCATTAATTTTACGGTTATCACTTTCCAGAGTAATATTGCTGTCAAACTGGCATGCAACCTGAACCAACTCTGCAATTGGATTATCGTGCTTTTTTGAAACGTTTGAAACTGTAACTTCTTTTCTACTCATGTTATCTTCCTCGCTTCTAAGTAGTACAATTAGTACAAAAGTTAATATATCCTACACGAACAGATTTTGCAATAGACTTTGTGAAAATACAGCACTAATACCGAAACTGCCAAAAAACTTCGGCTTTTTTTAGGCAATTTTATACGTTTTTTGCGTCTTTTTCACGCCTGTCTCTGTCTGCATCCCTATTCTTCCATTTTCATATAAGCAAAATATACATTACCTGCTGTATCAAATAAATTCTGTGCATCCGTCATTGACATCTTCTCTGTTGCACCGGTTGCCGGATTATACACATAGACTCCCGCATTATCATAGCCTGTAATTAATACAGCTTCGCTTCCACTGCTCATGGCAAATACCGGTGTTCCCAGATTGACATAATATAACACTGCATCCAGATCGCTTCCGGTCAAATCAATGACTACAGAGTCCTGCAGGGTATCCTTTAAAATTTGTTTTGGTGTATTTCCGGATGTCATCAATTCTCCTACACCAACATTTAATCCCTGCATCGAAAGCATACCATTGATTGCTTTTGCTATCGTTGTTCCGGATGCGTCTGCATCACCTATTGTAATCGTCAGTGGTGACTGGGAAGATTTTCTTGCCCTCTTCCAGATATACTGCTGTCTGCTTCCTACCACAACGCCCACATTATCATTTGCCACTGCAATGGCTTTTGCCGCATTATCCGTTGCCAGCACTACTCTTCCGGCAGAATAAGCATAATAATAATCTGTCTCTTCCGGCTCTTTCAGATTCACATTTCTCGGTGACTCCAATACAATCCGTTTCGGAGTCAGAAGACGATCCGAGCTTATCTCTTCTTCCTGTAATAATTGCAGCTGCAGCTGCGTCTGTTTTCGTTCCGTTACCGTACTGTGAATGCTGACTACTTCTGCAGAATCTCCCTCACGATTCATAATCGTATCCTGTTCTGCCGGAACATAAGCCATACCGTTATATTGTTCCCGGTTCAGATAAATAGTATAATCCACAACTTCTACAGACGCTACATAATATCCATCCTTATGATAATCTTTTAACACTCCGTGTTCTTCATCATCCGTATCTACAATATAAATATGATTCATCGGGAACTGTACATTTCCGGCAGAATCTGTATACACATCACTGTCATCTGCCTCTCCATAGATAAAATCATCTTCCATAAATGCCAGTGGCCGGATATACGTTCCTGCTGCCGCTGCCACTTCAAAGCTTTTCGAATTCTCCAGATTCAGAACAGTAATTTTCGAACCGCTGTCACTGTTGCCATCTGCAATATAAGCAACAAACTGGTTATTCTCTGATACCGCATAATTTCCTGTTTCAAACCCGCTGACTACTTCCTTTTCTTTGGTAGTAGCAAGATTAATCTCATACAGTGTCCCGCCCATCATAATATAGAACATTCCACTTTCATTTTCATACATCAGCTGTCCCAGTTCTGATTTCAGCACTTCGTAAGAGTGGGTGGATGGTATAAACAGCTCCTCCTCTACTGTGTTTGCCACGCTGTCATAATGATAAACACCTACACCCACCTGACCTTCGTGGTTTCCCCTGTTCATATAACCATACACAACAAAATCAGCACTTCCTGTTTCATCCACCTTAATAATCCGGATATCATGTTCCTTATGATTTTCCCTGGAATCAATCCCCTCATAACCACGGAAGCTGAACACCTGGGAAAGCTTTTTTTCTGTCGCATTGTAACACCAGAGTTCTCCTTCTTTTACAAAACAGAGAATACTTCCTGTCTCATTACTCTTATATTCCACATCGGACGAACATATTCCAAGCTGTAAATAATTCTCATAAAAATCATCATTCTCTGCCCGGAAAATTTCATCCATGGTTCTCTCAAAATTCAATAGATACATCCGGTCATTGGTATAACGGACACGGTAATATTCTTCTACATTATAATATTCCAGTTCCCCATTATCTCCGGTTGCCGTCACTACATAATCCAATAGAATTACATTATAGGAATTATTGATTTCTTTGATGCTTACCGATGGGTCCGTCAGAACGGTCCCATTGAATTTATCCCATGTTACCTGTCGCAGTGTGGAATGAATACTGACATTGGCAAGTGTGGTATTATCCGCAGAAGAATCCGGTTCCATATAAGTTGCCAGAGAGCCGCTTCCATCCTCCTGAAATGTTTTTTCATGGAAATCTTTTGCAAAATCAATGCTTTCCTTCACATAACAATCCTGCGGTTCAATAATCCTTGTATAATAATTTAAAGTATCATCCCCATGCAGTAAATGTATAATCAACAGATATTCTGCATTGGAATCCAGAAGATTCTGAATCGGAAGGTCTGCTGTAATCACTCCATTCTTCTGGGAATAACTATCTACCTTCGCATCTGCAATAAGACGCTTAGTATCCATACTCCGGATCTCATAGGAAAGTTCATCCACTGCATAGCTTCCATTCTGAACGCGGATTGGAAGCAGCCTGTCCGTATCAATCGGCGTAATGCTGTCCCTCATGTAAACTGCATTCATTTCATCTACATACCCGTAGAGTTCATTGATTTTCTGCTCTTTATAATAAAGCTGGACAGTCGGCAGCGTTGCCTCCTCCAGTTCTGTTGTCATATCGGGATTTGTTTTATTTGTCAAAAAGCTAAACACTACGGTTGATACCAGAAACACACCTGCTAACACCAGTGCCCGAATCATTCCTTTATTCATCTGTATTCCTCATCTTCCTAAACTACGAAAAACACGCTTTGCGAGTTCTCGAGTTATCGCGGCGCTCGTCAAATCTGCATGCAGGCATGCGATTTTTCTCGCTACTCACGTAAACAAACAATATAGCCATCAAAAAACGACAGCTATATTGTAATTCCTTTTTTGCAAAAGCTCAACCTCTATTTTATTATCTGCTACCAGCATCTGCGGCAGCGTCTGTAACGGCATCTGCGGTGAAACATCTCATGAAACAGAAGAATTTCCGGAGCATCCATGTCTTCCCGGCTTTCCCCAAGTCCCGCCTTATCACGGATTCTCTTACAAATCTGCCGCAGCATCAGCCGGTCCGGATACTCGTCAAACATGAGACTTCCCTCATATTCCATCTTATCGCATTCTTCTTCCACCAACTCCTGTACTTTTCTTATCTCCAGCGGATACATCTCTTTCATGCGGTCTAAATCCCTCTGATATTCTAACTCCGTCATGTAAAGATTCTGGATTGGATTTGTCATGTAAAAGGGCTGTTTGCCTGGCATCTGCTGCTGTTGCATCTTAAAGAAAATATCCTGATTATAATCCAATGTTTCCTTCTCTCCTGATTCTCATCAGTATAATATATGCAGCAGAGACTGTTTGTTGACGGCAAAAATGCTGTTATCTGTTTGTTTCCAACGACATCAGAAATAATACCGCTGTCAGTTCCTTTGGGAACATGGCATGCAGTTTCAGAATTTCTTTTGACGTCAGTGTGTCCTGTTGTGCCGCATAATATGCAGCCGCAGCTACCAGCATTTCTTTTCCAAAGTTTTTAACCTCTGCAATCAGTCCTGCCGGCTCCCTTAATTTATGTGCAATGATACATTCTGTCACCTGTCTCAACTCTGCATCTGCCAACTTCTTATGAAGTGTTTCCACAAAATGTTCCATGGAATATTCAATTGCTGCATCTGCATCAAATACCTCTCCACAGATTTCTGCCGCTGCAAGGAAATATTCCCTCGGTGACATTTTCTCCTTTTCGCTTCGTTCTGCAAGAAGTGTATGTACTTTATTAAATTCACTTTTCTTAGCAAAACGTTTTACCGGAATTTCATCCCTGACCAGTAAATCCAGTTCTGTCATCCGATACAAAAAGTGCTCCATTTCCCTGCGGTATTTCTCCATGGATTCCTTTTCAAAGGTATATACATAGCCATAATATTTTCCATAAATCTTCATGGTATCCTGGTATCCCATTCTGGCATTTGACATTAAAAGAGCATGGTCAAAATTCATCATGGTTCCAAGGGAGCGGCTTGGCTTGATATAAGTTACATACGGCCGCTTGGCATAGGCATCGTGTGCCGGTGATGTATGTAAATCAACAGCAATAATCTGCTGTGCTCCCATTCGGATAGCAAGGTCAATCGGAAGATTATCATAATAACATCCATCCAGATACGTTGTCTCTCCGATTTTATGCATCGGAAATAATGGAAAGATTGCAGAAGATGCCAGAATATAATCTTTCATGAGTCCTTCCGGAATGTCACGCTTTGTCAGTTCGCAGGGCTTTAAAGACGGAAATTCCACCGTAACCAATCCGAAATCCGTCTTTGATTTCCGAATCTTGTCCTCTTCTATCAGTGTTTCAATAAAAGCAGTAAAAGGTGAAATATCTGCACCTTTATTCTTGACATATTTTTTCAGGAATGGACCAATTGCCTCTCTCTGGTCATACATGCCCTCTATGGTATCCGTCAGATTGATTCCATCCTCCATCATATCTTCCATGGTTATGGTGCTCCATAGTTCATAAGCCCTGTCATAATCTCCCGTTGCCATTAAGGCTCCGTTAATGGAACCTATGGATGTTCCGGTTACAATCTGATAATCGATGCCAAGTTCATTTAATGCTTTCCAGACTCCCAGTTCATAAGAGCCTTTCGTACCGCCTCCACTTAATGCAATTCCACGTTTCATATAAGTCCTCCTCCGGTTATCTCCCGGCTTCTGCCTTTCTTTTAAGAAAGCCAGACTGTCAGTTTCTCGCCATTGAATGCGAACTCATTTTTACGTCCTTTGTAACATATCACAAATTTCTTATATACTTTTTCATAACCTTTATGCAGCATCCGGACCGTTAATGTCTCATCCTTTGTGACGGTCATCTCATATTCATTATATTCACCATCCTGATATGTAAAATCTTCTCCGTCATCCTGATAATGCACATAACGGCCTTCTCCCGGATATACATCAAGAATCAGGGTATCCAGTTCAATCTCTCCCACATACTGCATCGGTTCAAAACATGGGATAATGCTTCCTGCTTTTACAAAAACCGGACATACATCAAGAGGTGCATCTTTTACAATATACTGCTTTCCGGTATATTTTTCCCTTGTATCATAGTCATACCAGATTCCCTCCGGCAGATACAAAAGCTTCTTCGTCATTCCCTGCTCTACTACAGGGGCTACCAGCATATGCTCTCCAAACAGGAATTCTCCATTGAGATTCCAGGTTTCTTTATCTTTCTCATAATGCAATACCAGTGGACGGATTACCGGCATACCATTCTGCTCCGTCTCATGGAATAAATCATAAAGGTATGGCAGTAATTTATAGCGAAGTTCAATATATTTCCGGTTAATATTTAATGTCTCTTCTCCGAAAAGCCACGGCTCCTGTCTGGTAGAACCCTTGGAAGAATGATTCCGGAACAACGGTGAAAAACAGCCGACCTGTACCCATCTTGACAACAACTCCGGCGTCACATCTGCACCGAATCCGCCTACATCTGTTCCGATAAATACCATACCGGATAATCCCAGATTGCACATCTGCGGAATTGCCATCCGCAGGTGCTCCCACAGGCTCTGATTATCCCCTGTCCATGCTGTGGTATACTTTTGGGAACCACTGTAACAGGCACGGGTGATTACAAATGGTCTTCTGCCGTCCTGCTTCTTCAAGCCTTCATAGGTAGCCTTTGCCATCAGATGCCCATAGACATTATGCATCCGGCCATGATCACATGGTCTGTCTTCGTCCGTAAATACCACATCTTCCGGCAGTTCTCCACGGAAACTTGCCGGCTCATTCATATCATTCCATACACCGCGGACTCCTAAGTCCACAAGATATTTCTGCTTCTCTCCCCACCACTGTCTTACCTTCGGATTTCCAAAGTCAGGGTATACCGCATCTCCAGGCCATACTGCATTTACATAGGTATCCCCTTCCGGTGTCTTGGCAAAATATCCCTGTTTCATGCCTTCATCATACATATCATAACCTGGGTCTAATTTGACACCCGGGTCAATGATGGTAACAATTTTAAATCCTTTTTTCTTTAAATCCTCAATTACTTCACCAGGTCTGCCAAAGTCCTTTTCATTCCAGGTAAAGACCCGGTAGCCATCCATATAGTCAATATCCAGATGAATCGTATCAATCGGAATCTTTAATGCACGGTATTTATCCGCAATTGCGCGAATCTCTGCGGAAGTCTCATATCCCCAGCGCGACTGATGATAGCCTAATGTATAAAGCTGCGGAAGCGGTGTTCTTCCGGTCAGATAAGTATAACCAGCTACTACCTCCGGCATATTATACCCGGCAATAAAATAGTAATCCAGATTGCCACGGTCTGAGCCAAAGAAATAGTATTCCGCATTTTCTTTTGCCATATCAAAATAAGTCTTACAGGTATTATCAAAAAAGATTCCGTATACGCAGCTTTCACGCAATGTTATAAAGAACGGGATTGATTTATACAATGCTTTAAAGGCTTCCGTATGCGCCGCCGGATTATCTGTATTCCACATCTCATAATCGTAATTCTTCTTATTTAATACACCTGCTTTATCACCAAAGCCATAGAAGGCTTCGTCTCCCTCCATACGTTTTACAGCCTGCACATGATAATTCTTATCTGTCGCCTGCGGCACCTCATGTCCCTCTGCTTTTAAGAATTCGATAAATTTCTCACTAATCTGTGTTGCAAATTCCCTTCCACCACGATAGTCCGCACAGAGAAGCTGTCCATTCACATCATAAAAATCCACCATAAAATTATCATATACGCGTATGATTAATCTTGCAGTCCGAACCTCAAGATAGTCAATTCCTTCCTGCACATCAAAATGTATATGTTTTGACTTTTCTCCCTCGATGGCTTTTGAACGATGTTCCTCACTTTCGAACGGAACAAACACATTTACAATGTTATCTGTCAGAACCTCTAAGCTTCCCATGCCATATTCAAATACAAAATGAATGATTCCACTCTCCACATAATAAGATTTTCTTTTTCCCAGCATACTTTTTCCTCCACTTTTGCTTATATTAGCAGCAATGTACCTCCCACTATCATAATTAATCCAAAGAATGCCTTTGGCTGTAGTCTTTCATTTAAAAACACAGATGAAAATACAATTGTAACTACAATGCTTAGTTTATCAATCGGTACCACTACACTGGCTTCGCCCAGCTGTAACGCCCGGTAATAACAAAGCCAGGATGCTCCGGTTGCTATTCCGGATAAAATCAGAAACATTCCATCCCGGAAGGTCATACTCCGGACCTGCTTCTGTTTCTTTGTTACAAATACTACCACCCATGCCATAACAAGTACCACTCCAGTACGATATGCCGTTCCGAGATTGGAATTCACACCATCTATTCCCACCTTGGCAAGGATGGATGTCAGGCTGGCAAACACTGCAGACAGCAGTGCATAGATAAGCCATGCCCGGCTCTTTGTGCCACCGCTTTTCTTTCTGGTAATCATGAGCATCGTTCCAACGCCAATTAATACCATGGCAATCATTTTCTTCTCGTTCAGTCCTTCATTTAAGAAAATGACTGCCAGAATCATTGTCAGGATTGTACTGGATTTATCAATCGGTGTTACTTTATTTACATCTCCTAGCTGCAATGCCCGAAAATAGCAAAGCCAGGATGCCCCGGTCGCTATTCCGGATAATGTAAGATAAATTAACGTCCGCGTTCCTATACTTCCGATTGGAGTATAAGATCCGGTAAGCCGTACCATAATCCATGCAAAAATCAATACTACAACCGTCCGGATTGCTGTTGCAAGATTCGAGTCTATTTTCTTAATTCCAACTTTTGCCAATATTGCCGTAATACCTGCAAAAAAAGCAGAGCCACATGCATATGCAAGCCACATATTTATTCCTCTTTTCTATTGTCCCGGGAAAATTCTGTCTTAATCTGCACTGCAGCAGACTTTATTTTTACCACCCACTTTTGCATCGTTCAAATACAGATGCCACTTCACTTAATATCCATACCCGTCATAATATTTCAAATATTATCTTATTCCATTCTTCCGCCTTTTTCGGTATTTCTCTTCTCTTGTTTGTTCTTTCCTGCACCCTTCATTCCCCATACATATCCTATTTCAGAAATCCATTTACAATCTGCTCCTCTGCCTCTTTTTCAGACAGTCCCAGTGTCATCAGCTTAATCAGCTGTTCTCCTGCTATTTTTCCAATTGCTGCCTCATGAATCAATGCTGCATCGATATCATTCGCTGCAAGAGACGGAATTGCCTCCACCTTTCCATTGTCCATGATGATGGCATCACATTCTGTATGTCCGCTGCATGCATTATTACCACGAATATAAGAAACAAACTTCTGGTGGGAATCTCCCTTTGCTACCGAACGCGATACCACATTTGCACTGGAATGTGCTCCATTTAAATCTACCGTAAAATCTGTCTCTGCTTTCTGCTGTCCATGAGTCATAATACGTTCATGAATCACAAGGGACGCATCTTCTTTAAGGTCTGCTTCGGTTGTACGGATTGTGGAGTCTACTCCTTTAATCTGAACACTGTCCATATCCATGAATCCGCCTTCTTCCATGTGGATCACGGTAGTTGGATTTAAGACTCTGGCTCCATTTCCATCCCCTTCACCATAATGCTTTTCTACATATTTTACTTTTGCATTCTTTCCTATATAAAAGGTGTGTATTCCATCATGCTGTGACGTCTGGTCTCCGCAGTTGTGGATACCGCATCCCGCAATGATTGTCACATCTGCGCCTTCCCCGATATAAAAATCATTATATACCAGGTCTTTTAAGCCACTTTCACTTAAGATAACCGGAATATGCATACTCTCATTCTTTGTTCCCGGTTTTACATAGATATCAATTCCCGGCTTGTCCTTCTTAGTTACAATATCAATATTTGCAGTTGTATTTCTTGCCTCCAGTTTTCCGTTGTTACGGATGTTATATGCGCCTTCCGGCACGCTGTGCAAATCTGATATCTCTGCTAAAAGATTCTTTTCTATACTGTCCATTTTCTCACCTTTTCCTAGACTAATTTTTCCATCAAAGTAGAGCAGGCTTCACTGCTGCCTAACAGCTTTGGAAGCACTTCTTCCCGGCTTCCGGCTGTGCTTACTTCTCCATCTGCAATTACAATAATCCGGTCTGCAATGTTTAAGATTCTCTCCTGATGTGAAATAATCAGAATCGAGCCATTGATTTTCTGATACATATTCTCAAATACCTGAATCAGATTGTTAAAACTCCAAAGGTCAATTCCTGCCTCCGGCTCATCAAATATGGATAATTTGGTTCCTCTTGCAATTATCATTGCAATCTCAATACGCTTTAGCTCCCCACCGGAAAGGCTGTCATTTACCTCCCTGCCAATATAATCCTTTGCGCAAAGTCCTACTTCTGAAAGATAGGAACATGCCTGACTGATGGAAATATCTTTTCCCGATGCCAGTGTAATCAAATCCTTTACGGTCAATCCCTTAAATCTTACCGGCTGCTGAAACGCAAAGCTGATTCCCTTTCTTGCCCGTTCGGTAATGGATAATCCTGTAATATCCTCTCCATCCAATAAAATCTGTCCGGAAGTTGGTGTTACTATCCCGGCAATCAGCTTCGCCAGCGTGGATTTACCTCCACCGTTTGGTCCGGTAATTGCCACAAACCGGTCTTCTATCTTCAGATTGATATTTTTTAATATTTCCTTGTCTGCTGTTTCATCATTTACCTGAAAACTAATGTCTTTTAATTCCAGCATTTCTCTTTCCTCACCTTACTGTCAGATTCACCTATCTGCCTCTCTGCGAACCTGGTTTTTATAAAAAAAGGATAGCACAAAATGGCTTTTTTGCCAACTTCTTTCCCTTCTATTATACATTTTGGATTCTTTTTAATGAAATATTAATAAATTTTTATCGAGATTTACCGTTGTTTTTTTTCTTAAATAGATATATCCTTATTCAGTCAAAAGTAAATTATATGTAAAAAGTGTGTAATCTACTGGGAGGAGAACCATTATTATGAGAGAAAAACATTCTTTTTCAAGTAAGTGTAAGAACTTATTTTTTAAACTAAAAAACAAAATAAATACTTTTAAGAACCGGGAGAAGAAACCACATCCACACCTTGACCGTGCAGTTGTGATTATGAACAAATACTCTTTGGTATTCCATCTGTTACTGTCCTGTTTCCTCGTTCTGGTGATTGAATGTATTTCCAGACGAAATGTGCTTTCTGCATTTTCCTTTATTGCAGGACACACCATTGCTTACCTTTATAACTCATTTATTATTTTTGCAAGTTTATCCCTGGTCTATCTGATTCGAAGAAGAACACTTGCCCGTCTCTTAATCAGCGGCTTCTGGCTTTTCCTTGGAACCATCAATGGTGTTATTCTTTCCAAACGTGTAACTCCATTTGGTTTTACAGATTTGAAATGTCTGTCTGACTTATTTGCCATGCAGAACACCAAATACTTTACCTTTGGTGAAGCACTCGCCGTTATTATCGTAGTCGGTCTTTTCCTGCTTTTCTGTATCTGGCTTTTTATCAAAGGACCAAAATATCAGGGCAAAATCAACTGGATTGTAAGTCCGCTTATGGTTGCTGTTATCTTCCTGATGTTACCGGTAACTACCAAGGCAGCCCAGTCCAATAATATTGTTGCTTCCTATTTTGCCAATATTGCACAGGGCTATGAAAATTATGGTTTTGTCTACGGCTTCTCATCCAGCGTTGTTGACCGTGGTATGAGTAAACCGGACAGTTATTCCGAAGAGCGTATTGCCAAAATAGGGGCTTCCGTTCCGGAAGAAACTACCGAAGCTGCCGAAGATGCGCCAAATATTATTGTTGTTTTACTGGAATCCTTTGTAGATCCCTCTGATGTTAAGTTCTTACATACTTCAGAAGATCCGGTTCCAAATTTTCACAACTTATTAAACAACTATTCTTCCGGTTACTTAAAAGTTCCTGTTGTAGGTGCCGGAACAGCCAATACTGAATTTGAAGTATTAACCGGTATGAGCATGCAGTATTTTGGTACCGGCGAATACCCATATAAGACTACTTTAAAAGAAATCGACAGTTGCGAAAGTATTGCTTCCGACCTTGGAAGTCTCGGCTATGGTACACATGTTGTACATAACAACGGTGGTAACTTCTACAGCCGTGCCAATGCCTTCTCCCTGATGGGATTTGACAGCTTCACCAGTAAAGAGTGTATGAACATTCAGGAGTACACACCACTTGGTTCCTGGCCAACCGATAACATCTTAATCAGTGAAACCTTAAAGGCTATGGATTCTACCCCTGACCAGTCAGATCTGGTATATACCATTACCGTACAGGGACATGGTGATTATCCTACTGAAAAGATTCTTGAAAATCCGGAAATTGCAGTAAGCGGTGCTGCAGATGAGGCTTCTAACAATCGATGGGAATATTACATTAACATGATTCACGAAGTAGATAAATTCATCGGCAACTTAACCGAAGAGCTTTCCAAACGGGATGAAAAGACCATCGTGGTATTCTTCGGCGACCACCTTCCTACCATGGGACTGACCGATGATGATATGGTATCCGGTGACATTTTCAAAACAAAATATGTTACCTGGAACAACTTTGATTTACCAAAGCAGGATGCTGACTGTGCTGCTTATGAATTATTGGCAAACATCACCAACCAGCTTGACATCCACAAAGGAACCATGTTCTCTTACATCCAGAGCCAGAAGGGTTCTGCTTCTTACGACGAGAACTTAGAGAATTTACAGTATGACCTTCTTTACGGAAAATGTTATGCTTACAACGGAACAGATAAGTATCCAGCAAGTGATCTGGTTATGGGTATTGATGATGTAACGATTAACAGTGTATGGAAATCCGATGACAATAAGTTATGTATTTACGGCTCCGGATTTACTCCTTGGACGAAAATTTATGTCAACGGAGAGAAGGTATCCACTTCCTTCTTAGGAAGCACCATGTTAAAGATTAATCTTGACGACATTGAAGACGGCGATACGATTGTTGCTAACATTGTAGGTTCCAGCAGCACCATCTTCCGAAGCTCCAACGAGTTCCTCTATGAGGATCCGGATGTAGAACATACGGAAGAGCCTGCTACCGAAACAGAGCAGCCTTCTACTGATACAGAAGGTTCTACCCAGTCCACTGAGAAATCCTCTGAACAGTCTTTAAGTGGTGCCGGTACAGCAACTGACCAGTCTGTAGAGCATACAGTCAATACTCCACTGACACAGAATTAAAATAATACACAGAAAGCCCCGATGGGATGAATTCTTCTATCAGATTTCTCCCATCGGGGCTTTGTTATTTCTTTTATTTCACATAATTTTTGTCTACGTTGACCACGATATGATACTGTTCGCCCAGCTTTTCCTTTACCTGATGCTCCAGTTCTTTCAACACAGCTTCATCACTGGAACGGTAGCCAAATGGAATCACTACATCAAAGATAAGATTGGTATGGGTCGGTCCCTGAACCATACGGAAATCATGCATGGTAATGACCTCATCAATATCCTTCAAAATACCTGTAACCGTTTCTTTTATCCCGGTCAGTTCCTTGCTTCCGGTAATCACCGGATCCATATGTATGACAGCCTCACAATTCAGTTCCCTTTTCAATTTCATTTCTACATTGTCTATCATATCATGTATTACAAGGATATTCATTTCTGCCGGCACTTCCGCATGTAGTGATACCATCAGACGTCCCGGTCCATAATCATGTACGACTAAATCATGAATACCGATAATCATTTTTTCTTCCAGCACCAGATGTTCTATCTCTTTTACGAATTCTTCCTCCGGTGGCTGTCCCAGCAGTGGATTTAAAGTCTCCTTCGCTGCATTAATTCCACCATATAAGATAAACAGTCCTACCGCCACACCACAGTAGCCGTCAATATTGACTGATGTAAATTCTGCAATCAATGTGGTAATTAAAACCACAGATGTGGTAATGCTGTCGCTTAAGCTGTCCATTGCAGTTGCCCGCATAGCCGCTGAATTAATCTTCTTTGCAACTCTCCTGTTATAGAAGGTCATATACAGCTTTACAGCAATAGATATCAGCAGAATCACGATAATTAATGCAGAGCACTCCGTTGCTTCCGGATGAAGAATCTTTCTGATGGAATCCTGTATCAGTTCCACTGCCATAATTAAAATAACTGCAGCAACCACAAGCCCGGAAACGTATTCCATTCTTCCATGTCCAAATGGATGCTCCGGATCCGGCTTCGCTGCTCCCAGTTTAAAACCAAGCAATGTTACAATGGATGAGCCGGCATCTGACAGATTATTAAATGCGTCCGCTGTAATTGCAATGGATTTACTGATGGTTCCCGCAATAAATTTTCCTGTAAATAATAATACATTTAGCAAAATACCCACAATACCACATAAAGTACCGTAGGCAAGCCGTACCTTCTCCGGCTTGTCATCTTCCCGGATAAATATCCGGGCTAATAATGTTATCATAAATCTTCTCCTTTTGCTCCCTTATTCGTTCCGCACTAATTCAATATTTTAAAATTCTTCAGTGGCCAATATCGGAAAATCGCTTTTCCAAGTATTTTATCTTTCTTCACATAGGTATTGGTCCAGTATCTTCCATCATAGGAGTTATTCCGGTTATCTCCCATTACAAAATAGCTGTCCTCCGGCACTTCAAAGGTATACGGTCCTGTAGCTACCGTCCATGTCTCTTTGAGATAATCCTCCTCTAAGAGTTCTCCGTTGACATATACTTTGCCATCTTCTATCTTTACCGTATCTCCCGGACAGCCAATGACACGTTTTACATAGTTCTGGCTCTCATCATCCGGAAACTTAAAGATAATGATGTCTCCCCGCTCCGGTCCGGAAAACAGATATGACCATCGGAATCCAATCAGCTTATCTCCGGTCATGATTGTATTTTCCATGGAACCGGATGGAATCTCTGCATTAATTAACACAAAACGATTTAAAAACATAGCAATCAGCACCGCTGCTACAATCGTAATTACCCAGCTTAGAAATTCCCCTGCCACAGAAGCTGCATTCTTTGTATCGGATTTTCTTCCTTTCTTCCTGCGTCTGCCGCCTTCTGAATATTCCTCTTCTGGTTCTTCTAATTCTTCCCGGTTGTCCTCTGACTCTTCCGGTTCTTCGATATTCTCAAAGTCATCTATATATTCTAATTCTTCATTTCTTTCCTTTTTCTGCATCTAAATTGCCTCCGGTCTCTTTCCTTCCCGTTGTTCGTTCTATTATACTCCAAGCAGGGAAGAAATTCCACTGGAAATGCTTTGCGAATTTCTCGTGTAAATTAAAAAGTCCCCGAAACATAACGTTTCGGGGATGTTTTCTATGTGTTCAATGACATCTGCATTCTCTAAGTGTTCAATGACATCCACTCGGCTAAGATTCAAACTTCGTCTGCGACTCGTTTTCATCAAGTCTCGGGATGGGCTTTCACACTAAGTTCACGCTTCGCCTATGGCTCGCGTTCTCTAAGTGTTCAATGCCTAGCAGACGCCCTGGGCGAGCATAGCCTCAGCTACTTTTTCGAAGCCTGCGATATTAGCTCCTGCTACATAGTTACCTTCCATGTTGTAACGTTTTGCAGCATCATCAATGTTATGATAGATATTTACCATAATCTGTTTTAACTTAGCATCTACTTCTTCGAATGTCCAGCTTAAACGCTCTGAGTTCTGGCTCATCTCTAATGCAGAAGTTGCAACTCCACCTGCGTTAGAAGCTTTACCACAGATGAACCATACTCCGTTATCCTGTAAGTATTTGGTTGCATCTAAGGTTGTAGGCATGTTAGCACCTTCACAAACTGCTTTACATCCGTTTGCTACTAACTGTTTTGCATCATCGATAAGAAGCTCGTTCTGTGTAGCACATGGAAGAGCGATATCACATTTAATCTGCCATACGCCACGGCCTTCATGATATTCTGCGCTCTTTCTTGCAGCAGCATACTCGGTAAGACGAGCACGTTTTACTTCTTTTACTTCTTTTAATAATGCAACATCGATTCCTTCCGGATCATAAATCCATCCGGTAGAATCAGAACAGGTAACAACTTTTGCACCCATCTGCTGTGCTTTCTGGATAGCGTAGATTGCAACGTTACCAGCACCAGATACAACAACTGTCTTACCTTCCATAGATTCACCATGGCATTTCATTAATTCTTCTGTAATGTATAAAAGACCATATCCGGTAGCTTCTGTACGAGCTAAAGATCCACCATAGGTAAGTCCCTTACCTGTCAAAACACCTTCGTACATTCCACGGATTCTCTTATACTGTCCAAACATGTATCCGATTTCTCTTGCACCTGTTCCGATATCTCCTGCCGGAACGTCAACGTCAGCGCCAATATATTTACAAAGCTCGGTCATAAAGCTCTGGCAGAATGCCATTACTTCACGGTCTGATTTTCCCTTAGGGTCAAAGTCAGAACCACCTTTACCACCGCCGATTGGAAGTCCTGTTAAAGAGTTTTTAAATACCTGCTCAAATCCTAAGAATTTGATGATTCCGATATTTACGGAAGGATGGAGACGAAGACCTCCCTTGTACGGTCCAATAGAATTGTTGAACTGTACTCTGTATCCTGTATTAACCTGAACCTGTCCCTTGTCATCTACCCAAGGTACACGGAATTTAAGCTGTCTATCCGGCTCGGTTATTCTCTCAAGTAATGCTTCTTTACGATATTTCTCCTCATTTGCTTCGATTACCGGTCTTAAAGACTCCAGTACTTCTTCTACTGCCTGAAGGAATTCTGGCTCAGAAGCGTTTTTTGCTTTTACTCTTTCTAATACTTCATCAACGTAGCTCATATTATATCTCCTTTACATATTAATTTGAGTATTATATATACATCAACACTACTATTTTAGTATGAAATGAATTTTTTCGCAACGTTTTTTTCATATTTGTGTCAAAAACTTTATACTTTTGTGTACTTTTTCTTCTTTTTTGCAAGTTTTGTACCAGGAAAATTCATTTTTGTAATTAAAAAGAAGTAGAAAACAGTTTTTTATTTCCCTTTTCCACTTCTTTTTTTGTATAAATATACTATTTTTTATTTTTCAGATATGGTTCATATTTCTTCTGGAAGAACTTCACCAGTTTTCCCAGTGTTCCAATCAGAATCTCACTCTCCTGGTCACTCAGGCTCTCCTTGATATCATGTATCATATTGCTGTGAAAACGTGCATGATGCTCATATGCCCGGACTCCGGAATCGGTGAGTGATACACGGACTACCCTTTTATCCCTGTCATTTCTGCAACGATTTACATAACCTTTCTGTTCCAGTGCTTCAACAGCTTTTGTCAGGGTTCCTGTTGTAACATTCATCCTCGCCGCCACTTCCGACATCCGCTTTGGTTCATCCAGACCAATTGCTTCAATAATATGCATATCATTTCCGGAAATGTTCATGAATTCTCCGGAGATTAAGCATTTTTCCTCAATTTCCATCAAATCATTAAACAGCTTTACCAGAATGTCATTTAAGGTTTTATCCGCATTCATTCTTATCTCCTTTTACCAGACCAGTACCGCTGCGCCCCATGTGAGTCCGCCGCCGAAACCAGCCAGTACAACTTTATCTCCTCTATGTATCATACCATGCCGGTTGATATTATCAAGCAAAATCGGCACACTTGCTGCCGAAATATTGCCACATTCCGTCAAATTTACCGGAAATTTTTCCATCGGCTGTTTCAATCGTTTTGCTACCGCCTCAATAATTCTTAAGTTTGCCTGATGTAATACGAAAAGCGAAATTTCCTCTGCCTTTAAATCTGCCTCTTCCAGCACCTTTGTAATGGTTGCCGGAACTGTGCGGACAGCAAATTTATAAACCTCCTGTCCATTCATGCTTACATAACCCAGAGGACTTTCCATCTTATGATATGGATTATTGACCGGACGGTTCTCACATGCCAGTACCAGTCCCTTCGCACCATCTGAGCCCTGCACCACATGGCAGATATTTTCTTCGTCTGCCCGGACTACCGCTGCTCCTGCGCCATCTCCAAAAAGAACACAGGTACTGCGGTCATTCCAGTCCATAATTTTAGAAAGTACTTCTGCTCCGATTAAGAGTGCATTTTTAAATCTGCCACTGGCAATATATGCCTGTGCTGTACTCAATGCAAATAAGAATCCGGAACATGCTGCACCAAGGTCAAAGGCTACGGCATTCACTGCTCCGATTTCCCGCTGCACTTCACAGGAAAGTGTCGGCACAAGATGATCCGGTGTTACCGTCGCTGCAATAATAAGTTCCACTTCTTCCGGCTTCATGTCTGCATCTGCAAGTGCTTTTTTTGCAGCTTCTGTGGCAAGTGATGTTGTTGTCTCTTCCGTTGCAAGGTGTCTTGTTTTTATTCCTGTTCTGCTGGAAATCCATTCATCGGAAGTATCCATAATCTGACTTAAATCGTCATTGGTAATTTTTCTTTCCGGTAACGCGCTTCCAGTTCCACATATTCGAATGTTCATGCTCTGCTCCTTTAAAATTTACGGAAACGTTCATAACGTGCTTTTGCAATCTCTTCTCCGCTCTTTCCTTCATATGATTCTAAAAATTCGCGGATACATTTATGCATATAAACTGCAATGGAACTCAATGCCTCATCATCTGCTCCACCATACTCCGGTATAATTTTCTCGATAATGCCAAGTTCTAAAAGATCCTTTGCTGTTATCTTCATTACTTCTGCTGCTTCTTTGGCACGCTTGCCATCCTTCCAGAGAATAGATGCAAAGCCTTCCGGAGAAAGTACGGAATAAGTTGCATTCTCCATCATGCAGACTTCATTTCCAACTGCCAGTGCCAATGCACCACCACTTCCGCCTTCTCCTATCATAAAGGTAATAACCGGAACTTTCAACCCTGACATTTCATAAAGATTTCTTGCAATAGCTTCTCCCTGTCCGCCTTCCTCTGCTTCCATACCGCAGAATGCTCCAGCTGTATTAACAAAGGTGATAACCGGACGATGGAATTTTTCTGCCTGTTTCATCAGGCGGATTGCTTTACGGTATCCTTCCGGAGATGGCATTCCGTAATTATGACGCATGCAATCCTTCATATCCTTTCCCTTCTGGATTCCGATTACCGTAACCGGCTGTCCGTCAAGGTATGCGATACCACCCACAATTGCCGGGTCATCCCTGTAATAACGGTCTCCATGAAATTCTATGAATTTGGTAAAGATACTGTTGATATAATCCTCCGCGGACAGACGGTCTACCTTACGCGCCATCTTAACCTTTTCCCATGCACTCTTTTCTTTTGTATGATAAGCGCGTTCCCGCATCAGCTCTGTCGGTCTTCCATCTACTTCAGTTGCCGGGTCAAATTTGGCATATCCACTTACTTTATGCATACGAAGGATTTCATACAGACGTTTCTTTAAATCTTTCCGCTCTACAATGGCATCCACAAAACCATGCTCTAACTGGAACTCTGCTCTCTGGAATCCCTCCGGCAGTTTCTGTCCGATGGTCTGCTCAATTACTCTTGCTCCGGCAAATCCAATCAGTGCGCCAGGCTCTGCTAAAATAATATCACCTAACATAGCAAAGCTTGCTGTTACACCTCCGGTTGTCGGGTCAGTTAATACAGAAATATATAAAAGTCCGGCATCGGAATGTTTCTTTAAAGCTGCTGCTGTCTTTGCCATCTGCATCAGGGATACAATACCCTCCTGCATTCTGGCTCCGCCGGAACAGCAGAAAAGAATAACCGGAAGCTTTTCTTCCGTAGCACGTTCTACTGCTCCCGCAATTTTCTCTCCGACGGCATGACCCATGCTTCCCATCATAAATCTGGCATCACACACACCAATAACCGCATCTTCTCCGTAAATCTTACCTTTTCCTACGGTAACTGCTTCTTTTAATCCGGTTTTCTCACGGACTGCCGTCAGCTTATCGACATAGCCCGGAAAATCCAGCGGATTCGTTCCATGCTCTTCGGCAAACCATTCTTCAAAGCTCTGTGGGTCTAATACCATCTTCAGGCGGTTTCCGGTTTTTACGCGGAAATATGCTCCACACTCATAACAGACATAGCGGTTTCTTACTACCTCTGCTTTGTTTACCATTTTGCCACAGGCTTTACAAAGTACTTCCTCTTTCTTTTTTTCTTCCTGTAAAATACCTTCTGTGGCATCCTTTACAGCTCTATTTTCCTTGATTTTATCCAGTAATCTGCTCACTTTACTCACCACTTCCAATCGCAAATGTCAACTCTGCTGTTGCAGCTATTTTTCCATCTACTGTTGCAGTTGCCTTTCCAATTCCAATCGGTCCCTTTACTTTTATGATTTCTGTCTCTAAAACAAGTACATCCCCCGGAACCACCTTTTTCTTAAATTTTGCATTGCTGATTCCTGCAAAATATGCGGTTTTTCCTTTGAATTCATCCTGACAGAGCATTGCAACCGCGCCGGTCTGTGCCAGTGCTTCTATAATTAAAACACCCGGCATTACCGGTTCTCCCGGAAAATGTCCTGCAAAATAAGGTTCATCAAAGGTAACACATTTTTTTCCTACTGCACGAAGTCCCGGCACCAGTTCTTCAATCGTGTCAATCAGAAGAAACGGATGACGATGTGGGATGATTTCCATAATTTCTTTCGTTGTCAGTACTGACATAGTTCCCTTCTCCTTTATGCCTGATATTTTTTCAGAAGCAGACTTGCATTATGTCCGCCAAAGCCCAGTGAATTGCTGATGGCATATGGCACTTCTTCTTCATATGCCTCTTTGCAGTAATTCAAATCCAGTTCTTCATCCGGTGTCTCATAACCTACCGTTGCATGAATGTAACCTTCCTCGATTTCCTTTACACAGGTCAGGCACTCGATGGCTCCTGCTGCTCCAAGAAGATGTCCAATCATGGATTTGGTGGAATTAATCCGGATATCCTTTGCATGCTCACCAAACGCCAGCTTGATTGCTCTTGTCTCAAATAAGTCATTATGATGGGTGCTGGTTCCATGGGCATTGATATAAGTAATTTCCTCCGGATTTACACCGGCATCCTTCATTGCATTTATCATTGCGGTTGCTGCACCTGCACCATCCTCTGCCGGAGATGTAATATGGTATGCATCCGAAGAACATCCATATCCGGTTACTTCTGCATAAATCTTTGCTCCACGTTTTTTGGCATGTTCTAATTCTTCTAAAATTACAATTGCGGCACCTTCTCCCATAACAAATCCACTTCTGTTTTTATCGAACGGAATGGATGCATGTTTTGGATCATCTGAAGAAGTAAGTGCGGTTAAAGATGTAAATCCTGCTATTCCAAGCGGAGTAATGCAGCTTTCTGTTCCACCTGCTACCATCACTTCTGCATCACCATACTGGATGGTACGGAAGGCTTCACCAATGGCATTCGTTCCGGATGCACAGGCGGTACTGATATTTAAGCTCTTTCCTTTTAATCCAAACTGAATGGATACATTTCCTGCTGCCATATTGGAAATCATCATCGGGACAAATAAAGGATTTACTCTTCCCGGACCCTTTTCCACTAATTTGCTATGCTCTCTTTCGATTGCCTGTAAACTTCCGACTCCGGAACTGATGGAAGTACCCACGCGGTATGCATTCTCTGCCTCCATGGAAAGTCCGGAATCCTCCAGTGCTTCTCCGGCTGCCGCTACGGCAAACTGGCAGAATGCTTCCATTCTCTTTGCAGAGCGAAAATCCATATATTCTTTTGCATCAAAATCCTTTACTTCTGCTGCAAGATGACATTTATAGTCTGTTGCATCAAAATGTGTAATCTCTCCAATACCTACCTTCTGCTGCTTTACTGCAGACCAGAATTCCGGCACATTATTTCCAATTGGTGTAATCGCACCCAATCCTGTTACTACAACTCTACGATTCATGTTCTTATCCTCTCTATCTAAACAATCCATCTCACGTTATTCGTCATCCGCTGTTTTTTCTAAGCTTTTACATCAGCCAGTATTATTTCTGCATCTACATAGTCATTCCGCCATCTACAGCAAGCACCTGTCCTGTGATATAACCTGCCTCTTTGGATGCTAAGAATGCAACTGCTGCCGCAATTTCTTCCGGCTTTCCGATTCTTCCCAGTGGAATGTTATGAAGCATATGTTCTTTTACCGTATCCGGCAAATCCTTTGTCATATCGGTCTCAATCATTCCCGGTGCTACTACATTTGCAGTAATACCGCGGGTGGAAAGTTCTCTTGCAACACTCTTAGTCAATCCAATGACTCCTGCTTTGGCTGCACAGTAATTTGCCTGGCCGGCATTTCCGGTAATTCCGGATACAGATGATATATTGATTATCCTTCCACTTTTCTGTTTTAAGAAATAACGGGATGTATGATGAATGGTATGGAATACACCCTTTAAGTTTGTCTCATAGACTGCATCAAATTCTTCATCATTCATCTTCATCACAAGATTATCTCTTGTAATTCCTGCATTATTTACAAGAATATCCAGATGTCCATATTTCTTTATGATATCTCTGATCATGGTCTGACATGCCTCGTCATCTGCCACATTGCACTGATAGGATTCTGCTCTGCCACCCATATCGGTAATCATTTTTACTACTTCTTCAGCCCGCTCTTTACTGCCATTGTAATTTACAATTACCGTTGCTTTGTCTTCTGCCAGACGAAGTGCAATGGCACGGCCGATTCCTTTGGCTGCACCGGTTACCAGTGCTACTTTATTCTCCAACATAGGCTTTATAATCCTCCAGTTTTTCAATGCTTATCGTCTTGACATCCCGGTTGATTTTACGCATAAATCCAGATAAAGTATGTCCCGGTCCGATTTCTACGAATTCATCATAACCGTCCGCGATCAGACGCTCGATGCTCTGCTGCCATCTTACAGAAGAAGATACCTGCTTCTTTAACAGCTCTTTTACCGGTTCTGTTGTGGTAACGTAATCTGCTGTCACATTGGTTACATACGGAATGCTAAATTCCTGCAGCTTTGTATTTTCCAATACTTCTGCTAATTTTTCTCCGGCTCCGGTCAACATGGCGGAATGGAACGGTCCGCTTACTTTTAACGGAACCACACGCTTTGCTCCAGCTTCCTTCAATGCTGCACCAGCTTTTTCTACTGCCACTTCTTCTCCGGTAATTACAATCTGTCCCGGACAGTTATAATTTGCTATAGATACAATTCCTTCGGTATTGCTGCATACTTCTTCAATCGCTTTCGCATCCAGTCCTAAGACTGCTGCCATTGCTCCGCCGGTTGGTACTGCTTCCTGCATAAAGATTCCTCTTGCACGAACGACACGGAATGCATCTTCCATACTCATGACACCGGATGCAATCAATGCGCCGTATTCTCCAAGGCTTAATCCTGCACAAGCTGCCGGTTCTTTTCCAGCTTTCTTTAATGCTGCATAAATTGCTGCCTCTGTGGTCAGCATGGCAATCTGTGTATACTCTGTAATATTGATTTCTTCATTTTCTTCAAAACAAAGCTTTGCAATATCAAGTCCGGTTACTTTTGAAGCAAGCTCATATACGGCTTTACTCTCTTCACAGGCATCATAGAAATCTTTGCCCATTCCAATATACTGCGCTCCCTGTCCAGGGAACATGAATACAACCTTACTCATTTTCTTCTCCTTATTTCCGATTCATCAGACGTTCTGCTTCTGATACGATAGAAGTAATAATTTCCTTACAGGACAATTCATCCTGTATCATTCCGGCAATCTGACCTGCCATCAGACTTCCATTTACCACATCGCCGTCCATCACTGCTTTGCGGAGGGAACCAAGGGTAAGCTGTTCTAATTCATCTAATGTTGCGCCTTCTTTTTCCATCTTCAGATACTCACGGCTCATCTTATTACGGATGACACGGATTGGATGTCCGGTACTGGAACCTGTTATTTCAGAATCAATGTCTTTGGATTTTATCAGCTTCTCTTTGTAGTTTGCATGTACGATAGATTCTTTGGCTGCCACAAATCTTGTTCCCATCTGAACTGCTTCTGCACCCAGCATAAATGCTGCAGCCATTCCTCTTCCATCTGCAATTCCTCCGGCTGCAATCACCGGTGCATCAATGGCATCTGCCACCTGTGGCACCAATGCCATGGTTGTAGTGGAACCGATATGACCACCGGATTCCATTCCCTCTGCCACAACAGCATCTGCGCCACCGCGGACCATAAGTTTTGCCATGGCTACACTTGCTACTACCGGAATTACTTTAACACCTGCTTCTTTCCAGAGGCTCATGAATTTGGCTGGATTTCCGGCTCCTGTTGTGACAACCGGAACCTGCTCCTCAACTACCACCTTTGCCACTTCCGGTGCATTCGGATTCATCAACATGACATTTACACCAAATGGTTTGCTGGTGCGTTCCTTCACCTTGCGAATCTGCTCCCGAACCACTTCAGGTGGAGCACTGGCTGCACCGATAATACCAAGTCCACCTGCTTCAGATACTGCAGCAGCCAGATGATATTCTGCAACCCATGCCATTCCGCCCTGGATAACAGGCTCTTCTATTCCTAACAGTTCTGTGATTCTTGTTTTCATATTTTATTCCTCAACGCCCTTTGCTTTTAAGTAGTCAATAACATCTCCTACAGTTGCGATTTTCTCTAAATCTTCTGACGGAATCTCTACACCGAATTCCTCCTCCATGCTCATAACCAGTTCAAACAAGTCTAAAGAATCTGCTCCTAAATCATCCTTGAAATTGGATTCTGCTTTTACCTCTCCATCATAGTTTAACTGCTCTTTGATTAATTCTGCTAATTTCTCTAACATTATTTCGTTCTCCTTTTTTGTCTTTTCTTTGATAATACTTTGAGTTACAAATATTTTGATTATCAAATTATTTGTAACTCAAAGTATATACATAAGCATTTCTGTTGTCAACTATATTTTTACTCAAGGAATAAAGAATGTGCCTTGGCACATTCCCGCGCCTGCGGCGGTCGCTTGCGACATCTACCTTATACGCCGCAGTGTGCATCCTCGCGGAGCGTTTTTTACTTTACAGGAAAGCAATTTCCTGTAAAGCAAAAAAGACAGTGTCGGAACTTTTCTGTTCTTTCACTGTCTTATGTTGGTTACTTCTTTTATTTTTCTATCGCTTATGCAGCTTTCTTACGATTTGATACTACAAAGTAAACACCTACTAATAATACTCCGATGCATAAGAAGAATACCGGATTGATACCGTCACCTGTCTTTGGTGTGCTGTCCTTCTCATGGTTGTCGGAAGTTACAGTCTTACCGGAATTGCTGTTCTTGGTAGCGCCAATCACATTTCCGCCGGTCACTGCTGTGCCGCCACCGGTTACTGTAGTAGCGGAACCACTTCCGTTGTTGCTGTTGGAAGTATCTGTTGAACCATTGCTATTGGAATTATTTCCATTATCCGGAGTCGGCTGTGGATTCTCCCCTCCAAGGCTCTGGAAACTGATTCCATTTCCGGTTGCATATACCTGTGCCTGTGTTCCTGAATAACCGGAAATTGTGGATGGACTCCAGCTGCTCTGGCTTCCGATTGACGTTACACTTGCCGGAATCAAAATTGTACTGATACTGCTGCCGCTGAACGCATCTGTTTCAATAGTATTAACAGAATCCGGAACTGTCAGTGAAGTAACCGACTTGCAGTTTGCAAAAGCACCTGCTCCGATGGTTGCAGTACTGGTCGCAATTTTTGCACCGGATTTTCCCTCCGGGCAACGGATTAACCTGGTCATTGCTTTGTTATATAGACATCCATCACTGGATGCATATGTACCATTTCCTGATGCAACACTGATGGATGCCAGTCTGCTGCAGCCGGTAAATACGTTGCTTCCGATGCTGGAAACGCCAGCCGGAATTGTAATTCCGGTTAAAGAAGTACAATCATAAAATGCTTTATCCCCGATGCTTCCTACGGATTCCGGAATTGTAAACTGGGATAATGAACTGCACTCTGCAAATGCCTGGGAACCAATGGATGAAATTGAAGTTCCAATAGATACACTGGTAAGGCTTGTACAGTTATAAAATGTCTCTGCCGGAATAGAACCGATATCTCCTTCTATGCTGACAGAACCAAGGCTTGTACAGTTATAGAAAACTGCGGTTCCCATTCCAGTCACATAAGATGGAATCGTTACACTTGTAATGGATGTATTGGATGCAAATACACCACTTGCAATTGTAGATACTGACTCTGGAATTGTAATTGCTCCACCGGCTCCGCTGTAGGCAACCAGTGTTCCACTGTCATCTACTGTAAATCCATTTTCATCTGTTGTCTCGTCTGCCCGGACTGTCTGTCCCGGCATCACTGCCAGCAGCAAACATACTGCTGCAAAAATAGAAAATCCTTTTTTCAATATCTGCATCTCTCATCTCTCCTAGCTTTATCTGCTTGATACATTATACTTCTTATCTGCTTACTGTACACGCTTTGCCAGTATAAACATTCTTCCGTCCTGTGTGTAATTATTGCAGGTAGAAAGAGTCAGCAGCTGGTCTCCATAAGCACTGTCTATCTCTTCGCCATATACAGAAAGCTGTGCCACATTATTTAAATATTCCTGGTATTCTTCTTCAGAATCTGCATTCAGAAAATTATAATACCGGAATACATTTTCATCCTGATACTGGACCTCCGATAATCCCACTTCAATAACTTCATAGACTCCTCTTTCATAAAGAGTATTAAATTCTATCGTCTTATGGGCATTGTAGAAATCTTCGTCCAGATATTTCTTTAATTCGCCAAACATCATTCCGCTTTTCATATTATGTCCGTAAATGATGATATTGGTATCCCTGTTTATGTAATCATTTCTGGCATCGATAAAAAGGGTGCCATTCAGGTCGTCATTTTTATCAAAATCATGTTTCAGATAATAATCCGGTTCTTCCTGTAAAGACTGCATGACCGGATAATCAATATCCGTATCCGGAATATGTAACCATCCGATTAATTCTGGATTTTCCGCATACAGGGAAACATAATCCTCTAACATAATCAGTGGCTGCTCTGTTGTCTCTCCTGTTTCAGTTGCATCTTCTGTGATTTCCGGATTCATCTGCTCCGTTCCTGTTACAAGGTGCTCTACTACATTATTCTGTTTCTTATTCTGTAAATCCTTAAGCCTGTTAGCAGCTTTATAATCCGCATATTCCGAAATCGCATAATATCCGATACAGGCTGTCGCAACAATGATGCATACGATGCCGACCACCTTCTGCCAGGTAAAATGAAATGGCAGCTTTGCTTCTGCTTCCGCTTCTTCCTTGGCAATTTTTTCTTCTATCATGTTCTGCGAACTATCCGCAACAATATCTGAAATGCACCAGAAGAACGATTTTCCGATTTCACTTTTAAAACGGATTTTCTTCGTGCGCATCATGGTATACAACCGGATTGCTACTTCCGGATCATAAATATCCAGTTCATCGGTAATATACTTGATTTTCTTTAAATCTTCCTGCGCCTGCCTGTATTCCCTTAAGGTTTCGAATTCATAATCACCTATTTTATAAATCTTTTCATCCATAATTTATGATTCATCTGCCTTATCTTCTCATGGTCCAGGTAGTTTTATTATAGGTCATTTTGTCATCTTTCGCAAGATTTTTCCGCAAGATATACACAATGTACCATTTCTTATTTTTATATCGTCTATATCTTGCGCTTTCTTTAGTCTAAATTGGATTTTTCCAGCAAATAACGGAACATCTGCTCCGCTGCTACCTTATGTTCGGAGCCAAGGGCAATACCAAGAATACATTCCTTTTCATAATAACCGTGTTCAACCGGCCAGCTTCCGGCTCCAAGACGGATGCCTGCTGCAAAAGTATCTCCGGTGTCCTTATCCTCTACATAGAAAATATAATCCTTTAACGTTTCTAATTCATCCTCCGAAAAGTACTGTGCCAAATCTGCTATGGCACCAGACTGGGCAAGATTTTCAAAAACCATTTCATCGGCACCCAAAACATCTACTCCACCGCCTGCAATCACTGTCTGCAGGGACTGATAGGAATAGAGATTACTGGTATCTGTGCTGGTTAAATCCACATAATATGCATCATTTACCACAACCTCCTGGGCTGCTGTATCATATCCACATTGCTCCATGAATTCTGAGAAATCCGGTTCTTCATCTGCCGGCATACTCTTTGCATTTACTAATACAATCTGGGAAACATCTTCCTTTGTGGTCATATAATGATGTACCGTCATACCAATCAAAATAATCACTGCAACTGCTGCCAGTATTACAAGTCTGTAATAGTCCCAGACAAATCCGATTCGCTGTTTCCAGGTCATTGTCTTTAAATCAGCTTTCTTTTCCATATTATCGCCTTTCTTCCTCTGCCGGAGCTATATTATCTCCTGTAGTGTCATTCTCTACGGTATCATTCTCTGCTGCATTACCCTCTGTCACATCTGTGCCACTCTCCGCATCAGCATCATTGCCTGTGCCAAGAGGTGCCACAAAATCTGCATACGGTAATTCTTTATGTAAATTTTCCATATAATCATACCAGATTTCTCCCGGATAGCTGGCTCCTGTCAGTCCTGGAAGTTCTGCCGGGATATCATATCCAACCCAGACGCTGGTGGTGTAATACTTTGTATAGCCTACAAACCAGCCATCCTTATTGGAATTGGTGGTTCCTGTTTTCGCTGCACTGGCAGTCTCGGACAATGCCAGTCCCTTTGCTGTTCCTTGTGTCAGAACACCCTCTAATATATTGGTCATCCAACGGGCTGCATTGGTTTTATAAACCTGCTTTTCATCGACAATTTTCTGATAGATAGCGTTTCCGTCTGCATCCTGTATCTCTACAATGCAGGTAGGCTCCCGGTATTTTCCATCATTTTCTATGGTGGCATAAGCCGCCGCCATTTCTACCGGAGAGACTCCATTGGTAAATCCACCCAGGGATGCCGCCGGTCTTTCATCCTCCGGGGACAGCTTTGCGAAATTCATCTCCTTCAGATAGGAAATTCCTGTAACGGGAGTCATCTCTTCCAAAAGATTCCACGCCACTGTATTAATGGAATTTTCTACTGCATAACGCAAGGTTACGCTGCCAAGATACCTGCCACTGGCATTTTCCGGTCCATCCTCAATCGGTGCATCTTCCACCACAGTATCCGGGGTATAGCCCCGCTCCAGCGCCGGTGTGTATACAATCAACGGTTTGATGGCACTGCCCGGCTGCCGGTAACTCTGATAGGCGCGGTTTAGCATATGCCCGTCATATTCCTGACTTCTGCCGCCTACGATTGCCTTTACAAAACCGGTCTCATTGTCAATGCATACTGCCGCACTCTGCAATGTATAAATGCCCTCTTCATTGACATCGGTAAAATCCTGCAGCTTCTCATCCACTGCATTCTGAAGCTGCTCTTCCATATTTAAATCAATGGAAGTATAGATTCTATAGCCTCCTGTATAAAGAGACTGTTCGCAGGTTTTATACTGCTCCTGATAGGCATCTTCATAGGTCTTTCGATCTTCCTCCGAAGAAAAATCTGTCCGGAATTCAAAGCCCTGCTGCTCCATCAATGCCCGTGTTGCACAATAGCAGGCATAGGTCTCTACCGCATCATAACGCTTTGTTGGCTCTGCTGTGCTGAGTACAATCGTTTCCTGTCTGGCATCCTTATATTCCCTGCGGCTGATTTTGCCATCTTCATACATGTTTTTTAAAATGCGGTCACGTCTTCCTAACGTATTATCCGGGTTCTTATAAGGATTATACATCGTCGGATTATTCGGTATCGCACAAAGATATGCCATCTGGGACAATGACAAAAATGAAACATCTGTATCAAAATATCCCCGGCTCGCCGCCTGAATGCCATAATATCCATTTCCAAAATAAATATTGTTAAGATAAAACTCTAAGATTTCATCCTTGGTATATTTCTTTTCCAGCTCTGTGGCAATGAATATTTCTTCCATTTTTCGCTGCCACGTTCTGTCATTATTTAGGAAAATGGTTCTTGCAAGCTGCTGCGTAATGGTACTTCCGCCCTGGGTTACTTCTCCGTTACGCACCATTGCCCAGACTGCACGGATAATTGCCTTAAAATCGATTCCGCCATGACTGTAAAATTTTTTATCTTCAATACTGACCATGGCTTCTTTGACTTCTTCCGGTATCTCATCACTAGTCAGATAGCTTACATCCTTGGTGCCACGAAGTGACATGATTCTCGTTCCATTCACATCATAAACCTGGCTGGTCTGCTCCGCACGGAAAGTGTCCTTCGTCGACTCTTTTACAAACCGGACTGCCTCTTCATGCATGGCACTGACCTGACTGGCATACCCGCCAAAATAGTAATACGCCAGCCCGCCGATTACCAGAAGTATCAGAACTATCTGCAGCTTTACAAAAAGCCAGAAACCACGGTATTTCTTTTTCCTTTTTTTCTTCTCTTTATGGGACATGGGATTCCTCCATATTGCTCTATTTTACACTGTTCCATAAAAAGTTACAAGGCTACTGTTCCATTTGTCTTCCTAAAAATCCCGCCGCTGTAATAGCAAGCTTGCTTTCGGTTTCTCCCATTTTTGCAGTTTCATTTTTCTCATATAAAACAACTGCTCCGATGGCATCTCCTTCACAGATAATCGTGCTGATTGCCTGGTCATGATAGTTTCCGGTATCATCTAAGGTAATTCGTACAAATTTGCTGTCTCCCTGCTGTGCAAGAATATTTTTCCGGTCTTCGATCAGTTCCTCTAACTGCCTGCTGATTGGTTTTCCTTCGAATTCCTTCTTTCCGTTTCCTGCAGCCGCAATCACATGGTCCCTGTCGGTAATACATACCAGATGCCCGGTGCTCTGTGCCAGGCTCTCTGCATACTGTCCGGCAAACTGGCTCAGTTCTCCAATCGGTGAATATTTCTTAAGAATAATCTCACCTTCCCGGTCTGTAAAAATTTCCAGCGGGTCACCTTCCCGGATGCGCAGTGTCCTGCGGATTTCCTTTGGCACTACAACTCTCCCCAAATCATCTATTCTACGTACAATTCCTGTTGCTTTCATTAAAAATTCCTCCTGTTTCCTACATACTTTCCATTTTTGTGCTGTATGGGTAGTATGTGGAAAACAGGAGGAATTATGCAAGCCTTCCTCGTATTTACATTTTTAAATCACTGGTGTTTTTATTAGCCAAAACCAATCTTTTTTCATTTTTGGCTAATAGCTGCAACCAAACAGTACTGGCAGTGCAAACAAAATTAACGGCTTCATGATTTTTCCTTCCGGTTTAAGATTGTAAATGCAACAACACAGATGATTGCGGAAAGCAGGGAGCCTGCTGCCGTTGCCAGTCCCATTGGGAACAGGGTATCCGGGAATAAAGTCGAAGTCAGATAAACGCCCGGAATTCTTACCAGTGTAATTGCAATGATATTATGTAAAAATGAGATGCCGGATTTGCCGTAAGCACAGAAATATCCGCTGAAGCTGAAATGAATTCCTGCGAACATGCAATCCCAGACATATCCTCGTAAATACTGTCCGCCAAGGCGTACCACTTCTGCCCCCTGCGAATCCGATGCATCCGTAAATAAAGCCACCACCGGACTGGCAAAAAACTGCATGAAGATTCCTACCATAATTCCAAAGCCCACTGTAATCATCACAGCATAGTGCAGTGTTTCATTGGCACGCTGCCTCTTTCCCGCTCCGATATTCTGTGCACCAAGTGCAGATACTGTTGATAACATGGAGGACGGAATCAGGAACAGGAAGCTTATTATCTTTTCCACGATTCCCACAGCCGCTGCATCATTTAATCCACGCTGGTTCGCAATGATGGTGATAATCATAAATGCCACCTGAATGAAACCGTCCTGCAATGCAATAGGAATACCGATTTTTAAAATCTGTCCCATTACATTTCGATTCGGTCTGAAATCTTTTCTGCTAAGAGAAAATTTCTCCCGCTGTCTTATAATCATAACGAGGGAAATCATTACACTGATGACCTGAGCGCAGGTAGTTCCAAGAGCTGCACCTGCCGGTCCAAGATGCAGGCCGCCGATAAATACATAATCCAAGACAATATTTGCCGCACATGCAATGGCAATAAAGTACATCGGACTCTTGCTGTCACCCATACCACGGAAAATTGCACTGATAATATTATATGCTGTAATAAAAGGAATCCCGATAAAGCAGATGGTAAGATAGGATATCGTTCCCATTATTGCTTCCTGCGGTGTAGACATTACTATTACAATTGGTTTTGTCAGCAAGAGCAGCACCGTCATCAGCACAAGGGCAACTCCCATAAATAGGATTACCGTGTTTCCAATTCCTTCTGCCACCCGTTTCTTATCTTTGCTTCCAATCGCCTGTCCGATGCTGACCGTTGTTCCCATGGCAAGTCCCACCAGCATAACTGTTATCATATGCATGACCTGTGAGCCAATGGATACCGCCGTAGTGCTGGCAACTCCTTCAAACTGCCCGATGATAAATAAATCTGCCATTCCATACAATGTCTGTAAAAAATAAGATAAAAGGTATGGTAGCGAAAATATAATTACATTTTTAAATACACTTCCTGTAGTAAGATTCCGTTCCACCATTTCATTCTGCTTCCTCTAAGCCAGCGCTGCGCCCAGATGACGGGTCAGCAAATCCACCAGCCATGCATGGTCTTCTGCTGACAGCTCGCTCTGCCTTACCAGAATCACCTGATTGGACAGATTTCTGATATAAATATAATTTTCATAGAATCCCCAGTCCTTATAGGCAGTCCACAGATTCACACCCTCCGCTATTTCTGATTTTATGCTGATGCTTTCTTCACTGAAAATATACTTGCGGTGGCCACTTACCAGTGCCTTCTGTGCATTTGCATAAAATCTCTTAAGTCTTGCTCTCTGCTGTACCTTTTTGCCGCCGCATGCAAAATATAGAAAAGCTGCCCATAGAATCATAAAAAGTGAACCCATTTCTGCCCTGCCAAGCATAAAGCTTAACATTCCGGACGACAGACAGACTATGCACATAATCACAGAAGTAATCGTTACCACTTTTCTTCTCTTCCGGTATACATCCGATTGCAAAGTTATTTCCAACAGCGCGTCCCGCTCTTCTTTTCCGATTTCAATTTCATATTCTAACATCTCTGTTCCCCCATTTTCTTTTCGTCTATTTTTTATTTATTTTCTTTCCATTCATTTCTCATTTACTGCTTTTCCCAGATGACGGGTCAGTAAATCAATCAGCCATGTCCTCTCTTCTGCCGACAATTTATCCTGTTTTACAAGAACATTTTCATTCGACAGATTCCTGATGCAGATGTAATTTCCATAGATTTCCCAATCCTTATAAAGTGTCCATGCAGTATTTCCTTCTGAAACTTCTGATTTTAAAAGAATTCCATCTTCACTGAAAGTATACTTCCGATAACCGGATTTTAGTTCTTTATCCATTGCTGTAACAGATTTCTTTAATACCGTCTTCTGCATCAGCTTGCTTCCTCCGCATATCATAAAAAGACTATATGCAGCCAGGAGTGAGCAAAGTACAACAAGCCTTGTATCGCTATTTGTTACTCTCCATATTATAATCAAAATACAAGCTACAATCATAATTGAAAATTTTATTGCTTCCACTTTTCTTTTCTTTCGATACTCCTTCGAATTCAAAGCGATTTCCAACAGCGCGTCCCGCTCTTCTTTTCCGATTTCAATTTCATATTCTAACATCTCTGTTCCCCCATTTCTTTTTCTAAAAACATTGTAATGAACACTGCTTATTCTGTCAAACACTATCGGTTGTTATCTTTGCTGTTCTGCTTTTGCATGAAACTCTGACTCCTTTTGAAATTCCGGGAGCACTGCTGATACTAATCGGCACAATACCGACTTCTATAGAAAATGCCTCATAGACGCATAAAATGTCTATGAGGCATTATAACTTTACTCGGCAAATATCTGCTCAATTATTTTATCAAACTCTAATGTGTGATATCTTCTTTTTAATGAATCGAGATTGTAAAGTGCCTGACCATTTATCAGTCCATTACAAGTATCATTATCATCTCCTTTATTTTTTGCTACAGCTCCCGAAAATTCCAAATCATCTGTATCAGAAAGCCATAAGGATGTCAGAAATCCTTCACACTGAATTCCAGGCATTGTATATCCATACATTCTTTGTGGCATAGATAAACCGTGCTGCATTCCTAATGTTACAATTTTTCCCAATATAGCCAGTTTTTTATTTCTGCTATACTCTGCAATTCGCATTAAATCTGGTACGAATTCTACAAATTCATCGTCCACATAGCTACATCCCGGAATAACATCACACCCTGCCCAGCCAGTTGTTCCAAAATCATTCTTTCCAAGAAGTGTATTTTCATCAAACGGAATATCCCAAAGATAAGTCCATGATGCAAGAATCTGTGCTGCTGATTTTGCGCCATACAAATATCGTTCTTTTTTGGTAGTTTCATATGCCAACAACAATGTCCGCATATTATACATTACTCCAACAGCATCTATCTTTACAGACTTTTTATGTGTTGTATCATTTAATCCTCCCAGATATAAAACATCTTCTACATAATGTTCCATAATAAAATCAGCAGCTTTACACAATGCACTTCTATATTTCTCATTACCGGTGTATTCATGTACTAATGCTAATACTTCTCCCGGAAAAATTGTTCCTGACCCCTGCTCTATCACATTACTTCCAAACCATTCTTCCGGATATGTCATTGGAGTACCTTCCATCGTATATGCCCGATACCAGGAGCCATCTGTATTCTGAATTTCAATCATTTTATCACAAAATGCAACCACTACATCCAGCCAGTCTTTATGTAATGTTCCATTTTCCTTTTCCTCCAGAAAACAGAGCATTAAATAATACATAGCCTCCGTCATAGTCCGGCAATAATTTCCTTTTGTTCCTTTTAATTTTTCTGCAATTCCCATCATTGCACCTACGACCTGATTCCCCAGAAATTTTTCTAATTCTTTCCTGTTTTCCGAATACTGAAATGGCATTAATACGCCAGTCCACCAATAAACAAATTCTTCTTTTTCTACACTGTACATTGCATTCGGCAAACCACTTTCTGCAATACAGTGTTCCACAAAAAATTGTATTGTTTTTAATGCCCGTTCCCTGTATTCTTCCTTTCCTGTTTCTTCTGCAGCCCGAAGCATTTCATAGCAAACCATAGTCTGATTTCCAGAAAATCCATATTCCAGTACATTCTGATTTCCATATTTTTCTCTTGGTGAGAAATGGCACACATAACCACAAGGATGATTTTTCTTTTCTGGAAAATCTCTAAAGCTATTGTGTAATAAGTCTCTTCTGTATGGTATTGTTTCTTCCAGACTAAATGGATGTCTGATATCATCATTAAGAATTCGTTCCATCTGAAATACGCTCGTCTTCCACGATGCTTCTGTCAGATTTTCAGCTTCTCCAAACTGCAGGATATATGAAACTTCCAATTCTTCTCCCTGTTTTATCTTTCGATATGCAGCCCACTCCGATCCATCTACATTTAAGCAAAATGAATTTCTCTCATAAAATGGATAATCACAACGTAACAAAAATTCTTCCATTCTATTTGCAGATGGTGCAATTCCCAGGGATCCAATATCTGTATTATGAACAAAATGCCTTTCTGCTATCTGTTTTCTGGTTATTGTAGTATCCACCTTTGGAATATCTGCCCGAATTAGTGAGATAAATTGCTTGTCATTTTTTGCAAATCCTGTCACTGACAAATTTGGATTTCTATCATCCTTATAATCCTGCTCAAAAGTTCCAAGATAATCATCCTGTCCATTCTGGTCTGTATCATTCTTATTATAAAAAGCACCCGGTATTACAAATTGATAATCGTCAAAATTTTTTGCATGTTTTGATTTACAATGGAATTCCGTAGATATCCGGATAGCAGTCTCTTTTTCTGCTGAAATACAGGCCACCTTTCTACTCAGTTTTATATTATTTGTATTTTGTTCCCACATATCAATAATATGAAATCTATTTTCTTTATTTACTTCTACGTCTGCTTCTGCAATATGAATGTTTTTTTCACTTCTTATAACATCATACTTTGCTTTCTTATTTCTTTCCTTTAAAATCTGAATCTGAACCGGCCACGGTACTTCTATTTTTATTCCGTCCCTTTCTATTAAAACTTCATTTTTTTCTAATCCTACCGGAAATTTAAGTTCCATCACATCATCCCTTCCTTTCCACTAATTCGATACAAATTTGATTTTTCCTACCTGCTATAAGCTTTTCTTCCAGTTCAGCCTGATGTAGCACAACAGAGGTACTATTTATCTGATTCTTCCATACTTCTCCATTTATGCTAAGTTCTCCCAACTGATATTCTCCATAATCCAAATATTTTCTGTTATAAAAAGAAACACATACTTCTTTTTCCGCAAATAATGTGTCTACTGTTAAAACTTCACCGGAATCATACTGCTCCTTTACTAGTTTTGGTTCAATTAATAAGTCTCCAAGCTTTCCCCTCACACCATATACCTGTGTCAGCATCAGAAAAATTGTCCAGCTTCCTGCACCAGTAACATAAGAATACATTCCCCTTCCTCTGCTACTGATATACTCCGGCACACCAGGATATATTTGTGCTATTTGTGTATTTGTAGAAAGTTCATAAATAGATTTTATAATCTGATAACCTTCCCTTGCATACCCTCTGCTATATAACGCATAAGCATACATAGTTGTCATATGGCTAAACATGCCACCATTTTCTTTTTCTCCATAAATAAGTGCAAATCCTCTTCCAAAATTCCAGGTATTATCTCCCAATGGTAAAGTCAGCCTGATTCCTCCGGTATTTTTATCCGGAAGATAATTATTTACAGCATGTATTGTTTTTTGAACCTGTTCATCCGTTGCCGCCCCTGACATAATCGAAAAGGTCTGGGCTGTCAATCCAAATCGCAATTTTCCATCTCCAAGAATTCCATCAACTGCATTTCCGTTATTATTATAATAACCATTAAAAAAGCCTTCTTTTGATGATAATTCAATCCATTCATTTTCTCGGACCCGCTGTAATAATTGTTTTCCTTTCCTGCGCAACATATCTTTTAATTCTAAAACCGGTATTTTTTTCTTTTTTCCGCTTATTCCAAATCTTATGTGTTCATAATATTTCTTTAATACTTCCACTTCTTTTTGGGGTTCCTTTTCCTTTAATCCCTCAAGCAGTATTTCCATTTCTTCAAATACAGAAATCGTTTTTCGGTCTTCTTTCTCTATTTGAATCTCAAGTAAATCTGCTATATCACATATATTTTTTCCATAAAAAGCCGTAAATGGTATTGTTTCCCCTTTATCCGGAGCCATATCCAACTGATCATTCCAATCTCCATCTTCAAGCTTTATATTCCCGTGTTCTCCAATATTTAAGCTGCAAATTAAATTTTCTAAAAGTAAATGCTCTAATATTGTTCCGGTATAACATTCACCATCCTTTGTCTTTTGACTATTTCCATCTTCTTTTTTCCAATTTGTGTCAATCCTTTTCGCTCTTTCAATTTGTGCATCTTTCCAGTAAGACACTTCTTCATCTAAAATAGAAATATCTCCAGTTTGATTCATATATAACAACAGTGTAAATAATGGCCAGACACCATGATCCATCCAAACTCTGGATATTTTGTTTCTGTCTGCCTGAAAATTGCCCTCACCGTCCAAAATAATAGTTGCATTACTTCCATCCAGTCTGACACCTTTCATGTTATGAACAAAAACACTTCGAACCCGCATTGGATTTTGTAATAATAATGTCAGATAATCCTGCCACAAATCTCTCCACCCGCGACCACCTCTTCCATAATCATGATATGGAAGAAATGAACAACCATATATTTTTCTTAAAACAGGCTGTATACTTACCCACCTTAACCAGCCATCAAACTTATCTGAATTGCCTTGAAATTTTATCTTGTCAGCTTCTCCATTCCAATGCTCTTCATTTTGTTTCCACGCAGCTTCAACCTTTTCTTTACTGTTATACTTTTCAAACTCCTTGTTAAAATTTTCTTTTTCAGTAATTCCAGCGCAGATAATATATTCTTTTTTCTCGCCTGGTGCTAACCGTACCTTTGCAAAACGCATTGCGCCAATGCATTCCATACCATCTTTCCGATATGTCATATCATGTTCTGGTATACTATTTTCTACTACTGTTCCAGGCCAGTCTAATGTTCCTCCCTTTCCAATAAACTCCTCTACTGTAGGGAACATTTCTACTGCTGCCTGCCCGCTTTCATCTGATCCATATACAAAATAACTTGTATCATTCGGTTCATGACCTCTTTCATCATGGTGTATCGTTGGCTTTACAACAATCCCGTTTTCTTCCAATGTTATCCTCTGCATCAGTGATGTTGCATGTCTATGATCTCTTAAATTATCTGCCGATCGTCCAAAAATAGGAAATGCCGCTGTTGGCACAAATTCCAGAATTTCTGACCCGTAATTTTCCAGAATAACCCTGTTAATTTCTACTACATCCTCATTTGCCGGACAAAACGTTGTAAAAATGCAGTTTAATTTCAATTCAGGGATTGCATAATACAAGCTGTGATATAGCAAACCGCACTCTATTTTATTCCATTTTTCTTCATCTTTAAAGCAATGCTCCGCTCTCTGTCTTGCAGAATTTCCCACCACAGAAAATGCTCCCTGCTCTTTTGTATAAACCCAGAAATTTCTTCCAGAACGATTATTATGTAAGTCCTCTACTGAAACTGGCAGATACAAAAATTCATTTTGATTCTTTTTGGCATCTCCATTTAAGCAGGGTGTCACCGATGCTTTCATTCCAGCCTCATTGCATATAGGAAAATATAATTGATTTACTTCCCGGGCATTTTCACAAACAAAAGTCCCTTTTTTGTCAATAAAATTCCACTTAAATCCGTGTTCCATTCTTTACTCCTTTTTCTTAACCCTTAACCGCTCCTGCCGTTAATCCTCCTACAATATATCTTTGGAAAATTAGTGCTAATACCATTGGTACAACTGTAGCCAGCAATCCTGCAGTCATCATCATTCCATAATCAATTCCATACTTTGTTCCAAACTCTGATACCGCAACCGTTAATGTCTTCGAAGTTTTTGATGTAGTAAAAATTAATGCATACAGAAATTCATCCCATGCCATAAGGAATGCAAGAACACCTACTGCAACATACCCCGGTAATGCTGTCGGCATAATAATTTTCCAAAACACCTGATTCCAACTACAACCATCTACCCGTCCTGCTTCTTCAAGTTCAAATGGAACCGATTTAAAATATCCGTTCAAGACCCAGATTACATAGGCAAGAACTGCATTTGTATTAATTAATATTAATGTTCCCAAATGATCCAGCAGCCCCATCCGGCTAATCATGATATAATACGGTATTACCAATGCAATTGGTGGTAGCAGCTGAAAAAACATTACTCCAAATAACATTGGTTTTTTCATTCGAAAGCGTAATCTTGCAAACGCATAGGATGCCACTGCACCTAATACAAGACTAATTACTGTTGTTGTACCCGCAACAATGCAACTGTTCTTTATTGCCATTCGGAATACTTCAACTTGTTTTGTTGGATTTTTATCCCACAATAACATTTTGTATCGTTCCCAGGTAATTGATGTAGGCAGTATTTTGTCACTACTTAACAATTCATTTTCTGATATGATACTGGATATAAACATCCAGATAATTGGCAATAGCGTCCAAAGAACCAATAATATCACTGCCAAATATAATAATATCCTTCCTATTCTTCTCTTTACCGTTCGATTCATATCTTAATCCTCCGTTTTTCCTGCTTTCAGGTAAAGAAGGCTCAATAACAATATAACAACTGCTATAATTACGCATATTGCCGAACCTTTACCATAATGTAAGTAATCAAAGATTTCATGATACGCATAAAAGCTTACTACCTGTGTACTGTCATTTGGTCCACCTGACGTCAACGAATATACAATATCAAAAACTCGAATCGTCTGAATTGTACGCAAAACAAGAACCACTATATACATTGGCTTTAATGCAGGAAAATACACTACTTTAAATCTCTGCCATGCATTTGCCCCGTCTATAATTGATGCCTCCTTTGCATCATTAGACACGGTCTGGAGTCCTGCAAGCAGCATAATGATAACAAGTGGAAGCATCTTCCATGTATCTGATAATATAATCATATTAATTGCAAGCTTACCACTTCCAAGCCAGACTATATTTTCATCTATCAAATGTAATTTTAATAATACTTTATTCAAAATTCCTGCGTTCGCATTAAAAATCCATTTCCACAAATTTGCATTTACAATCGTTGGCACTGCCCATGGAATCAGAATAATTCCACGCACAAAGCCTCTTCCCTTAAAATTTTGATTCAGCAATAATGCTGTAAGTGTTCCCAATATAATCTGAATTATCACTGATACAACTGAAAAATATAAAGTAATTTTTAAAGAATTCCAAAATGCATGGGTACTCATAACTTCTGCATAATTCTTTAATCCAACAAATTTCGTTGCAAGACTACCTGGATTTACATCATTTAAGCTGAACCACAATGTAAACAAAACAGGAAATAATCCTAATCCCATGATAATCAGCATGGCAGGAGTAATCATTCCATAAGCAGTTCGTGCTTGTGATATACTTGATTTATTCTTCCTCTTCATATTCTTACCCTCATATTAAAAATGGCAGGCAGTTTACCTACCTGCCATTCTCTATTTAATTCACAAAACTTTCTGATACTTCTTCTGCCTGATTTAGTGCATCCTCTATTGAAGTTGAACCTGACAGTGCTGCCGAAAATAATGGTTGTACTGTATTAGACCACTCACTATAATCAGCAAGCTGAGGTCTTGGATGAGCTGTTGCAAACTGCGGATAAAACTTAGCCAGCTCTTCATGTTCAGTCACCAGATTCTCATCTTTATATAATGCATCAATTGTCGGCAGTACATTATAATTCTCATATGCATATTTCTGAATATCCTCACTAGTAAATAACTCAATATATTTATATGCATACTCCGGATATTTTGAGGTAGATAATACTCCGAAGCCACCGCCACCAGTTACTGAAGCACTTTCTGCTTTATCAGTTCCAGGCATTAAACATACATCTACATTTCCTGCAACAGTAGAATTTTCCGGATTATTTGCATATCCATACACATAAGCCCAATTCATAACAAATGCTGTGTCTCCCGCCATGAACGGATCCAAACAATCTCTGTCCGTATAGGTAATTGATGCCGGATCTGCCCATCCATCCTGCATAGAATCATACATGAACTGTACTGCATTATTTGCACTTTCACTGTTAACGTCAAATGAACCGTCTTCTTTCTGCCACGTTCCACCAAAACTGTATATCATGGTTGTCAAATCGCAAATTAAACCTTCTGCCTGGGATGCTCCCCATGCAATACCATACTTGCAAATGCCTTTATCCATCATATCCTGAGACATTTCTTTTAATTCATCCCATGTTTTTGGTGGCTCCTCATATCCAGCATCCGCTAACATCTGCTTATTATAAAACATCCATTTTCCACCATTTGCAAACGGAATTGCTTCTGTTTTTCCATTATAAATCATCTGATTTAACGAACTCTCAATCAAACTGTTTTTTACATCTTCATCCATATATTCACTTAAGTCTATGGTTACTCCCTTACTTTCAAATTCTGCAACCCATGGAATATCTACATAGCAAACATCCGCATTGCCTCCACCGGTCCATGTTGTAGTAATTTTTTCGTGTGTACTATCATAGGACTGACAAATCAGATTTACTTTTACACCATACATTTCTTCGTACTTCTTTCCAGCATACTCATAAAGTCCTTCTTCGTCGGTTGTACAAATAACGCTAATGCTTTCCGGTTTATCTCCGGCTTCTGTTCCTGCTACTTTGTTATTTTCTGTTTCAGAGTTACCACAAGCTGTAATTGATACTGCCATTGTCATACACAAAAGTACTGCAACTAATCTCTTCATTCTTTTTCCTCCTTTTACACTAATACTTTTTTGTTCTTCTCCCCTGGCGCCTTTTACTTTATTCTCCTTGCTTTTTGTAGTTTTAATATAACGATTTTATATTCATGATTCAATTTCATTCTTGCTTTATTTTTGCACTATTTTGCGTGAGACATTTTTAATTAAAAAAAGACGAAATATACTAATCACATTTTGTATATTTCGTCTCCTTTATATACTACTATATTTTAAATTCTGGAATGATGATAACCCTCACAGTTTAATTCTTCATTTCCACTTATTTTACGGTATCTGCTTGGTCCCATAGAATATACTTCCTTAAACTTCCGGTTAAAATAGCTCAATCCTGAGAAACCAGATTCATATGCCACTTCACTGATGGGGAGTTTTGTGGAAAGCAATAATTTTTCTGCAGATTTTAATCGGATATGATTTAAATACTCTACAAATGTATAATCTGTTGCCTGTTTAAACACTCTGCAAAATGTATACATACTCATGCAACACAATTCTGCTACATTTTGTAACTCTATATGATTTTGATAATTTTCTTCTATGTAAGACAACGCAGGTCTGATTTTTTCCAAGGCTATCATAACTTCTGTCGCAGGTCTTCTGGCACAAATATAATCATTTCGCATAAAGTATACCATTAGTTCCATAATATACGCAGGTATCCGAATCTCATATCCCAAAATCTTCTTTTTATATTCTCCCTCTATTTTCCACATAATGGATTCTACTTTTTTACTTCTCAAATTAAAATGTCCAACTTTTCGAAACGGATCTAATAATATACTTGGAATGTGTTGATATTCCTTTGCCACAGAAAAATAGGGTAAAACAGGTTCCATTTGAAACTGTAACAACAATATTTTATGTCGCTTTGTAATTTTTTCCGTTTCATGTGGTTCTTCCCCAGAAATGACCGTGATGTCGCCTGGTCTTGAAATAATCTTCTCCCCACCAAATCTTACATATGCTTCACCCTCTAACTGGCACAAAATTTCCCATGAATGATGCCAGTGCATCGCACACCCCGCTAAAGTATAAATTCCTGCTGAGAACGGTAATTTTGCCTCTTCAATATAAAAAAGCTCCGAAGAGTGAAACTTATTTGCAGTTGATATGGGTTCTTTGATTTTTATAATTTCTTTCCTGTCTTCCATTTTCTCCTGTTAATCTCTCCCATCCAAGCTATAATTTTTTTGTCAAATCCACCAATTTTTCTACTCTGTAATCTGCCTGCTGCTCTAACTCTCTTAATTTTTCATTGGTTATGGCATCTTCCGGATGATACCAACAGGTTTTAAGTCCTGCAGCATGTCCTCCTGCAATATCTGCTGTCAGGGAATCACCTATCATCAGGCATTCTTCCGGTTCAATTCCAGGCAATTCCTCCATACATTTTTCAAAAAAACGAAGGCTCGGTTTCTCTACGCCAACCTTTTCCGAAACAAAGCAATGTGTAAAATATTTACGCATGCCGCCTCGTTCCAGACGGTTTAGCTGCTGCTCATACGGTCCGTTACTTGCTGCACAGAATATGTATTTTCCTGCTAAAGCTTCCAATGTTTCCAATGCACCGCTCACCGGCACTGCACTATTATGAAGATAGCTTCGGAACACATGCTCCATTGCCACACCATCGGCTTTTAATCCCAGCCGTTTTAATATAATCTGCCAGCGGACATAGGGAAGGTCTTCCCTTGATAATTCACTCTTTTCGATTTTGTCCCAGATAATATGATTTTCTTCCTGAAAAACATTAAACATTTCCGGTTTAAACTCCAGCCCCAAATCTGCAAATGCCTGTTTCATGGAATCTTCTGCTCCCGCATCAAAATCAAGCAGTGTATTATCAATATCCCAAAAAAGGACTTTTATATTCTGGATTTTATTCATCCTTTATTTCCTCATCATCCTAAGGTTTTATGCTATGCAAAATGCAATACATCTATCAACAGCAGCCAGACTAATCCATAATAGGTTACTACTGCTACCAGGTCATTAATTGTGGTAATCAATGGACCGGATGCCACTGCCGGATCAATCTTAATCTTATGAAAAAGCATTGGAATCAAGGTTCCCACAAGGCTTGATATTACCATTGCTATCATCAGTGCAAGGCCCACGCATCCTGAAATAATAAATGCATGACTCACCGGATTATTCTTTAACAACCAGACATATAATCCGATAAAGGAAAATGCCAGTATCCCCAGAAAAAGCCCGTTCATAAACCCAACACGCATTTCTTTTCCTACCAGATGACGCTTCTGTTTTGATGTAAGATTTTCATCTACCAGTACACGAATGGTTACAGCCAGCGACTGTGTTCCGACATTTCCTGCCATGTCAAGTATCAGCGACTGGAAACACATGACAATTGGAATTACGGCTACAACGGTCTCAAAAATCCCCACTACAGAAGATACGCCCATGCCAAGTACCAGCAAGATAATCAGCCATGGCAGACGTTTCTTCATACTCTCTACCAGCGTTTCCTGTAAATCTTCTTCGGCGGTCAGACCTGCTAACTTTGCGTAGTCATCACCCATCTCATCATCCACAACTTCTACGATATCCTGAGATGTGATAACACCTAAGATTTCATCATTTTCATCCAGTACCGGAATGGAGTCCTCTGCATAGTCCTTCATTCGCTCGATACATTCACTGATCTGTTCATGATCCCGCAAATACGGATAGGATGTACTGATGATATCTTCCAGTGCATTATTTTCACGGGCAATGATTAAGTCCTTTAAATCGATGGCTCCATAGAATTTGCCAGCTTCATCAGTAACATAAACTGTCAAAATGTTATCATTTTCTCCCGCCTGACGAATCAGCTCCCGCATGGCCTGCCGGATGGTAAGATCATTCTTAATCACAATGAAGTTTGTGGTCATCTTGCTACCAATTTCATCATCCCCATAGGACTGAATCATCTTAATATCATGACTGGATTCTTCATCCAGCAATTCTACCAGCTGTGCCTGCTTGGAATCGTCCAGTTCGTCTAAGACATCTACCGCATCATCGGAGTCCATATAGGAAATAACCCGTGCCGCTTTATCCAGATCCAATTCATTCAGATATAGATCCGGGTCATCAATATAAGTAAAGATTTCCGCAACCTGTTCCGCTCCCAGGATTGGGTATAATCTCTTTCGTTCTTCTTCATCCAGACGCACAAATGCATCCGCAATATCATTTTCATGATAATCGGATAATTTATCCCGCAATTCCTCATTACTCTTTGTACTGCGGATAATCTCTATTAACTCTTCTACATAATTCTGCTCTTTTAATTTCTCGTCCACTGCTTCTGCCTCCTTACATCATTTTCCTGCAGTAGCAGCACAGATGATACCCTCACAATTACAGGAAACACACAGCGCATTTCCAGCGCAAAAAGAGCAATTGTCCTGTCTGGATTCTTATCAGAAATCCATGGCCAATTGCGCCAAAATCATCTTCTGTCTGCTACCGCAGATACTACTTCGCCCAGTACTGTCGCAACTGTCCATGCATTTCACCTCCTGATTCATTCTCTTTTTCCATTCTAATCCTCGGAATGAATCAAGTCAAGATTTGCTTTGTCTGATATTTGTATAATCTTTGTAAAATATATATTCTTTATTCTATTTCTTCCATAAATATTCCAGGCAATTGTGAATGAGGGATTGAGAAGAGTTGCCACAATAATATTACGTTGATTCGCAGTGGATTTTCTTTCGCTACGAAATACCACAGTTCTAAAATGCGGGGTTTTCTTTTTGTTATAAAAACAGTCTTTCCAATGTTTGTCAGAATAACTGCACGGTTCGTCGAAGTACAGATGCCTGATAAGGGCTGTTAGGGGCATCTGCTCTCGACGGACAGTGCAGCGATTCTGACAAAGCAAGCGGAAAGACAGTTTACAAGCAAGAAAACCCCGCATTCTAAGAACTGTTGGCATTTCATATCGGATAAAGATAATCCTCTGTGAATCAACGTAATATTTTCCGTGCAAAATCTATCTCTCTTTCGCAATTGCCTGCTATATTTATCGAATATTTGTATAGTCTAAGAAAAAGCACATACAGCTTGCTCTCCCACTTCCTTCATTCCGGTAAATGTGCGGCTGGTCTGTTTCAAATTTGTAGACCTGGCTCTTTTCCACCTTCTGGCTGTGGTCATGGCATTCTATGGTCAGCGTGCCGTCGATTACCGTAATATATTCTCTCGTCCGCTCGCCGTGGCTTCCACTGGTGTATACACCGCCCGGCTCTACGTCAATCCGGTAGATTTCTACGGACTGGGAGTCCTCAAATGGAAAGCAGGTAAAGACCTTATACTGTCCCTCCAGTTCCTTGGTTGGAATCATTTCTTCCGGCTTCACCAGACAGAAATCCACACGGGGAGCTTCAATTAAAGTCTGAAATTCAATCCGCAGTCCGCTTGTAATCTTTCCAAGCACACCCAATGATGGATTTGCCGTTCCCTTTTCAATCTGTGCCAGCATACTCTTACTTACACCGGTCTGCTCTGCCACCTGATCAAGACTCATCCCCTTGGACTGACGCAGTCTCTTTAAATTTTCCGATACATTGTGTGACAGGTAATCCATACATTTTCCTCGCTTTCCATTTGAAACTTCCACTTCAAATTTTTTACATCAAACTTTTCACATCAAATTTTTATGATATTAACCGATGTTTTTGATAAAGATATCTGTTTTACAGTGCCTTGCGATATAACATTTCTATATCACACTGACGGGATGACCGTGGGTTCACTGCAATATTGCCGCTCTTCATGGCATCTGCTGCCATTGCTTCTATTTTCTCTTCGATGGTCTCCCGGCTGATGCTTCCTGTTTTGCCTGCCTGATTGATGGCTTCCGTAAGATTTGCCGGAATTCCGATGGCTTTGCATAAGGAACGGATGGCATCCACTAACATCATCGGTTCAAATTCATCTTCATGGGCCGAAATTTCACTGATGTAGTTATAAATTTTATAATACCTTCCATGGTCAGCTAAGGCATTATACTCCGCTACTACCGGAAGCAATACTGCATTGGCAACTCCGTGTGGCACATCAAAAAATGCACTGACCGGATGGCTCATGGCATGTACATTTCCAAGTCTTGCAAAAGAAAATGCAATTCCAGCAAACAGTGAGCCTACCATCATTGCCTCTGCCGCCTCCACATCGGTGCGGTTTGCCACAAATCTCCGGATATTTTCTCCGATGAGCTCCATTGCTTTTTCTGCCATGGCATCGGAAAATGGAGAAGCCGCAGTTGAAATATACGCCTCTTCTGCATGGATAAATGCATCAATTCCGCAGGCTGCCGCCACACTGGCTGGTGCCGTTGTAATCAGGTCTGCGTCCAGAATAGCATATGCCGGCAGCAGTTCATAAGAAAATACCGTCAGTTTATAGTCTCTGCTGTGGTCAGTAATTACAGAAAATGCTGTTACCTCAGAACCGGTTCCTGCTGTAGTCGGCAGTGCCACCAATGGAATAATTTTGCCCGGCACTTTATGTGCCCCTTCATATTCGGTAATGCTTCCACCGTATTTTGCTACTACACCGACTGCCTTTGCTACATCCATCGGAGAACCGCCGCCAAAAGCTACGATAAAGTCTGCCCCGGAAGCCTGAAATGCTTCTGTCGCTGCTTCCACGGTTGTAACGGAAGGATTTCCTTCGATATCCGTAAAATCATCCACCAAAATTCCTTCGGCTCTTAAAGATTCTGCAGCTTTCTCCACCAGTCCCATCTTCTTAAGATGCGGTCCGGATATGATAAACGCATGCTTTCCACCCATTTTTTTTGCAACTTCCGGAAGTTTTGCCATAGAGCCTCTTCCTACAATAATATTCTGTGGTACTGAAAAATTAAATTCGTTCATAGCTTTTCCTCTCATTTTCTGTCGGTATTTTCAGAACTTACTACTCGACTTTTCTATATTCTGCTTTCTTTACTCTATACATTCCATTATCCTGCCAGCCGCGCCAATACACGGTCGATTGCCACATCGATTACCTGATCCAGCTCCACATCATCTGCCTCCGGCATCAATGTTGCTGCATCTTCATCTGAAATAAGCTGTACCAGACTGCCAAAGGACTCTTTGTATTTCTTTTTACAGATTACAAAGAATACAACTCCAAGCAAGCTCCAGGCTCCAACCATCAACCACTCCGGAAGAATCAGGCTGCCGCCGGTTCTCGGAATGCAGTACATGCATACCATAAATCCTGACATTAAGACTGCCATTACACCCACAAATTTATAACCAGGCACTTTATACGGACGAGGCATATCCGGTTCTTTCTTTCTTAAAATCAAAAATGAAATGGATACCATACAATAGGCAAGACAGCATCCAAAGTTACCTGCATCACAAATCCATACCATCATGACACGTCCCGCAAACGGTGCTAACATCGTAAGAATTCCCATCAGGATTAATGCATTTAACGGGGTCTTATGCTTTGGATGAAGTTTTGCAAAAGTTCTTGGAATCATATAGGATTCTGCCATGGAATATAAAGCACGGGAACCACCAATCATAAAGGAGTTCCAGGAAGTAATGATTCCGCACATTCCACCAACAATAATTACTTTTGCCATAGCCGATGTTTTGAACGCTACCGCCATGGCATCTGCGGTTACAAGACCGGTTCCTGTCTGTGATGCTGCAATGGCATCCGGCTTTAATACCAGACCTACTGCAATGATAACCAGCGAGTAAAACAGCACTGCCAGTACAACAGATAATATCAGCATTTTTCCAATTTTCTTCGGTGGAACATTGATTTCCTCTGCCGCCTGTGGGATAACATCAAATCCGATAAAATAAAATGGAGATAACACCGCAACACTAAGCACTGCCTTGATTCCACCTCCGGTTGATGTGCCGGCAAACATCTGTCCGTTAAGATTATCCACACTTCCGTTGATGACGGATGCAACAATCAATAAAATTCCTGCTCCACCAATGATAATAGTAAGAATGGTCTGTAAAATAGCTGCTGTTTTGGCTCCAAAAATGTTTATTATCATAATTAAAAATGCAACGATAATTGCTACAATCAGCCAGGAAGCATAGATATCAAATCCAGCTACCGTATAAAGATATCCCTTTAAAAATCCCGGCCAGAGATAAGTCAGAATCGTTGGAAATGCACATGCTTCAAAGCAGGTAACTCCGACATATCCCAGGACGATTGCCCATGTACAGATAAAGGAACCATTTGAGCCCATTGCACGGTAACTGAACACATGCTCACCACCACACTGTGGCATGGCTGCTGTAAGTTCTGCATATGTTAAACCCACAAAGAATATCATGACACCGCCGAGGGCAAATCCGATAGCAGCTCCAAGGACTCCGCCTTTCTGAATCCAGCCACCGGAGGATACCACCCAGCCCCAGCCAATCATGGCACCAAATGCAATGACAAGAATATCCCAGGCATTAAATACTTTATTGAATTCTGTTTTCTTCTGTTCCATATTTACTACCTCCTATTCCTGAAATACTTTTCCGGCTACTTCTTCAATCAACTGTGCAGTTCCATCCACACCCAGCAAATCGCTGTTAATCAGCATATCCCTGTTATGTCTGTCTCCACGATTGCTTCCGGTCAGTGCCATATGTCTTTTGTGATAACGTTTATCTTTTTCCACAATCAGCAATTTTGCATCATCTGCCGAAAGATTGTGGCTTTCCATTACATTCTTTATCCGGATTTCATCCGGTGCATAAATGAAAATGCGTAATATTGGTTTTTGTTCTTTTAAAATATAATCAGCAGAACGTCCTATAATCACACAGGACTCTCTTGCTGCGAGTTTTCGAATAATTGTTTTCTGGACGTGAATTGCACGTTCTGTCAAATCAGCATATTTGGAGAAAGAGCCCCTGACATCGCCTTCTGCTCCTTTACCGGCAATGGTCACTCCTTCTTCTACCTTTTCCATAATATCTTTGGGAATTCCTACTTCTTTGATAATCTCATCTACCGTTTCACGGTCATAAAACTTGATGCCCAAATCCTGTGCAACCTTTTTCCCAATCTGATTTCCTTTTGCGCCATATTCGCATCCTATTGTAATAACAAGATGTTCCATTTTGCTTCCCTTCCTTAATGTATATACATGCGTTTTTTCTCATCTGCAGAACCTGCCACTGACAGCTTCGTATGGATGCCTGACAACTATCTGCATAAAAAAGACGAGGGCGCACTTATTTTCTATGACATCCTCGTCTTTTCTATTTCTTATTTTTATCTTTCTGTTATTCTTCCGGTGCCCGGTTTGAAGGACACGGATTCCTAAATTTCTTACTTTTCCAGTGATTTTACCGTTTCTTCAATGATTGCATATGCCTTGTCGCATTCTTCTGCGGATACGATAAGTGGCGGCACCATACGAATGACATGTGCACCAATGGCTGTAATCAGAAGCTTTCTGTCTAAGCAGCCATGTTTTACATCTACACCGGAAATGGTATCATCAAATTCCACGCCAACTAATAAGCCCTGATGTCTTACTTCTTTTACATGTGGTAATTTTTCTAATTTTGCTGAGAAATAATCTCCCATCTTCTTTGCATTTCCAGCTAAGTCATTGTCTAATAGCTCTCCTACCTCAGCTAAGGCTGCGGCACAGCTGATTGGATGTCCACCAAAGGTTGTTCCGTGGGAACCAGGTGTAAATGCTTTGGCAACCTCTTCTGTTGCACAGATTGCACCGATTGGCATTCCACCACCAAGACCTTTTGCCATAGATACGATATCCGGTTTTACGCCGTAATTCATATAAGACATTACTGCTCCGGTTCTGCACCATCCGGTCTGTACCTCATCTAATAATAAGAGCATTCCTTTCTCATCACAGAACTCTCTTAAGCCTTTCATGAATTCCATGGTTGCCGGATGTACTCCGCCTTCACCCTGTACCGGCTCAATCATAATTGCGATTGTATTTTCGGTACATGCATTTTTAAATGCCTCCAGGTCATTGTATGGTGCATAGGAGAATCCGTAAGTCATTGGTCCGAATCCTACCTGGCATCCATTTCCCGGCTGACCGGTTGCTGACATTGCTCCAAATGTTCTTCCATGGAATCCCATTTTTGCAGTTACGATATGATATTTATTTGGGCCATATTTTTCAATTCCATATTTACGGGCCATTTTAATCATTGCTTCGTTTGCTTCTGTTCCGGAGTTCTGATAGAAAATTTTATCCATGCCAAGAGTCTTACAAACTTTTTCTGCTAACAGTGCCTGTGGAATGGTATATGGATAGTTGAAGGTATGCATGATATCGTCTACCTGGTCTTTTACTGCTGCAACAACTTTCGGGTTGCGGTTTCCTGCATTGTTAACTGCTATTCCTGCATAGAAGTCAAGATATGGTGTTCCTTTTTCATCATATAAATACATTCCTTCTGCTGTCTCTGCCAGGAAATCGAAACGCTCATATGTTTCAATCATATATTTATTTACTTTATCCTTAATGTCCTGTACGCTTAATCCTGTGTCTTTTAATTTCATAATCGAATCCTCCTTGACATATTCTTTACTCTTTTTTGTTTTCTCTTTAAACCGGTTTGTTTTGTTCAATCGACGGGAACAAAGCATGTGCCCCGGCACATTCTCGCGCCTGCGTCGGTCGCTTGCGGCATCTACCTTATACGCCGCAGTGCGCATCCTCGCGGAGCGTTTTTTACTTTACAGGAAATCAATTTCCTGTAAAGTAAAAAAGGCACTTACCGATTGGTAAGCGCCTTCGCTTTTGTTTGTCTATTATTTTGAACAGTTATACAATATCACGTCTTTTTTGCTCTGTCAATATTTTTTTACAAAAAGTTGTATTTTCCTGTTTTTTCTGCTTTTTTCAGTCTGTTCGTTAGAATTAATAGAATATATTGTGTTACTTTGTGTATTATATTGTACATTTGTATTATTCATTCGTACACTATAGTATCGTTTTGTCTTTATACACTCTCTACTCCGATATATGCATCAATTCTTTCCCGACGCAAATGCTCTCCGATTACAATAATGACTTCCTGACCTTCCTGAATCGGTTCCATCCGCACTCCGTTGTGGGTAGCATTGAGTTGTATCCAGGAATTATCTTCTGCTTTTATAAATCCCTTAATCCGAAATACTGCTCCGCAGGAGCTGTCTTCTAAGATTTCTTTTGCGACCTTCTGCAATTTTTCTGCCGTCATAGGTACATTCATAAAATACTGTGACTCAAAGCCGGAGTGTTCCTCCAGATCCATTTTCTCATAATTTTCCATCACATAGCCACTGCTCATAATCCGATGCAAATCTTCCGAAGTAAGCTGCGGTGTACTCTTACGCAGAATCTCTTTTCCCAGTCTTCTCTTACAGTGAATCTTCTCCAAGGCTTCGTTGATGTGTGCAACCGTTGCATCCATTTCTTCTGCTGTAGCTTCATCAGCATGGCTTAATAGAATGCAGCCTGCATCTGCCACCTCTGATGCCAGAATAAAATCTGCCTCATCAGACAGCTCTTTTTCCAGCTTGGCATCTACGATTGCAATTACATTTCCAATCTCATACCACTGATCCAGCGGTTCTTCCCTCAATGCATCAAAGAATTCATCCACATCAAAAATTCCGGATGGCTCCACCAGCACCCTGTCATATCCGCACATGCCCATGGCGATTAACTTTGTCTTAAAACGTCTTCTGTGGCAGTCCTTATCACAGCCTCCGGCTACCATTTCCAACTCACAGTTATCTCCCATCAAATCCTGCAGCAGCATCATGTCCACATTTACTGCGCCATAATCATTCTCTAATATTCCAATATTCATGCCCTGTTCCATCAGATACTGGGCGTATTTTCTTATAAATGTTGTTTTACCGGAACCTAAAAAGCCGGTAATTAAGTCGATTTTTACCATGTTTGTCTTCCTCCTTCTCAGATATCCCGCTCCAGCCGCCGTAAGAGCTCCTGGTATGTCTCCATTACTTTATCATGATGACTTCGGATATAAACCGTATCCGGAATGTCATGATTCTTGATGGCATACTCTAATCCCTTAAACTGCTCAGACAACTCCATGGCTCCGATATTCGCAGACACATTTTTCAGTCCATGCACATGAATCTGATACTGTGCCCAGGCCCCTGCCTCATAATCCTGCTGCAGAGTATCCACCATCTCATCTTTCAGATAAACTTTTAATATCTTAAGATAAAAATCTTCGTCTTCCATGCATACGGACATTCCCTGCTCGGTGTCAAGGTATGGAAAACGCTCCTGCAATGATTTCTTATTTTCTTCTGCTCCACCGTCAGAATTTTTCTTTTCCACTGCCTCTGTCTGCTTATCCGCCAGAAAACGTTCCAGTATCTTCCACATCTTCTCTTCAAAAATTGGCTTCGAAATATAATCTGCAAATCCATGCTGCAGATACATTTCCTTTGCTCCTTTTACCGCATTGGCTGTCATGGCAATTACCGGTGTAGTTTTATTCTGATGATTCATTCTCTTCATTTCCTCAAAGGTGGCAATACCATCCATATCCGGCATCATCTGATCCATGAAAATAAGATCATAGTGCTGCTCTTTCATCAGAGTCAGCCCTTCTTCTCCACTGCCTGCCACATCCACGATTGCACCAGTCTGCAGCAGCATCTCTTTTGCCACAATGCGGTTCATTTCCATATCGTCTACCACAAGGATATGCGTGCCGGCAAACTGGGGTACCGGCATCATTGCACCGACAGAAAGCTCATAGTTTTCGAAAATCTGCTTCATATCACCAATGCCATCTTCGCAGATGACCTTCTGCGGTATGATTGCGGTAAACGTTGAGCCTTCACCATACTGGCTTTCTACCAGCACTTCTCCGTGCATCATATCTACCAGACGTTTCGTCAGGCTCAATCCCAGTCCGGTTCCCTGAATATTCCGGTTCTTACGTTCCTCCAGCCGGGTAAAATTCTGGAAAAGATTCTCCATATCCTTCTTCCGGATTCCCATTCCACTGTCCTTTACATCGATACGCAGATTAATATTTTCCTCATCTATCCTGCTATAAGAAATTTTTAAAATTACATGACCACGCCTGGTATATTTTACCGCATTGGACAGGAAATTATTTACAATCTGGCGGATGCGGACATCATCTCCATATAAAATGGATGGAAGATTCTCATCAATTTCCATATACAGATCCAGATTCTTTTTCTTGCAGTTAGAGGCAACTATCGTATAGCAGTCGTTAATGAGGGAAGCCAGTTCATAACCCTCGCAAAGCAGCTCCATCTTTCCGGATTCAATTTTGGAAATGTCCAAAATGTCATTTACAATGGCAAGCAGAGTTCTGCTGGCCCGCTGCATATTTCCTGCATACTCTGCAATCTTCTCTCTTGGCAGTGTATCAATCTGCCGGAGCAGGAGGCTGTTCATTCCCATAATACCGTTGATTGGCGTACGGATTTCATGGGACATATTCGTAAGGAAATCGGTCTTCGCCCGGTCTGACACCCGTAGCCGCTCTAAAAGTCCTTCTTCGTAAGTAATATCCACCAGTGTTACGATAGTGTTCTGCATCTCGCCATATTCATCGCAGACCATCGAAGAAGTTACCGATAAAATCTGATTGCCCTGCAGGCATTTCACCTTGCAATGCTCTAATTTTCCCTGATAAAGCTGTTCTGCAAATTCTTCCTTATTGCCCTCGCAGGTTACCAGTTCTTCAAAAGGCTGTTCCACATCTGCACCAAACAACACTTCTGCATTTGTATTATGTAAAATATGTGTTCTCTGATAATCATATACCATCACACCATAGTCAATCTGATTAAACAGATAATCTGAAACTGTTAATTTTGATATTCCAAAAGTATCATACCGGATACTAAAAAATACAGTCATTAAAAACGAAACTGTTACACCATAAACCGAACTGGGATAAGATTTAATTCCGTAAAACGGTAACACCGTATCCGGAATTGACGAAAGAAGCATAATTGTATTTCCCAGAATGATATATGCCACATATTTCCTCTGACTTTTACGCATAATTTTCTTTGACCAATATAGTACAATATAGATGCAGCACAAAAAGCAAAGCATAATATACATCCAGTGATAAAACACGCTGCCATGAAATTCTGTGGTAAAGCAGGTTCTTCCATTGACCCTGTAAAAATGGCGGATCCGCATACTTCCAAAAGAAACACCATCCACCAGAGATGTCAGTATTCCTAATCCAACCATCAGACCATATCCCTTTATTTTTACACCAGTCAGACACGCCACATAAATTACAATCGCAATGACATATAAATTAAAGCCCACAATTGTCATGCAAAAGAAATTCTGTGCCAATCTGTCATCTGTACAATTTCCATACAATGCTGAACCCAGTGCCCAGATTCCTCCTCCTATTCCCAGAAGCAGGATACAAATCCGCCCCTTGTTTTTCGTATTATTAATAAAAAAGTAAAAGATGCCAACGCCAATACATATAGTTGCACATGCCACCAAAAGCACTGTTGTAATCATTCCTGCTTCCATCAATTTTTCTCCCAAGTTGTTTTACTTCATTATATATAAAATCCAGTTTGTTCGCAATAAAACAATCCCTGTGGAAGCTGCCACCAGCATTTTCTTATTGCCGCAAAAAAGCAGGAGCTCCGTTCCAGTTTCGGTGTTCCTGCTTTTTTCTGTCTTTTTCTAATTTTCCAACTCTGTTCCTACTTTGAACTTTTATTTTAAACTTTTATTTTAAACTTTTATTTCAAACTCTTATCCCGAACTCTTATTTTAATTCTCCTGCCGGATGTATCATATCCGGTGTAATCAGCCCTTTGATAATCAGGTACTGCTCAATGGTTTTTACACAGTTCTGCACGCCGACCCGCTCACTGTTTAATGTCATGTCATAATTGACCGGGTTTGTCCAGTAATTTCCATGGGTGTAATATTCATAATAATCTGCCCGGAATTTATCCGTCCGCTCTATGGTTGCATTAGCAACCTCTTCGGTCACGCCCATATTTTCCATGGTACGGTTCACGCAGAATGCTCTCGGTGCCTCAATATAGATGCTCACCACATTTGGTTTGCCCTTCAGTACATAATCGGCACATTTTCCGACGATGACGCAGGACTCTTTTTCTGCCAGATCTTTGATAATTTCACTCTGATATTCAAACAGCTTGTCATCCGATACGAATTTTTCATTTCTGGAAATGTAACGTCTAGACCGTGGCAGTCCTCTTAAAAAGCTGGAAAATCCACTGGTCTCCCTCATTTTTTCATTTACTTCCTGAAAAATATTCTCATCCAGTCCACTGAGCTGGCTTGCCAGCGTTAAGATTCGGTTTTCATAACAGTGAATACCTAACTCCTTTGCCAGCTGGGAAGCAATCGCCTTTCCGCCTGTTCCGAATCCTCTTGCAAAGGTTATTACAAAATTCTCCATATTTTCTGTCCTCCTTTAACCTGCTAAATAACGACTTAAGAATTCCCGTGTTCTCGGATTTTTCGGATTGGTAAACAGTTCGGATGGAGCTGCATCCTCTGCCACATAGCCGGAATCCATGAAAATGGTTCTGGTGGACACATCCCTTGCAAATGCCATCTCATGAGTAACAATAATCATTGTAAGTCCCGTCTTGGCAAGCTCTTTCATAACATTTAATACTTCTCCTACCATTTCCGGGTCCAGTGCAGAAGTCGGCTCATCGAAAAGAAGTACTTCCGGATTCATGCAAAGAGACCTTGCAATGGCAACCCTCTGTTTCTGTCCTCCGGAAAGCTGTGATGGTTTTGCATTGATATAAGGAGCCATTCCTACATCCTTTAAATGTGTGATTGCCCGGTTAAATGCCTCTTCTTTGGAAATATGAAGCACCTTTCTGGTGCAGAGCATGCAGTTCTGCAATACAGTCATATTGTTAAATAGGTTAAAGGACTGAAATACCATTCCCACCCTGGAGCGGTATTCATTGATGTCCTTCTGTACATTCCGGACTTCCTTATCATGGTAAAGGACTTTACCAGAGGTCTGCCGCTCCAGTTTATTGATACACCGCAGCAGCGTTGACTTTCCGGAACCGGAAGAACCAACTATACAGATAATTTCCCCTGCTTCTATATCAATATCTATTTTTCTTAAAACCTCATGGTCCCCAAATGATTTGCTCAAATCCTTGATTGAAATTACTGTCTCTCCCATATCCGTTCCTCCTACTGATTATCCATATACTCAATTGCCAGTGCGTAATCTGTCTTGCCCTGCATTTTCTTTTCAATAAATTTGAAAATCTTATCAAAGACAAAGCACAATACAAAGTAAATCACTGCAATTACCAGGTATGACTCGAAGTATTTGTAATAATTTCCTCCGACTGTTTTTGCAGCCATGAAAAGTTCCTGTACTGCAATTACATTTAATACGGATGTCATCTTCAGGTTTGTCAGGAAAGTATTTGCCATCTCCGGGATAATATTTTTAAATGCCTGTGGCAGTACCACATACAACATTGTCTTAAATGGCGACATTCCCATTGCCCATGCGCCTTCACGCTGACCCATATCAATGGAGCCGATTCCGGCACGTACTGTCTCACCCATGTAAGCTCCGGTATTTAATACCGTTACCACAATACCTGCAAATACCGGTGTCATTTCTACTCCCAGCATTTTTATTCCATAGTATACAATCATTGCCTGAACAATCATTGGAGTGTCACGGAAGATTTCTACATATACAGTAAAGATGATTTTCAAAAGCCGCATCAGAAGCTTCTTGAAAACATTATCGCCCTCGCTGATTTTTGCATCATTTACAAGTCCGACAATATAGCCTAACACAAAACCAACCAGCGTTCCGATTACAGCAATTTCCAGTGTAAGCCAGGTTCCTTTGATAAACATACTTGCATATTTCTGGGCTAAAAATATCATCCACTCTAACGAATTACTCGGATTTTCTATTAACATATTTCTCTACCTCACTTTATCTATTTACTCAGCTTACGCTGGAAATATTTCTAGTTTGCTGCCGGCTGCTGTGTCAGAACAGTATCCATCAGCTCATCCATTTTGGCTTTATCATTCCAGCCAATGGCATCCATCGCATCCTGGATTTTATCTCTTAATGCGGTATCATCTTTTCTGGTAGCGATACATACATTTACCATTTCATCATCACCGGTAAAGGTGTCATTTTCATCCAGCTGGATAATTACAAGGTCATCATTGGTAAGTGCTGCTGACTGTGCGGTTGGCAAATCTACGACACATACATCTGCAACACCATTGGATATTGCCATGAAGCATTCGGATGTTGTCTCATAATTTCCTGACTGCTCTGCACCTTCAATCTGATCCAAAAGAGGTACCCAGCCGGTTCCTAACTGTGTTGTTACTTTACATCCGGTTCCTGCCAGATCAGAAAGTCCTTTTACATTTTCATAAGCACTTCCCTTTTTTACTACGATACAGTTATCTCTGTAATAATATGGTTCTGTAAATGAATAAGAAGCTTCTCTTTCTGCTGTTTTTCCCATTCCTGCAATGATTACATCATAATCTCCTGCATCTAATGAGATTCCAATGGAAGACCATTCTACTTTATGAACTTCTAAATCCATTCCCATCTCATCAGCAAGCTTCTGGGCTACTGCCACATCATATCCATATGCATAATAGTCAGATCCATAAATCGGAACCGCCTTGCTTCCATCCGGTGTTGTATCACTGTCCTGTGTCCAGTTAAATGGTGCATATGCACATTCCATTCCAACTCTTAATACATTCTTATCAGATGTCTCTGCTGTCTCTGAGGTTTTCACATCTGTATCGGATGTTTTTGTATCTGATGAACCACATCCTGCCAATGTAGATATTGCCATAACTCCTGTCAGTACCAATGCTAATAATTTTCTTTTATTCATAATATGTTCCTCCTTAAATGCAAATGTGAAGCCGACTTTTTGTTTCTCTAGAGTATCAAAAAAGACGCTTGAGATTTCTTTCTCTCAAAGCGTCTTTGCTGATAGACAGTATAGTATACTTTCTTTTTCTTCTTTTCAACTTTCAAAATGCACAATTTGATTGTGCAATTTGCACAGCATCTTAATTAAACATCAATCTTTTTACCAGAATACAGTTTACAATATCGAGATATTCCATGGAATCTTCCAGGTCAACCTCCAGTATTTCTTCTATCTTCTTCAGGCGGTACTGCAGAGAATTCCGATGGATATACAAAGCCTCTGCTGTCTTTCCCACATTAAATCCACTCATATAATATGTCAGCAGTGTCTCCACCAGAAATGCCCCATTGGTCTGGTCGTACATCTCAAGCTTCTTTAATTTGTCATTACAGTAATCCAGTATCTCCTGCTGATTTCCATTGTTAAACATATATTTATAAATGCCCATGGAACTGGCACTAAGCACTTTTTTATTAGTAGAATTCGGCAGATAATCTTTCTTTGGAATCAGATTTTTTGCTTCCTGATAGCTCTTGCCAAATTCAGACGGATCCGTATAAGCTGCGCCTAAAATACAGGTACTGTGTATCAGCCCGGCAAACTGCGGGCGGCTGTCCAGTTTCTTTAGCAATTGTTCAATCTGCCGTTCTGTCTCCTTATCCTCCGTTGCCTCAAACAGCAGCACAAATTTATTTAAGAAACGCATATACATTGGACGATTTTCCATATGCATTACTTCCCGGTTCAGACAGTCCGTATAATAGAGATAAGTATGCTCATCCTGCTCCAGGTTAATTCCATATTTCCGGTCAATTACAATGATTCCAACACGATATGCCCGGTCGAAAGCCAGTCCAAACTGGCTGGATATTTTTTCAATATATTTATCATTTACTTCATATCCAAACAGCAGATTATATAAATAGTCCCCGGTACGCTTATTTGTAATATTGGTTTCCAGTATCAGCTGCCCGATACTCTGTGCAATATCCACGAAGGTTGCGCCTTCCCAGCGGACATAGAACAGTGGCAATTTCAATTCAACCGCCTTGTCTATCATTTTCTGTGGAATCTTCTCCCGATCATCCACAATCGATATTGCAAGCCCGGAAATTCCCAGTGCATTCAGTTCTACCATTGTTTCAAAGGTCTTCTCGATGTCAAACCGCAGATAATCCACTACAATCAGTGCGAAGTTGCCAGGATTCATATGATCTTCATATGGCTTCGTCTGCACAAAATATGTCCAGGACACCACTCTGTCCAGTCCCACTTCCCCTGTCAGCAGTTCTACTCCATCCAGATCCAAATTATTGACGTCTCTACAAGTAACCATAATGTCTCCCTCTGTTGGTTGTGTATGAGTTGCAAAAAACCCGGAGAAGTGCGAACACTCTCCGGGTTAATTTTACTTATTTTAGCAATTCATTGCAAGAGCAAAGATTACTCGATAACTGTAGCAACACGTCCTGAACCTACAGTACGTCCACCTTCACGGATAGCGAAAGTAAGACCCTGCTCCATAGCTACTGGATGGATCAGTTCGATAGTCATTTCTACGTTATCACCAGGCATACACATCTCTGTACCTGCTGGTAATTCACAAACACCAGTTACGTCAGTTGTTCTGAAGTAGAACTGTGGTCTGTAGTTATTGAAGAATGGAGTATGACGTCCACCTTCATCTTTTGTTAAAACGTAAACCTGAGCTGTAAATTTTCTGTGGCAAGTAACAGTACCTGGTTTAGCAAGAACCTGTCCACGAACGATCTGATCACGGTTAACACCACGAAGAAGTGCACCGATGTTATCACCAGCCTGAGCCTCGTCTAACTGTTTACGGAACATCTCGATACCAGTTACAACTGTCTTCTGAACATCTTCCTTAACACCAAGGATTTCAAGTTCGTCATTCAGATGTAATGTTCCTCTTTCTACTCTACCTGTTGCAACAGTACCACGACCTGTGATTGTGAATACGTCCTCAACCGGCATTAAGAAAGGTTTATCTGTATCACGCTGTGGATCTGGGATATAGCTATCTACAGTATCCATTAATTCCATGATCTTGTCGCCCCATGGTCCGTTAGGATCTTCAAGAGCTTTAAGAGCAGAACCCTGGATGATTGGGCAGCCTTCAAAACCATATTCCTCTAACTGCTCTGTAACTTCCATTTCTACTAACTCGATTAACTCTGGGTCGTCTACCATATCACATTTGTTTAAGAAAACAACGATGTAAGGTACACCTACCTGACGAGACAGAAGGATGTGCTCCTTTGTCTGAGCCATAACACCATCAGTTGCAGCAACAACAAGGATAGCGCCGTCCATCTGAGCTGCTCCGGTAATCATGTTCTTTACGTAGTCAGCATGTCCAGGACAGTCAACGTGTGCGTAATGTCTCTTCTCTGTTTCATACTCAACGTGAGCTGTAGAGATAGTGATACCTCTTTCTCTCTCTTCTGGAGCTTTATCGATGTTAGCGAAATCTGTAGCTGTATTACCTGCAACTCTTGCTGCTAAAACTGCTGTAATAGCTGCTGTTAAAGTTGTTTTACCATGGTCTACGTGACCAATGGTTCCGATATTACAATGTGGTTTGGTTCTTTCAAACTTAGCTTTTGCCATTTTAAAACGTCCTCCTTAATTTTATGCCCTTTCTGGGCGCTTATTTTTACATTTTAATAAGTCACTCGGCTATTTCTGATTATATAAAAAACTTGCGAGTTTTTCAAGCATTTTTATTATTTTGCTTTAGATGCAACAATCTTGTCCTGTACAGACTTCGGAACCTGCTCATATTTCTCGAAGAACATTGAGTAGTTACCACGTCCCTGAGTTCTGGAACGTAAGTCTGTTGAGTATCCAAACATCTCAGCAAGTGGAACATATGCTTTAACCATTTTTCCACCACCGATGTCATCCATACCTTCGATACGTCCACGACGAGAGTTAATGTCACCAATAACATCTCCCATGTACTCTTCCGGCATAGTAACTTCAACTTTCATGATTGGCTCAAGAATTACAGGAGCTGCTTTTGCCATAGCCTCTTTGAAAGCCATGGATCCGGCAATGTGGAATGCCATCTCAGATGAATCGACCTCATGGTAAGATCCATCATATACGGTAGCATGAACACCTACTACTGGGAATCCTGCAAGGATACCAGCTTTGGTAGCTTCTTCGATACCTTCGCCTACTGCAGGGATGTATTCCTTAGGAATAGCACCACCAACAACTGCAGAATCAAACTTGAAGAGTTCATCTCCGTTGGCATCCATCGGCTCGAATTTAACTTTACAGTGTCCGTACTGTCCACGTCCACCAGACTGTTTTGCATATTTGTATTCCTGATCAACTGGCTTTGTAAATGTCTCTTTGTAAGCAACCTGAGGAGCACCTACGTTTGCTTCTACGTGGAATTCACGAAGCAGACGGTCAACAATGATTTCCAGATGGAGCTCACCCATACCAGCAATGATGGTCTGTCCTGTTTCTGTATTTGTATGAGCACGGAAAGTAGGATCTTCTTCTGCAAGTTTTGCAAGAGCTTCACCCATCTTACCCTGTCCAGCTTTTGTCTTAGGCTCGATAGCAAGCTCGATAACTGGCTCTGGGAATTCCATGGACTCTAAGATAACCGGATGCTGTTCATCACAGATGGTATCACCAGTAGTTGTAAACTTAAATCCAACGGCTGCTGCAATATCTCCAGAGTAAACTTTTTCAAGCTCTGCTCTCTTGTTTGCATGCATCTGAAGGATACGGCCTACACGTTCTTTTTTATCTTTTGTTGCATTCAGTACGTAAGATCCGGAGTTCATTACACCAGAGTAAACACGGAAGAATGCAAGTTTTCCTACGAATGGGTCAGTCATAATCTTGAATGCAAGAGCGGAGAATGGTTCATCATCAGATGAATGTCTCTCTACTTCATTTCCTTCAAGGTCAACACCCTTAATAGCTGGGATGTCTGTTGGAGCTGGCATATATTCTACGATAGCATCCAATAATTTCTGAACACCCTTGTTACGGTAAGCAGAACCACAACATACCGGAACTGCTGTACACTCGCAGGTACCTTTTCTGAGGGCAGCCTTCATATCTTCAACAGATGGCTCTTCTCCCTCTAAATACTGCATCATAAGGTCATCATCTAACTCGCAGATTTTTTCAACCAGTTCGGTATGATATAATTCTGCATCGTCTTTCATATCATCTGGGATGTCTGTTACAGAGATATCATCTCCCTTATCATCATTGTAGATGTAAGCTTTCATCTCAAACAAATCAATAATTCCCTTAAAATCATCTTCCTTACCAATTGGTAACTGAAGAACAATTGCATTTTTACCTAATCTTGTACGAATCTGATCAACAGCTCCGTAGAAGTTTGCACCCAAGATATCCATTTTGTTAATGAATGCCATTCTAGGTACGTTGTATGTGTCAGCCTGACGCCATACATTTTCTGACTGAGGCTCTACTCCACCTTTTGCACAGAACACGCCGACAGCGCCGTCCAGTACACGAAGTGAACGCTCAACCTCAACCGTAAAGTCTACGTGTCCAGGAGTATCAATGATATTGATACGATGCTCTAAAGCACCTTTCTTTGGCTTTGTAAACTCTTCCAAAGTCCAGTGACATGTCGTAGCGGCTGAAGTAATGGTAATACCTCTTTCCTGCTCCTGCTCCATCCAGTCCATGGTAGCAGTACCTTCATGAGTATCACCAATCTTATAGTTAACACCGGTATAATAAAGGATACGCTCTGTCAACGTTGTTTTACCAGCATCGATGTGCGCCATAATACCAATGTTTCTGGTTCTCTCTAACGGATATTCTCTTCCAGCCAAGGTTTTTTCCTCCTAATTTTCTTAACCGAAAAAATATGCTCTCGTTCTGATTAGAAACGATAGTGTGCGAAAGCTTTGTTTGCTTCTGCCATCTTGTGCATATCTTCTTTTTTCTTTACAGATGCACCAGTATTGTTTGCTGCATCCATGATCTCATTTGCCAGTCTTTCTTCCATTGTCTTCTCGCCTCTCTTGCGTGAAAACAGTGTAAGCCAACGAAGAGCCAGAGCCTGACGACGGTCCGGTCTAACTTCGATAGGTACCTGGTAAGTTGCTCCACCGATACGTCTAGCCTTTACCTCAAGTACTGGCATAACGTTGTTCATAGCTTCCTCGAATACTTCAAGAGCTGGTCTTTCAGTCTTCTCTGCAACTCTGTCAAATGCACCGTATACAATCTTCTGTGCAATACCTTTCTTACCATCTAACATAATGTTGTTGATAAGCTTGGTAACCACTTTGTTATTGTACATCGGATCTGCTAATACGTCTCTTTTCTGAGTATGTCCTTTACGTGGCACGTTACTTCCCTCCTTAATCATGTTTTGCATCACAGGTCATTGTGCCTGTCATGTAGTATTTGTTTCGATTAATTCAACGGTACTCACATGTGTCTCTCTAAAATGTGTTCGTGCGGAAATATATCGTATGTGACAATAATTCCAACACTTACCTTTAGCTCTGTTTGTGATACTATTGGTGTGCGCTAAGCTTATTTAGCGTCTTTTGGTCTCTTAGCGCCGTATTTGGAACGAGCCTGTTTTCTGTTAGCGACTCCTGCTGTATCAAGAGTTCCACGGATAATATGGTATCTTGTACCTGGTAAGTCCTTAACACGACCACCACGGATAAGAACAACGCTATGTTCCTGTAAGTTGTGTCCCTCTCCTGGAATGTAGCTTGTTACTTCGATTCCGTTGGAAAGACGAACTCTGGCGATCTTTCTAAGAGCTGAGTTAGGTTTTTTAGGTGTAGCTGTCTTAACAGCGGTACAAACACCTCTCTTCTGAGGAGCAGAAGTATCAGTTGCTTTCTTCTTTAAAGAATTGTAGCCCTTCTGAAGTGCAGGTGCAGTAGACTTCTTAACAGATGTCTGACGTCCTTTTCTTACTAACTGGTTAAATGTTGGCATTATTTTCACCTCCTGTGCTATTATTTGATAAATGTGCATTTGTATGCACACTAATTCAGTATATAAGCCGATTCGCCACTTGTCAAGCAAATTTTTCGTGCAAGCTACGAGCCAGAGAAAAAAAGAAGGCTTTCAGCTGTTCAAATTTATTTGATAACGGCTGAAAGCTTTCTTTTTGATGTGGCGACAGCCACGACTGAGATGGAGCGTCAGCGGAATCGAAGTGGCGTTTCTCTTTCTTATGCCTGAATCTTTCCGTTCATGTGGCGACAGCCACGACTGAGATGCAGCGCAGCGGAATCGAAGTTGCGTCTTTTCACACTAAATGCAGCAACATATTCCTTTTAGTATGATTTTTCCGCAACTTTTCTTACTTTTCTCATACTAAATCTGTCTTTATCTTCTTTTAAGTATGATTTTTCTGCTTTATAACTTACTTTTCAAGAGATTTTCCCTCATTTTTCATACCATTTCTTCTATATTATTAGCGTTAGTATGATATTTCTGTTAACCAACTATTTTTCAGCTATCATTCTTCCTCCTAATTATGCTGCTTCTCAGTAAAAAATGTCATCGAAGCGTAGTACCCTTTTCCCGGCTATGTAGCCCGGTTGCGATGGGAACCCACCATTACAATATTGAATCGCAGCACTCTTTTCCTGGCTATATATTGCCTGCCATCCCATAAAATCTATTCCTTATATCTCTTCGAAACGGCTGGCATCCAGATACTTTATTACCCTTGCCGGATTTCCGACTGCGACTGCATAGTCCGGCACATCTTTTGTCACTACTGATGCTGCCCCGACGATGGCATGTTTTCCAATGCTTACCCCCGGCAGGATGCTTGCGCCCGCGCCAATCCATGCGGCTTTTTTAATTAGCACCGGCTTGCAGGTCAGTATCGACAAATCATAAGGATCATGATTATTCGAAATCAGCTGGACATTAGCTGCAATCTGCACGCCATCCTCTATGGCGATTCCACCACGTGCCATTGCCAGCAGCCCAGAATTAATATAAACATTTTTTCCAATTTTCATGGTACTGACACAGGCACCACTGATTGGTGCTGCAACGTAGCTTCCCTCTCCAAGGTTCTCTCCAAACAATTCTTTTAAAAGCGTCTGATATTCTTCCGTAAAAGGCATCGTATGGTTCATTTGAAACATAATCTGCGCCGCCCTTACATTTTCTTCCCGGTCTTTTGGATTTGGTATCCTCATATCAACTCTTACTTCTTTGCAATCCATTCGCTGTATTCTCCTTAATTATTCTTCCTTTGGCAATTAACCATTTGAATGCAATCGTGTTTCCGCTGTTTCTGCACGCTGAGCCCAGTCTTTCACGCTGAGGCCGTCCTTTTCTACTTTACACATAAGAAACCATATCTTTACGCCTGCTGCGCCTGCCTCTTCCAATGCTTTTCCAAACTCAGGATGGGTCATTACATTTGCCCGCACTTCTTCCACACCTTCCATCTGAATTACAAATGCCAATATACATTCATAGCCAGCCTTCCTTGCTTCTGCCAGCTCCCGCAAATGTTTCACGCCACGTTCCGTCGGTGCATCCGGGAAATAACCAATGCCATCACGTTCCAAAGTACAGCCCTTTACTTCCATTAAATATTCCTGCTGTCCTTTTTTCATATAAAAATCTATCCTGGAATTTCCATATTTATATTCCGGTCTGATCAAATCAAACGATTGTGTCTCAAGCCATTCTTTTGCCACCTTGTTAGGCGCCTGACTATCTATATTAATAAGCCCGAAATTTTCTTTATATACAGCAATCAGATCATATGCTGTCTTTCGTTTTGGATTGTCTGCCACTTCCAGATAGACTGCTGCATCCGGAAGCAGCAGTTCCCTGCAGCGCCCGGTATTTTTTACATGCACCGTCTGAAGTTCTCCATCAATTTTAACATGCGCAATAAAACGGTTGGGACGGTCTACAAATTTTCCCTCTATCACTTTTTGATATTTCAATTTCTATATCCTCTGATTCCTGTTTATCTTATTTCTGAAAAGTCAGACGCATCTGGTTCCACACCACGTCTCCATGGGCAGACTCTGATACGCCTTCATTTTCAAATCCAAATTTCGCATAGTAATGTATCAGCTTATCCTTGCAGGTCAGCACCAGTCCTTTTCTTCCCTGGGCTTTTGCATCTGCAATAGCTCTTTTTAATAGCTGCTCTGCCAGACCGCGTCTTCGGTATGCCGGAATGGTATTCACGCCGAAAATCATCTGCCAGTCCCCCTGCTCCTCATGCAGTTCTGCTTTTTCATACATTTCATCCGTAAGGTCTTTCTGACTGGTCACCATACCATCAACAAATGCCACCAGACGTCCCCCATCGAACATCAGCCAGAAATGGTCTTTATAATATTTTAAACGTTCTGCGAATTCTTCCCTCGTTGCTGCTTCTGCCGGTGGAAAACATTCTGTCTCCACTGCTGTAATTGCATCAATATCTTCCATCTGCGCTGTACGGATTGTCATTTTGTGTACTCCTTTTATAACTCTTTATAACTTTTTAATTCTTTTATAACCTTTTATAACTTTCTCCTATTGTATAACCCCTTATGATTTTTCTCAAGAGACGAATTCCAGTTCTCGTAGTATTTCCTGTGAAACAGGAAAAGCACAACAGCCTTGTCCTTTATCAAAGACAATTTCTGTCGTGCTTTTCTATTCTGTTTTTTATTATATTTTTCTGTTCTGCTTTCTGAAATCCAAACTATTCTTTCACTGGCACCAGGCGAATGTTTACTCCGCTTACCTTCAATTCCACGCCATCACTCAGTTCCACATTTTTCACTTCTGGTGTATAGAGACCATTTCCATCATCTACGCCAAACATCTCATTCATTCCTCCATCATATAAATTTGATGTGCTGACGTTTCCGGTTCCATCCACAGCTGTTACGGTATACGTTCCTGCCGGGAAATCTGTGCCTGCCGTATAATTGCCACTGCCTAATTCCACTGCCGCTGATTCATCATATTCTCTTCCACTCATGCCTCCGGTTACTTCTGTATAGCTGACCTGTACTACTACATCTCCTGAAATCTTAAGTTCCACGTTTTCCTTCATTTTCAATCCATTAAAAGAGGATTCATAAAGTCCGTTCCCATCATCCACGCCAAACATTGCATTGATGCCGCCATTAAACATATTACTGCTGCTGACATTTCCATTTCCGCTTACTGCTGTCAGATTGCACTTACCAACAGGAAGGTCAACACCTGCTGTGTAATGTCCTGCTCCAAGCGTATAGTCCGTCTCAATTTGTGATAAATCTTCTTCCGGAGCATCTTCCTTCCCAGCATCTTTATCAGTATCTTTGCTCTTGCCGCTCTCTGCCTGTTCTGTGTCTGTAACAGAATTCTTATCCGAATCCTTCTTGCTGCTTCCACCGCCTGCTGCAATTGCAAATACGACTACAACGATAATTACCCAGAACCACCATTTCTTATAAATTGGTTTCTTTACTTTTTCCATCTTATGCCTCCCATTTTCATAAATCTTATGTATGAGACAATCATATATGAGTCGGAAGGTTTTGTGGTATGCTGACGGCATACATTTTTAAATCGTTTTTATGTCAATCATTTTCCTGTCTCTTCCTGCCAGGCAATTTCTATTGTGGTGTCAGCCCAAGCAGCGTAAATTTTACATAATTTTCCAGCAGCATTCCAAAATAGAAAAGGATAAGTGCCAGGATAATCCGGATGATTATCCGTACCGGTTTCTGAAGCGAACGGATTCCCGGGACTTTGGTATCCCACAGCAGGAAATTGAATCCCACCGCGCAGGACAGCCATGCATAGATAAGTACCGCAATTGCTTCCAGTCCAAAAGCGGCCGGCGTTTTACCATACATCATCATAAACTGTATACTGCCTATAATCAGAAACAGATAAATAAAAACTGCCAGTATCTCTTTCCAGACAACTCCGGTCCGGAAGCCCGGAAGAATCGTCTGCTTCCCCTGGGGCATTTGTCTCTCCGGTTTAAATGCCAGCCTGAGTTCACTGACACTCTGGTAGCGGTTCTGTGGGTCAATCTCTATGCACTTTTTTATGATACCCTGGAATGGTTTTTTCCCTGTCAGCCGTACATTCGGCAGCACGCCCTCTAACATCACATTCATCAGGACACCCACTGCATAAATATCTGCCGTTGCATCTGTCTGAAGGAAACCATACTGTTCCGGAGATGCAAAGCCAACCGTTCCAAGAATCGTTGTGTCTGCATTCCGGTTCATTTTCCATTGCCGAGAAATGTCAAAATCCAGTAATTTTACAACTCCATCTGTGGAAATCAATATATTTTTCGGTGAAATATCCCGATGTACAATTCCCTGTGCATGAATCTGCTCCAGCACCTCCAACAGCTGCTGTGCATAATTTCCGACAAGTTCCGGCGGCATCGTCCCATATCGCCGCAATTTTTCATCCAGTGTTTCTCCGCTGATATATTCTTCTAATATCACGCCCACATCCTGCTGCTCTTTGCAGCTTATGATTCTTACAAGATGTGGACTTTGCAGGTTCTGTAATTTACAATAAATGGGAATATTTTCTTTCTTTATAATTTTTTGAACCAGAATCCTTCCCGTGGAAGTGTCCTGCACCAGCTGCGTCTGATAAGGCATCTTACCTCCCAATATCGTCAATGGCACCTGCTGTTTTCTTTGAAACTCCTGGTATAATTTTTCGCTCATTGCTGTCAGACTCCCTTTTTCTCTTGCATTTTTATCTTCTACATTCTATGATAATCAATATCACTATAGCAGAAATGGGTGGATTCGCCAAATGAAAAAATCAACGCAGGAACTTTTAGATATTTTAAAAAATACGCCTTCCTTCTCCGATTATACCGAGCAGGAAGAACCAGAGCTGGTACAGGTCTCTGTTTCCGATTATCTCAATCAGCTGATTCATACAAAAAATCAAGACCTGCCTTCTCTCATTCGGAAAAGCGGTCTTGACCGTAACTACTGTTATCAGATTTTTGATGGACGCAAGCGTCCTTCCAGAGACAAAGTGCTTGCTCTCTGCTTTGCCATGCATTTATCCTTTACGGAAGTACAGAATCTTTTAAAAGCCACCGGATATCCCATTCTCTATGCCCGTATAGAACGGGACAGCGCGATTATCTTTTCCCTGCAGCGGAACTGTGCACTCTCAGATGTAAATGAATTACTGTATGAATTAGGATATAAGGAACTCGCCTGAAATTATTTTCTTACTTTGCCCAGCAAAGCTGTGGCAGGAAATGTTTTTCCTGTTTCAAAATGAATTTCATTAAATTCAGCAGCATTGGTGACAACCAATGCGGTAACTGTAGAAAATCCTTTTAATTTCACAAATTCCAGATCACAGCTTATAAGTTTCTGTCCCTTTGTTACCTTGTCCCCTTCTTTTGCAAATACTTCAAAGCCCTGTCCATTCAGTTCCACTGTATCCATACCTATATGAATCAGCAGTTCTGCACCCTTTGGTGTCTCTATTCCAATGGCATGTCCAGTTTCTGCCACAGAAACGATTTTACCATCTGCCGGTGCATAAACGGTGCCATCTTCCGGGCAGATACCACATCCTGTTCCCAGCATTCCTTCTGCAAATATTGCATCCGGAATCTGTGCCTGTTCGATATATTTTCCATTCATCGGAGCAAATATTTCTTCTCCACTTTCTTTTTTCTTAAAAAACATTATCTATTTCCTTTCCCATCCTCTGTTTCTTCTGCACATTTTTCCTTACTGCAAATCCGGTTTACATGCAGAATCAGATACATTTTTTCCTCTTCTGTTACTTCACAATCTAATTTCTGATTCAGATATTCTATAATACAGTCCACACATCTGGAAATATCCGCAAACTCTTCCCTGAGATTCTGATACAGTGTGATATTATCCGTATCAATATATTGTTTGCTGCAAATCCGGTCCAAAAGATATTTTATATGAGTTGCAAATCTGGCATAATCAAAGGATTCTTTATTTACCACGATATGAAGCTCCTTTTCTATAATCCGGCCGATATCCTTCAATACGCCTTCGAAGTCAATCTTATCCGTTCCATTTGTCTTCTGCTCGGATGTAATCTTTGCACTTATGATAGACATGGCAATTCCTGATAATTCATTTCTTTTTAATTTCACATGAAATACTTTGTCCATTTGTGCCACAATATACCGGCTCAATTTCATTTCCATGGGATACTGCTGCTCCATGTCATAAATAAGCGGCATCTCAATATAAATTTTCTTCCTCTCCCGCTCCATTGCAAATGCCAGATGGTCCGCCAGTGTCAGCACAAGATTTGGATTTAAATCATAATCCAGCTTGCTCTGTACCACCGGCAGTATTTTCATTGTAAATTCTATGATATCCATCGGCAGTTCATTCATCAGTCCCATGTACTGTGCGCTGATATTGTAAAATGTCCTGTCTATATTTTCCAGTTTTATCTCATATGGCATCTGTGGAAATCCAATTCCCTTTCCAAAAGCAATTAATTCACAACCATTCCCATCTTTACATACTGCTACATTATTATTGATTTTCTTAATTGCAAGCATCGCTTTTTCCTCCACATGAGTTTTCTCTATTATACTACGTTACTGATAGTATCTTCCATCATCTTTTTCACCAAATACACCAATATTATAATCGATTCCTGTTACCAACCACCTGCCATCCTCTTTTTTCAGGTGCCACAGGTAGTCTACCGAATAAAACATAGTATCAATATTACCAGCATGGGTAAATTTTGTGCCGATTCTGTGCGGTTCATACCGCCATACCACCATTTCTGCTTCATTGCCGGTTTGCTTTATCGACACAATCTTTCCCACATGCGACATACTGTTTTCCTTTTTCCGCTTTCCCTGCAGCATAGTGAGCAGTTCCTTTTTTCCTTCAAAGGAGTTTCCCGGTATATTCGACTGAATCGTCTCTGTCATAACCGATGCTGTAATCTCAAAGTCATCCTCATCAATCCCCCATGCATACCGGCAGAACAGATCTGCAATCTTTTCTTCCTCTGTCCAGTCTTCCCCATTGTCCATTACCCGCCATGGTGCTTCCTCTTTTGAAATAACAGGATGTTTTTTATAGCCGGTCCAGATATCATAATCAATTAACTTCCACCATCCACGGACAAAGGATGTATTTCCGCATTCCATATCATGGCAGTATTTCAGACTACTCATTTTCCATATCGCATCTTCCTTTATCCAGTTTATCAGATAGTGTCCGCCAAATGTAAACCAGTGTAAATAATAATCTTCCTTCACTCCCACTGTTGCAATCACATATGCCGACTGCACCGCCTGATCCTTTTCCTGAAAAATACATGTATTGTAAATCCGGTACCGGCTGAAATCCAGCTTTGGTCCTCTCCAGACCAATTTCTCTTTGACTGCATCAAATCCCTCCGCATCTCCAACCGTTTCCGACTGCATTCTGCAATCTTTGGCAATGACCATCTCCCAGAACTTCGCATCATTCTTTTCCAGGCCCTGGACAAAATATTCAAACTGCTGCTTTATTTTATCTCTTTCTCTCATATGATAAACCCTCTTTTCCCCCGCTTTCTATAACCTGGCGGTACCAGTAATAAGATTCTTTTGGAATTCTCTTTCCACTTCCATTTCCTTTGTTATCAAAGTCTACATAAATAATTCCATAGCGTTTATCCATTTCACCTGTACTCACACTTACTAAATCTATACAGCCCCACGCCGTATAGGCCTTCACATCCACACCATCTTCCAGTGCTTCTTTTACGGCATTTATATGTTCCTTTAAATAGGCAATGCGGTAGGTATCCTGAATTTTCCCCTCTTCAACCTTATCTCGTGCTCCCAGGCCATTTTCCAATACCATAAGCGGGACTTCATACCTTCCATACAATTCATTCAAAGCAATCCGAAGTCCCTCTGCATCAATCTGCCAGCCCCACTCACTTTGTTTTAAATATGGATTCTTCACTCCTGCCATCAGATTTCCCATGGAGGACTCCAATCCCTGCTGTCCACTGATACAGTTCGAAAAATAATAGCTGAATCCACAAAAATCGGCTGTTCCTTTCTGCAAAAGTTCTTTCTCTTCTTTACTGCATGTTATCGAAATCTTATTTTCCCGGAAAAATTTTTTCATATACCATGGATACTTTCCTTTTAACCGCACATCCAGGCAAAGGAGATTGTGAATCTTATGATGCTCCTGTGCCATTCTTACATCCTCCGGTCTGCAGGAATAAGGATAGGTACAGTAATAGGCAATCATTGTACCAACCCTGATATGTGGATATTTTTCATGGGCATATGCACTTACCCATGCCGCCGCAAGAAACTGGTGATGCAAACACCGATATCTTCTTTCCATGTCATCCTGTTCCGGCAAAATATTGCATCCTTCTTTTTCAATTATTCCACCGCCAAATACTGTTCCAAGCGGCAGTGTCAGGCCGTTTATCTCATTAAAAGGAATCCAGTAAACCACCAGATCTGCATATTCATCGATTATGGTTTTTGCATATTTTTCATATAGCGGAATCAGCTTTGGATTACTCCAGCCTTCATATTTCATTGCAAGTGCCAATGGCAGATCATAATGCAGAATTGTAACTATCGGCTCTATCTTATATTTTCTGCAGGTTTCAAACACGCTTCTATAGTAGTCTAAGCCTGCCTGATTCGGAGTTTCTTCCTCTCCCGTTGGGAATATTCTTGTCCACGCAACAGACATCCGGAAACATCGAAATCCTGCTTCTGCAAATAATTTGATATCTTCTTCATAATGCTCATAAAAATGATTTCCATAATGAGATGGATAAATATATTTTTTATCTAAGGAGGGGAAGCATTTTCTCCCCTCCTCCTTATCTCCCAATGCCATACAGTCTGCTATGCTGGCTCCTTTTCCATTTACATTCCAGCCGCCTTCTGTCTGACACGCTGAAACAGCACCACCCCACAGAAAATCATCTGGAAAGCTTCCTTTATCTTGCTGCATCCTTTCTCTCTCCTTTACCAAATCCAAACACTGCCATCAAAATAAATCCTGCGACCATACTTACTGCTGCTGCCAGTAAATAGAATCCAAATGTATCTGAAAAATATCCGGATAATCCTAAAATTCCTGCATTGACAAATCCCATTGCCTTACATCCGAAAATTCCCATTATCATACCGCCCAGGGCTCCGGCAATACCAATCACTGCATAAGAACGTTTATATTTCATACATACGCCAAAGAGAATCGGCTCTGTCACTCCGGCAAGTAATGCGGTAATTCCGCTTGCTCCTGCAAGAGATTTTACTTCCTTGTCTTTGCTTCTGAACCAGATAGCAAATGCCACTCCAATCTGTGCATAACAGGTTGCACTCATAAATGCCAATACCGGGTCAGCTCCCATATTTGTAAAATTCAACATGATAATAGGTACCAGTGCCATATGTACACCAAGAATAGTCAGATATCCAACAGTTCCACCTACCAGAATTCCAAACAAAACTGCATTGGTATCATTCAGCCAGTTACTTGCCTTTCCAATCAGATTGGACAATTCACTGGATGCCGGGCCAATTACCAATACACTCAATACCACCATAACAAAAATGGTAATCAGTGGCACAAATAATAACTGGATTGATTTTGGAATAAACCTCTTCAGTAATTTTTCCAGCTGAGCCTGTATAGGTACTATAATTAATGCTGGTATAATCATGGAAGAATATGTTATTACCGTTAGCGGCAGTCCAAATAATGTTAATGGGTCTTCTGCTCCTGCCAGTGCTGTAAAATTCGGTTCCATCAACGCTCCCATGATAACCATTGCAACAACAATATTTGCTTTTAAATATTTTGCTGTATTATATGCAATTAAAAGTGGTATAAAATAAAATACTGCATTTCCTGCTGCTGACAATACAGCATACGTTGCGCTGGTTGCATCCAGCCAGCCTAAATAAGTAAACAAGGACAGGAATCCCTTTAACATACCGGAACCAACCAGTGCCGGAACCAATGGTATGAATGCATTGCTGATATAATCTAATATCTGCTGTCCGATTTTTTTCTTTTCTCCAGCCTCTTCTCCATCTGTAATATCTAATTCTGTAGTTTTGATATTTGCAATTTTGCAGACACAGTCATAGACATCATTTACATCTTTTCCGATGATTACCTGAAACTGTCCTCCTGCATTTTTTATGCCCAGTACTCCCTGTAATGCTTCTATTTCCTCTACTTTCACCAGGCTGGTATCTTTTAATGTAAACCGCAGTCTGGTCATACAATGTGTGCAATTACTTATATTTGCTGCTCCCCCTATTCTTTCCAGTATTTCTTCCGCTATTTTTTCAAATTTACTCTGCATATGAAACACTCTCCTTTCTGCTGCCTCGTTTTATAACAATCATTTTGAACAAAAAATACCCAAAACACATAGCACGCGCTTTACTATGTCCTTTGGGTAATGCTCCTGTTTCCAGGATAACAATCCTCTCGGAAATTTCCATTTGTTGCAACAAAAAAGCTCCTCTTTGGCACCATACAACGAAAAGCTGTACAAGTAATGCCTCCAAGGAGTTACAATCTTGTTCTCAATTGATATTTTTATAGTACCATGCAAATCCAGCAATTACAAGCCGTAATATTTGCCAAATTATACCAGCAAATTTCGTCACTTCTGACAATTTCCAATCACCCGGAATACCTGCTCTGCCGTATAGCTCATATTCTCATATGCCACAGTCTTCTGCATGGCTTCTTCCAATGTCATCACTCCCGGCAAAATTGGAAATGCTCCATCGATAAGCTGCATATCATCCTGCACTTTCCGGACGCCCTGCGGTTCAATGCTTCCGGCAAATACCAGTACCATGCAGCCCTTTTCTTTTGCCCGCTTTGCAATTCCAACCGGCGCTTTTCCCATAGCAGTCTGTCCGTCAAATCTTCCTTCTCCGGTCACTACGATATCAGCTTCACTTAATTCTTTCTCCGGCAATACCGCATCTAATACTATCTCTACGCCCGGACGTAAATCCCCGCCCAGATAAGATGCAAATGCGAAGCCCAGTCCGCCTGCTGCTCCGGCTCCCGGCATGTTCCGGTTGTCTACGCCTAAAGCCTTTTCTGTTACATCAGCAAAATGAGCTAATGCCGCATCCAGTTTTACTACCATGGTCTCGTCTGCGCCCTTCTGTGGTGCAAACACAGCACTGGCTCCTGTTGTGCCACATAATGGATTGGTCACATCACAGGCTATTTCAAAAGTACATTCTTTCAGCCTCTTATCCAACGCCTCCGTATCTATCGTTTCCAGGTCTTTCAGTTCTTTTGCTCCAAATCCTATTTCGATTCCATCTTTTTTATAAAAATGACACCCCAAAGCCTGCAGCATTCCGACACCGCCATCATTGGTGGCACTGCCGCCAATTCCAACGATAAACTTACGGCAGCCTCTGTCCATGGCATGGCTTATCAGTTCCCCCACACCATAAGTAGTGGTTTCCATTGGATTTCGTTTATCCACCGGCACCAGTGGCAGTCCGGCGGCTTCTGCCATTTCAATGACTGCTGTTTTATCCGGCAGAATACCATACTCTGCCTCGACCTTCTGTCCAAGGGGATCTGTTACCGGTACCTTTTCCAGACTGCCCTGCAATCCGGTGGTCAGAGCTGTTACTGTTCCTTCTCCACCATCTGCAACCGGCTTTATCATAACTTCTGCTGTTGGCATTGCTTTTTTAATGCCATCTTTTACTGCTTTTCCTGCCTCTAAGGAACTTAAGCTGCCTTTTAATGAATCTATTGCTACGATTACTTTCATTGCATTTTCCTCGTTTGTTTATTCTACCACCTGTATAAAAGCTTAAAAGAATCTCTAACTCGAAAGGGAAACTCCGGCCTATCAAGCCAGAGCTTCCCTTCCTGTATCTGCATCAGTTCTTCGAACCTTACATTATTCTTCTGTAGAAGCAGTTACTTCTTCTTTTGCTTCTGTCTCTTCGTTTTCATCTGTCACAGGTGCCTCATCGAATCCGTCAAAATCATCAAAGGAGAGTTCTTCCTCTTCGTTTACATCTGTGTTCAGTTTGATGTTACGATAACGCTTCATACCAGTACCAGCCGGAATCAGCTTACCGATAATTACGTTCTCTTTCAGACCAATCAATGGGTCAATCTTACCCTTGATAGCTGCTTCTGTCAGAACCTTAGTTGTCTCCTGGAAGGATGCTGCTGATAAGAAGGAGTTGGTTGCCAAAGATGCTTTGGTAATACCAAGTAATACCTGTTTACCTTCTGCCGGCTCTTTGCCTTCTTCCTCTAACTGCTCATTCATCTCTTCGTAATCCAGATTATCTACTAATGTTCCTGGCAGGAACTCAGAATCTCCGTTATTTTCAATACGAATCTTCTTTAACATCTGACGAACGATAACCTCGATATGTTTATCATTAATCTCAACACCCTGCAGACGGTATACACGCTGTACTTCCTGAATCAGGTAATCCTGTACGGCACGTACGCCCTTAATCTTAAGGATATCGTGTGGATTTACAGAACCTTCGGTCAGTTCATCACCAGCCTCTAATACTGCGCCATCCATAATCTTAATTCTGGAACCGTAAGGAATCAGATAAGTCTTAGTCTCACCTGTTTCATTGTTTGTTACAATGATCTCACGTTTCTTCTTGGTATCTTTAATGGTTGCAACACCACCAAATTCTGTGATAATTGCAAGTCCCTTAGGCTTTCTTGCCTCAAACAGCTCCTCGACACGAGGAAGACCCTGTGTAATATCGTCACCGGCAACACCACCGTTGTGGAATGTTCTCATGGTAAGCTGTGTACCAGGTTCTCCGATAGACTGAGCTGCGATAATACCAACTGCTTCACCAACCTGTACTGCCTGACCGGTAGCCATATTGCTTCCATAACATTTTGCACAAACTCCGATGTGGGAACGGCAGGTAAGAATGGTACGGATTTTAACCTTGGTTAATGGCTCTCCATTCTCATCTACACCCTTGCTCATAATTGCTGCAGCACGTTTTGGTGTAATCATATGGTTTGCTTTTACAAGCACATTACCATCTTTATCGCAAATTGTCTCACAGGAGAATCTTCCTGTAATACGCTCTTCGAGACTTTCGATTTCTTCTTTTCCATCCATGAATGCTTTGACATACATACCAGGAATCTCTCTTCCTGTGCCTGCACAGCAATCAGATTCACGGACAATCAGATCCTGTGATACGTCTACCAGACGTCTGGTTAAGTAACCGGAATCGGCGGTACGTAACGCAGTATCGGACATACCTTTTCGTGCTCCATGCGCAGACATGAAGTACTCCAATACTTCAAGACCTTCACGGAAGTTTGATTTGATAGGCAGCTCGATTGTTCTACCGGTTGTATCCGCCATCAAACCACGCATACCTGCTAACTGTTTAATCTGTTTATCAGAACCACGGGCTCCGGAATCAGCCATCATGAAGATGTTATTGTATTTGTCCAGACCGGAAAGCAGTGCTTCTGTCAGCTCATCATCAGTCTCTTTCCATGTTTCAACAACTTCTTTGTAACGCTCTTCCTCTGTAATAAGACCACGTTTGTACTGTCTTGAAATGCGGTCTACCGTATCCTGAGCCTTTGCAATCATTTCCGGTTTCTGAGGCGGTACCGTCATATCTGAAATAGATACGGTCATAGCTGCTCTTGTAGAGTACTTGTAACCCATGGACTTAATATCGTCTAATACCTCAGCGGTCTTGGTTGCTCCGTGTGTATTAATAACTTTTTCCAGAATCTGTTTTAACTGTTTCTTTGCTACATGGAAATCGATTTCCAGTACCAGTTCATTTTCAGGCTTGCTTCTGTCTACGAAACCTAAATCCTGAGGAATGATTTCATTGAAGATAAATCTTCCCAGTGTTGACTCAACGACACCAGTCTTAACAGTTCCATCCGGCATTGTCTTATGAACACGCACATGGATTCTGGAATGCAGTGTAAGTGCCTGATTCTCATATGCCAGAATTGCTTCGTTTACGCTCTTATAGTATCCACCTTCTCCTAAGGAACCTGGTCTTTCCTGTGTCAGATAGTAGATACCAAGAACCATATCCTGTGAAGGAACGGCTACAGGGCCTCCATCAGAAGGTTTTAACAGGTTGTTCGGTGAAAGCAGCATAAAACGGCATTCTGCCTGTGCTTCCTGTGACAGTGGTAAATGGGCAGCCATCTGGTCTCCGTCGAAGTCGGCGTTGTATGCGGTACATACCAATGGGTGAAGCTTAATTGCTTTACCTTCTACCAGGATTGGCTCAAATGCCTGAATACCGAGTCTGTGCAGTGTAGGAGCACGATTCAGCATAACCGGATGCTCTTTGATGACGTCTTCTAAGACATCCCAGACTTCCGGCTGTAATCTTTCAACCATCTTCTTTGCACTCTTAATATTGTGTGCAGTTCCGTTTGCAACCAGCTCTTTCATAACAAACGGTTTAAACAGCTCGATTGCCATTTCTTTTGGCAGACCACACTGATAAATCTTAAGTTCCGGTCCTACGACGATAACGGAACGTCCAGAGTAGTCTACACGTTTTCCAAGAAGGTTCTGACGGAAACGTCCAGATTTACCTTTCAGCATATCGGACAGAGATTTCAGAGCACGGTTACCAGGTCCGGTTACCGGTCTTCCTCTTCTACCGTTGTCAATCAGGGCATCTACTGCTTCCTGCAGCATTCTCTTCTCGTTACGAACGATGATATCAGGTGCACCTAACTCTAACAATCTTCTCAGACGGTTGTTTCTATTGATAATTCTACGATATAAATCATTTAAATCAGATGTTGCAAAACGTCCACCATCCAGCTGTACCATAGGACGTAAGTCTGGTGGAATAACCGGGATAACGGTCATAATCATCCACTCCGGTTTATTTCCGGATTCACGGAAGGATTCTACCACTTCCAGTCTCTTGATGATTCTTGCACGTTTCTGGCCGGTAGCATCTTTTAATTCTGCTTTCAGCTCTGCTGCATCTTTCTCCAGGTCAATTGCCTGTAATAACTCAAGAATGGCTTCTGCACCCATTCCAACACGGAAAGAGCTGCCATATTTTTCCCTTGCATCCTGATATTCCTGCTCGGATAATACCTGCTTTACAGATAAATCTGTAGAACCTGCATCCAGTACGATATAGGAAGCAAAGTACAGAACCTTCTCCAATGTTCTTGGAGAAAGATCTAAGATTAATCCCATACGGGATGGAATTCCTTTGAAGTACCAGATATGGGATACCGGAGCTGCAAGCTCGATATGTCCCATACGCTCTCTACGAACGCTGGCTTTGGTGATTTCAACACCACAGCGGTCGCAGACAACACCTTTATAACGAATCTTTTTGTACTTACCACAATGACATTCCCAGTCTTTGCTCGGTCCAAAAATCTTCTCACAGAATAATCCGTCTTTTTCCGGTTTCAAAGTTCTATAGTTAATGGTCTCAGGTTTCTTAACTTCTCCTCTGGACCACTCTCTGATTTTCTCAGGTGATGCCAGACCAATCTGAATTGCATCAAACTGTATCGGCTGGTAAGTTTCCTGTTTTACTGTTCCTGGCATTAATGACACTCCCTTCCTATTTATTCTTCGTCAAGAACTTCATCGGCAGCATCGTCAAAATCGAAGCCTGCGTCATCATCCTCTTCCTCTTCTTCTACGTTGTTGAGTTCTCCACTCTCAGAATCAAATTCCTGTTTGGTAAAGCCCATCTTTCCGAAGGACTCGCTGTCTTCAAACGCGAAATCTTTATCGCCTGAGATAATGGAATTCAAATCTGTGTTACCATATTCGCTGGTCTCCATCAGTTCAACTTCGTTACGGTCTTCGTCTAATACTCTGACATCAAGACCAAGGGACTGAAGTTCTTTGAGAAGTACCTTGAAGGATTCTGGGATTCCCGGTTCAGGGATATTGTCACCCTTAATGATTGCTTCGTATGTCTTCACACGGCCAACCACGTCGTCGGACTTCACAGTCAGAATCTCCTGTAATGTGTAAGATGCACCATAAGCTTCCAGTGCCCAAACCTCCATCTCTCCGAAACGCTGTCCACCAAACTGAGCTTTACCACCCAGAGGCTGCTGTGTTACTAAGGAGTAAGGACCGGTAGAACGTGCATGAATCTTATCATCTACCAGATGATGCAGTTTCAGGTAATGCATGTGGCCAATGGTAACCGGTGAGTCAAATTCTTCTCCGGTACGTCCGTCACGAAGCTGAACCTTTCCGTCACGGGAAATCGGAACGCCCTTCCATAATTCTCTGTGGTCTCTGTTATCGGAAAGATACTGCATTACATCTTCACGCAATGTATCTTTATATTTTGCTTCAAATTCTTCCCAGGTGGAGTTGACATAATCATTTGCCAGTTCCAGGGTATCCTGAATATCAATCTCTCGTGCACCGTCAAATACAGGAGTCTCAATGTTAAATCCAAGTGCTTTCGCTGCAAGACTTAAGTGAATCTCCAGGACCTGACCGATATTCATACGGGAAGGTACACCCAATGGGTTCAATACAATATCCAGCGGACGGCCGTTCGGCAGGAATGGCATATCTTCTACCGGAAGTACACGGGAAACGACACCCTTGTTACCATGACGTCCAGCCATCTTATCTCCAACGGAGATTTTTCTCTTCTGTGCAATGTAAATACGAACTGCCTGATTTACACCAGGGGATAATTCGTCACCATTTTCTCTTGTAAATACTTTCGCCTCTACAATGATACCATATTCACCATGTGGTACTTTCAGGGAAGTGTCTCTTACTTCTCTTGCTTTCTCACCGAAGATGGCACGTAACAGTCTTTCTTCTGCGGTAAGCTCTGTCTCTCCCTTTGGAGTAACCTTACCTACCAGAATATCACCGGCACGAACTTCTGCACCGATACGTATGATTCCTCTTTCGTCAAGGTCTTTCAATGCATCATCGCCGACACCTGGAACGTCTCTTGTAATTTCTTCCGGTCCTAATTTGGTATCACGGGCTTCTGCTTCGTACTCTTCAATATGAACAGATGTATAAACATCATCCTGTACTAATCTTTCACTCAGAAGAACAGCGTCCTCGTAGTTGTAACCTTCCCATGTCATGAATCCGATTAACGGGTTCTTTCCAAGAGCAAGCTCACCATTAGCAGTAGATGGTCCGTCAGCAATTACTTCGCCAGCTTCTACATGATCACCTTTGAACACGATTGGTCTCTGGTTGTAGCAGTTGGACTGGTTACTTCGTGAGAACTTGGTCAGTTTGTATACGTCTCTTGTTCCATCATCATTCTTCATGGTAATCTGGTTTGACTCAGATTTCTCAATAGTACCGGATTTCTTTGCAACTACACATACACCGGAGTCTACTGCAGTCTTGGTTTCCATACCGGTTCCTACTACAGGAGCTTCTGTGGTAAGAAGAGGTACTGCCTGACGCTGCATGTTAGATCCCATCAGCGCACGGTTCGCATCATCGTTCTGCAAGAACGGAATCAATGCGGTAGCAACAGAGAATACCATCTTAGGAGATACATCCATATAATCAAACATCTGCTTGTCATATTCCTGTGTCTCATCTAAGTAACGGCCGGAAACGGAATTTCTTACGAAATGTCCTTCTTCATCCAGTTTTTCATTCGCCTGTGCTACATGGTAATTATCCTCTTCATCTGCGGTCATGTATACAACATCTTCTGTAACACGCGGATTCTTAGGATCTGTTTTATCAATCTTACGATATGGTGCCTCAATGAAACCATATTCGTTAATTCTTGCATAACATGCCAGTGAGTTGATAAGTCCGATGTTCGGTCCTTCAGGAGTCTCAATAGGGCACATTCTTCCGTAATGGGAGTAGTGTACGTCTCGAACCTCGAATCCAGCACGGTCTCTGGATAAACCACCTGGTCCTAATGCGGATAAACGTCTCTTATTTGTCAGCTCACCCAGCGGGTTGTTCTGATCCATGAACTGTGACAGCTGGGAAGATCCGAAGAACTCTTTCACTGCTGCGGTTACCGGTTTGATATTAATCAGGCTCTGTGGAGAAATTCCTTCCTGATCCTGGGTGGTCATACGCTCACGAACCACACGTTCCATTCTGGAAAGTCCGATTCTGTACTGGTTCTGTAATAACTCACCTACGGCACGGATACGACGGTTACCTAAGTGGTCGATATCATCGTCATTTCCAATGCCCCACTCCAAGTGCATATTGTAGTTAACGGATGCAAAAATATCTTCCTTGGTAATATGCTTCGGAACCAGTTCAGATACGTTTTTACGAATTGCTTCCTTGATATCTTCCAAGGATTCATTTTCATCCAGGATTTTCTTTAATGCCGGATAATATACCAGCTCAGTAATACCAACTTCCTTCGGTACTACGTCTACATAGGTAGTGAGGTCTACCATCATATTGGAAAGAACTTTTTCATTTCTTTCTTCTGTAGCAATATATACTGCCGGAACAGCTGCGTTCTGAATCTCTTCTGCAAGCTCTCTGGTCAGCTCTGTTCCTTTTTCGATTACCTCTCCGGTAGTCTCAAGAACAACATCTTCAGCCAGTACTTTCCCACGTAAACGGTTCTTAAATGCCAGCTTCTTGTTAAATTTATAACGACCTACTTTTGCCAGGTCATAACGTCTTGGGTCGAAGAACATTGCAGTAATCAGACTCTCTGCACTGTCAACAGAAAGAGGCTCGCCCGGACGGATCTTCTTATATAATTCCAGAAGACCTTCCTCGTAGCTTGTAGCAACGTCTTTTCCAAAAGATGCTAAAATCTTTGGCTCTTCGCCAAATAAATCTATAATTTCCTGGTTGGTTCCCAGTCCTAATGCACGCAGTAATACTGTGATTGGCACTTTTCTGGTACGGTCAACACGTACATAGAAAATATCATTAGAGTCTGTTTCATACTCTAACCATGCTCCACGGTTCGGGATTACGGTACAGGAATAGAGTTCCTTACCTACTTTATCATGCGCAATGCCATAGTAAATACCAGGGGAACGAACCAACTGGCTTACGATAACACGCTCTGCTCCATTGATAACGAAGGTTCCGGTCTCTGTCATGAGAGGTAAATCGCCCATAAAAATCTCATGTTCATTAATTTCATCTGTTTCTTTGTTATACAGTCTGACTTTTACCTTCAAAGGAGCTGCATAAGTTGCGTCTCTCTGTTTACACTCCGGAATTGTATACTTCACATCATCCTCACATAATGTGAAATCCACAAATTCCAAGCTAAGATGTCCGCTATAATCCTCAATCGGAGAGATATCTGCAAACACTTCTTTCAGGCCCTCGTCTAAGAACCACTGATAGGAATCCTTCTGGACCTCAATCAGGTTTGGCATTTCCAATACCTCTTTTTGTCTTGAGTAACTCATACGTATGCCTTTTCCAGCCTTCACCGGACGTATTCTGTTTTTCTCCATTGACGTTTCACCTCTCGTTTTTTATTCTCAATCCACTAAATTTCAGCAAATTATATTCTTTGGGCTTCATTTCCTAAAAAAGGATATAGTAAAGCCACCTCACCACAATAGTGCAACGTATATGATACCACAAGTAGTTTTCTAAAGTCAAGCATTATTTTCGCACAATATGCATATATTTTTCAATATTGGGGAATAATTTTCATCTTCGCAGTGATGCAGCCTGCCATCTGCGTTTTTTATAGCTGCCTAACATCAGAAAAAGCAGCCATGAAATGCTTTTTTCTTTGCATCCCATAGCTGCTTTTTTCTTTACCCTTTTTTCTTTATTTTTCTATTCTATTACATATTTCATTATCTATTTTATTGATTCCGGTTTTATTTTAAGTCCACATCCAGTTCTGCAATACTTTCACCCGCACCATTTTTGTTGGTTACGGATATATGGATTGTACTCTCTCCATTATAAAGCAGCATAATCCGTTCACTCTGGCTTCCATCCTCATTTGGGGTAAACCGGCCGCCTAACCACCACATTGCATTGCCTGCTTCGTCGGTAATAAATATATCCGGGTCATTATGTGGGTCATTGTACGGTGCGCCGGTAATATCCGGGAGCTGCATGTCAACGATCAAGACGGCACCGGTTTTGATTACCTGACTTACTGCAACACCATTATCTTCTTTATTTACTGCGATAGTCTCATTCTTGGAAGTATCCACATGCACCGGGAAGGAGAGCTGCCAGTCTCCGCTTACTTTTGTGGTGGTCTGATATTCTCCATTTTCATCCCATGCATCGGAAAGATAGCCTTCCAAGGTGTCTATGCTCCAGGTTACGGTAAAATCTTTCAAGTCCGAAATATCAATCGGATTATCATTTTCATCAGTCAATGTTGATAAATCAATTTGTTCCATCTTCACATAGCTTCCGTCCTCTGCCTTTTCAAAAGGCTGCCCGATTGCCGACTGAATCAGTGTTTCATTGATAGAAACATTTTCCATCACCTTATCACTCTGCGGTCCCATAATCCAATCTGATTCATTCAGTTTTTCATTGTCTGTGCTAAGGGTGGTTGTGTAGTAAAGCAGGTAACCATCGCAATACACATCCGAAACGCTTATCTTTACTCCACTCTGGTCTGTTTCCAGCACACACTGATTATCCGAAACCAATTCCGTGGACTCTTTTCCAATGGTAGAATAGATATCCGAAAGTTCCTTTTCATCTTTATCTCCCTGTGTTGCGCCAATCAGTTTTCCGATTGTGTTGCTGTAGATGCTGTCTGCCAGTGCAGAATTAGAAAATCCTGCTACTCCTACTGCAACCGCACAGGCTGCTGCCATTCCTGCCGCAATTTTTCTTATATTTTTATTTTTCTTATTCCTTGTTTCCCTATTCATACGTTTTACCTCCATCCGGATTCTCGTTTTATACCGTTCCTTTTCTTCGGAGGATAACTCTTCTACTTCATATTCATTCAAATCAATTTCCGCATCATTTAACATTTCATAGATTTTATCGTCTTTCATCTCTTCATGCCTCCTTCTGTTTCAAATACATGTTTCTCATTTTCCGCTTTCCTCTGGATACCCGGTTGTAAATGACATCTCTCGGAAGTCCGGTATCTTCGCTTATCTGCTCTACAGATTCTTCCTCTACAAATAATTTCATAAATATTTTCCGGTCAAGAGGTTTCAGGCACAAAAGCAATTGTTCTACTTCATGGCTTAATTCCCCTTCTATCAGTTGTTCTAACATCCTGTCATTTTCCGCCGCTGTCACATCATCCATACAAAGCTGTTCCAAGTCCCGCTTATATTTTCTAAGATAGTCGATGGCTTCGTACCGGGCAATGGCTGCCGCCCAGTTCTTGAAGCTGTTCTTCTTATCATCAAAGGATGCTGCGTGTTCCCAGATGGAAAGCAGCACATCATTCATGCATTCTTCCTGTTTCTGCGGCATGGTAAATAAGTGTTTCCGGATGACTGCCTTAAGCAATCCACCATACATATCTATGACATAAATCAATGCTTCTTCATTATGCAATTGTAATTGCTGAATATAATTCTTCTCTGTTATCTTCATTGTTATCCTGCCTTTTGCTTCATGCACCATGGTTTGCATTTTTGCAGCTACACTTATTATTACGAATCTGATGTCTTAAATCTATCACTTTTATAAAAATATTTTTCTATAAAAAAGCAAAGAACCTTCCAGCATTTCTGCCAGAAGGTTCTTCTTGTTGATGTCTCATTCTACCGGAAGCTGTCCCAGTCTTTCTGCATAAATAAATATGTAATTAGTGGGCACAATACTGCGCTGATGATACTTTTTACCACTCCAACCCCGCCAAAGATGTTGATTACCAGACCGATTGCTGCACATGCAATCATCAGATAGAATCCAACCTTCTTCTGTGCAAACAAAATCAGGCCGGCACCTACGATAATAAGCACTTCTGCAATGAGGCTGACAATCAGCAGTGGCTGAATGAGCATTAACGGAATCATCATTACTCCGGAAATGATATTGATTACAAATACAATCCAGAGCCATACCTTAAGTCCTGTGTTCATAACTAATCTCCTATTCTTATATTGTTTTCAAGTTACGCTACTATTATTACATATTTTCTTTTTACGTCAATAGGTCTAAAGTCCTATAAACCACAAGAAAATCGGATCCATATTTCTATGAATCCGATTCCTATCATTTCTAATTCAGTTGTGAATCAAAAATTATTTTAATGTTACTTTAGCACCTTCAGCTTCTAATTTAGCTTTGATGTCATCAGCTGTAGCTTTGTCAGCCTGCTCTTTTACGATCTTTGGAGCGCCATCTACTAAGTCTTTAGCTTCTTTTAAGCCTAAGCCAGTAGCTTCACGAACTACTTTGATAACCTTAACTTTGTTTGGTCCAACTTCTGTTAACTCTACGTCAAACTCAGTCTTCTCTTCTGCTGCTGCTGCGTCTCCACCTGCTGCTGCAACTACAACGCCTGCTGCTGCGGATACACCGAACTCTTCTTCACAAGCTTTTACTAATTCATTTAACTCTAATACGCTTAACTCTTTGATAGCGTCAATCATCTCAGCTGTTGTTAATTTAGCCATTTTAATTTACCTCCGTTTTTGGTTTGTTTTCAATAAAATTGGTTTGCAGATTATTCTGCTGCTGGAGCTTCCTCTGCAGGAGCTTCTACTGGAGCTTCTTCTGCAGGTGCTGCCTCTTCTGCCTTAACTTCTACGTCTGCTGCGCCGCCTTTTTCAGCGATCTGATTAATAACACGAGCGAAGTTTGCAATAGGAGACTGAATACTTCCAAGGAATTTGGAAAGTAATTCTTCTCTGGATGGGATTGTAGCGATTGCTTTCATTCCATCTGCATCATAGAAGGTTCCTTCTACTACGCCGGCTTTAATCTCAAGTGCAGGAGCTGTCTTTGCAAATTTAGCAATTACTCTTGCAGGTGCTGTTGCATCTGTTGTTGAAATTGCGAATGCGTTTGGTCCTTCCAATACGTCGGAAAGGCTTTCGAAATCAGTTCCTTTGATTGCAAAATTAACTAATGTATTCTTATAAACTTTATAAGCAACACCAGCTTCTCTTAACTGCTTACGCAGCTGAGTATCTTCTGCAACGGTAAGTCCACGGTAGTCAACGACTACTACTGACTGTGCATCTTTAATCTGCTCAGAAATTTCCTGTACGATAGGCTGTTTAAGTTCTACTTTTGCCACGAATCGTGCACCTCCTTCTTTATTTTTCATCTTGCGAAAGACAGGTACATTACCTTAAAAAATCCTCTCTGTGGAAGACAGAGAGGATTTGAAATCTCATTTACAAATACATAAGTATCTGCATTTCCTCGGTAGGTTCTCTACGGTTACGCCTTACGGCACCTACTGTCTTCGGCAATATGCTTTGCTATTATAGCAATTAATATCTTGGATGTCAATAACAAAAACTAAACAAGCTTCAGTGGGTTGATTTTTACACCCGGTCCCATGGTAGGAGCTACAGAAACGCTCTTCATGTACTGACCTTTTAATGTAGCCGGTTTTGCTTTGTTTACGGCATCAATAAGAGTCTGGAAGTTGTCCGCTAATTGTTCTTCACTAAAGGATGCTTTTCCAATTGGCACATGGATAATATTTGCTTTGTCTAATCTATACTCGATTTTTCCGGCTTTGATATCGTTTACTGCCTTGGTAACGTCCATAGTAACAGTTCCAGCTTTTGGGTTTGGCATTAAGCCCTTCGGTCCAAGTACACGACCAAGACGTCCAACAACGCCCATCATATCAGGAGTTGCAACAACAACGTCGAAGTCAAGCCATCCTTCGTTCTGGATCTTCGGAATTAATTCCTCTCCACCAACGAAATCAGCACCTGCTGCCTGAGCCTCGTCTAATTTGGTTCCCTTTGCGAATACTAATACTTTTACAGCTTTACCAGTTCCGTGTGGTAATACAACTGCACCACGAATCTGCTGATCTGCGTGACGTCCGTCACATCCGGTACGAATGTGAACTTCGATAGTCTCATCAAATTTTGCAACGGCTGCTTTCTTTGCAAGTCCGATTGCTTCTGCCGGATCATATAAAGTTGCTCTATCAATTGATTTTGCAGCTTCTAAATATTTCTTTCCTCTTTTCATTCTAAATAACCTCCTGTGGTATTATCGGGAGTGGAACCCTCCCACGTATTTTCGTTTCTTCTGGGTTACTCTTCTACTTCAATACCCATACTTCTTGCTGTACCAGCGATCATGCTCATTGCAGCTTCAACAGATGCAGCATTTAAGTCTGGCATTTTCAGCTCAGCGATTTCCTGAAGCTTAGCTTTAGAAATTTTTGCAACTTTTGTCTTGTTAGGAGTTGCTGATGCACTCTTTAAGTTGCAGGCCTTCTTCAGCAGTACTGCTGCTGGAGGAGTTTTTGTAATGAAGCTGAAGCTTCTGTCTGCGTAAACAGTGATAACTACAGGAACGATTGTGTCTCCCATATCTGCTGTTTTTGCATTAAACTGTTTTGTGAATTCCACAATATTCACACCGTGCTGACCTAAAGCAGGTCCAACAGGTGGTGCCGGAGTTGCTTTGCCGGCAGGAATCTGCAATTTGATATATCCTTCTACTTTCTTTGCCATTTGAGGTTGCCTCCTTTAATTCATCTTCTTTACATCTGAAAAACTAATCTCGACCGGAGTCTCCCGGCCAAATAAATCCACATTAATCGTACAAATCTGTTTTCCGTGATCCATACGCTGGATAACACCGATGGTGTCCTTCCACACACCACCGATTACAACGACAGTATCGCCTTCATCGAAATCTACGACAATGTTGTCTGACTTGATTCCCAGTGGTCTCATTTCAGCGTCAGTGAGTGGTACCGGCTTAGATCCCGGTCCAACAAATCCGGTTACGCCTCTGGTATTTCTTACCACATACCAGGTATCATCATTCATGACCATATTGATAAGCACATATCCCGGGAACATTTTCTTCTGAACCTGCTTTTTCGCACCGTTCTTAAGCTCGACAACATCCTGCATCGGTACTCTGACTTCGAGTATCTGCTCTTCTAAATGCCGGTTCTCGATTGCCTTATCGATGTTCGCTTTGACCTTATTCTCATAACCTGAATAGGTATGAACTACATACCAGTGTGCCTCTGCCATAATCACCTATGCCTCCATTATAAATTCACTAGAAAATTCACACCGTACTGGATGATTGTATCCAGAAGTGTAATTATCAGACCAAGTACAACTGACACAATAACAACTGCTGTTGTCTGACGGGCAAGTGATTCTTTTGTAGGCCAAATGATTTTTTTGAATTCAGCCTTAAGACCGGCGAACCAGCTCTCTTTTACTGCTGTGTTCTTGTTTTCGGTTTCTCCCATTTTGTCACTTCCTTTTCTTTTTGCTCATTGTCACGCATTCACAAATTATTTTGTTTCTTTGTGTAATGTATGAGTCTTGCAGAATCTACAATACTTCTTTGTCTCCATTCTGTCTGGATGAGCTTTCTTGTCTTTTGTCATGTTGTAATTACGCTGCTTGCATTCTGTGCATGCTAATGTAATCTTTGTGCGCACAACTTCCACCTCCATTACTTTCTTTGTGTTTTCTATGCCTATTTTTAGGCATAAAAAAAAGACTTACTTCCAAGCTAGTCTATGATAGCACAAACCACATGGAGCGTCAACTCTTTTTTCACATTCTCTGTAAACTTGTAATCCAGTACATATATTACCACAAAATCTAGCGTTTTTGCAACATTTTTTGTATATCTTGTAGATGACTTTTTCTTATTTTTATGCTATATTAGATATGTATAAATGGATTTTACTATACCCCGGTATCAGGAAGATGCACATTTCATGGAAGAAAGGAGGGGGTTATTTATGGCATCTGCTATTCTTGATAATATGTATAATTATTATCTTACAACTTATGGCAAGTCTACCGTTTCCCGGTATGATTCCCACAAGAAGAGTGAGTTGCGCTCTGTTTACAATAATATTGTAAAAATCAATAAAGAATCCCCTCTTTACAAAATAAAAGATTCTGCTGATGCACAGAAGTTTGCTATCGATATCAAAGAGCATGCCCGTGATTTAAAAAATGTCATTGCTTCTTTATCTACCGGTGACAGTCTTGCAGAGGCTTTTCAGAAAAAAATTGCCGTTTCTGATCAGGATGATATTGTTGATGCAGATTATATTGGAAACGGAGATTCCGGCGAGAATACCAACAGCTTTCAGATGGAAATCAAGAAGCTTGCTTCTCCGCAGTTAAACTACGGTAATTACTTAAAGGATGACCAGCTTGCTTTTAAACCAGGCAGTTATTCCTTTGATCTGAATACCAGCAGTGCTTCCTATGAGTTCCAGTTCAATGTAAATCCGGATGATACCAACCGGAGTGTCCAGGATAAGCTGGCAAGGCTTTTCAATACTGCCAGCATTGGCATTCATGCAGATGTTAAAGAAGATGACTCCGGCCACAGTGCCCTGGTCTTAACTTCCAGACAGACCGGTCTTAAGGATGACGAAGATTTTCTGTTCCAGATTCTGCCGGGAACTTCCAACGAATCCATACAGGCAATGGATAAGCTTGGTATTAACAAGGTTACGGATGCAGCTTCCAATTCCGTTTTTCTGTTAAACGGTACGGAACACAGTTCCTATTCCAATACGTTTACCATCAACAATACTTTTGAAGTACACCTGAAAGCGGTCAGCCCGGAAGGCAGACCTGCTACCCTTGGTTTTAAAGCAAATGTGGATGCCGTTGCCGATAATATTCAGGAACTGGTGGATTCCTATAATTCCATGGTGGATACCGCTAATGAATACCGCGAGTCGCAGCCGACCAGCCAGAAGCTGCTTTCTGATATGAGCGGTGTTGCACAGCATTTTAAAAATGATTTTGAAGCCATCGGACTTATTATAAATTCTGATTCTACTATTTCCGTTGACCGGGATTTACTGGCGGACGCTGTCGAATCGGATGATGCCACCGAGAGTTTCCATGTATTAAACCGCTTTAAGAATGCTTTAAGCGTAAAAGCCAACCAGGCTTCCTTAAATCCGATGCAGTACGTGGACAAAGTAATTGTTGCTTACAAGAACCCGGGCAAGAATTTTGCCACACCTTATATTACGTCTATGTACTCTGGTTTGATGTTGGATAAATATTTATAAGACCTGACTTTTACATGTAGGAAAAATCAGGTCTTATTTTTTTGCTGCCAGTGACAGGGTATGTTCTTTATTTTGCGAAGCTGGTGCTTTGTGTATACAATTCATCCGGACAGATATCCTGACCTTCCGGCCATACAACAGTATATCCATCTGTTCTTACCCTTCTAAAGTAATCCGGGTTCTCCAATTTTCCATACCACGAGCCTTTTATATATGGTTTAACATCAAACCGCTTTCTTTCTCCATTATCAAATTCAACATCAAGAATATAACCTTCTTCCGCCCGAACGCTTGTAGCCGTTGGTCTAAGCATCTTCATATCCTCCTTGCTCTGTTCCATTATTTTAATGGAGCTATCCGGAAATAGCCTTCTCCCTCACTTAGCATTTTCCAATTGGCATATAATTCATCTTCATGGATTGTCATCCATGCCAATAGCATTTTTAACTGCCGATTAGGGAACTTGCCTTCCAATACTTCTCCATTCAGCGAAACTACAATTTCCTCTTCTCCATACAACGCATGAATATGTGGTTTACTATGTTTTCCACCTTTTTCACTCTGCATGCGTACAATAATTCCATAAAACATCGATAATGCTGGCACTTCATTCTTCCTCCTATGCAATTTTTCACAGGAGTTTTCTAAAAAAATCCTGCTTTTTTTGTGAGTTTAAAGCATGAATTTTTCAAGAAATATAAGATGTGTTCATTGATTCTATGAAATGAGGCATTATACGGATTCCTTTTTGCATATTGCCAAAATTATGAAAAAATATGCTTCGTAGCTATTGTAACATAACCGTCGAAGCATATACAATACAAGTTTCTAAAAACACTGTAAAGCGTCTCTAATTTTTTTATAAATCCACTATCTTCTACTCCTCCCCAATCTTTTCCAGTATAAACTTCAGACGTTTCCGATAGCTGCAGCAGTTCTTCACTTTCTCATAACCGTTCTTTGCTATCTGCTGCCGTTCTTCCTCATGGGTAAGATAGTAGCTGCATTTTTCTACCAGTTCTGCTTCGGATTCAAAGCAAGCCAAATCTTTTCCAATTTCAAAATAATCCGGTAATTCTGCCTGATAATTGGTCAACAGGAATCCACCTGCACCAAGTACATCAAAAATCCGTAGAGGCAACCCGCTCTTGATATTCGGAATCGTAAAATTAAGATTGATTTTCGAATAGTAGAATACCTTCGGCATCTCCGACCAATAATCTACTGAGCCGCAATTCTTTACCCGAAGCAAAGTATCTCCGCCTGTATTTGTATAAAGGCTGACCGGGAATTTAGCCACCAGCGCCAGCAATGCACGCTGTCTCTGCAAAGAAGCAGTTTTAAATCCAAGCACCGTTGTTGCAAATACCAGCCCCAGATCAGAAAAAGAATCCTTCGATTTCTTCAGTTCAAAATATTCCGATACACGCTCTAAGATATCCGCAGTCAACATCGGTTCGATTATATTGCCGCCGCTGATATTAAGCTGTGCCTCCATGACAGCATCAAAATAACCCCGCAAATATTCCGGGAATCTTGTTTCCAGTTCGTCGTAGCTGTTCTTCTCATATAAATTTCCCACAAAAGAAATCCCGCCTGCAAAATCCCGTACCGAATGTTTTGAAGCATTCCCACTATCTGTTTCTGCCAACTGCATTTTATCCATAGTATCCTGTGCAAATAGCTCATCCAGCCGGTTCGTATCCACTGCCAGCGGCAGATGCCAGATATGTTTTACGCCCATTCCCTTGAATTCCAGATAATTGGTCTTATCAAAGAGAAAGAAATAATTGCAGTCCAAGAATACATTCTTGTGATACATGCTAAGCAGCGGGCTGTCACAGCTCCAGGATACATACTTTATCCCCATCTGCTGGCATACTCCGGAAATCACTGCAAAATAATTCACCGTAAAGACAAAGTCATAGTTTTTCTGCTGCAAGATACCATGCAAACGTGCCGCAAACACTTCATCCTCATCATAGCTTTCCAGTTCCTGCTCAATTACATCCACCTGATGTCCCATGGATTGGAATGTTGCAATGATGTCTATGTAGTTGTAGGAATTCCAGCGGTAAACCAAAATATTCATAGGGTGGCTCCTTTGCTATCTTATAGTCTTCCTTCTCTGATAATTCTTACTGTATGTGCCGTACCTTCTTCTCCACCAAAAAGTCCCTGCCAGCCCAGCAACTCCAGCTTTTCCCCATTCAGGCTGGAATTATCCATGGGATTAAATGCCTGTCGCTCTTCCTCTTTTGGGATTTGAAACTGCACCTGAACCCCTGCTTCCTTTGCAAATTGCTCTGCCAGCTCTTTTATAGACATAATGGAATTTCTATTTGAAATATTATATGCCTGTTCCTTTTCGCCTTTTAAAAGCAATAATAAAATTGCCGATGCACAATCCAGTGTGTAACAATAGGACCTTATCTGCGTGCCATTACTTTTCATAATAAGATTTTTGGCATCTGCTGCATCATATGCAAACATAGAAGACACACGATTATCTGCTCTCCGTGCTGTAGGTCCGTAAATATGCCCCGGACGGGCAATTGTAACATGAAGATTATATTCTTTTGCATAACTGATGCACATTGTCTCTGCTGCACGTTTTCCCATCGAATAAGAAGATCTTGGATTTAATAAATCTATATATCCATATTCCGACTCTTCCAATGGATTTTCACCTGCATGTTTTCCATACACTTCACTGGAAGAGATAAATACCATCCTCTGAATCTTCTGTTTCACTCCATACTTTAACATCTGATCTGTGCCATATAATGCTACCTGCATCGTTTCTACCGGACTTTGAGTAAACATTTTCGGATAGGCAATTCCCGCGCCATGAATAATATAGTCTACTGGACATTCAAAGTTTATTTTTTCAGATGCTTCATATGGCGCAATATGGAACCAGGCTGCTTTTTCATAAGGCTTAAATTTTTCTTCTATCTGTTTCTCATTTCTACCGGCTGCATATAGTTCAACCGGCACATTTCTATCCTTGTTGTACCAGATTAATAAATCTGCAATCGCAGCACCAATCAATCCAGTTGCACCAGTCAGCAATACCTTTTTTCCTTCTAACGCCTTTAAGATATCATTGGCTGACTCAATTGTTTTTTGCAAATCTTTCCGATATGTCTCGCTGTTATATCTGCTCATTTTGCCTTCCTACTTTAACCACTCTGACCGTTTTGCCAGCAGCAGTGCCTTAAATATATCAACATCATCCACTGTTGTAATTTTTATATTCTTCTCTGAGCCCATGGAAAAATGCACCTGTTTTCCCAGTTCTATCATCAATGTACAGGAAGCCACCGAATTAGTTATTCCTGCTTTTTCTGCTTCTCGATGCAATTGGCAGATATCCCCTAATTTAAATCCATGCGGAGTTTGTGTCCGCTTTAATTTTTCCCTTGGATAACTTCCCGTAGATACCATGCCATCTTCTGTTTCAAGCATTGCCTCTGCACATGGAATAACCGGAATTGCGTTTCCGAACTGTTTTGTCTTCACAATGCAGTCTAATATAATATCTGCCGATACCATTGGTCTGTTCGCATCATGTATCAATATAATATCATCTTTTTCATATTCTTTTTCCAATGCATAAATTCCATTTCGGATAGATGCCTGTCCGCAGTCTCCACCCGGGAAAATATGTTGTAATTTAGTTATATTAAATTGTCTGGCATATGCTTCTAATACATGTTCCCATCCTTCCAGACACACTACCGCAATAACATCTATTTCAACATGTTTCTGAAATGCCTCTAATGTATATACAATAACAGGTTTTTCATTTACCGTAAGAAACTGCTTCGGAATATCCTGTTTCATTCTTGTACCTGCACCACCTGCAATCAATAATGCAATATTCATTTGTTTTCCTCCCTCACATAATAACCCAGTCGATTTAATTCTTCTTTTGAGAAAATATCTTCCGGCTCTAGCAGTTGAATTTTGGATACACTTAAATGTGCCTTTCGTTCTTCTTTTGGAGGAAGTTTCCTGTAATCTCCATATAATTCCCTCAGATAATTATCATATTCCTTAAACACCCGGAAAGAATATCCTTCAAATTGCATATCCATCATTTCATCAAAGCACTCTGCCGGCATACCATATTTTCCATGCGGATAAGGATATGTCATATGACTGACCAATGTTGTCCTTTTCCTGTTACACCTTCCGGCAATTCGATTCCGCCAGGAAAATATGGTATCTCTTGGAACTACACGATATAAACAGCCAAACCACTTCCTTTTCAATCCGGAAGAAGCTACCTTCATCCCCAATTCAGAATACAACAGTTTACGAATTACATAGCATGCCATATAATGCAGCCTTCTTAAAATATATCCATCCGGAACATTATCAACTACAAATATGTCAAGAAAAATTCCTCTTGTGCTCTGCATATGTTCCTGTCCCAGCCGGACAAATTCTGTTCCCTTACGCCGCAGCTTTGCATAGCCCCAGCGATAGTTCTTATCTGTCCGGTATTCCTGCAAAGTAAAACGTTTCTGATCCAGTTCTCTTTTACACGCTTTATAAAATCTCTGATATTCTTTTCTTCGCATAATGACATCTACATCATCATCCCATGGAATAAATCCTCCATGACGCACTGCCCCAAGCAGGCTTCCTCCGTCCAGCGAATATGCAATCTGATATTTCCGGCAGATACGGTCTACTTCTATCAGCATCTCCAATAAATCCAACTGCAACTTACGCAGTTCCTGATCCGATAATATGATTTCAGTGTTGTTCTGTTCTACTGTATCTTTCTTACGACCGTTCAACTTCAAGAAATGCCTCCCAAAACTGTTTCATGTATTTTTTTGCTCCGGTGGAAATCCGTATCCATCCGCTCAATACACCCTTCTTATAATCCCGAATCCAGATTCCTTTTTCTTTTAATTCTGCCACAACCTCTGCCGATGGTTTTACCGGCTTCATCAGAATATAGTTCCCCTCTCCGGCATAACAGGTATACTCTTTCTTTTCCAGTTTCTTTAACAGCCACTGTCTGCCTTCCCGCTCCTTTTTTTTCAGTTTCTTTTCCAAATCACTGTCCTGGATCACTTCCAGTGCAAACAGAATCGCAACATTATTTACATTAAAAGTTGACTCCGCATTTTCAATATAGGAAATAAGTTGCTCACATCCCGCAACATATCCGATTCGAAGTCCTGCCATGGAAAATAGTTTGGAAAATGTCCGAAGCACCATAAGATTGTCATATTTTTTAACCAAAGAAATAGCACTCTTTTTATAAAAATAATGATAGGCTTCATCAATCACTACGACCGCCCCCATCTCTTGCGCTTTTCTTATAATTTCTTCTATTTCATTGTCCTGATATACCGTTCCAATCGGGCTGTTGGGATTCAGCAATACAACAATATTGGTCTGAGTGTCTATTTCTTTACAAATGTCATTTACATCAACCGTAAAATCATCGTGATATTCTACCATCACATGCTGCATTCCAAACATTTTGGCATATACATCATACATTTCAAAGGTCGGTGCAACTGTAACAACTTTCCCACCTGCTTTTGCAAAACATTGGAATATCAGCCGCATTGCCTCATCTGACCCCGCCGTTACAGAAATATTTTCATAAAGCAATGCATCATGTTTCGCAATTGCTTCCATAAGTCTATCTTTCTGTGGATATGTTGCAAGATACTCCGGTGTGATTTTTTCCATCACCCGCCGAAACACTTTTTCCGGAAGTCCGCCCGGATTTTCATTCATATCCAGTCGAAGTACACCTTCCCGGTTATCATGAAATTTTACTCTGTATAAATCCTTAATATTTTCATTGATGTAATACATATGTATTTCCTCTTAAATTACATATTTTCCAGTTCATTACGAACATATTCCAATGACAGCAGTTTTTCCTTTACCTGCTCTACATTCAGAATCGTGGTATTATCCGATGTAAATTCTTCTAATTTTGCTTTCTCTACCTGACCCTTTTCATAGTACTGTTCGTAATTTAAATCTCTGTTATCCGCCGGAACACGATAGAAATTTCCAAGGTCAAATGCATGCATACATTCTTCTCTGGTCAAAAGAGTTTCATACTTTTTCTCGCCATGTCTTGTTCCGATATAATGAATTTCATTAGTATCATGGAAAAGTTCTCTTACGGCCTGTGCCAGAACTCCGATTGTACATGCCGGAGCCTTCTGCACCATAATGTCTCCAGGCTTTGCATTTTCAAACGCAAACATTACCAAATCCACAGCCTCATCCAAGCTCATTAAAAAACGTGTCATTTCAGGGTCTGTAACTGTAATCGGCTTTCCGCTCTTTATCTGATCGATAAACAGTGGAATAACAGAACCTCTGGAGCACATTACATTACCATAACGGGTTCCGCAGATTGTAGTCACATCTGTTGTTCTTGATTTTGCCACAAAAACACGTTCCATCATCGCCTTACTGATACCCATCGCATTAATCGGATATGCAGCCTTATCAGTAGAAAGACAAATTACCTTCTGCACATCCGCCTGAATTGCTGCTGTTAATACATTATCTGTACCAATTATATTGGTTCGAACCGCTTCCATCGGGAAAAATTCGCAGGACGGAACCTGTTTTAATGCAGCTGCACTAAATATGAAATCTACACCATGCATTGCATCCTGTACGCTTCGTATGTCACGAACATCTCCAATGTAGAATTTAATTTTTGTATTATTATACAACTTTCTCATATCATCCTGTTTTTTTTCATCTCGTGAAAAAATACGGATCTCTTTGATATCGGTATCTAAAAATCTTTTCAGAACTGCATTTCCAAAAGAACCAGTTCCACCTGTAATCATCAATGTTTTGTCTGTAAAGAATCCCATCTATCTAATCCTCCTGTTTCTTAGCTGCTCTGCTGTCTCTTTTGCAATATAAAGTGTATTTTCTATCGTAGACATATAATGAACATAGCCTTTTTTCTCCATCATCTGTGAAAATTCAGCTTCCCGTCCCCATACTTCTACGCAAATCAGCTTTACTCGAAAACGTTCTGTATCTAAAGCTTCCAATATTTCAAAGTCCATGCTTTCTGTATCAATATCAATAATATCCGGGGCTTTGGTACAGTTTTCTTCCAGAATACGATTGATATTCATTACCGGAACATCCTTATAATTGTCTGCAAATCCTTCTCGTTCTGCAACCTCCTGGTTAAATGTATTATAACCTTTCAAGCTGGACTGATGATTCATATAATAGCGGAGAATTCCACCTTCGTCACCACTGGCTCCCGCCTCAACAATTTTATTCTTTGGTCGATATATCTGTGCCAGTTCACACATATTTCCATTCGGCTCTATTAATATGCCATTGGTATAACCTTTTTCATATAGAAGATAAGTATTATTTCTGACTACCGGATGGCAGACCCCAATGTCAACATATAGTGGATCCTTTATTCCCAGTGCCTCTATCAATTGTGTAAAAATAATATCTTCATTTGCAGTTGCATAAGAATGTAAATACGGTGCCTGTGGACAGTCAATTAACCGGGATGCAATAAAATCATACTCTTTGAGGTATTTTTCTATTTCCGGCATTATCTCCAGTTCAATATTCGGATATATAATAAAGCAGACCTTTTTTCCGACAAGATTCTTTAATATTTCCTCGGATTCCATCTTTATGCCACAGCGGATTTTCCCCCAGTTCTCTTTGGCTGCATCAATCATATAATCCAATTGATACAGGCTTAAATTATATCGTCTGTCATATTCATCCCTTCCGGCACCCCAGCCAACCAGATAGTCATAGGAAGTTCTCAATTCATTTATGTTGGTTTTACAGGTGTATCTCATGTGCTATTTCCTCCAGACCTTATCGTCAATAATGCGTGTATAGCTCTGAACAATTCTTATTACAGTTGAAGAAACATTTACGGCTTCATAATCCGGAACTGCTTCTCCAAAATCTCCCAGTTCAGCCATTCTCACAGCCATATCAACAGACTGTAACAAAGATTCTTCTGTAATCCCACCAATTACAAAACAGCCCTTGTCCAATGCTTCCGGCCGCTCGGTAGAAGTGCGGATACATACTGCCGGGAAATGACTGACCGCCGATTCTTCCGGCATAGTTCCACTATCTGATACCACACAAAAAGCATGTTTCATCAACGCACTATAATCGGTAAAATTAAATGGCGGCATTTTCCTTACCAGTGGATGGAGCTGATAATTACGCTGTTCTACAAATTTGGCACTTCTTGGATGCAAAGAATAAATAACCGGCATCTGATATTTTTCTGCCATCTTATTTACCGCATTCATCAGACTTTCAAAATGTTTCTCATTATCAATATTTTCTTCTCTGTGTGCTGAAAGAACAATATAATTCTTTTCTGTCAGTCCAAGAGTAGTCAACACATTGCTTTCCTCGATTTCTTTCTGATGTGCCAGAATCACCTCTTTCATCGGAGAACCGGTTACATAAATATGTTCTTTTCGAATTCCTTCTGAAATCAGATATCTTCTTGCGTGTTCTGTATATGGAAGATTGACATCCGAAATATGATCTACAATACGTCGGTTGGTTTCCTCCGGAAGATTCTCATCAAAGCATCTGTTTCCCGCTTCCATATGAAAAATCGGAACCTTTAAACGTTTTGCAGAAATTGCAGTCAATGCGGAATTGGTATCCCCCAGTATCAGCAATGCATCCGGTTTTACCTTCTGCATCAGTTCATAGGATTTTGCAATAATATTTCCCATCGTTTCTCCCAGATTGTCTCCAACTACATTCAGATAATAATCCGGCTTTCTTAATTTTAAATCATCATAAAAAATATCATTTAACCTTGCGTCATAATTCTGACCGGTATGCACAAATATATGTTCAAAATACAAATCTGCTTTCTTTATAATTTCTGATAATCGAATCAATTCAGGTCTTGTTCCGGCAATTGTCATCACTTTCAATTTTTTCATTATGCTATACTCCTTTATACTGTTGATAAAGCTGTGGATGTTTCTGTATCCATTCTGCCATTTCTTCTACCATCTTTTCATAAGACGGTACTTCAAAAATTTCATCCTGCGTATTAACCAATGACTTATTATTAACAATACTACAATTTTCTTTTATTTCAATCTTCTTTTCTCTGCAATATTGATTAAACAATCCCAATAATGCATACTTACTGATCTCTTCATTATTTACCAGATGGTAAAGTCCTTTTTGATTCTTCTTTCCATCTGCTTCAATTGCTTTTGCCAGCTGTAAGGTTGTAACACCGGACCAGATTACATTTTTATATCCGCTCACAGAATTTCTCTGCAACATAAACCAGTGAAAAAGTCCGATTCCATTTTCCTTTAATTCCGGTCCTACAATCGAAGTCCTGATTGTAAGATTGCGGTTATCACAAACTTCTCCCAATGCCTTAGAACGTCCATAATAGGATGTTGCATCCGGCAGATCTTCTTCTGTATACTTTCCTTTTGTACCTTCAAAGACACAATCTGTACTGATATGTATCAGCTTACTTTTTGTATTCTCTAACTTTTCTGCCAGAAAATGTGGGAATACGCTATTTAAATAAATTCCATCCGAAAGTTTCTTATCTACTGCTGTATTCAATACTCCAATACAATTTACCACCACATCAAAATCATCAGCTGTAATTGCATCCAAAAGCTCGTCTTTCCTGCAGGCATCACCTATGATTGTCTTACATATCGCACTTTCTTTTTTTGCAAACCCTGTTACATCATGTTTTTGTTCCAGCAGGTACTGTGCCACCATATGTCCTGCCATTCCATTCACTCCAAGGATTAAATATTTCACGTCAGTCTTCCTCCGATGCATCCATTATTTCATTACAAACATAATCAAAAATTCCTTTTCCAGCACTTCCATCATTCCGTGCAAAAGTATCCAGTACCGCATTTTTTCTCTGCTTTGCATAAATGTCTTTCTTATTTCTTACCAAATCTGCAAAATAAGAAAATCCAAACAGTGAAGAACGGTAAATATATTCTTTTTCTCCTTTACATTCCAGAATTTGAGACACCAGTTCTTCTGTATGCTGCGTCTGAAAACGTTCTTTTTTCAGACTATTATCTTTCGTATCCAGCACATAGAAATCCGCAAGCATAAATGGTGGAAAATATATTTTATCTTCTACTGCAACCGCCTCTGAAAATGGCTGTTCATGCTGTCTTAAATATTCTATCACTTCAATATGGTCTATATCAATTCGAGTTGGTTTTCCATTTTTCTCTATTTTAATAAAATATGGGACATTTCTTGGTATCAGCCATAAATTCTCTTTCTGCAGTACCATCCGATAAAACAGAAATGTCTTATCCTTGTCTTCCATTGGTATAAATTCATCATATTCAATCTTATTTAACTGCCTAAAATCCTTACTACATTGCAGCAAATATTGTCCATCTGCTGGAAGTATCCACAGCTTATCATCCCAGAATATGCACTGCATGAATCCACCATCTATTTTTTCCAGTTTATGACTGATAACCTCTTCTCTCGTAATTTCCAATATCCGGTTTTCTGTCCGTATCGGAATATACAACTTTTCATTATTGATACAGCTTTGACCATAATAAAAGCTTCTCTGGTTATCGTTATCTTCCGGAAGCGCTCTTTTCTTTATTTCTTCTGTCTCAAGATTTAAAACAAGCACCGGATCTCCAGAAAAAAGTGGTGTAATTACCAATTTATTCTCCTGTCTTATTGCTGAAACACATTTTAAATCATCTTCTTTTTTGTAATAGTTTGGAAGATAATGTACTTCTTTTGTTTTTTTATCAACAACTGCGATATGTCTGGCAAAATTTGGCAGCATGAATATCTTCTCTTCTGTAGAAACCACATAACCATATGCATTTTCCTGCATACGATTTTCTTCTAAAATACTTCGTATATATTGTACCGTTTTCGTCTTCCGGTTGATTGCAAACAATGTATTACAGGCTCTTCCCGATCCATAACAGACTTCCTGCTCCAATTCCGTCAAATTCGCACAAGAGAACTGCTCTGCCGGTGTCACTTTAAGATTATCAACATCAGAATCCAGAAGATAAACCGGCTTTCCTGTGACTTTATACAAAGTCAGCAAAGAACCTCCATCGCCAAAGTATGCATCACTTAACGCTATTGCACAATGCATGTCCGGTGTATCATCATAAATCACATTCTCTATTTTTTTGAATTGCCGGATAACTGCTTCATATTTCTCATATATTTTCCGGTTCATTGCCAGTGCAGTGCTCTCACTTAATGGATGCGGTCTCCAAATCAGCACGATATCCTTGTGCTCTTCAAAGAACTCTGCAACCTTTCGCAAAAAAGTAAATGCTCCTGTCTTTTCATTGATAATCCGTGACACATGCGTATTCAAAAGAAATACTGTTTTTGTTCCAATTACTTTCTCCCACTGCATCGGAACTGTCACTCCATTTCTTCCTTTCAGAATCTTATCTATCTTCGGTGAACCCAAAGCAACCACTTTATCTGCCCCGACATATTTTGCATAGATTTTTCTCAGTTTTTCAGACTGTACGAAAATCTTCCATGCATTTCTTACACCCGGCACAATACAATACGTCTCATTAAAACTGTTTTCATTTACGACATCATAGGGAACATAACACAAATGGCTGGTATATTTTATTAATTCACTGCTGTAAAACTGTTCCTCAACTCTGGTTACCCGGTTATATCCATCATAAGGATTATGTATAAAGATTACATCCGGTCGTTCCTCTTTAAGCTTATATTGATATGAATCTACAATGGGTAATCCTTCCGGGAATCGATTTCCTTCATATACTGCTGTTTTCTTTCCATCCTCCAAAAGGTAATAAGGAACTGGCATTACAGACACCCTACACTTTGAATTTTGTACGGCAGCCAAATATATGCTTTCCATAGAATCCCACATAGCTGCTTTATATGGCAGAAACAATATTTCATATTTTCTATACAGCAGATGCTTTACATAATAATCTTCTGCCTGCTCCAGCTTTTTTCCTGCTCTTTTATTTTCCACTGCTGCCTGAAGTCTGTTATTTTTTTTCATGCTCTGAAACATCTGATATACAAGCTCACAATACTCTTCCAACATTCTGATAAAAGGTGCTGTCTGTCCCATATTCTGTTCCACATAATTTCCCAGTTCAATGATTGTGCCCTGATTTTCTTCCAGCAGGGCAAAGACTTCTTTCTCTGGCAGACTTTCCAATATATTATGCTGTTTTCGTATATTATCAAGAATAGACTGTACTTTTTTTCTCTCAGACTGTTTCATAAATGCCTCCGTATAACCACTATTCTATCTGCTCTGCAACCTTCACTTTATTACAGTTTGCCTCTGACCAGCCTGCACATTTTTTACAAAAATCCACATAACCTTTTGTAGTATATTTCAGTAGGAATTCAAGTAACTCCGTTTTTCGGACTTCTGAATAATCTTTAAGGTCAAAGTAATCATTTTCTGTTTCTTCTATAATTCCTGCCTTCGCTGCAAAATGTGCAAAATTGCAGGAGTACAATCTTTCATTTTCCAGGCAGTTCCACGGGCTGCCGCAATTATCAAAATAGTTTTCCAGTTGTAAATCAGTCATATCACTGTGTTCTGTATGTTCCACATCCAGACTGAACCATTCCGGAACATAATTGTCAATCCACTCAATGCCATATTTTTCCAGCTTTTCTACTGTTTGTGTATAGGTTTCCCTTAACTGAGGTACATTCTCACGATAATCATCCAGATAAACCTTTATACGATGTTCTTTCATCAACCGGCATAGTTCATCACCCGGTACAATACTTCCATTAATTACAGTTTCTATACTTTCAATCCTATTTCTGTAATTTTCATCCAGATAAACCAGTGTCCTTCCCAAATCTTTATTCAGCAAAGGCTCTCCCCCGGAAACCTGAAACCTTGGAGTATAATCAATCCACCGAAACAGCGTATCAATATCTCTTTTTACAAAGGTAAAATCATGTATAATATGCTTTTTAAAATATGGTGAAAAATTCAAACAATCCTTGCATTTTAAATTGCATACTGTACTTGGAATCATACAAACAGAAGAAATCATTAACTTATCGGCTGCAAAAAAAGCATATTGCTGATAGGTATAAAAATCCAGAAAGTCTTCGATATAAAAACAATCGAGAGCCTTTATATATCCTGCCGTTCTAAGCAGCCTCATAACCTGCTCGGCAGCCTTTTTTTCCATAGCAACAATAATAATATGTTCCTCATCTACTTTTTGAAGAATCTTTTCCGGTGCAATTACCTGCGCTCCCAGATAACCATTCTGTTGTTTTTCTACGTTGCGGTCTATAAAACCATCTATATTTCCAAGCCAATTGATTCTATGATACAAATCAGCTCCATAGATTCCTGCTCCGTAAATATATATTTTAGTTTTCTCTCCATAGATTGATTTTACATGGTCTAACTGATGTCCCCGGTTTGTCCATTTCATTACAATTACTCCTTTGCTTTCTGAATAGCTGCATCTTCCAGATTCGGATTAATGGATGTCCAGCCTGCACATTTTTTACAGAATTCTACATATCCCTTTTCATTGTATCGTAATCGGAATTCTAATAATGCTTTTTTGTCTACCTCGCCTGTTAATACAAAGTAATTGTCTTCATCATCCGGTAAAATCCCTGCCTTTGCTGCATAATGTGCATAATTGCAGCCTGTTATCTTCTTCTTGCGAAGTGTTGACCACGGATTACCACATCTTTCATAGAAACTTTCAAGTTTCTCTTCTGAATCTTCTTCATGGCTTGAATTTTCAGAATACATACAAATCCACTTTTCTGCATAATTATAAATAACAGAAATTTCTTCCTGATTAAGTTTATTTTTTACACGTTCATACAATGCTTCTCCATTTGGAAGGGTCTTTCTGTAATCATCTAAAAATACTGTTACCTTGCATTTCTTTAAGATCCGGCAAAGTTCATCAGATGGTACAATTGTTCCATTCGTCACTGTCTCAAGGCGAATCACTTTATCTTTATAATTCTCATAAATGTATTCCAATACATGTCCCAGCTCTTTATAAAGAAATGGCTCGCCACCACTAATCTGAAGACGATAAATTAAATCCACCTGTCCAAAAAAGGCATCAATATCTGCTTTTACTTCTTCCAGACTGTCCACAATATGTTTCTTAATATATGGGTTAAAATTCAGACAGCTTCTGCAGTTCAAATCACAAACGGTACTTGGAATAATATTTTCCGATGTGAAAAACAGCTTATTCTTCACATACATAAAATAGATGGGAAGATATGTATAAAGGAAATAACTATAATCGTAAATATCTTCTTCCTTTATTTCATGTTCCAGTAAACCTTTTTTTATCTGTGCAGCTCCGGATGGTGTTGCACAGATTACTACAAAGTAATTCTCTTTCTCCTTCTTCCAGAGTTCTTCCGGAGACATTACACGATATCCTCTTTTTCCTTCCTGCTGTTTTTTTTCATCTCTGTCTACCAGCCATAGTTTCCAGCTGTCTTTACATTCAGAACCCTCATACACATTCAGAATATCCTCTGCATAATCTCCTGCGCCATATATAATCATTGTTTTCTTATCCTTTAACTGATAGCCGATGCTTTCAAATTCTCTTCCCTTATGCTTCCACTTCATGCTCATGTTTCAAATTCTCCTTTAATACTGATTTTAATGGTTCACAATAGAATAATTTTTTGTATATCTCTGAATATTTTTTTATGTATTTTATGTTGTTTTTTTTCAGTTGAAGTTTTATCTCATCTTCTGCCAGTGCAGACACAATAACCGCTGTATGTTCCTGATGTTTCACCAGATAATCCATTCCATAGCATGGAATACCACAGATTCTTGTGTTCCATTTTTTCTCATCATTATCAATATAAGAATGCACCAAAAATCCTCTCAACTGTAATTCATTCAGCATTCTTTTCCCATAATCCCCTGCGCCAAACAAACATATTCTATCTACCCCTTTATCCTTCCATTCCGGGAACAGGAGATTCATATCTCCTTTTCCATCTGACATTATTTCATCCTCTACAAATGCCAGCAGCTTATCCTTAAGATATCCCAATATGGTATCCGCCTTCGGACTCTGTTTCAACAAAACATATAATCTGTAATAAAAGTTAAATACACTTCCACACATATTTATCTTTTCATCATCCGTCAGCCATTCACAGAAATTTTCAAACATTTTATTATATTCCGGTCTGTGACATGCCAAAGTCTGGCTGCCCTGCTCTCCATGAATTCTTCCCACAAAAAGACTCTCCGGCACAAATACAGATTTCTGTCCCCTCATTACATGAAACAAAAATACAGAATCCTGTGTTGCAATCAGTTCCGGATCGTATAAGCCGACTCTTTCAAAATGACTTTTATGTATCAGAATACTGCATCCATGAATACACAGGAAAACCGGTGCAAAATTACTGTTCGTCAGTTGCTGCATATCATATTGTTTCAGCCAGTCCACGCTGGTTTTTTCTCCTGTTGTCATATTTAAAAAATCAAAATTAGAATGGGCAATTGCTGTCTTATCTCCGGATTTTTCAATGGCTTCTATCTGTTTTTCTATTTTCTGCGGATAATAATAATCATCATGAGACAGCCAGGAAAAATACTCGCCCTTCATCTCCTTTATTCCTCTGTTTACCGCGGTTGCTACTCCACCATTTTCTTTTTTGATATAGCGGATTCTGTCCCCATAGGATAATGCAATTTTCTCAGTGGCTCCATTATCATTTGAACCATCATTTACAACAATTACCTCGCAATTCGGATAAGTCTGATTTAATGCGCTATCAATTGCCTCCTTCATATAATTTGCTCCGTTATAAACCGGAATCACAATTGACACTATTGGCTTTTCCACTTTTTCTGCCTCCTGACCTAACTTCTTTCTTTTTGCTTTGCAGGTGATACAATATGATCATTGATATCGACATAACCGCTGCATCTTTTACAGAATTCCACATATCCCTTTTCATTATAGCCCATACGGAATTCCATCAGTTCTTTCATTCGGCTTCTGTCATATTTTTTCAAATCAAATACTTCATCTTCCTGTTCTTCCATAAATCCTGCTACAACTGCATAACTGGCATAATTACAACTGTATATTTTTTCACCGCGCAGCTCCTGCCATGGAACATGACATCCTTCAAACCACTTCTGCAGGCGCAGTTCACTCCAGTCACTGTGATCTGTTGTCATCGGTGCAAGGTCAATCCAGTTGTCAACCTTGTTTATTTCATATACGATTCCATATTCTTTAAACAGCTTCTGAATCTCCTGAAATCTCTCTTCCGATGCCGGAACAGCCTCCCTATAATCATCTAAGGTAACATCCACATTATATTTTCTACAGGCTTCCAGTATCTCCTTTTTCGGCAAAACAGTTCCGTTTGTTACTGTTCGCAGGAAATGAACTTTATGTCTGTAATTTTCTCCGATATACTCTATCAACTGTGCCAGATGCGGATATAAGAATGGCTCTCCACCGCTAATATGGAATAGCATAATATAATCCACACACCGGAAAAACATGTCTACATCTGCCTTCACAATCTCCCAGGAACGAACCATCGGCTCTTTCATATATGGTGTAAAATTCAGACATGCTTCACAATTCAAATTACATTTTGTGCTCGGCAGAAAAGAAATGGATGGAATATACAATTCTTCTCTCTGATATGCAAAATAAACGGACATGAAGATTTCCATTGTAAAAAAGTCCTGATTATAAACATATCCACTGGTCATCAGCTGCTGTATTAGCGGCTTTCTGGTATAAGGTGATACTGTTATAATAATTCCGGCATTTTCATTATCAATTTCCTCTAAATCAAATACACGTTTTCCTAGATAATGCTCTTTTTGTTTTTCCGGGTTGTTATCAATAAAACCTGCAACCGAAAGCTTATCTTCTAATTCCTGATAAACTGCTTCTCCATATTCACCAGCTCCGAATAAATAGAATTTATCCTTTTTTTCTATATTCTGATAAACTGTATCAAATTCGTGTCCTTTATTTGTCCACTTCATACTTTCACCTGTTTCCTGCTTCTATCTGTTAATATTCCATCAATCTCCTGCCGGATTATGATATTGGTAAAGCCAAGCTTTTGCAATTGTTCCAGCGCACTCTGGCAATTTCTGAGAGCCACTACAACCATAATATTATCCTTATCATCAAGTACCGTTTCCGGTAATTGACAAGGCAATCCGTCTATTATCTTCCGGTCCTTTTCGGTGCTATTATCTAAAAACAGTTCTGCCTCTATTCCCCTCTTCAGAAGTTCATAATGCATTCTTACCCCATACTGTCCTGCACCAAATATCACAATTCTTTTCCGGTTCTTCTGAAGTTTTTCCGCTAATATCTTGCGGTTTCTATTGTCAGAATCATTCGGACTGCATTCGGCAAGCATTTTTTCTATCACAGAAATATCTCCACCGTAACTCTTTATAAAAGCTGTCATGCGTACAAGAAAACGCCATGGCGAACCGAATACACGTTCCATTTCTTCCAAACTCATTTTCTTTATCAGTCTTATATACAGTGCACATGTCTCCGCATAATAAGACGGTATGGTTCTTGAGCCTGCTGCCGCATGTTCTCTTACCCGAAACAGTGCTTCCGGAACAAAACAGGATTTACGATTTCTTAACATACGAAACCAGAGTTCTATGTCCTGTACCGTATAAATTGTTTCATCAAAACAGCCTGCCCGGGTAAAATTGTCCCGATGTATCAGCGCTCCGCAGGCATGTATCTGTAACTGTAATACACTGAATACAGAATTGGTAATCTGTTCTAACGTGTAATATTTATGAAAATTTGTCGTAGTAAGGCTCCCGGATGCCATATCATAAAAATCATATTCACATTGCACTACTGTTGTCTTATCCGCAAGCGACTGTACTGCCTGCATTTCCTTTTCTATCTTCTCCGGATAATATAAATCATCGTGTGACAGCCAGGAAAAATATTCTCCCTTCATATTTCTAATTCCCATATTCAGTGCGCTCGCCACACCACCATTTTCTTTCTTCAAGTAGCGTATCTTATCTCCATAAGACAATGCAATTGCTTCTGTTTTTCCATCATCCTTTGAGCCATCATTTACAACCAGTATCTCAATATTACGGTACGTCTGATTTAACGCACTATCAACTGCTTCTTTTAAATAATTGCCCCCATTATAAACAGGAATTACAATTGATACCAAAGGCAGTTTACTCATCTTATTTCCTACTTTCTCTTGTATGTGCAACATAATCTATAATTCTTTCATAATCATCAAAATAATCTATTTCTGCCCAGAACTTACCGTCCACATCCACGGTATAAATATCCTGTTCTTTCTGATCCGTAAAGGAATATAATACATTTTCCCACCAGGCACTATGCTGCTGGCTTCGAATCATTTCCTCCATACGTTTTTTAAATAACGGCAGAAAACTCTTTTCCACTTTTGCCATACCTACATATTCGCAGCTGCGCAATTCAATCGGAAGTCCCTTTCCATACTTTTCAATTCGGCCATTCCATGCCGTCTTAAAAAAATAATCTCCCTCCTGCACCCGGGAACGGTCGATTGCCATAACCGGACTTCTTTTATCTTTAAGCAGTGCAGTTAATATCTCTTCAGTAAAGAACACATCTGCATTCATGATAATCAGATCATCATCCATCTCTTCTCTTGCAAACCAAAGACTTGCAAGGCTGTTTGTAACATCAAAAAAAGGATTGTAGCAATATGTAATTTTTTCCATTCCTTCTAATGCTTCTTTTACCTTTTCTTCTTTATATCCGGTACATACAATACACTGCATTCCAGCTTTCTGAAGCAATGCTACGGAACGCCGAATCAATGGTTCTCCATCTATCGGCAAAGTTGACTTTGGCACCATTTCAACATTTCTCGCTATTCTGGTTCCCCGTCCTGCAGCCAATAAAATAGCCTTCATAGTTCTCATTCTCCTTTGTATCTATTCACCCTTTGAGCATGCCCTGATTCTCTCCTGTGCTTTTGCATAATCTCCGCATTTCCGATAATATTCCAGTGCCTGTCCGATGTCTCCGAGGCACTCCCGGATTACGCCTGCATTGTAATATGCCAGATAAGAATTTGTTCCTGTCATCCGTGCGCTCTTATACTCCGTTGCCTTTAAGAACTCAGCTACTGCTTCTTCGTAACGTTCATTATTCATATAGATGAGTCCCATCAGAAACTTGAAATCCGCACAGTCTCCAAACTCTTCATAAATCCCCTGAAACTGCAATGCCGTTTCAACCCGCCCGGTATTCAAAAGTGCGTATCCATAGCTTTCTACCATGTCAATTACATATTCCAGCTTTGGATTCAAGTCATAGCCCAATGCTTTTTCAAAATACCGGATTGCTTCTTCATAATCCTCTGCCATATAATAGCTTTTTCCAATCTGATACATGAAATAAGTATCATCCGGATGGTTCTCCAACTCTTTTAACAATAACTTCAGATTACGTTCTGCTTTTTTCCTCCGCTCCTCTTCGGTGCCTTCATAACCATCATGCAAGATAACAACCGGAGCAAGGTAAGTTTCATACTCTTCTTTATTTTTCGCTGTAACCTGTTCGTGGATACTGCCCGAATATTCATATTGCTGTCTGGAGAATATCCGGTTAATCCGTTCTATGTATTCTGTTTCCTGCTCTCCTACGGAAATGCGGTTAATTCTTTTGATTCGCCCTACCATAGAAGGATGCTGCTTTAACAAGTTTTCCAGCTCGCCTGTATCTATTTCCTGTAAATATTCATCACTGTCTATCATCATAACAATGTCATTGGACGCCTGAGTCAATGCATAATTCCGTGCTGCGGAGAAATCATTGCACCAGCTGAAATAGCATACTTTATCTGCATATTTTTTCGCCATGACAACCGTATCATCCGTAGAACCGGTATCTACTACAATAATTTCAAAGCCATACCCCATCAGTTGTTTCAGGCACTTTTTCAATTTTTCTGATTCATTTTTCGTGATGATACATACAGAAATTTTTCTCATGTTATAAATCCTCAAGTATTACTTTCATCCGTTCTTCAAATCGAAAATCTTCTTTTACCCGCTGCAATCCTCTATCCGCAATTTCTTTCCGTTCTTCTTCATGCTGCAAATAGTAATTCACCAGATAATAAAGCTCTTCTATATCTCCATAAGCAACTATTTCTTCTCCCAGCCGGAAGTACTCTGCCAACTCTTCCTGAAAGTTTGAAATCACAAATCCACCACTGGCAAGAATATCAAGTATACGCAGCGGAATTCCTGTCCGGATTGTTTTCAGCGAAATATTAAGATTCACTTTGGAGCATTTAAATGCTTTTGGCATCTGGGTATAATAATCGATATAATTCTTCTTTCTTATCTTTGGTATGGCTGCATCCTGTTCTCCGGAATAGAGTGCTACATCAAAATGATTGGAAAGAAGCGTTAATATTTCCTGCCGCTCTCTTCGTGTAATCTCACTGGCCAGCAAAAATTCAATTTCACGATGATTTACCGTAATCTCTCCATTCCACTGCTTCTGATAAACTGCATTCATTCTCTCTATCAAATCATCCGTTATAAAATCCGGCAGGAAATAGCCGCCATATACTTTTTTCTGAGCCGCAATCACACCTTCCAAATATCCTCTGTCATACTCTTTCAAAGGTGCCATATACTGTGAATAGACAGTCTGATATAATTTTCCTACCAGTGAAATCTCTGCCCCATATTCCTTTTTATCGACTTCTGTAACTGCAACCGGATAAAATGTTTCCACATCTGCTGCCAGTGGCAAATAGCCGGCATTGATTCCCTGTCTTTGATATTCTTCTGCCTGTCCACGGTCAAAAAAATACACTTTTGTATAGGAATTCTTCAGTGCCTGTACATTGCGGATATGAATCGGAGAATCATAGACCCACGCACGATAAGGCAGTTTATGATTCTGGCATACATCAGAAATAACCGGATTAAAATTTATAGAAATTACTGCATCATACGCCTGCTGCGAAATCCTCTTTTCCAATTGCTCTGCAAACCAATCATCCGATTCCCAGTCATTCATCTGATAAAAGAAGGTATCATAAGCAATATTCAATCTGTGTAACGCACGTTCCATTCCTTTTCCCATAAAAGAATGCCATTGCCAGAATAATATTTTCATCGTTCTCTCCTGCTTTGCAACGAAAAACACTGATACCTTTCGATATCAGTAGTTTTTTAATTCATCTTAACTTTGGCTACTTCTTCCAGTTTTTCAAAGAATGGTATCATGTCCTTCTCAAAGACTTCTGCAAGCTTCTCATCATCTTTTTCCTGATATATTTTGCTGAAATTTACAAACAAAGCATTTGCTGCCTGCTTATCAATAAGCTGCTCGATTTCATTGAGATAGTCCATTGTTCCATTTAAGACCTGAATTTCCCAGTTCATACCTTTGATAATGCTCAAAAGATATTCATCGGTATCCGGCTGACGATTTCCATGTAATTCTTCCATTACATTTCTCATAGATTTTAATAATTTCGGGCTGTACTCCATCAATACTTTTAACGCTTCTTTTTCTTCTCTTCTATTATCTTCCATGATATTTTCACCCTGGCACATCCTGTGCCGCCTTTCTATAGAATATATATCGGTTCATTCCTTCATTTTCACAATAGTATTTTCACTTTTCACTGCATTTTCTTTCCTGGGCATCTATTTTATCAATAAATGCAAGAAGCTTTTTCGCGCTCTGCTCCCAGGTATAATTTTCCTTTGCTTTCCTGTAAGCATTCTCTGCAATCATCTGCAGATTATCTCTTCCTGCCTCTTCCAGATAATCCGTAAGCAGTTCCGGAATCTTATAAAGTTCATTCAACCGGTACATGAGAATATCTTTCCCATCTGTAAACTGCTCTTTCAGATAAGTGCTTTCATCGGTAAGTACCACGCTATGCTGTAACATGCTGTTTGCAATCCGTTCCGTAAATCCATCCTTATGCCAGGCCATCACATTAAAAGATATAAGGCTTTTTTCCATGACTTCAAGGCTTTCTCTCATATCCACCGCTTCATGGATACGAAGATATGGCGAATCCCCAAACGGGCTCTTCTTCCAACTGTCCCCGAATACTTCCAGTGTAATGCCTGCTTCTAAAATTACCTTTACTGCTTTTTCCCGGTAATAGGACATGATGCAATAAATCATTGGTTTGACACCATCTAATACTTCTAAAAATTCTTCATCCGATAGTACAATTCCATCTTTTCGTAAGGATTCTTCCAATGCTTTCTCCGCAGTCTCTTCCGGGTGCTGTTTCATCTGAAACAGAAAATGGGCTGCTATCTTTTTAATGATTCCCTGGCTATTTCTGATCAGTGGCAGATAACTCCGATAGTCCGTATAGGTGCCAATAAAGGATATCTGATATTCCTTTTTATCCTGCGCCCCCCTCAAATTCCGCTCTGCTTCCTGTTTTCCATTCTCTCCTGCTGCCTTCTCACAACCTCCCGGAAAGATAATGGAACTTCCTGCAATTCTCGGATAATACTTTTCTATAAATGCCGCATAATTTCTGTCATGGGTTGCACTATAGCAATGCTCCGGCATTCTGATATAATGATTCTTCATCCAGATTGGATGGTCAAACTGGAAATTTATTTTTGGTCCCTTTATCAAATCATGTAAATAAATGCCTGCCTTCGGAAGATAAATATCAAAAAGATAACTCTGAAAGCCAATTACCGCCTGATATGTTTTTCCTGCATAAGCTGCCAGAGCAGCTTCGCCGCTCTGCTTCACATCAAAATATTCTACCTCTTCTCCAAGCTTCTGTAACGCTTCTCCCAGTTGCTCTGCAAATGTATTTAAAATGTTATAGCAGATTGGTTCTCCCTTATAGATTAAAATTGTCCCTTTCGCTTCTCTTATTCTATGCGCCATGTTATCTCCCGTCCGGATGCTGTACCTGCTTTTCCTGCCTTATTGTATAAGTTTCCACAAATTCACATAACCTTCGATAGTTTTCTTTTTCATCTACTGCAAGAATTTCCTCTGCTTTTCTGCGGCATGCTTCCTTCTTCTTCTCCATGAATCCTTTATCTTCACAATATTGATGTACCAGATTTACCATCGACTCAACAGAATCACAGGTGAATACCTTGCCCACATTTACCTGCACATCGCAGTTGTCCAGTGTCACTACCGGAATTTCCTGTAAAATTGCATACATGGCTCCGGTACCGCCGCCCTGTCTTGGCGGGTTCAAAAACAAATCTCCTATGGTCATGGTTTTCTGTAATTCTTCGGTATATCCAAGGAAATAAAAACGCTCCCGATATGCTTCTGCTATCCTTTTTTCCAGTGCCTCGCAATTTCCAATGACCGCCAGTACTGCTTTTGGATTTTCCTCTAGCATCGCATAAATAGTCTTAAGAAAATCCTCTGTTACTTCCTGCACCAGCCGGTTTCCCACCAGTAAAATTACGAACTTGTCTTCTGGGATGCCATAATTTTCTTTCTTCTCTTTTTCCACAACCACTGTATTTCCCACAATGGAATGTTTTACTTCCACAAACTGCTGGTACGGTTTCAGCCAGCTCTGATATCGTCTTTCTTCCGCCATGGTATAATCCGAAGCCAGTACGATAATCGGTGCATTGGTCACAGGAATTGTCTTAACGCACCTTCTGGTTAATACGGTAGTGAACTGTCGGCACAAATCAGCCAATATTGTTTTATCACCGATTTCAAGCACCCACTCAGGTGCTTCCTGCCATATCATTTCCGCCGCATCATAAAGCTGTTCCGGATAATTTTCCTGTGTAAAAAGCAGATTATAACCCTTCAGTTCCTCTCCTTCTATCTCTCCCTGAAATGCTCCTGCTGTATTCATAAAATTATTCCACAGACACTGCTTATACCACAACGGTGCTGTATTCCGATTTGGCATATAGGCGACATATAATACCACTTCGTAACCCAGTTCCTTTAAATAACGGTTCATCTGCAATGTTATTTCCGTCGGTGCATGCTGTCTTCCGATAAACTGTTTTGTTATCAGAACAATTTTTTTATTCCGTTTTTCCCACGGCAGATAGGAAAATTCCTTTTTATTCCGCTGTCTGATTTCATCCATCAATGCAGTATAAGCGTCACTGTTTCTCTTATATTCTGCCTCTTCATCCTTTATCATTTCACTGGCAAAAATTGTCCGCTGCAACTGATTCATTAATTCCACTTTCTGCCATAAATTCAAAGAGTCATCTGCCGTTAATTCTCCCATATAAGGAATGATTTTTTCATCCCGAAGAACCGCCAGCAGGGATGACCAGATGTAAATCTGCAATGTTATCGGAAACTTTGCCAATGACTGTTCTATTATGCGCAGCATATTCTGCTGCATCGCTGCATCAAATTTCTGGTAGCTTTCCTTTAACTCCCGCAGCGTTCCTTCTTCATATTCCCCTGTTGCATCCAGCTGCCCCAGTCCTCTTTGTAAAATCATAAAAAACTGTTCCATATATTTTCTTTTCGTCCTGCGACGATTTCTCCTTATTCTAACCTTGTTTCTTTCCACCGATTTCGTTACAATAGTTATAGTTATTATACTCTATATCCAAGGAAGAGGAAAGTTTATCATGAAAATACTATTCTACCGTTATGGAAGCATTTGCGAACCGGATATTATCGAAGCCATAAAGCATTTAGGGCATGAAGTATTCTGTATTAATCTTGAAATTACCGATAAAAATATTCCCACACAGACAGTCATCAAGCATGTTTCTGATACACTGTTATCATCTTCCTTCGACTGCATTTTCTCAATAAACTTTTATCCTGTTTTATCGGAAATCTGTAATATCATGAAGCTTCCTTATATCTGCTGGACGGTAGACAGTCCTGTCATGGAATTATATTCGGATTCCTATTCGAATGAATGGAACCGTATTTTTCTTTTTGATTCCATGCAATATCAGGACTTTGCGCCATATAACCCGGCTCATACCTTTTTCCTGCCGCTGGCAACCAATGTAAAACGTTGGGATTCCGTTCTTGCTGATTCCAATCCCGATTCTTATAAAAGTGATATTTCCTTTGTTGGATCGCTCTATACGGAAAAATGTCCTTATGATGCCATCAAGAATCCTTCCCCTTATCTCGAAGGATATCTGAATGGAATTATGGATGCACAGGAACAGATTTACGGTGCATTTCTTTTAAATGAATTGCTGCCGGATTCTATTGTCAAAGAATTTATTGACTGTATGCCGGATTATTATTTTCCGCCGGAAAAAGCCAGACGGGTTGACCGGGATATCATTGCACAGCAGTACCTTGGCATGAAGGTAACTGCCAATGAGCGGAAGCACCTTTTGTCCCTTCTTGGCTCCCATTTTTCAGTAGACTTATACACCGGAAGTGATGCAGACGCTCTTCCTGTCCACAATCGTGGACGGGTTAAGACTTTAACAGAAATGCCTCAGGTCTTTGCCCACAGCAAAATTAATCTGAACATGACCTGCAAATCCATCCGGAACGGTATTCCCCTTCGTGTCTTTGATGTTCTTGGATGCGGTGGCTTCTTACTGACAAATTATCAGAATGATTTAAGTGAATGTTTTACCATTGGAGAAGATTTAGACATCTATACCAGTCCTGATGACCTTCTGTCTAAATGCGAATACTATCTTTCCCATGAAAAAGAACGGAAAGAAATTGCCGAAAACGGCTATCAGAAAGTATTAAATCATTATACTTATGAGAAACAACTTCAGAAAATGTTATCCTCTGCGCTCTCTCTTTAATGAAAGGAACTCTATGAAAATATTATTTCTTGATTCACCGGCTTTTGCCAAAAAAGATATGTTAGAAGCATTTCATAACTGCAACATTGAAACCGATTTATTTATGCACGAGGATTATAATGTCCGCAAAAGTGCTGCCTATGATGCGGCTTTTGATGCTGCTGTAGAAAATACTTCCTACGACTTTGTATTTTCCTTTAACTATTATCCGATTCTGGCCACCTGTGCCCATCGGCATAATCTCCGTTATGTTTCCTATGTTTATGACAGTCCGCTGGTGGCTTTGTATTCCTTTACGATTACTTATCCCACCAATTATATTTTTCTTTTCGATTATCCGATTTACGAAGAGTTAAAGCAGGGGGGCATTGACCGGGTATTCTATCTGCCGCTTGCTGCAAATGCAAAAAGACTTTCCACCATGCAGGCAGCAGATTCTATCCTTGATATAATCTCTTCCGAGATTTCTTTTGTCGGTTCTCTTTATAACGAAGACCACCTGCTTTATGACCGCCTATATCAGAAGCTTCCTGCCTTTACGAAGGGATACCTCGATGCAATTATCGCAGCCCAGCAGCAGGTATATGGTGAATTCCTAATTCCCGGTTTATTAAATGATACCATCTTAAGTGATATGCAAAAATCCGTTCCATATGCGCCTAATGAAGACGGCATTGAAACACCGTGCTATATTTATGCCAACTATTTCCTTGCCCGGAAACTGGCAGAATTAGACCGCACTGCAATCCTAAAAAAGCTTTCCGCAGTGCATCAGGTAAAGCTTTATACCAATAATCCTACTCCGCAGCTTCCCAAAGTAGAAAACATGGGAGCAATTGACTATTATGAGATTATGCCTCTGGTTTTCCAGCATTCAAAAATTAATCTCAACATTACATTGCGCAGCATCCAAAAAGGTATTCCTCTGCGGGCATTCGATATTATGGGAAGCGGTGGCTTCCTGCTGACAAATTATCAGGAGGATTTCCTGAATTATTTTGTTCCGGGAGAAGACTTTATTTATTATTCTTCCTATGAGAAAGCTGATGCTTACGCCAGCTATTATCTTTCCCATGAAAAAGAGCGTCAGCAGATTGCTGCCAACGCCCTTGGTAAGATTTTAGATGCTCACACCTTTGAGCACCGGATTCAAACCATGTTGTCTATTTTATAGACGGTCAATAAATTTTACATGTAAATCTGCTATGAGGCGGTCTACCGCAGCTTCATAGCCTTTATACCAGGCTTTTGCACGATTGCATAAGTCTGGTATTGTTAAATCCGCAGATAACACATCATCCCCAATAGAGAATTCTATTTCACTGTTATAATATAACAGCAAATCCTGCACCGGCTCTTTCTGGATTTCTTCATTAAGATTTCCAAATTCTGTCAGCAGCTTCTTCTGCTCCTCTATATTTCCATCTTTGGATGCCTGTTCTAACTGCTCTGCAACTTCCCTTGCTTTCTTAATATTTTCCTTTACTTCTTCCAGACGCTTCGGCTCTTCCTTTATCTCATCGATAATATCCTGCCGTTCTTCTTCTGAAAATGCCAGTGGTACTTCCTGCAATAATTTTTCGAAATCAATTTCTTTCGTGCAGGAATCAATGACTTCTTTTAATGTCATCACTTTTGCGCCTTCTATTTTTGCACCGCCCTCTGTTGCATTGATTACCGTAATATCCTCCGGCAATTTTAAAATTTCATTTTCAATCCATTTCCGGTACATATCCATCTGATAGTCTGTATCCAGCATGGTTCCATCATTGCCCTTTACCTGCACAATGACACGTTTCTTCTGATGCTGCTCATTCTCTTTTTCATCCATTTTCAGACCGCTGTTATAGCTCTGTCCTCCGGTAAAAGCAAGGTCCTGGCCGATAAATACAATTTTCTTAAAACCCAGTGCCTTTACCAGCGAAAATGCGCTGGTAGAAATAGAACCTCCGGTTAAAATATCATCCAAGACATAGCCTTTTCTTTCTATTACAGCCTTTGCAAACATATTACACGGAAATTCATCATAGAAATGTTTGCCGGTATGTCTCTTTACGATTTCTTCTCTGGATATTGCCTCAAATACAAACGGAAATGTGCTGATATCAATTCCTTCAAAAAAGCGGTCTGCAACTCTTGCGTCTACCGTCATTCCCAAATCTGGTGTAATTCCGGCATTTACTACTGCCCGGAGTGCTGCATCCACCACAAGAATCAATGCTTTTCCTTTCGCCCGCTTCAGTTCCTGCACATTTTTATTTAAGGATGGTCCTGCCGCCACAATAATTGCCGGTACATCGCTCAAGTCCTCCTCCGCAAGACATTCTTTCAGATAATGGGTATCTGTCTGCCAGAGATAATCATACATATTACTGAGAGCATGTGCCGCAAACTCATCCCGGAAATTATAGATGGTATTCCGATATGTTTTCGTCTTATTCATGAAATATATCATAGTCTCTAACATATGTTTACATTCCTTCGGATAAATGGAATCATAATTCGGAAGAATACCAAGACGCAGCATCCGGATATTGTTGAAGCTGATACCGGATTCTAAATAATCCTGCAGCATGTTCTCTGACTCTACAATCAAATACACATTTTTCTTCTTTAAAAGTTCAGTATAATCAAAGGTCTCTAATGTTTTTTGGAAAATAGCAACGGATGGTTCATATACAATAAGTGTCATGGTCTCATCCAGCGTCTGCGCCAATGCTTCTATACTTCTTCCGTCTCCAAATCCCAAAAGAAAGAACACACTGTAGGAGCCTTCTTTTTCAAACTGGCTGACATACTGCATGGATGCTTCCTTTGGATTATATTTACTATTTAACCGGTATTCCAATCCGCCCTTTGTCACAATCGGATAAAGCATTTCATCTTCCGCTGCTTCATAGCGTATCTCTACTGATTGCTCCGGCTGTGCCGTTTCCAGATATTCATGAAGTCTTACATGGTGTTCCCGGATTGCCTGCATATTCTTTTCGTATATCGTCATATTATATCTCCCATCCCATATATCTGCCATATTCATAGTTCAGGCAATCTGCCAGTTCCATGATCTGATGATTCTGATATGCATGAATCAAATGTTCCAATATAGTAACTGCCTGTTCCTGTATTGCTACGTCGGTTTCACCTTTTTCTGTATAATATGTAATTTGTTCTAACAGGCTATCCTTTATCTCCTGAATATGTGCACCAATCCATGGATAAGTTTCCTCCTGCTGGTTCTGATACAACTTCCGGATTACTGCTTTCATTTCCTCTTGTAATTGACTATACTTTCCTGCTTCCACTTTATAGTACCTCGTCTTATCTCTTTTCTTCTATTCTACATGATACTAATCTTTTCGTCACTAAGAAAATAATTATCACTACCCGTGTAACAAAGAATGTGCCTTAGCACATTCTCGCACCTGCGACATCTAGCTTATACGCACCGTGCGCATCCTCGCGGAGCGCTTTTTTACTTTACAGGAAATCAATTTCCTGTAAAGTAAAAAATAAAGCCGACCCTTTCGGGTCAGCTTTACTTTTATGGTTGAGTACTTATGATTACTGAAGTAAGGATAATACACCCTGAGTAGACTGATTAGCCTGTGCTAACATAGACTGACCTGCCTGAGCAAGGATGTTATTCTTGCTGTATGTAACCATTTCAGAAGCCATATCTGTATCACGGATACGGGATTCTGCTGACTGAGTATTCTCAGATGTGGTATCCAGGTTGGCAATTGTATGCTCCAGACGGTTCTGGATAGCACCCATTGCTGAACGCTGTTTAGAAACAACTTCGATTGCATCCTGAACTGATTTCATGTAAGAACCAGCTTTTGTAAATGTACTTACACTTAAAGTTTTCTTAAGACCAATCTTTGTTGCACACATATTAGCAATTGAGAAGTCGATAGACTGTCCGGAAAGGGCACCTACCTGTAATTTCATCTGTTTTGTTGCTCCAGAGAAAGTACCATCTAACAGGTTCATTGTGTTGAACTGTGTGGTAGACTGGATACGGTTGATTTCAGATGTTAACTGATCCAATTCAGCACGGATAGCGCTTCTATCTACAGAAGTGTTAGTTCCGTTAGCTGCCTGTGTAGCAAGTTCGTTCATACGCTGTAAGATAGAATGTGTTTCATTTAATGCACCCTCAGCGGTCTGTACTAAAGATACACCATCCTGTGCGTTTGAAGAAGCTTTGTTAAGACCACGAATCTGGCTTCTCATTTTCTCAGAAATGGAAAGTCCTGCTGCGTCATCTGCTGCACGGTTGATTTTGTAACCAGAAGATAATTTCTCAGTTGATTTTGCCTGTGCACTTGTTGTGATACCTAACTGTCTGTTTGTGTTTGCTGCCTGTAAATTGTGCTGTACTACCATAATTAATTCCTCCTTGAATTTAACGTCGCTTCCTTGCGACTACTTGTTTTTTGTTACAGATATCTTATCGGCCGTACGCTCCTCAAATCCATCTGCTAAGTAACAATATCTTGTTTACTTGTTATATATATCGGACGGTCGTCTCAATACTTTATAGTAAATGGAAAAATTTTTTAAATTTTTCCAGTCTACTTCTTATTATCCAGAAACGTAGAATCCGGTGTTCCCATTTTCATCATATTTCTGTAATAGGAATTCACCGCCTGTCTGGATTTCTTTACTTCCTTAATCTGCTTCTTCACGGAAGTAAATTTCTGCTGCATCAATACCTGATTGCGTTTTTCCTGGCTCTGGATTGCAGTGCTCTTGTCCATGATTGCGTTAATATCCCGCTTCATCTGAGCAATGTCTTCCGAATATGCCCCTCGGTTCTCTGTCAAATCAGCTCGAACCCGGTCATAAATCTGACTGAATCCGTCATCTAACTTTGATAACTGCTCTACCAGATCTGCCTTACGGTTCAGATTTTCTTCCAGTTCATCCGGATCTAAATCCGGATTTTCCAGCATGTCCTTCTGCAATACATTTAATGCCATAATTGTATCCAGCAGTTCTATTTTTTTCGTAAGGCTCTGTTTTAAGATTTCAATATAGCTGTTATTTGCTGTGTGCAAGCTTCATTACCTCTTTCCAAGTATCACGCATGGTGCGAAGGTGTACCAGTACTTCCTCTAAAATTTCTTTATCTTTTTTCATGTTTGCCTCAACCAGACGTTCCTGTAAGTACTTATACACATTTTCAAAGTCCTTTGCAACCGGATACTTATGATTTAAGGTTGCCTGAAACTCTTCTATGATATTTTCTACTTTTACAATATTTGTATGGGCTTTCTGGATATTATTCTCCTCAATTCCCATGATTGCAATATTACAGAATTTGATGGCACCTTCATAAAGCATCAGTGTCAATTCTGCCGGAGAAGCAGTCATAATCTTACTGTTCTGATATGCTGCATATCCATTGTTCATTGTCATCGTGTTACCTCCATGTATTTTCACATTATCACCGGTCTATACCTGTGACTGACATTTATCGGCACTTATGAACCTAAGAGACCTGACAGTGAGGATGTAGACTGCTGTAATTTTGCCAGTGCAGTTTCCATCGCCGCAAATTTCTTATAATAAGAATCTTCCATCGAAGTAATCTTATCTTCCCACTTCTTAATGGTGGTAGTGTAATTGCTATACTCTTTTGCCATCTGCTTATCATTATAAACAGTCATTGCACTGCTCAGAGAATTAGAGCGCATCTTGGTATCAATCTCATTGTATACACCGGTAACAAGCTGCTGCATGAATGCCGTAACTGTATCCGGGTCTTCCTGTAACATCTGTTTTAACTTATTGGTCTTAGAAGAAACCGCTGAATCATCTGCATCACCATCAATATGATAAGCATTTTCCTCATTCTCATCTGCATTGAGATATCCCAGGGTTGAAATACCAAAGCTGGAAAGGCTGTAACTCTTGCCATTCACAGTATATCCCTTATACATGGCACTGGTCATGGAATTTAAAAGATTACCCAGACTGTCATCCCGGCGAAGCAATGCACTCTTTACCTTCTTCTCCCATTCCTCGACTTCAGAATCTGTCATGGCATCTTTTTCTTCCGTTGTCAACGGCTCATATCCTTTGGCAGAATCTGCATTGTAAAGAGAAGTCATCTCATTAATCAGGGAATTATATTCTTTTAAGAAATCTTTTATTTTCTTGTATACACCGTCTACGTCATTCTTTACCGTCACATTAATCTCACTGCCCTCTGTTGAAGCCAGCGCCTCAATCTTCAGTCCGTTAATGCTGAAGGAGTTAGAGGATGACGTATATTTTGCATTATTTACATAAATCTCTGCATCCTGGCCATCTACGCGGGTTGCATCCGTATTATACTGTGTCTTGTCAGCTGCATTGGCAAGCTGTTTTACCGCATAGGAAATACGTGCCTCTAGCGTCGCCTGATCTTCCCCGTTATCTAACAGGGCATATTTTTCAAGAACAGCCTTATTGTCACTGATAATCTGATTCTGGGCAGTAATACTGTCCTGCTCTTTCGTAATCTTATCATTGTATGCATTGGTAAGTTCTTCTATGGATGCATATTCTGAATCTGCTACCCCCTTATAAGCATGCTGTACACTGGTAATGAAATCATTCATATCCGCTTTTTCATCAGCTGTCAGGGTGTCATCAGCTGCCTGGGCATCATACTTGTCTACTGCTGCCTTTGCCGCCGCAAATTCTGCAATGGTAACCTGTTTTACATCTTCTCCGGCATTTTCATCCTTCTTCTCAACAAGGCCTGCTTTGGCTGCAAGGGCATTCAGGCGGTCTGTACCGGTTGCTTTTTTATCATCTGCGACTGTATCGTCTGCTACAATCAGCTTTCCTTCTGAATCTCTTTTAAAGTTTCCATCATCATCCAATTCATATGTTTTGGATAAATCAGCTTTGGACATAGCTGCCAGTTCATCCAAATCACGGATTTCTCCTGCATTATCAAGTCCCTTATATGCATTCATCATGGTCTCATAGGAAGATGCATAATTTACCTTTGTTGTATAACCGGAAATCTTAGAGCGTGACTGTGTAATGCTGTTATTGGCTGCTGAGATTGCATCCTTGGAATTCTGCAGATCCGCAAGAATCTGTGCTATATCCTGTCCATCATACGCTGCCCATGACTTATAATTCTCTGTATTGCTCTTGGAAGCTACCCTCAAGCCCAGTGCCTTTAATGCTGTACTTCCATTGGCATCTACTCCTGACAGACTGAAATCATTGGCTGCTCCCGTTCCGGATGCTGCTACATAAATTCTCTGGTTCGTAGCATCATAAGATGCTTTTACGCCTGCGTCATTTAATTTAGATACAAAATTACTTACGGTTGTATCTGCTGTCACTTCAATAGTGCTGGTCTTTCCGGCAGATGTCACTTCAATCTTTCCACCGGCAAAGCTGTCATCACCCAATAACTCGCTAAGCTTGGTTGCTCCGGTTGTAGAAGCTGCTAACCGACCGCCGGTAAGATAACCGGACTTTGCCACCTGATTAATCTTTAAGCTGTAGCTTCCGTTTACAGCAGTACCCTCTGCACTGACACTTGCCTTGGTAGTATCCGACACCGACGCCATCTTGGTCTTATACGCAGAACTGTACTTTAAGCTTGTCATGTTACTGTAAAGACTCTTTACCTTTTTATTTAATGTCTTCCATGCATCCTGCTTCCAGGAAAGCTTGGTCCGTGCTTTTACATATGTATTTTTCTTTACATTATATGCAGATACGAGCTGTGTAACAATCGACTCGGTATCCATTCCTGACGCTAATCCTGATACTCGAATTGCCATCTTAAGTACCTCCTATCTCTTCTCGTCTACCATCAGCCCTGCCATCTCCCAGAGCTTCTGTATCATGTCAAGTGTCTTCTCCGGCGGATATTCTTTAATCACTTTCTTGCTCTCTTTATCCACAATCTTAATGGTAACACGATTAGTTCCTTCGTGGATACCAAAGATTGCTTCTGTATGAGACTGGCTGCGATTGATGCTTTCCACCGCCTTCTTAACCTGTTCCGAGGAAGAGGCAGTTGCTTTTTCTTCTTCTGTTGGATTCTGACCCTGTGCTGCTGCATTTTCTAATACACTGGCATTTTCCTGCTGCATTTCATCTGCACTTGTCTGTAATCCTTCTGTTGTTACTGCGGAACTTTCTCTTATTGTTCCCTGAACCGGAGAACTTCCCTGATACACCGATCCACTGTTTCTGATTGATTCAATTGACATTGCTTACACCTCCATGTGCTTCTTGTCATTTCCGTTTACCATTGTTCTAACTCTTATATCGGTAGAACCCGTAAATTTATTTAGCGGTTACAGTAAATTTTTCAAAGCTTCTAACCCATCGGCTTTAAGAGAAGCTTCATTCTCCTTCTGAATCTGTAAATATACTTCTTTCCGGTATACCGGCACATTCTTCGGTGCGCAGATGCCGATTTTAATCTGGTCTCCTCTGATCTCCAGTACTGTTATCTCAATATTGTTATTGACAACAAGGGATTCTCCCTTTTTTCTTGTTAATGCCAGCATCTTATTCACCTGCCTTCTTCTTTGCTTCTTCTAAAATTTCATAAATTCTGTATCTTACCGGCAGGTCATCCTCTACGATTATCTGACTCGCTTTTCTTGTGTCTGTATTAATTACAATCGGTGCTTTTAAGTTCACTGCAAGTTCTTTGATATTCTGCGGCACGGTAACTGTTACCAGTACATAAAGGTTATCCTCTTTTATGGTTCCAAGATTCTTTAACAATTCCTCTTCCACACTTGGATTATATGTTTCACAAACGAACAGCGGATCCATTACCGGAAATGCTATCTCTGGCTCGTCCATGGACTGTAACCAGGAAATGGATGGTCTGCCCTCTTTTTCTTCATCGAAGATTAAGGTAAACTTCTTCATATCCGGAAATCCAATGATTCCGTCCTCAAATGTTATGATTTTGCTTTCGTCAATTTCTATTTCCCCAAACAATCTTGTTGCTGCTTTCATGCCAGTTTCTCCTTTCTTACAGATAATCCAGTAAAGTCTGTCTTTCTAATTTAGCGGCCGCCTGTAAAGATGCCTGATATGCAGTATAGGAAGAAGTATAGTCAATGATAATCTCTGATAAATCCTTATCCTCATTGTCTGATTTTAACGCCTCTACCGTCTGCTGCTGATTAGACATGCGGTTCTTTGTAATATCAAGCTGCTGTCCCTTGCTTCCCACATCCGTGATTGCAAGGTTTACATCTGACATATAGCCTTCGAATTTCGTCAATCCCCTGTTAAATACTGTCTGCAGCTGATGGTCTGCATAATCTGCCTGTTTCTGGGCAGCAGCCAGACAGCTTTCCAAATATTCCTGGTCGTCCTTTGAGGAATACTGGCTTAAGCCTTTCATTTCCTTAATGTTATCCACTACACTATGTGCGTCAATCGCTGACTGCACAATGGAAGTAAGATTATCTAAATCTCTTGCGATATCAGAATTGAACACTGTGCTTGCCTGTGTATTTACCACCAGTGTCTGATTCGATGCAATGGTATATTCAATATCCTGCCGGACTCTCTTTCCGTTTTCAAAATTAGTATATTGGATTGGATTAGCTGCATCTGTATTATTGGTACAGTCAAAATAATTCTCCGGTCGTAATTCTCCTTTGGAAAATCCGGTCTTATCATAATTTACAGAAACCGTTGCTCCGAATGATTTCAGATTTGATGCCAGCGTTTTTCCCATCAGGAATTCACCGGTGTCTTTATTAAATACGATGTCATTATCTGCTATTGCATAAGAAGACGCTTCTAAATCACTGGTGGTAACAGTGGTAACATTCAGCTCTTTCGTGGTCATCTGTCCGGTTGCTGTGTCTTTATAACTGTAACTGATTTTTCCACCAGTAATATCGGTAATATTGTCATAGGAAAGGCGCAATCTGTGCAGTGTAGTATTCTCCGGTGTACCCGGTGCTGTCTTTGCAGCTACGTCTGCAGCTGTCGGGGTCTTAACATTTCCATAGGAATAATTATATTCTTCGATTTTATCTGTGGATAAATACTCGCTGATATTATAAGCCTCTTTGCTGTCTGCCTGGAATGTCAAGGTTGAATTCGTCTTATAACCGGTAAATACTGTTCTTCCCGCATAATCTGCATCACCTTCAGAATAAATCTGGTCGCTTAAGGACTGTAACTGTTTTAAAATAGTCTTACGGTTTTCTTCCGTCAGTGTTCCATTGGCTCCTGCATCACACTGGGTGTGAATGGTAGTCAGCAGCTTTTTCATGTTAGTAAGAGAGGTTTCGGTAACATCTAACCACGCCTCTGCATCCGGAATATTTTTTTCATAATACTGATTAATCTGGCTTAAACTGCTGCGCAGCCGAAGTGCACGGATAGCAATAACCGGGTCATCGGATGGCCTGCTGATTTTCTTCTGTGAAGTCATCTGATTATTCAATGTATTCACATTGGTCTTGTTTCCATTGATATTTATTTTGGTATTGCTCATGATCATGTTATTGGTTACTCTCATTCTAACAAACCTCCTTATACTCCGGTCTCTAAGATTAATCTGTCATACATCTCTGCCATAACAGAAACCATCTTGGATGCCAGATTGTATGCATTCTGGAATTTTACCAAGTCCAGTGCTTCTTCATCTTCATCTACACCGGATACAGACTGTCTCTGCATATCGATAGTCGACTCTATATTGGAATAATTCTTGCTGAAAAGCTCCGCTTCTTCTGTATCTACAGAAATATCCGAAAGCAGACACTGTAAGAAAGCATCCGCCCCCGTTCCACGGTAAAGCTTGGTATCACTCTCTAATTTCTTCAATCTATCCAGCAATGTATATTTATCCACACCATCGGTGTACTCTGACCTGGTTACTGCTGCAAATCTTCCCGGGTCTGTTATGGACTCTGAATTTACAGCAAAGTTTAATGCTGTCAGCTGATAATAGGTATTGGAACCGGAGGATATCTGCGTATCTGTAAAATCATATTCTCCGCCTAAAGCTCTCTTTCCTACAAAGAAGCTTCCCATTTCTTTTCCATTTAAATCCACTGCAGGATCATTTGCATCTCCCCGCTCAATATCATTAAATGCTTTGGTAAAGCTCCTTAAGAACTGGTTCATCTGGGACATATAGTACGGGATTCCCATGGCATCCACACTCTTTCCAATGCTGACACTTTCTCCTAAGAACTTGCTTCTCTGGGATGCATTTAACTCCTGTTTTAATGTAAAAGTATAACTTCCATCTGCATTCATGGTAAAATCGGAATAAAGGTAATCATTGTTTAATACGGTTATGATTCCCTGTTCTGCAATGGATAATTTCTCTACATCCGTCATAGATGGATTCTTTACGGTAATCTGTGTTACGGTTCTTCCATCTACCACAGTATTCTGGATACTTCCGGCTTCTGTTCCTATTTTACCGGTAAAGTTCTCTGCATTATTTCCATCCCGCATTTCAAACAAAGCTCTTAAGCTTCCACCCATGGATGCACTGGCTGCATTGAATTTAACTCCAGTATCTGACCAGGTCAGGTCATATAATCCATCGATATCAGTCTGGTTAATCTTCTGCTCTCTCGCTTCATAAGAGAGGGTACGGTAATCGTATCCGTCCACCATGGTCTGTCCATTGATTTTCACGGTGTATTTATTAATTCCAAGATCCATATCCGGATAGTTACTGTTGGTAATCGGCACTTCTGATATTTCAACCGGAACAATTGCGGAAAGTTCATCCACCAAAAGTGCTCTCTTATCTCTCAGCTCATTGGCATGTCCACCATTGATTTCCACCTGATTAATCTGCTTATTAATCAATGCAATTTTCTCTGCAATGGAGTTTACATTATCTACAGTAGACTTAATCTCATTGTTTAAGGTTCCCTGTAATTCCTGAAGGTTCGTAGCAACTCCGTTAAAATAGGTAGCAAGACTCTGGGCGCTTCCGATAAACTGCTTTCTTACATTCTCATCAAAGTTCGTATGCTGTGTGGTATCCAGATTATTAAACATGGTTTTTAATAATGTGGAAAAACCCTTTTCCGTATCATCATCTGTAAAATATGTCTGAATCTGTTCCATATAGTAAAGACGTTTCTGATACAATCCAAGGTTTCCATTATTATTCCAGTATTTCGTGTCATAATAGCTGTCCCGGAGTTGTGTGACAGAAACCGCATTTACTCCGGTTCCGGTGGTTCCGTATTTTGCATTGACACGCATTCCTTCACCGGCTTCTTTATTCGTTACCTGTTTACTGTAACCCTTGGTCTGTACATTGGATACGTTATTGGCAGCAGTATTTACAGATGCCTGAAATGCATTTAATGCAGATGCTGCTATATTTAATCCAAAAAATTGTGACGGCATATTCCCACCTCTTCCATATTACAATCCGTTAATTAATGTCTCTATCATGTCACTTACCACATTCATAAAACGGCTGGCTGCATTGTAAGCATTCTGGAACTGAATCATACTGGTCAGTTCCTCGTCAGAAGAAACTCCGATTACCTGCTGACGCTTATTATCAACGGTATTTACCGTGTTATTCAGTGTCTCTGACATGGTATTGTAAACAGAACCTGCTGTTCCTGTTTCACCAATCATCTGTGCATAATATTCCATAAAGGTACATTTACTGGTAGCATTCGGATTCAAAGAAATCTCACTCTTCTTCCACATCTCTGTAAATGCGGTACCAAGCTGCTGCGCTACCTGTTTATTATTACTATCCTGTGTCAGATGCGGGATGTAAGATGGCTGGCTGATAATTTCATCATTTACCTTAAGGCTGGACAAGGTATACATTTTAGAAATATCTGTTGCACTTTCCTCATTGTATACATAGTATGTCCTGGTATTTCCAGCCGCATCCGTTACATTCACCTCTGTATAGCGATCCGTTCCTACCCTGGAAAACAGCTCCTGCGGCGGAAGCTTTCCATCGCTTCCTACTGCGCAGTTATCTGTATCTAAAACTTTCATTCCCTGTGTAATGGTAAACGCATTTCCATCTGCTGTTGTTCCGGTTAAATCTGTGCCGGCATATTCTACATTCGGACAGAAGATATCATTGATTGCTGTAACCAGTTTATGTACCAGCTGGTCTAATTCTGCTTCTGTAGAAAGCATTACAGACATTCCTGCATCATCATTATATTCCTGACGGGATTTTCCTTCTATATCACGGTAATCTGCCACATAATTTCCACGCTGCATTACCAGTGCCTTCAATTCTCCGATGTCAGTGTTATAAGCAGATGAAATATCTACATTAAAGTTAAATACATTGGCTGTCTGTCCACGATTCGTATCTGACATCTGCGGCCAGTATGGTGTAATATAACCGGTCTCGTCATCTACGCTTTTTCCCATCTCATATACCTGGGCACGATTTACGAAATCAACACCTTCTATTGAAACAAATACAGTTCCATCGTATTTCTCATCATAGTCGATATGAACCAGACCTGCCAGTTCGTCCAGTGCGTTATCCCGCTGGTCTCTTAATTCCATTGCAGTCTCGACTCCACCAGCCTCGATTTTTACAATGTTTTCGTTTAAATCATAGATTTTCTTTCCCAGTTCATTAATCCGGTCAATATCTTTGGAAATTTTTGTATTTAAATTATTCTGATAGTTCTGTAAACTTGTGTAAACGGCTTTCGCCCGGCTGATAAACAGACTCGATTTCTGCATTACAAGGTTCTGGTTTACCGAATCAGACGGATCTTTGGAGAACTCTTCAAATGCAGTATATAAAGACGAGATACTATCCTGGAATGCTTCTCCCTCCAGCTCCTGAAAATATGTATAAATTTCATTGGTTGCAGAGTAGCATGCGGAATAAAAAGACTGTCTTCCAGTCTCTGTACGATATGATTTATCTAAAAATATATCTCTTGAATGAATGACATCTGCAATACTTACACCAAGTCCGGACTGCTGATTACTGATTGCTGCATTTTTATCAAATGTATTGTAATGGCGGTCCGCCTGAATGACCTGCTGGCGCACATATCCGGTTGTGTCAACATTCGCAAGGTTATTTGCTGTCGTATTCAAGGCATTCTGGCTTGTCCGAAGTCCAGAAGAACCAATATATAAACTTCCCATTCCATTTGCCATGGTACTTTTCCTCCTGCCTACTGTTTCGTGTCAAAAGCGCTGCTTCCTAACAAATCTCCGGTATTGTATGCAGATTTGTTATAATTTGCCGTTTCCGGTGCCTGTCGCAGGCTCTTAAACAAGGTCAGGTCAAACTCCACCATCTCTAAGGACTGTTTTATCAGTGCCTGATTCTGTGTGTTTAGCTGTGCCATTTCCTTTAACGTCCTGTGAAGTTTATCCCGAAGTGAAATAAGGCGGCTTTGTTCTTTTGGCTGTGATTCCAGTATCTGTATCATGGTCTCAATGGTAAAATCATCCTTTGATTTACCCAGTACATCTGCCATATCCTGTAAGATAGTTCTGCGGCGCACTTCATATCCATGAAGCACATCTGTCATTTCCTGCTCCATTGCAGTAATTTCTTCCAATCTCTTTACATTTCCGGCAACCAGTACATCTGTCTTCTCTTTTGAAAGAACAATCAACTCCTGATATTGTTTATCTTCCTGCAGAAGTACATCTGCCAAATCCTCCATCAAACTAGCCACGGCTTATCCTCACTTCTTACTTCTTCATTTCGTTATATTTTGCCAGTAACATACTTGCAAAATCTCCGGAATCCACATCATATTTTCCTGACTGGACACTTGTTTTCAGTTCTGCTACTTTATCTTCCCTGATATCCGAAGCTTCTGCGACTGCCTGTTTTGCGATCTGGTAATCTCTTCCCAACTGGGAAATCTGCACTTCATCCCTGCCTGTGCTTACACCATATGGTTGCTGTACTTTACCAGTCTTACTTGTTTTATATATGGATGCGATCTGGTTATAAGCTTCTATACGCATAACGGCATCTCCTTTCTTCCTTGAAATGATTCGCATTTCTGCTGTCTAATCTATTTATCGGACGTTTCTTTGGAAAACTTAGTGCAATTTTAAGAAAATATTTTTTCCTCCTGTTACCAGTCTGTAGTGCCTGCCTGCAGCAGCTTCTTGCGTAAAATAGCCCCGGCATCACTGACACCGGGGTTATCTCTTTTATTTTCATTCTTATATAATATCCTTAATGGATAAAATGTGACGTTTCATATTTTCAAAATACTGATTCATCATGCGATATGCATTTTCCATGCTGCAATAATGATTCTCTGCAAGATTAAGAAGTGCATCCTCCACCTGGTAAATCATCTTATCATTGATATGGTACTGTAATGCTCCTTTTTCTACCTGAAGATACTTTGTCTTAATCTCAGGCAGTCCCAATGTTTCATTGAGGCTGCTTCCTCTTGCATCTTCTTCCAGTAATATGGAGAGGTTTCTTCTGGAAAGGTTATAGATATGAGCATGTACACGAAATCCGATATGCAAATCGCAGTCATCATATACTTTAAATCCTTCATCACTGCCTGATATATCCATAAAATGCACATTCAGTTCCTTCATAATTGGTTCTATTCCAAGCCTTGCATCCGGGAAGCCTCTATGGCAGACAAAATATATTTCACAGTTTCCAAAGAATCTTCTTACAAACTGGGTCAATTCTACTGCCAGACCCCAATTCGCCATGTTTCCGCAATCCGAAATACAGATTTTTCTACTGGATGTCAGCCCTTTTCCGGTATATCTTGTAATTCCAATATGTTCCAAATCATACCATGCCGGACAACCTGTCATCGCTATATTATCGTAACCATTGTTGCGCAATACATTCACGGTTGCAATATCCCTGCATCCCATCTTCAGGCCTTTTTCCATTGCTTTCTGAAACAGTGCCCTCATAGGTTCTTCAAATTGATAACTATACTGGCTGACCACATCTGAATTGTGTTCCCACCATCCCATGCCAAGGAGCATAACTGGGATTTTAATTTTATTTAAATCATCTGTAACTGGTGCCATCCTTGGATAAAATCCATTACAATATCCAGGTCCACCGGCAAACACTAAAATATCGCAGGCATTTATTTCTGGAAGTTTTTCTTCCAGACTCTGATTTCGATAATATTCCACGATTTCACTGTCTGGATAAAAATATTTCAGTAATGAAATTGCCCGGTTCTTTATCAAAAAATCGCCGGCATTAATAATTGCTCCGTGTAATACAGCTATTTTCATCTCCGTCACCTCTCTTCTTTTATTTTACGTTTCCTTTTAATAGTATCTGTAACTTCTCACCGGATGGCTTGCAGTATACACGATTGACAGAATTAAAAGCAGTACACTGATTCCCGCCAGCACAATGGTTGCAATTGCAAGTCCTTTTTTCTTCGTCTGTAAGCCCTGGAATCCACACCAGAATTCCAACACAATTATAATTGCTCCGTATGTAATACCAAAGAAGGATAACAGCAGTCCCACCAAGCTGATTACAAAACCTGCAATCGTCCAGTTCTCCCTTGTCTTTCTGGATTTCTCCACAAACTGATTGGCACTGTTCTGTGGCGGGATATACCCCTGCTGTGGTGGCATGCCCTGCTGCATCGGTGCTCCCTGCTGCATTGGCATTCCCTGCTGCATTGGCATTCCCTGCTGTGGTGCCATACCCATCATATCAATGCGATGCAGTTCTACAAACAGCGGTTCTAAATCATCCCGGAAAGATTTCTTTGGAATGGCACCTACAAAGCCTTCCAGCCCTCTTGGTTTCTCAAAAGTTCCCATATATGCCAGCACAATCACTTCTGTTCCATGAATGTAATATTCTATAGAACGTTTTCCCTTCATCCACGGGTCATTAAAGAAATAATAATTGGCATTTGGCTTTGGCATCTGTACATACTGGTTGGCTGCCAGATAATTCTGAATCACCTGGTTAATCACTGCCGGTGCCGCATGCACGCTAAATCTGTATTCTGTTTTTTCTTTGCTCATTTTTCCTTCTCCTTTATATTATGTAAACCGCCTTTATTCCATCGGGCATCCCCGGCGTTCCGGTCCTTCCATGCCGCTTACATACCGGGCATTGAATTCCATATTAATCTCCCGGAGTTCCTTCTCTCCATCAATGTATGCCTGATACATTTCCACGATTCCGGCACTGCATCCATCGCAGGTTGCAGAAATATTTCCCAAGGATTCTGCAACAATTGCCTCACGTTCTTCTTTTGTTGTATCTTTGATTAAATATCCGCTCATCCTTATTCTCCTTACCAATCACTTTTACACAAACAGCTTCTTCACATTTTCAGCATCAAAGGTTACGGATGGCACATGGTCTACTTCAATCTGATAAAGGGCATTGGCTGCTAAATGTTCCGCTGCCTGTTCTAAATCACGGATACCGGAAGTATGCTTAAACTGCTCTACAATTGCATCCAGTCCATCCTCTGTTACAACACATTCACCCTGATGCAGGCCGATTCGTTTTAATACCTTCGGCAGTGCAAACCGGGAGAAGATAATCTTCTTTTCTTCTGATGTATAATCCGGGATATCAATTACTGCAAAACGGGATAAAATCGGTGCACTGATATCGGCTTTATTGTTAGCAGTAGCAATCGGATAAACTCCCACGGTCGGAACCATACATTCCATATAGTTGTCGGTAAATCCAAGGTTATCTAACAAGGTTAACAACACATCTGCCGGGTTTCCGTTTCCTTTGCCAGATGCTGCTTTATCTAACTCATTGATAATAAATACCAGATTGGATTCTCCTGCCATGGAAAATGCTTCCATGATAATTCCAGGCTTTGCATTGGCATAGATACGGGAGCTTCCGGTCAACTGCTCCGGGTCATTGATGGAACTCATATCCAGTGTTGTCCAAGGCAGCTTTAAGATTCTTGCTACCGCATAGGCTATCTGGGATTTTCCGGTTCCTGCCGGTCCCACCAGAAGCAGTCCATATGCCGGCAGGGTATGGGTTCTGTTAATCTGAATGATGGTTTCCATGATACGCTGTTTTACTTTCTCCATGCCATATAACTCTTCATCGAGAATCTTTCTTGCTTCCACCGGATCAATTGCCTCAAAATAATTGCTCTTCCACTGGATATTCATCATAATAGACAATGCTCTCTGGGCATGACGGCGTTCCTCCGGTGATACCTCATGGGAGCGTGCTACTGCAAGGTTTCTTCTCGCCCAGAGGCGGATATTATCCGGCATGGTTCTGCCGGCGCAAGTCATAAAATCGGAAATGCTCTGTAAGCTGGTCAGCTTCATATCATCTCCATTTTCATCCTCTTCTTCCTCGTCCATTTCCTCTGTCGGTGCACTGCTGGCAAGAAGTCTCTCTATCATAAACTGTAAAAACCCATCCTCTGCCGACAATTTGGTTCCTGCACCAAAGGTTGTCTCCCGAATCTTGTATACAGCATACCCGTCTTCCCGGTTTTCTCCGGAAAGGCGCACACTGATATGATTTTCTCCCAGCCATTTAATCAGGCTGACAAAACGTGCATCTACTTTTAAAATATCTGCGCTGTAAGTCTCGCTTTCCTCTTTAAATTCAAAAGCAGTCTGCTGGCTCTGGTTTGCAAACACTCCTCCGGAATGATGTTTCCAATGACGGCTCTTATTGTCCAGTACGAGAATCGGCTCCTCCGCTGTCTTCTCCTTCTCGTTGGACTGAAACGTTGTATAAGTGCATATGGACTCTGTTTTCTTCTCACCCGGTGCATTGCTAAAGTCAAAAACTGGCATTTTTCTCTCTCCTGTATCTTTTTCATAGGTTCTTTCCATATACAAAGACCTTTTCTCTCAGAATACCACAAGGGTTCTGAAAAGAAAAGGTCTTGCTGTTTTGTTTTATTATCTGCTGTTATTCTACGCCTTTTAAGATTTCTACCATATCAAGCTTGCGGATTCGTTTCGAGAACATGAAGCTTACCAGCATCGAAATTGTCATAACCAGAATACCGGCTATGATATAATCCACCGGTGCCAGTGACAGATTATAATCGAAATTCTCTCCATTGGTATTTATCATTGCATTTAATGACACATTTCCAAGCGGTGCTCCAATAAGGATTCCGATGATGCTAAGCCACAGATTCTGCATGCTTAAAATTCTTCTTATCTTAGAGGAACGCAGTCCCAATACCTTTAAAGTTGCAAATTCTTTTACTCTTTCACGAAAGGAAAGTACGCCGGAATTATATAATACGACAACTATCATAAGTATGGAAAACACTGCCATCATACCTACCATCATATTCATGATTTCCATACTGCTTTCATAGGCTGCCTGCATTTCGCTCTTACTGTTTACTCCGGTTACATAATCAAGGTCGGTCTTGTCTTTTGCTGCTTTATCATCCGTCATCAGAAAGCTTGGTATATATTCCGCACCTGTTTTCTCATAATCTTCTCTAAGATATGCAATTCCCTGGGACTCAAGGCTCCGGTAAATGGTTCCAACCTTTGCTTCATACCAGGTATTTTTCGTATAAAGATGCCAGTATACGGTATCTCCTACCTTTACATCAAGGTCGGCTGCCAGCTTACGGCTGATGCCGATAGTTCCCGGTGTCAGATTTTCCACCTGATTATTTAAATCCAGTATATTATAGAGATTCTTTCCTTCTAATACTGTGATGGTCTCTTTCTTCTTTTCTTCTGATGGAGCATTTTTCTTCTTTGCCACCTCTATCTGGTTTACCATCACTACTTCGCCATCCAGTTCTTCCGCCATGGCATCGACATCTTCCGTCTTAGCATCCTCAGAGAATTTAATCTGATATTCGCCTGCACTCACACGGTTAAAATTGATTTCCACCATGCTTCCCAGCAGCTCATTACAGCCAACCGCATATACCATAAGCAGCATGCCTACTGCTGTTCCGATCACACACATAAAGCTGCGCAGTTTTGCCCTGGAAATATCCCTGAGATTATACTGGCTGGTAAAAGAAAGTTTTTCCCAGAATGGCAATTTTTCAAAAATACAGCTCTTTCCTTTCTTCGGTGCTGCCGGCCGTAATGCTTCTGCCGGTTTAATACGAAGCAGTTTCCGGCAGCTCATATAGGATGCAAGCACACATACTGCCACGATGCCTGCTGCAATGATAAAATACATCGGATGGAATACCGAATGCAGACCCGGCACGATATACCAGTTTGCAAACATACCAATGACTGCCGGGCTTCCCCACAAAGTTCCTGCCAACAGTCCAAGAACGACTCCAACTACCGAAACAACAAGACTGAAACTGATATAATGCAGCATGATTTTATGCCGTTTCAAACCAAGGGCATTCATGGTTCCTATCTGGGTACGCTGCTGTTCTACCATTCTTCCCATGGATGTTGCAATTACTAAAATTGCGATTCCCACAAATATAATGACAAATAAATAGGAAAATGACTGATGTTGTTCTAATTCACTGTCTAATCTTGCCAGTCCCGGAATGGATTTTCTGTCTACAATGGCTGAATAATCACGGTCGATGCTTTTATCTATCATCTGACCTAACTACCGTCGATTTTCCTGCTCCTGACTGTCCTAAAATCACCACAAATTCTCCCTCGTTAATGGTAAAGTTCACATGATTGACTGCATATTGTAGCGCTTCTCCTTCTTTCGTGTAAGTTAGTCGTGTCTAATCGGAATTATAGCACAAAAATAAGGATAACCAAGTTCCGGTTATCCTGTTGAGAAATATTATTATTAATTTTCAAAAAAATTTATTCTGTTAATCCTTTGATTTCATCCACAGATAATCCTGAAATTTCTGCTATCTGCTCCAAAGAAAAGCTGCCCATCCTGAGCATCCGGGTTGCTGCTTTAACAGATGCCTGTTTTTCACCACGTTCGATGCCTTGTGCTAAACCTTTCTCTATACCCTGTTCTACCCCTGCCTCAAACTCCGCTTTGCGAAGTTTCTTTTCTTCTTCCACTTTATCATATTCGAAAATACTCATCGCAACTACCTCCGCACGATTCTTTTTCAGGAAATCAGCAAGTATATTCTCCCGGATGCATTCTGTAACCGCTCGTTCCACAGCATCCTCCAACGGAAGCTGCTCTGCATACTTTCTGACTTTCGCTACATACTGCGCATACTCCTTTAATTTTCGGCAATGCTGCATTAATTCGCAATTATGTCCTTCATTGATATTTAATGTTGTCACAATCAGTTCCAATGCCGGTTCTGCTCCGGTATGTAAAAAAGCATCTGACAGCCGGCTGATGCAACAGTCCTCTAACGGCTCTATTCCATTATAAAAAACAAAAAAGCCGGGAGTCGGAATCTTTTGAATTGCAGATGAATATAACGATTTCCGGTCGATGAGTTTCTGGTATTCCGCTGCAATATAAAACAAGTCCCGAAGAGGAATATTGGGATTTACTGTAGACTGATGTTCATAAAGATAGAGATTCATGTCTAAAATAAATGCCAGATCATTTTTCATTCCCATATAAATAGCATTTTCCAATGTTACAATTTCCAAGTCATCGGGATTGGTATAATTCCGTTTGTTTACCGCATTATAGAGTGATAGAAGTGACTCCCTGTCTGAAAAAATCATACGAAAAATCGTATCCTTATAATTGCGGTTTGCTGCTGGTACTTTCTTTGTCATATGTAGTTCCTCCTTTGATTTGCAGGAAGCTGCTACATACTCCTTTTCCTGTAACTTCTCCTGCTTTTTATTTAATAGATGGTATAAAAAGCATAGATCGATACAGAAATGTCATAACGCTTAAGACTGCCAGAATGGAATAAAAGAAAATGCTATCTGGATTGTATTTTATGCTTTGGATTATTGTATCACAAAGATTTTGTCCCCGGCAATCCTTTTATGAATATTTTAGATTTCTAAGAATCTCTTAAGTCTTATTAATGGGTCTGTGCATATTCTAAGAATTCTTTTGTCTTAGACCAGTACTTGATTCCCCAGTTTTCAAAATTCCATTCTTCCATATAGGCATTACACTCATAATCCACATAATAGAGGACATTTTGCCACAGGATAAAATTTGTAGGGAAATAATCAATATTTGTATGTGCAGCATATAACTTTGTGCACATTTCTTTTACCTGTTGCAGGCAGATTTCCGGCAGTGCGTCCTTTTCCACCTGCTGATAGACAGTGTCTCCCGGAATGTATTCCTTTAAAATGCGTTCCTGTGTTTCATCGATATCAAGCAGCTTTGGCATGGTAATTCCAATTTCCATAAGCCGTTTATAATCCCTTTTTTCAGCCTCTAACTTATTATCAAACTGATAATAACTGCATGGTTCATGGTGAATCTGTTTCAGGACATATTCCTTCTCCCCATCCGTCACAAGATAGGAATAGCCGCCTTTCCCCTTTCCAAGCAGTTTTTTCACTTTATATTCTTTTCCGTTTAATGTCATTACCTCTTCTTCCGGCAGCTCCATTTCCGCTCCGATATCCAGTTTCTTTTCATAAGCCAGCTTATCCGCCATACGGATGCTGCGCTGTTTTCCGGTATCATCCACCAGAAGAATCGTAACCATCGGTTCTTCCCCCTCCGGCCGTCCTTCACAGCCGAATTCATCCTCAATAATATCTGTGATTTTATATTTTTTCATCTGTTGATTCCTTTCTCTTTCCTTTCTCATCTTATTATCTTTCATTATACCAATTTTCACTGTTTCTACAAACATATCCTGACAGCTTTCTTCCTGCAATTTACTTCCTGCAATTTTCCTTATGCAGTTATCACCTATGGCAGTTTTTCCTGTTTTTGTATTGTCAACTTATACGTTATTGTGGGTTGACATTCTATTGATTTTTGTTTATCATATAAGGCTGAAATAGCACTTGACACCTAAAGCTAAATAAGGAGACAAACCATGAATGCACTGACACTGGCACAGGAAATTATAGACGGACGACGAATCACAAGGGAAGATGATTTATCCTTTTTTCTTACCTGCGATTTAAAGGAATTATGTGAAGGAGCAGATAAAATCCGCGCTGCAAGAATCGGAGACAAAGTAGATTTATGTTCTATCATAAACGGACGAAGCGGACGATGCCCGGAAGACTGTAAATACTGTGCACAATCTGCCCATAATCATACCAATTGCGAAGTATATGACTTCCTGCCGGAAGAGGAAATTCTCAAAGCCTGCAAAATGAATGAAAGCGAGGGTGTTGACCGTTTTTCCATCGTTACTGCCGGAAAGGCACTGACAGGTGATGAATTTGAAAAAGCTATTCATGCTTATGAAACCATGCACCGGGAATGTAAAATCGATTTATGTGCTTCCATGGGATTTCTGGATGAGGAACAGCTGCACCGCCTCCATGAAGCCGGTGTAACCAGTTACCATCATAATATAGAAACATCACGCCGGAATTTTCCAAATATCTGCACCACCCATACCTACGATATGAAAATTGAAACTTTAAAGAAAGTAAAAGCGGAAGGCATGTGCGCCTGCTCCGGTGGTATTATCGGAATGGGCGAAACCTGGGAAGACCGTCTGGATATGGCAGTAAGTTTAGCTGAACTGGGAATTGATTCTATTCCAATCAATGCTTTAATGCCAATTCAGGGAACTCCTTTAGAAAATCTGCCGCAGTTAAGTGAAGATGATATTCTGCGTACCATCGCATTCTTCCGTTATATCAATCCGGATGCAAATATCCGTCTGGCTGCCGGCCGTGCGCTGCTTACCAACGATGGTGAAACTGCTTTTCAGGCTGGTGCATCTGCAACCATTACCGGAAATATGCTGACTACCGTTGCCTGCGCTACCATAAGAAGTGACCGGAAATTGTTAGAAGATTTAGGCAGGGATGTAACTCCGGATTACTGGAAAGAAGCATAATAGATTCTTATGGACCTTTGATAGAAAAAAGGAAGCCGTTCCATGTACCGACCCCTAAAAGTTAGACCAAAAAATCTAACGATTGGAGGTCGGTATT